>VFQO010000114.1_pt1 | contig 102302 bp, 101 predicted proteins | sample 3512331 | NCBI WGS metagenome assembly VFQO01 (sample SAMN10412371, study PRJNA504923) | tailings metagenome | isolation source: Replicate 3 from Balatoc abandoned mine | place: Philippines: Itogon, Benguet | collected 2017-08-28 | reverse complement strand
TTTCAACGACTTACAGACGTCAGTAGAAGTCTGTAGATCATAACTTGGAGCGGGAGAAGAGTCTCGAACTCTCGACCTCAACCTTGGCAAGGTTGCGCTCTACCAACTGAGCTACTCCCGCATCGTTCTTGCGTTGTCGTCATCGCGACAGAAACAAGATTTTATCCTACTCACATTTTTTGTCAACTGGCACCATCGAAAATTTTTTAATTTATTTCGTGGCGTTCCCTGATCAACGGCCATGCCTTACGCAGGTAATAGAACATGGACCACAGCGTGAGCAGCGCCGCCACATCGAGCAATAACTGCCCGGCGAGCGAGGTCGGCATCATACCAAAAATCGGCTCGTTGTAAAGCAGCAGCGGTATCGCGGTCATCTGCGCAGCAGTCTTCAGCTTGCCGATCGAACTCACTGCGACGGATTTCGACGCGCCGATTTGCGCCATCCATTCACGCAGTGCCGAGATCGCGATCTCGCGCCCGATGATGATGAAGGCAATGACCGCATTCGTGCGGTCGAGCTGCACCAGCAGCAGCAAGGCGCCGGCGACCATCAGTTTGTCCGCCACAGGATCGAGAAAAGCGCCGAAGGCGGACGTCTCGTTCCAGCGGCGCGCGAGATAGCCGTCGACCCAGTCGGTGAGTGCGGCGACGATGAAGATCAGCGTGGCTGCCAGCCCGCGCTCGTACAGGGTCAGCCATCCGTCGGGCAGGAAGAACACGCCGACAACCAACGGTATCAGCGCTACGCGCAGCCAGGTGAGCAGGATGGGTATATTGAACGGCATGGTCGGTCTCTGTGCTCCGGAACGCGCAAATTGTAAATTAATGCAGCTGCCGGTAGATCGACTCGGCCAACTGGCGCGAGATGCCATCCACGGAAGCGAGATCCTCGACGCTGGCGGCCATCACGCCGCGCAGGCCGCCGAATCGCGCAAGCAGTTTCTGCCTTCGCTTCGCACCGATTCCCTCAATTTCCTCCAGCTGCGATACCTGACGCGCCTTGGCACGCCTGGCGCGCATGCCCGTAATGGCGAAGCGGTGCGCCTCGTCGCGGATCTGGGCAATCAGCATCAGCGCCGCAGATTCACGGCCCAGCTCCAGCGACGGCCGGCCGTCGGCGAAGATCAGGGTCTCGAGGCCGACCTTGCGGCCCTCGCCTTTTGCGACACCGACGATCAGGCCGATGTCCAGACCGAGCTCTGCCAGTACCTGGCGCGCGATTTCCACTTGCCCCTTGCCGCCGTCAATCAAGACCAGGTCAGGCATCACGCCGTCGCCGCCGGCCACTTTCTCATAGCGGCGCGTCAGCACCTGGCGCATCGCTGCATAGTCGTCGCCCGGGGTGATGTCGCTGATGTTGTAGCGCCGGTACTCGCCATTCTGCATCTGGTGATGGTGGTAGACGACGCATGATGCCTGCGTCGCCTCGCCCTGCGTGTGGCTGATATCGAAGCACTCGATCCGCAGGCGCTCGAGATCGGCCGCATCGACACCGAGCGTGTCGGCGAGCGCGCGCGTGCGCGACTGCTGCGAGCCCTGCTCGGACAGCACGCGCGCCAGTGCAATCTGCGCGCCCTTGACGGCCATCTCCTGCCAGTCGCGCCGCTTTCCCTGTGGCTGGAACACCAGCTGTATGCGATGTCCGCATTGCTCCATCAGCGCCATCATCAGTTCCGGCTCGTCGAGCTCCACGTTCACTACCAGCGTGGACGGGATGAATTTGTCCACGTAGTGCTGCGCGAGGAAAGCCTTCAGGACTTCGGCATCGACGGCATCGTCCGCCGCGGCCAGCGCCATGTCGACCTGGCTCGGGAAGTAGGCACGGTCGCCGAGATGACGTCCACCGCGCACCATCGCCAGGTTGACGCAGGCGCGACCGCCCTGCACTGCCACGGCAATGATGTCGATGTCGGCATCGCCGACCGTTTCCATGCTTTGCTGGTGCAGCACGCGCGAGAGTGCGGTGATCTGGTTGCGCACTGCTGCGGCCTGCTCGAACTTGAGTTCGTCCGCAAATGCGCGCATTTTCTTCTCCAGCCCCTCGAGCAGCTCCGTCTGGCGGCCGCGCAGGAATTGCGCGGCATGGTCGACGTCGACAGCGTAATCTTCCTTGCTGATGTAGTTCACGCAGGGCGCGCTGCAGCGATGGATCTGGTGCAGCAGGCAGGGCCGGGTGCGGTTGTGGAATACCGAATCCTCGCAGGTACGGATCAGGAAGATCTTCTGCAGGATTTCCATCGACTGCTTGACCGCCCATGCGCTCGGGAACGGACCGAAATACTGGCTGCGCTTGTCGACCGCGCCCCGGTAATAGGCCATGCGCGGGAAGTCGCCGGCCGACAGCTTCAGGTAGGGATAGGATTTGTCATCCCTGAACAGGATGTTGAATCGCGGCTGCTGCGTCTTGATCAGGTTGTTCTCAAGCAGCAGCGCCTCGGCCTCGCTGCGGGTGACCGTGGTCTCCATGCGCACAATGCGCTCGACCATCATCGCGATGCGCGGACTGGCCTGGGTCTTCTGGAAATAGCTCGACACCCGCTTCTTCAGGTCGCGCGCCTTGCCCACGTACAGCAGCTTGTCCTGTGCGTCGAAATAACGGTAGACGCCAGGCAGATGCGGCAGCCGCGCGACTTCATCGAGCAAGGCAGTGCGCGGATCGGGTTGGATGTCTGTGTCGGACATTGGGCTTTGAAAAGAATGCCGTCAACTACCACCATTGCCGGATCCCGGACTGGATCGAAAGGCGGCGTTCTGAGCGCTCGTCCCTCGCTGGGTCAGTCAGGCCGGGATCCCGCGATTATTCAACCGAGCGACCTCACCAGCTTGCGTGCAGCGTTGTACACCGGGTCTGCCTGCAACGCATCCCAGGACGGCGCGCTGGCCTTCGGCACCAGCGCAGCGATGCGCTCCGCCGATCGATGCGCATCGATCGCTATCGACGGTTCCAGCCCTTCGAGCAACTGGTCTGCCTTATCAGGCGAATTGCAGATGAGGACCATGTCGCAGCCGGCCTTCAGCGCCGCATGCGCGCCCTGCACGACGCTCCCGGCCACGCTGGCACCTTCCATCGACAAGTCGTCGCTGAAGATCACGCCCTCGAAGCCGAAACGCTTCCTCAGCAGCGACAGCCATTTTTTCGAAAAGCCGGCCGGATGCTTGTCGAACTTCGGATAGATCACATGGGCCGGCATCACGGCCGACAGGCTCATGCCGAGCCAGTCGTACGGTGCTGCATCATCGGCGAGAATGGCGGCTAGTTCGCGCTCGTCGACCGGGATCGCCACATGCGAGTCGGCAGCCGCAAAACCGTGACCCGGGAAATGCTTGCCGCAGTTGGCCATGCCGGCCTCGCGCAGGCCGTGGTTCAGGCTTTTCGCCAGCAGCGTCACTACCCGCGGGTCACGATGGAAGGCCCGGTCGCCGATGACCGAAGACTGTCCGTAATCCAGGTCGAGCACCGGCGTGAAGGACAAGTCAATGCCACAGGCGCGCAGCTCGGCAGCGAGCACATAACCTGCTGCGGTCGCATGCTTGCAGGCCTGCAGCACATCCTCGTCCCATAACTGGCCCAGCTTGCGCATCGCAGGCAAGCGCGTGAACCCGTCGGTACGGAAGCGCTGCACGCGTCCGCCTTCATGATCGACGGCGATCAGCAGGCCCGGGCGCGCTGCATGAATGGCTTGGCACAAGGCGGTCAGCTGGCTGCGGTCGGCATAGTTGCGTGCGAACAGAATCACGCCGCCGGTCAGCGGATGACGGATGCGCCGCAGGTCGTCGTCGGTCAGGGTCGTGCCGACGACGTCCAGCATCACCGGTCCCAGCGGCATGTGTTCTTGGGTCATATCTTCTCCACGATAACGAAAGCAACCGCGTATTCTGCCTCATCGGTCAGCGATACCTGCGCCGCGATCCCGTGCGATTGCATGAATTCGGTCAGGCTTCCGCTGGTGACGACGATGGGCTTGCCGCTCGGCGCATTCAGGAATTGCACGGCGCGCCAGGTCATTGGCATCCGCATCCCGAGGCCGATCGCCTTCGAGAACGCCTCCTTGGCCGCGAAGCGCGTCGCGAGGAAGCGCAGTCCGCGCGCGTCGACCCTGGCCTTGCGGCGCAGATACTTCTCCATTTCCTGCGGCCCCAGCACCCGCTGAGCGAAGCGGTCGCCGTGGCGCGCGACCGCTGCCGCAATGCGGTCGATGCGGATGATGTCGGTGCCGATGCCGAAGATCATTGCCGCAGGGCGTCTATGCGTGCGCGAGTCATGATCGCTTTCATTTCGCGCACGGCGTTTTCCCAGCCGACGAAGACGGCATGCGCAACAATGGCATGACCGATGTTGAGTTCGGCGATCTCCGGTATCGCAGCAACCGCCTGCACATTCGTGTAGTGCAGACCATGGCCGGCATTCACTTTCAGTCCATGGCGCACGCCGGCTGCAACCCCGGCGCGGATGCGCGCAAGTTCCTGCTGCTGCTCGTCGCCCTCGGTGTCGGCATAGCGGCCGGTATGGAGCTCGATCACCGGCGCACCAGCCTCGGCAGATGCGCGGATCTGTTCGGGGTCGGCATCGATGAACAGCGACACGCGGATATCGTGCTCGGCGAGTCGCTGGCAGGCCCGCCTGACTTCATCGAAGAAACGGATCACATCGAGCCCGCCTTCGGTGGTCACTTCGTTGCGGCGCTCGGGCACCAGACAGACGTCCTGCGGCCGGATGCGGCAGGCGATGTCCAGCATTTCATCGGTGACGGCCGACTCGAGATTCATGCGGGTGGACAGCTGCGGACGGATGATTTCGACATCGGCGTCGCGGATGTGCCGGCGATCTTCCCGCAGGTGCAGCGTGATGGCGTCCGCGCCGGCCTGCTCGGCCAGCAGCGCTGCCTGCAGCGGATCAGGGTACATGGTGCCGCGTGCGTTGCGCAGGGTGGCCACATGGTCGATATTGACGCCGAGGTCGATGCCCGGGCTTTGGGGGGACAGGTAGCTCATGGCTTGTTGTGTTTGTCTAAAGCTGAAGCAGGTCGATCAGGATCTGGCGCGTATTCAGCGGCGTGCCGCCAAGGTGGTAGGCCAGCAGGTGCCGCATCAGGAGTTTGCTCTGCTGCTGCGTAATCGGATCGGCATAGTCGCCGGCTTCCATGTCGATCAGCGTCTGGCCGGCGACTACGGGTATGTTATCGCTGGCCAGCGCTTCGCGCGGTCCGCGGTCGGGCTCGAACACATAATAGCGATCCGGCCGAACCGGGCCACCGCCCCGAGCGCAGTCGACGAGGCTGCCGGCGACGCCGGTCTCTTTCAGCAATGCGATTTCAAATTTGCGCAGTACGATGGTCGGCGGCTCGTCATGCGCGAGCTGGTTCAGCGCCGAGACGTACTGGTCAAACAGTACCGGATGCGGATCGTCGCGGGCCAGCAGCTTGACCAGCAATTCGTTCAGGTAGAAGCCGCACAGCAGCGCGGAGCGCTCCAGCGGCCGCAGCCCGCCCACCCATTCGGCGGACACCAGCGTGCGCACCTCGGACTTGCCAGTCCATGCGAGTTGCAGCGGCTGGAAGGTCTGCAGCGCACCGCGAAGTTTCGAGTGCGGCCGCTTGGCGCCTTTTGCAATCAGCGGCACCCTTCCGTGGTCGCGCGTCAAGACGTCGACGATCAGGCTGGTTTCCTTGTACGGATAGCTGTGCAGCACAAAACCGGGCTGGTCGGTCACGCGATGTTCGCGCTCCGGCACCCGGCCACGGACGGCGGGCTTTCCGGCGACGGCTTCGGCGGCCTGCACGCTCATCGCGCCGACCTCACTCGTAGCCGTACGCGCGCAGGCCGGCCTCGTTGTCGGCCCAGCCGGATTTCACCTTCACCCAGACCTCGAGATAGACCTTGCCGCCGAACAGTTTCTCCATATCGAGTCGCGCCTGCGTCGAAATCTCTTTCAGGCGCGCGCCTTTCTGTCCGATCAGCATCGCCTTGTGGGCATCACGGCCGACCAGAATCGCGGCGAACACCCTGCGCAGCGCGCCCTCCTGCTCGAATTTTTCGATGACCACCGTGCTGGTGTAAGGCAGTTCATCGCCGACGAAACGGAATACTTTCTCGCGCACGATCTCTGCGGCGAGGAATTTCTCGCTGCGGTCGGTGATGTCATCTTCGTCGAACATCGGCTCGCCGGCCGGCAGGCTCGCGCGTATCTCGCCCTCGAGACGGTCGAGCTGAAAATTCTGCTTGGCCGACACCGGAACGATCGCGCGGAAGTCGCGCTGCGCGGCGACCTGCTGCGCATAGGCCATCAGTGCCGCCCTGTCCTTCATACGGTCGGCTTTGTTAATCACGAGGACGGCAGGCACGTCGGCCGGCAGCAGTTCCATCACTTTGGCGTCGGCCTCGCCGAAAATGCCGGCCTCCACAACGAACAGCACCACGTCGGCTGCGGTCAGCGTGGTAGTCACTGTGCGGTTCAGCGTCCGGTTCAGTGGATTGCTGTGCCGGGTCTGGAAGCCGGGGGTGTCCACATACAGGAATTGCGCATCGTCGCGCGTCTGTATGCCAGTGATCCGGTGCCGCGTGGTCTGGGCCTTGCGGGAGGTGATGCTGACCTTGGCGCCGATCAGCTTGTTCATCAGGGTGGACTTGCCGACGTTCGGGCGCCCGACAATGGCGATGTAGCCGCACCGGAAATCGGCGCCAGCAGGGGGGGAACTCATGCGGATTTACTTTGGTTGACGACTTCGGCCTTCGCGTCTTCAGGCGATGCTCCGTCGGATTCTTTGGCGGCAGCCGTGCGTCCGGCAGGACGGGACGGCTTCTTGGGCTCGGCGGGCGGCGCCGACGGCGCATCCGGCTGGATGGTGGCGATGCCCGCAAGCTTCAGTTGTGCTGTGCGCTGGCGCGGCTTTTTCGTGGCTGCGGGCGTTTTTACCAGCGCGGCCTGAACTGCCTCTAGCGCGCGCTTGGCCGCCGCCTGCTCGCCGGCCCGGCGGCTGCCCCCGGTGCCGAATACCTGGATTTCCAGCTTGGGCACCAGACATTCGATCTCGAATTCCTGATTGTGGGCCGCACCATGGGTTGCAACCACGTTGTACTGCGGCAGCGGGATCTTCTTGCCCTGGAGGTATTCCTGAAGCAAGGTCTTTGCATCTTTCCCCAGGGTCTTCGGGTCAACGGTCTGCAGAATGGGCACGTACATGGACCGGATGACCTCGCGCGCGGCGTCGAAGCCCGCATCGAGGAAGATCGCGCCAAACAATGCTTCCAGCGTATCGGCCAGTATCGACGGACGCCGGAATCCGCCCGACTTTAGTTCCCCCTCACCCAGTCGCAGGCACTGCGACAGCTCCAGGCGCTGGGCGATCTCGTACAGCGATTGCTGCTTGACCAGATTGGCTCGCAGACGTGACAGGTCGCCTTCATCAATCTTGTGGTACTTCTCGAACAGCAGCGACGCGACCACGCAATTGAGCACGGAGTCTCCAAGAAACTCGAGCCGTTCGTTGTGCACGCTGCTGTGGCTGCGATGCGTCAGCGCCTGCTGCAGCAGTTCAGCATTGCGAAAGGTATGGCCCAGCCGTTTTTGCAATAGCTCGATATCCATCTGCATCGCCGCTAGTTCGCGGCTTTCTCCGATCCGTCGTTGGCGGTTGATCCCCGGTATTCGATCAACAGGCTGGCCGGCCCGACCAGTGAAATCCGCTTCTGGTAAGAGAAGCTCACCTGCATCTCCTTGCCGCGGCCAGAAATGTCCAGATCCTTGCCCTCCACCGAATCAATAAAACCGGCGGCTGCCAGCTTGTCGAAAGCAGACCTGACCTCGGCAGGCGAGTCTGACATTGCCACTGCTGCAGAGATTGCCTTTTTGACAGCCCAGTATTCAATGACGCTGGGGCCGGCCCGCAAGGCCAGCATGCCTGCCGAACCCAGCACGATCAGCGTGCACAGGAAACCCAGCAGCGAAAATCCGCGATATCTGTTGTCAGACCGTTCAAGGATGGAATCGCTCCGGATCATGCGGTTCAATGAAAGCTGCCTATCCGCTTCAGGTTACCGAGATTCATCCAGACAAAAAATGCCTTTCCGACAATATTTTCGTCCGGCACGAATCCCCAGTAGCGGGAATCCAGGCTGTTGTCACGATTATCACCCATCACGAAGTAATGTCCAGCCGGAACGGTGCACTGGAATCCTTCAAGGTCATAACGGCACAGCTCATGCCGGGGGAATTGGTCGGGGCTGGGAACGTAACCCGGCACTTTGTTGTCGTTAAGCATCTCGTGCCCGCGTGGCGTCAGCATTTCCCGATAACGCTCGAAGTAGGCCAGCCGCTCTTCGTCGAGGTAGTCGGAGAGTTGCTCGTATTTGATTTCCTGCCCGTTGATCGTCAGGCGCTTGTTGCGGTATGCAACGGTATCGCCCGGCACGCCTACGACCCGCTTGATGTAATCCAGCGCCGGATCCTTGGGAAACTTGAACACCATCACGTCTCCGCGCTGCGGGTCGCCCAGCGCAATTACTTTTTTGTTGGCGACCGGCAGCCGGATGCCATAAGTGAATTTGTTCACAAGAATCAGGTCGCCGATTTGCAGGGTCGGCACCATGGAACTCGACGGAATCTTGAAAGGCTCGAACAGAAAAGAGCGGAACAGGAAGACGGCGGCGATCACCGGAAAGAAGCTGCCGGTGTAGGCAATCCAGGTGGGCTGGCGGTCGAGGTGCGACGCCAGCTCGGCCCGCGCGGCCGGATCGGGCCGGATGCCGCTGTCAGCCAGCTTTGCATGGCGTGCATCGAACTCGGCCAGTGCTGCCTCGGCGGCGCGGCGGCGCTTGGGCTGCAGATGAAAGCGATCGAGCGTCCAGACCACTCCGGTGGCGATGGTCAGGAGCAGCAGTATTAACGCGAAATTGCCCAATATCGATTGCAGTGTCATCTTATTTTTCTTCCACCTGGAGGATCGCCAGGAAGGCTTCCTGCGGAATCTCGACCGACCCCACCTGTTTCATCCGCTTCTTGCCGGCCTTCTGTTTTTCCAGCAGCTTGCGCTTGCGGGAAATGTCGCCGCCGTAGCATTTGGCCAGCACGTTCTTGCGCAGGGCCTTCACGTTTTCACGCGAGATGATGTTGGAGCCGATCGCGGCCTGGATTGCGACATCGAACATCTGGCGCGGTATCAGTTCGCGCATCTTGGCCGCCACCGCACGGCCACGGAAGGGTGCGCTGGAGCGGTGAACGATGATGGCAAGTGCGTCGACCTTATCGCCATTGATCAGCATGTCCACCTTGACCACGTCGGACGATCGGTACTCCTTGAATTCATAGTCCATCGACGCATAGCCGCGCGAGATGGATTTCAGCCGGTCGAAGAAATCGAGCACCACCTCGGCCATCGGAATCTCATAGGTCAGCTGTACCTGCTTGCCGTGGTAGCTCATATTCACCTGCACGCCGCGCTTCTGTGTGCAAAGGGTGATCACCGAGCCGACGTATTCCTGCGGCATGTACAGGTTGACGGTCACGATGGGCTCGCGGATATCGTCGATTTTCGACGGTTCCGGCATCTTGGACGGGTTGTCCACCAGGATCGTGGTGCCATCCCGCATCTGCACCTCGTAGATCACCGTGGGCGCAGTCGTAATCAGGTCCATGTCGAACTCGCGCTCGAGGCGTTCCTGCACGATTTCCATATGCAACAGACCAAGGAAGCCGCAGCGGAAGCCGAAGCCAAGCGCCTGCGACACTTCCGGCTCGTACATTAGCGCCGCGTCGTTCAGCTTCAGCTTCTCGAGCGAGTCGCGCAGTGCGTCATACTGGTTCGCCTCGACCGGAAACAGGCCGGCGAACACCTGCGGCTGCACTTCCTTGAAGCCGGGCAGCGGCTCGGTCGCAGGCTTGGCCGCCAGCGTGATGGTGTCGCCGACTTTCGCAGCCTTCAGTTCCTTGATGCCCGCGATGATGAAGCCCACCTGCCCCGCCGACAATTCCTCGCGCGCGACCGACTTTGGCGTGAACACGCCGACGCTCTCGACCAGATGCTGCGCGCCGGTCGCCATCAGCAAAATCTTGTCCTTCGGGCGCAGCGTGCCGTTCTTCACGCGCACCAGCATCACGACGCCGACGTAGTTGTCGAACCAGGAATCGACGATCAGCGCCTGCAGCGGCGCAGCCGGATCACCCTTCGGCGGCGGCACTTTTGCAATCAGCGCCTCGAGCACATCCTCGACACCCAGGCCGGTCTTGGCCGAGCAGTGCACCGCATCGGTCGCCTCGATGCCGATCACGTCCTCGATCTCGGCAATCGCGTTGTCCGGGTCGGCCGACGGCAGGTCGATCTTGTTCAGCACCGGCACCACCTCGACACCGAGGTCGAGTGCGGTGTAGCAGTTGGCGACCGTCTGCGCCTCGACGCCCTGCGACGCATCGACCACCAGCAGCGCGCCTTCGCATGCGGACAGCGAGCGGCTGACTTCATAGCTGAAGTCGACATGACCGGGGGTATCGATCAGGTTCAGGTTATAGGTCTTGCCATCGCGAGCCTTGTAACTCAGGGCCGCAGTCTGCGCCTTGATGGTGATGCCGCGCTCGCGCTCGAGATCCATCGAATCGAGCACCTGCGCTTCCATTTCACGCTCGGAAAGGCCGCCGCAGATCTGGATGATCCGATCAGCCAGCGTCGATTTGCCGTGGTCGATGTGGGCAATGATGGAGAAATTTCGAATATTGTCCATTAAACAATCTGGATACAAAAAAAGCGCTCGGGCGAGCGCCTTATTGCAATGTGGATTCAGCGGCGCATTTTACCGGATTCGGCAGGCAAAATCCCGGCCGCACGGTCAGCCTTGGCAAGGAAAGACCGAAAAGCGTTTTCATCAAGGAAATAATTACAAATTTGCTCTGGTGGTTGGCCCGGATGACAGCCGACCAGCACCGGCACCAGTTCATCGTATCGCTCCACCAGCGCAGGATCGGCATCGACATCGATGACCTCGATCGGCCAAGCATCCCCGGTCAATTGCCTCAGAGCCTGCAATAGGTCATCGCACAGATGGCACCAGCTGCGGGAATACAGAGTGAAATGCGTCATCGTCAGAAAAACGGGGCTGCCGCAGCAGCCCCGCTGATGGATAGCCGGGTCGTTTATTGTTGTACCGGGCGGATGGGGACGAACTGTGACGAATCGCCACGCCGCACCAGCAGCAGCGCATTCTTCTTCGGATCCAGTTTGGATACCAGCGTATTGAATTGCCTGGAGTCCTTGATGTCGGTGTTGTTCAGGCGCACGACAACGTCGCCGGGCTGCAAACCGACTCGGCCCGCGGGCCCCTCGGCGCTTTCCACCACCACACCGCCCTCGAGCCGCAGTTCGCGCTTCTGATCCTCCGTCAGGTCGCCCACGATCAGGCCGAGCGCATTGGCCGCCTGCTCCGGCTTGGCTTTCTCCTCCTTCTTCTTCGCAGCCTGCTCGGATTCCATCTCGGCAACAACCACCGACAAATCGCGCTTCTGCCCTTTGCGCAGCACGGTCAGGCTGCCCTTCGAGCCCGGTTTGGTGTTGCCGACCAGACGCGGCAAGTCGCCGGATTTCTCGATGACAGTGCCGTTGTAGGCGGTAATGATGTCTCCCGCCTCGACCCCCGCCTTCTCCGCCGGGCTGCCTGGCTCGACACGGGCCACCAGCGCACCCTGCGCACGCGGCAGGCCGAGCGACTCGGCCACATCTTTCGTGACCTCGCCGATCTGGACACCGATCCGGCCACGTATCACCCGCCCGGTAGTTTTCAGCTGCTCGGAAACGCGCATCGCTTCGCCGATGGGCACCGCGAACGAGATGCCCATGTAGCCGCCTGACCGGCTGTAAATCTGGGAATTAATACCGATGACCTCGCCGCGCATGTTGATGAGCGGGCCGCCGGAATTGCCGGGGTTGACCGCCACGTCGGTCTGGATCAGCGGCAGGTAGTCACCAGTGTCACGTGAGTTGGCGGATACGATTCCTGCTGTCACCGTGTTGTCTAGACCGAACGGCGAGCCGATCGCGATCACCCACTCACCGACGCGCAGCTTGCTGGAGTCCCCGATGGTGAGGCGCGGCAGGTTGTTGCCCTCGATCTTGACGAGCGCGACATCGGTGCGGCGGTCGCTGCCGATCAGCTTCGCCTTGAACTCGCGCTTGTCGGTCAGCGTGACGAACACCTCGTCCGCGCCCTCGACCACGTGCGCATTGGTCAGTACGTAGCCATCGGCGGAAATGATGAAGCCGGAACCGACACCGCGCGGAACCAATTGCTCTTCCTGGCCCTGCGGCTGCCCCGGGCGGCGGCGCGGCTGGGGCTGCTGCTGGCGCGGGGCCGGCTGACCGAAGAAGCGACGGAAGAATTCCTGCATCTCTTCGTCTTCGGCGCTGCCTTGCTGCATCTGGCGCTGGCGCTCGGTGGTGCGAATGTTGACAACTGCCGGCCCGACCTTGTCAACGAGGTCGGTGAAGTCCGGAAGGGATGCGGCCTTGGCCTGCGCGTGCGCGGGCGACACGACCCCCAGCCCTGCCGGGGCAAACACGAAAGCGGCCGCTGCAAACACAGCGGCCGGGAACTGGCGATTAACGCGCTGTAGTATTTTCATGAGTCCTTATCTGGGGAAGGTTTGGACGAATTCAACAGAGTCTGCGACCCGTCTGATAGCTGCCATAGGCACTTCGCCAACAATGGTAAGCCAAAATTTCCCATGCCGCTTGCCAACCATGTTCAGCGCTCCCAACTGCAGCGGCGAGGCGCTTCGCTCGGCCGTCCACGGCTCAATAAAGACTGACAATCCGGCCAGGCCGTCGGAGAACAGGATCTGGGTGACCTCGCGACCGCCGCTATCCTGTTCGCGAACCAGCGTACGCGTCACTGCGCCCGCCCGCCGGAAGCCGCCCGGCACCCAGCGTACCGTCCAGCCCGCGGGCTCAACCGGTGTCGCGGCAAAATTGTCGACTTTCCAGTCGCGCGTCCCTGTGGCGCTGGGCCGTACTTTTGCCGCAGGCTGTCGACCGGTCACCAGTTCCACGAAGGCTACCTGCTCGACCACGTCCCCGGTTTCGCTGAGCCGCTGCGCACGCAGCAGCAGGCCGGTTGCCCTGTCGAACCAGAAGCGGTAACTGAAGTGATACGCGTCGCGCGAATCGAGCGCAATCGCCGTCGAATCCCTGCCCGCGACACGGTCACCTTCGAAGAAATGCGTTCGGTAATAGGTGGCTATCTGCTGGGGCGCAGGCGTCGTGATAGCAGGGAACCCCGGCCCCTGCACCCTGCTTTCAACCAATTTGCGCCGCTGCGAAGGCAGGTAGGTGACCAGATCGTCACCTTGCCTGACCGTCTCCCTCGGTTTGCCATCGAGGCTCTCGAGCTTTTCCTCCACGCGTGCGCCTATGCGTCGGTGCGTGATCCGGGTGCTGGTCACCTCCGAACCGCGCTGGCGCACGAAGATTCCGCTGTAGTCGAGCCGGTCGGCCGCCACCTGCGCACGTTCAAGCAAGGCGAGCACCTCTGCGTCACTGGCCCGGGAATCGGCAACCGCCGGAGCTGCGGCAAGCAGACACAGCCACAGGACAAACAGCCGCATACTTACTGGTCGGTCCGTATATCGAGAGGCGCTGGGCGGGTCAGGGGCGCAACTCCGTACAAGCGAGGATGAGCGGCCTGGTGCATCAGCAGATACTCGGCAGCCTCTGCTTTGCCAGTGGGCAGCACCGCCCCTACCAGCATCGACCCGTGGGAAACGCGAGCCATCTGCGAAGGGTCCACAGCCGGCAATTCTGCATCACTGCCAGTGAACAATGACGGCGCAACGAAGAAACCGAAGCCTGCAGCTGCCAGTGCAGCCAGCGTGGTCGGCCAGTTACCGATACGGCTGAGGAGCTTTGGCTTCGGGGACAGCAGCACCGGCTCGCTGGCGAGGCGCGCGGCAAAGCGCCGGGAGAAATCCGAGCTGACCGATGCCGCCATCGCATCCGCACGGATCACGTCTCCGATCTCATGATAGAGGTCCCAGGTATCGCGCAATTCGTCCCCGCGCAGGCGCTTCACCAAGCGCGCTGCAAGCGCCGCATCGAGTTCGCCGTCGGCCAGCTCGGAAATCTGCTGCTTTGTCTTGTCACTGCCGTCCATCATGCTCCCTGCCTTTGCAATCCAGTGTGTAGCGTTTTATGAGCAATACGCCCCTACCAGCGTTTATCGATCGCAGTGTCCAGCAATGGCCTGAGCTTCTCTGCAATGGCCTCTCGTGCCCTGAAGATCCGACTACGCACCGTGCCGATGGGGCAACCCATCGCCTCGGCGATTTCATCGTAGCTCAAGCCCTCGATTTCCCTCAAGGTAATCGCCATCCTCAGTTCCTCTGGCAGCGCTTCCATTGCGACATTGACCGTTTCGGCAATCTGCTTTGTGGCCAGCATGGATTCGGGGGTATTGATATCTCTTAGATGCTCTGCGTCATCAAAAGTTTCCGCCTCTTCAGCATCGGCCTCTGTAGAGGTGGGCGCACGCCTTCCTTGAGTAACCAGATAGTTCTTGGCTGTGTTGATGCCAATCCGATAAAGCCATGTATAGAAGGCCGAGTCGCCACGAAACTGTGGCAGCGCCCGATAGGCTTTGATGAACGCTTCCTGGACGACATCTTCGGCTTCCGCCTGGTCGCGCACAAGCCGCGACACAAGCCGCATCAGCTTCCTTTGATACTTGGATACCAGGAGCTCGAACGCCTTTTTGTCACCGTGTTGGACGCGATCAACCAGCAGCTGATCAATGTCGCGTTCTGTCGTCAATCACCAATTCCTCGTGCTCGTGCAACGCGCGGGCGGGCTGTGAACCTGCATGAGACCAGCAGACCGTGGCTGATTACCAGATAAAGCGCGGGTTCCGGACAACCCGGGGAATGAAAATGCGATGCGCGATGCTGCGCCTCCCCTGTGGCTGCACTGTAGTAATGCCCCTTGTCTCGGCTTTTCTTGTCAGCGCCACCCTAGTCGTTGACTGAGTGAAATTTAAAAAGTTCAATCGGACTGCCGGCAGGGATCGAAAGAAGACGCTTCAGGTGAGGACTGCCGTGCCGCGATCCAGCGACAGGCGACTGACAGCGCATGGAATGCGCGGCAATCCATGCTGTCCGGGAGGATGACCAGAGTCGCAACGCGACCCGAGCCTGATTGCAAGCGAAGCACCATCAGCGATGACCAGAATGTCGAATCCGTCAGCAATTGAACCACCTCGCCGCCGCAGGTAGAACGATCATCCATCCCGGCGTCAGCTTCACGGCTAGTGTCGACTAATCGGATTTGCCCGATTCCTGTTACATCAAGACGGCACGAATTTCTTCGCAAGAGTGGGAACAAACCAAGGGCACTGCCGGCAATCGCGCAAATGAGAGAGAGTGCGAGAGCAAACGCAGTATCAGCGGTCGAGTAAAGACGGACGGCTGAAGTCATCAGCGCGCATGCCATCAACAGCACCAGCACCGATAACCGAGGGGACGGACGAACGACCACCGACAAGGCGATGGAGTGCGGTGTGTGGGGGGAGATGCACATCGATCGAGCCACAGGCGTCGATCGATGTGCGGTCGATCAGAGCCGGCCGAACACCAGCGTACCGTTGGTGCCGCCGAAGCCGAAAGAATTTTTCACTGCGACATTGATCGACATGTCGCGTGCCGCGTTCGCGCAGTAGTCAAGATCGCAGTTCGGATCCTGATTGAAGATATTGATCGTGGGTGGCGATTTCTGATGGTGCACAGCAAGCACCGTGAATACCGATTCGAGCCCGCCGGCACCGCCAAGCAAATGGCCTGTCATCGACTTGGTGGAGTTCACTACCACCTGCTTCGCATGGTCGCCGAGCGCTCTCTTGATTGCGACTGTCTCTGCGACGTCGCCGAGCGGCGTCGAAGTGCCATGTGCATTCACGTAGTTCACCTGATCGGCATTCACGCCGGCATTGCGCATTGCCGAAATCATGCAACGGCGCGCGCCATCGCCATCTTCCAGCGGCGCAGTCATGTGGTGTGCGTCGGCGCTCATGCCAAAGCCCAGCAACTCGGCATAGATTTTCGCACCGCGTGCCTTCGCGTGTTCGTACTCTTCGAGCACCATCACGCCCGCACCTTCGCCCAGCACGAAGCCATCGCGATCCTTGTCCCACGGGCGGGACGCCGTCGCCGGATCGTCGTTGCGGGAGGACAAAGCCCGTGCAGCAGCAAATCCGCCAATGCCGAGCGGTGACACCGTCGACTCGGCACCGCCGGCGATCATCACGTCTGCATCGCCATACTCGATCATGCGACCGGCTTCGCCGATGCAATGGAGTCCGGTGGTGCAGGCGGTGACAATGGCCAGATTCGGTCCCTTGAGGCCGTACTTAATGGACAAATGACCGGAGATCATGTTGATGATCGACGCCGGCACGAAAAAGGGGCTGATTCGGCGCGGACCGCGCTTGGTCAGTTCGGCGTGCGTTTCCTCGATCATCGGCAGGCCGCCGATGCCGGAGCCGACCATCACGCCGATTCGTTCTGCATTGGCCTCGGTGACCTCAAGACCGCTGTCCTGCATCGCCTGCATCCCCGCTGCCATGCCGTAGTGGATGAAGGTATCCATGTGGCGCGCTTCTTTGCCGGGAATGTATTCCTCGACATTGAAATCCTTCACTTCACCGGCAAAATTCGTAGAAAACGCGCTGGCGTCGAATTTGGTGATGGTGGCAATGCCGGATTGGCCGGCGATCAGCGCGTCCCATGCGCTTGCAACCGTATTGCCCACCGGCGAGATGCATCCCAGACCAGTGATGACGACACGGCGTCGGTTAGGGCGAGTCAAACAGTGCTCCTGGATAAACTGATTCGGCAGAGACCTTGCTCAGGCCTTGACGTTCGCTTTCGCGTAGTCGATCGCTTGCTGGACCGTGGTGATCTTCTCAGCCTGCTCGTCAGGAATTTCCATTTCGAATTCGTCTTCGAGTGCCATCACGAGTTCGACCGTGTCGAGCGAGTCTGCACCGAGGTCGTCCACGAACGACGATTCGTTCTTGATATCCGCTTCGGCGACACCGAGTTGCTCAGCGACGATTTTTTTAACACGTGATTCGATGTCAGACATCTTGGTCCTCCAGAGGGTGGTTATACGTAAAGTGCGCGCATTTTAGCAGGTTTGCGCGGTGAAACTTAAGTTTTGGCTTCTGCATTTACCAACGATTCCTGCCCCTGCGGACTTGCCTGTTTGCAGGGTGTTTCTCAGGCAATCCGGGGCGCAGCAAGCGCTGTCAGCCGCCGCTCATGTACATGCCGCCGTTCACATGCAGCGTGGTGCCGGTGACGTATCCAGCGTCCGGCGATGCGAGGAAAGCGACTGCCGCTGCGACATCCTCCGGCATGCCGAAGCGACCGGCAGGAATCTGCTGAAGCAAGGCCGATACTTGCTGTTCAGAAAGCGCCTTGGTCATGTCAGTGTCGATAAACCCGGGCGCAACACAGTTGACCGTGATATTGCGGCTGCCGATCTCGCGCGCGAGGGCCCGGCTCAGGCCGGCCACACCAGCCTTGGCAGCTGCGTAGTTGATCTGCCCCGGATTGCCTGCCGAGCCGACAACCGACGTAATGTTAATGATGCGGCCGTACTTTGCCTTCATCATGCCGCGCAGCACCGCACGGCACATCCGGCCGACAGCAGTGAGATTGGTGGTGATCACCGCATCCCACTCTTCGTCTTTCATCCGCATCGCCAGCTGGTCTTGTGTAATGCCCGCATTATTGACGAGAATTGACAGGCCGCCGAACTCCTTGCTGATGGAATCGATGAGGGCATTCGACTCGGCCGCATCGTTCACATTCAGCACGGCACCGCGGCCGGCGCCGGGCCTCACGCCCTGCAAGTATTCGGTGATAACGGCAGCCCCTGCTTCAGATGTCGCCGTGCCGACCACGACGGCACCGCGCTTCGCCAGTTCAATGGCAATCGCACGACCGATACCGCGCGAAGCGCCGGTCACCAGCGCAACCTGTTTTTCGAAGCCGGAATTCGACTGGCTCATTTGCTTGCCTCCAGAAGTGCGTCGAGCGATGCCTGGTCCACGATGGCATCGGTCGCAAATTCGCTGTTGATCCGCTTGACGAGCCCGGACAGCACCTTGCCAGGACCGCATTCAACCACGCGGGTGACACCGTTCGCAGCCATCGCCTGAACCGTCTCGACCCATCGCACAGGACTGGCTGCCTGACGAACAAGCGCGTCCCGGATCGCAGCGGGATCGTTATTGACGACGACATCGACGTTATTAATGAGCGGGATTGACGGCGCGGAAAAATTCACGCTGGCGAGATAGTCACGCAGACGATCGGACGCCGGTTTCAGCAGCGACGAGTGGAAGGGTGCGGAGACCGGCAGGGGCAGCGCACGCTTTGCGCCTCTAGCCTTGGCCGCGTCGCACGCACGCTCGACTGCTGCCTTGTGGCCTGCAATCACTACCTGCGCCGGCGCATTGAAGTTAACCGGCTCGACCACCTCGCCCTGCGCAGCCTCTGCGCAGGCAGCTCTTACCTCATCATCGGTCAGGCCGAGGATGGCGGCCATGCCGCCCTGCCCTACCGGCACCGCCTCTTGCATCGCCTGTGCGCGAAAGCGCACCAGGGGCACGGCATCCTTGAAGGCGATGACGCCGGCTGCGACCAGCGCCGAATATTCACCGAGACTGTGGCCGGCGACGATCGCTGGCGCAGCGCCGCCGGCGGCGATCCATGCGCGGTAGAACGCGACCGCCGAGGCGAGCATCACCGGCTGGGTGTTGGTAGTGAGATCCAGCTGCTCCTTCGGACCTTCGCTCATCAGCTTGCCGAGATCGAGCCCCAGGGCATCGGACGCTTCGGCAACGGTGGCAGCCACCACCGGGTTGCCCACAAATCCGTTCAGCATGCCGATAGCCTGCGAACCCTGGCCGGGGAATACAAATGCAGTTGTCATGTTCAGTCCTCAGGATGGAGAGGTCAGATTCGCGCGAGCACCGCGCCCCAGGTGAAGCCGCCGCCCACACCTTCCATCATCACGTTCTGGCCGGGCCGGATACGACCGTCGCGCATGGCAACATCCAGCGCAAGCGGAATCGATGCCGCAGACGTATTGCCGTGCTGGTCGACGGTCACCACCATCTTCTCCAATGGCAGGCCGAGCTTTTTGGCGGTGCCCTGCATGATCCGGATATTCGCCTGGTGCGGAATCAGCCAGTCGATCTCCGAGGCCTGCATTCCTGCCGCTTCCAGCGCTTCATTGGCGACTTTCTCCAGGACCGAGACTGCCAGCTTGAACACTGCCTGCCCGTCCATGGTCAGGAAAGCGCTGCCAGAGACGGCGCCGGCATTTACATGGCCGGGCACGCAGAGGATGTCGGCATGCTGGCCGTCGGCGTGCAGGCGAGTGGCAAGTATGCCGGGCTCGTCAGACGCTGCCAGCACGACCGCACCCGCGCCATCGCCAAACAGCACACAGGTAGTGCGGTCGTTGAAATCCAGAATGCGCGAAAACACTTCGGCGCCGATCACGAGAACCCGACGGTGCATGCCCGATTTGATGAAGCTGTCAGCCACCGCCATCGCATAGGCAAACCCGCTGCAGACGGCCTGTACATCGAGCGCACCGCCGCGATTGGTGATGCCGAGTTTGCGCTGCACTACACAGGCAGTACTCGGGAAACCACCGAGGTAGTCCGGCGTCGAAGTTGCGACGATGATCAGATCGATGTCATTCGGTGCGAGGCCTGCCATTTGCAGCGCATTTTGCGCTGCAGTGACCGCCAGGTCGCTCGAGAGCATGCCCTCATCGACAAAATGGCGCGCACTGATGCCGCTGCGCGAAACGATCCATTCATCCGAGGTTTCCAGCCCTTTTTGCGCCAGCATCTCGGCCAGCTGATGGTTGGTCACGCGGCGCGGCGGCAGGCAGCTGCCAGTGCCGACGATGCGGGAAAATTTTGTCATGCGGTTTTTTGTTCGTTGATCACGGATGCGGTAGTCGCTTGCGGCATCAGTTCGGCGATCGATGTCTCGATGCGCGACAGAACGTCATGGCGTGCAGCTTCGAATGCTCGCCGGATCGCCCATTCGAAGCCGTAAGCATTCTCGCCGCCGTGGCTTTTGAAAACCAGGCCTCGCAGGCCGAGCAGGCTCGCACCATTGTAGCGGGAGGGGTTCAGCCGCTGCGAGATTCGACGGAGCGCGCGTTGCGCAATCAATGCGCCGAGCATGTTCAGCCAGCCCTTCTTCAGCTCGCTGGTCAGCACGCTTTTGATCAGGCGACCGAGTCCCTCGGCCGCCTTTAGCGTGACATTGCCGACGAAACCGTCGCAGACGACGATGTCGGTCGTGCCCTCGAAGATGTCGTTTCCTTCGACATTGCCGTAGAAATTGATCAGGCCCTTCGCATGGTCGGCCCTGAGCAGCTCTGCCGTCTGTTTGACCAGTTCGTTGCCCTTGATGTCTTCTTCGCCCACGTTCAGCAGGCCGACGGTCGGACGGGCTTTGCCCTCCACCGCTGCCACCAGCGCCGAACCCATCAGCGCAAATTGATGGAGGTGCAGCGGCTCGCAATCCACATTGGCACCGAGGTCGAGCACATAGGTCGGGCCGTCGTTCTGGTTCGGAAGGATGGTGCAGATCGCCGGACGATCGACTCCAGCCAGCGTTTTCAGCAAGTAGCGCGACACCGCCATCAGTGCGCCAGTGTTACCCGCGGAAACGCAGGCCTGGGCCGAGCCGTCCTTGACGCGGCTGATCGCCACTCGCATCGAAGAATCCTTCTTGCGGCGCAATGCAACTTCCAGTGGGTCGTCCATCTCGACGACCTCCGAAGCATTCACCACCTCGATGCGCGGATGATTTTCCGCACCCAACCTCACGAGTTCGGCGCGCACAGCGGCCTCACGGCCCACCAGAAGAAGGTGCGCGCTCGGTTCGCTATGGGCAAAGGCCACGGAGGCGGGGACAGTGACTGACGGGCCGTAGTCGCCGCCCATGCAGTCGATGGAAATCCTGACGGTCATGATCCCTGATGGCTAGCCTCCGGGCGGCTGCCCGGGTGCAGGACCACGGCCTTAAGACGTTGATCGCGCATACAAAAACGGCGCAAGCAGTCGTCGACCTTTTACGCCGGTTTGCAGAATGAAGTTCGGACGAGACCGACGAATTACTCGTCGTTCTTCGTCTTCAGGACCTTGCGGCCGCGATAGAAACCGTTCGGGCTGATATGGTGGCGCAGGTGCGTCTCACCCGTTGTCGGCTCAATTGCGGTGGCCGGCGGGGTCAGGAAATCGTGCGCACGATGCATACCGCGCTTCGACGGGGTCTTTTTGTTTTGCTGGACAGCCATGACTTGCTCCTAAATCGGTGAATCCGAAATTTTAACACAAGGGAAGCGTGTTCCCTCAAGTCCCGCCTGACAGCCAGATGCACCCGGCCACGAGCCGGCTGGCCAATCAGGACTTCAACTGCCTCAGGACGGCAAACGGGGAGTCTGCCTTGTCAGCCTTCACGCTGGGCGTGCCGTCCGGGCATACCTCGTGCCGCGGCGAGAGCGGCAGCGACAGCAGCGCCTCATCCTCGACCAGTTGCAACAAATCCTGCGAGGACGAGCCGACGATCACATCGATGCTGTCATCCTCGAGCCGGGCCTCGATGTCGTCAGCCGCGGCCTCGTCAGCCGCAAGCACCAGCACGGTCTCCGAGGCGATCACGTGATCCAGCGGCTTCAGGCAGCGCTGGCAGACCAGGCGCACCTCGCCGTCGACCGCCATCGTCAGTTGCGGCAAGCCCTGAGGGTGCCGGCCGCCGGCAAAACGCCAGCGAATTACACCGCTGCTGTCCGCCAGTTCCTGAGGCAGGCGTGCAAATCCAGTCACGGGCGTCGTTCCCGACACCTGCTCGCCGAGCCGGCAAAATGCAAAACTGTCGACGATGGTCGCTGTCATGACGGAATGCTCCGGAAAACCGGCTATGATAACAGGCTTCGCCCTACGCTTGTCCGGCGCTGACCGCCCTGCTCCGCATGTCCTCCTTCCCGCGCCTGTTGCTTGCCTCCAGCTCTGCCTACCGTCAGGAATTGCTGTCGCGCCTGAGGATTCCATTCGATGCGATCAGCCCCGATATTGACGAAACGCCGATCCCCGGAGAAACGCCGCCGGATACCGCGCTGCGGCTGGCACTCGCCAAGGCCGAGGCGGTGGCCAGTCAGGTCGGGGCGGCGCTGGTTATCGGTTCCGATCAGGTCGCAACACTCGATGGCGCGCACATCGGCAAGCCGGGCAATCACGCGAACGCGCTCGCCCAATTGCAAAGGATGCGCGGACGGGAGGTGCTTTTTCATACCGCAATCTGCCTGCTGGATGACCGCCCCGGCGCCGCCCACCGGATCCAGATCGAGAATGTGCAGACCAGCGTACGCTTCCGCGATCTGCCGGATGAGGAACTCGACGCCTACCTGCGCATCGAGCAGCCTTACGATTGCGCCGGCAGCGCGAAAAACGAAGCCCTCGGGATTGCCATCCTCGAAAGCATTCGAAGTGACGACCCGACCGCCCTGACCGGCCTGCCGCTGATTGCCGTCACCCGCATGTTGCGCACCGCGGGGGTGGCATTTTTCAAAGAATGAACGAATGACCGGCACTCTCTACCTGATACCCAATTCGCTGGGTCCCGGCTCGCTTGATCCGGTGATTCCGGCGCCGGTCCGCGCGCAGACCGCCCGCCTTGACTACTTCATTGCAGAAAACGCAAAAACTGCACGCGCCTTCCTGAAGGGGGTCGCCGCCACGCATCCGTTACAGACCGTGCTGCAGGACATTGAGATCCGGGAACTGAATGTAAACACGCCGGCGGCGCAACTACCCGCATTGCTGCAGCCGCTGCTGGACGGGCGGGACAGCGGCCTGCTGTCCGAGGCGGGCGTGCCGGCAGTGGCCGATCCGGGCGCCGACCTGGTGCGGCTCGCGCATCAGCGCGGAATCACGGTTCGCCCTCTGGTCGGCCCCTCCTCGCTACTGCTCGCGCTGATGGCCAGTGGCTTGAATGGCCAGAGCTTCGCGTTCCACGGCTACCTGCCGACTGAGGCTGACGCGCGCGCGTCACGCATCCGTCAGCTTGAGCAACGCTCCAGACAGGAGCGGCAAACGCAGATCCTGATCGAAACACCCTACCGAAACGAGGCCATGCTGGAGGCGCTGGCCACCCATTGTTCCGGCACGACGCTGGTATGCGTCGCGACCGACCTCACGCTGGACACCGAGTTGGTGCGCACGGTCACGGCGCAACAATGGAAGAAAGAGATCGGTGCCGGAAAAATGCCGGCGCTCAGGAAAAGACCGACGGTGTTCCTGCTGCTCGGATGAGCAGCAGGCAGGCGCCGTGGTACCTCAGCGCAGCCGCAGCCATTCCGTTCCCATCGCCTTGATCATGGACTCACCGACGGCCGCGCCAAACTTTTTCAGCACCCGGTCGGACAAGCCTTCCCGCACGGTGTAGTCGACCACGTCCTCAGCTTTCAGCACATCGCGCGCCACACTGTCGACGGTACCCAGATCGTCGGCGAGGCCGAGCTTGATCGCCCTGCTGCCGGTCCAGAACAGGCCGGAGAAAATCTCGGGAGCGCGCGACAGGCGATCGCCGCGACCAGCCTTCACTGCAGAGATGAATTGCTGGTGAATGTCGTCCAGCATCGCTTGGGTAAATGCCTTGTGCCGCGCGTCCTGGGGCCGGAACGGATCCATCATTGCCTTGTTCTCGCCAGCGGTCATCAGGCGGCGCTCGACTCCCAGCTTATCCATCAGCCCGGTAAAACCGAAACTGCTCATAAGCACGCCGATCGACCCGACGATGCTGGCCTGGCTGACATAAATTTTGTCTGCAGCTGCCGCAATGTAGTAGCAGCCGGATGCGCACATGTCCTCGACCACGACGAATACCGGCTTGTCCGGATTCAGCCCGCGCAACCGCTTGATCTCGCTGTTCACAATGGCCGACTGAACCGGGCTGCCTCCGGGGCTGTTCATGCGCAGGACAACCCCCACGGATCCCGGATCGGCGAAGGCTTCCTGCAGCGCAGGCACGATACTGTCCACCGATGCCCTGCCGCTGTCGTAATTGATCTCTCCATCGATCTCGATCAGTGCGGTGTGGCGCTTCGCAGCCGGCTTGCTTGCCCACGGCGAGTCGTACGCCATGGCGACCGCGATGACGACTATCAGCAGCAGGCTGAAACGGAAAAGATTTCGCCAGCGGCGGTTCGCGCGCTGTTCGTCCAGCAAGCGCTGGGCAATCCTTTCCAATGCCGCGTAAGGTGGCTGTTGGCCTCCCGATGGGGCCGGGTCACGCTGGCTGGGATGGGAATCGTTCGGGTTCGGGTTCGTGCTGTCCATGTCCTTGCTCGTGGTCGGATTGTCTCAGCGCCTGGCGGATCAGGCGATTGCCGGGCGCAAGTAATCGTCCGGCTCCCAGTAGATCTTGCTGTCCCGCTCGAATACCCGGATCTTGTGCAGCCGGCCGCCGCGGCACGGCCCGCCGGCGCAACGGCCGGTGTCGGGCTCATACAGCGCACCATGGGTGGCGCACATGATGTACAGCCCACTCGACTCAAAGAACTCGCCCGGGGACCAGTCGAGTTCCATCGGGACATGCGCACAGCGGTTCAGGTAAGCGTGGGGCTGGTGGCCATAGCGAACCACGAATGCCGTCGCATCCTCGCCGCCGGCAGTGACCGGAAAGCGCACTCCTTTGCCGCCATCGATCAAGTCTGCAGCCTCGCAAATGAAAATGGCTTCGCTCATCTCGCCCAGTTCACGCGTTATCGGTCAGCCATGCGTGGAGTTCCGCAATCGATTCCGCGCCGAACAGCGGGGCATGCGCCGCGAGCTCGTGTGCCGGGTGGGCTCCGTAGTGTACGCAGACCGCGGCCGAACCGGCATTGACGGCCATTTGCAGGTCATGAGTGGTGTCTCCGATCATCAGGGTGCGCCGCATATCCTGGCCGAGCTCGCGCGTCAGTTCCTGAAGCATGGCCGGATGCGGCTTGGAGAACGTTTCGTCGGCACAGCGGGTCGCGTCGAACAACGAAGTGACACCAGCCGCCGCCAGAGCGCGGTTCAGGCCCACCCGGCTCTTGCCGGTCGCGACAGCAAGAAAGTAGCCTTGCGTGGTAAGGTCCTGCAACATTTCCCGCGCACCGTCGAACAAGGTCAGGGAGTGATCCTGCGACAGGTAATGGTAGCGGTAGCGCTCGACCATTTTGGGATAATGGCGCGGGTCGAGGTCCGGCATGGCCGCCTGCATCGCGTCCTGCAGGCCAAGGCCGATCACATAGGACGCCGACTTCTTGTCCGGCACCGGCAGGCCGAGATCCCTGGCAGCGGCCTGCATGCTGGAAATGATGGCCGCGGTGCTGTCCATCAGCGTACCGTCCCAGTCGAACACGATCAGGTCGAATTGCTTGCGTGGCATGTTGGTTGGTTGATTGTCCTGAGCTGGCGCTCGTTAATGTTCAGGCTTGGGGGAGCGCTTCAAGGAAACGCTGGCACGCTGCCGGCAACGGCGACTGTACGCTGACCGGCTCGCCAGTGAGCGGATGCGTGAACCCCAGGCGGTGCGCATGCAGGAACATCCGCTTCAGCGCAATCCTGTCCCCATCCGCTTTCTGCAACTCGCGGTTGAGCGCGAAGTCGCCATATTTGTCGTCACCAACAATAGGAAAACCGGATGACGCCAGATGGACGCGGATCTGGTGGGTGCGACCCGTTTTCAGCTCCGCCTCGAGCAACGCAAATTCGCCGTATTTTCGCAATAAATTGAAAACGGTGTGCGAGGGCAAACCGTCAGACTGGACCCGCACCCGCCGCTCGCCATCGGCTGCGGTGTATTTGAACAGCGGCAGCTTCACATGCTGGCGGCGATTCGGCCACTCTCCCCGCACCAGCGCGAGGTAACGTTTGTCGAGCTGCCCCTCGCGGATCTGCTCGTGCAAATGAACCAGCGCCGAGCGCTTCTTGGCCAGCACCAGAATGCCGGACGTCTCCCGATCCAGCCGGTGAACCAACTCCAGGAATTTCGCTGCCGGGCGGGCGGCGCGCAGCTGTTCGATCACGCCGTGGCTGACGCCGGAACCGCCGTGGACGGCAACGCCTGCCGGCTTGTCGATGATTAGCAGCGCGTCATCTTCGAGCAAAATCCGGAACTCGGTCGCCGGCGCCCGGCTCTCATTGCGCTCGGGAATGCGCATTGGCGGCACTCGGACGGTGTCGCCATCAACCAGCCTGTAAGTTTGGGTGACCCGCCCCTTGTTGACGCGCACCTGGCCTGAACGGAGCACCTGATAGACATGGCTTTTCGGCACGCCCTTGCAAATCCTTAGCAAAAAATTATCGATACGCTGCCCCGCATCATCAGGGCCGACAGGAATCAGTCGAACCCCTGGCCGGCCCGGCGATTCGGGTTCGGCGGTGCGAGAACCTGCTCCGTGGTCGGAAAATCTCGCTAAGTCCTTCATTTTGAATATATAATCGCGAGGCGGTATTTTGCCGCCATGTGTGCCAGAAGAAAAAGAGCATTCTACACAGGGGCGTCTCCATCGGCCCCGCATTCATTTGCAAATTCGATGGAATAGCTGTGTATGCACCATTCTCCGGCAGTCAGGGTCGCACCGAAGTTGCGATCGGGCCGTGCCGCAGGATGTTGGAACCGAGTACCTGGAATTCAAGGATTAGTCTGGCAAGCGCACCACCACCGGAGGCGCTTGCCGGCAAACGATGTCGTCGTACAGATTGCCGCACCAGTTTTGCACCACTATTCACAACGATATGGTGAACGCCAGCCCCGACCCGACCTGCCAGCAGCCGCACCCGATGCGCCTGCCTGCGCGAGCGCGGGCAGGATGTCTGGTCGCGGCTTGCTGAACGCCTCATCCGCGCCCTGTGCGGCCCGCGCATTACCGTGCGCCGGCCCACGTCATGGCAACCCTCTCCTCCAGCCTCCGTCTCCTCGCATGCATTCCTGAGTTTGTCGCGCGCCTTTACAGCGCGGCATGAGGGCCCCGAAGGGGCCACGGAGTTTGAAATGAAACGCATGTTGTTTAACGCTACGCAGCAAGAGGAATTGCGCGTAGCCATCGTCGACGGCCAGAAACTGATCGACATCGACATCGAGACCGCTGGTCGCGAGCAACGCAAATCCAATATCTACAAAGGGGTCATCACCCGGATCGAGCCCTCGCTCGAAGCCTGCTTCGTCAACTACGGCGAGGAACGCCACGGCTTCCTGCCGTTCAAGGAAGTCGCCCGCAGCTATTTCCGCGAAGGCGTGGATGTGCGCAATGCGAGCATTCGCGAAGCACTCCGCGAAGGCCAGGAAATCATGGTGCAGGTGGAAAAGGAAGAGCGCGGCAACAAAGGCGCGGCGCTGACCTCCTTCATCTCGCTGGCAGGCCGCTATCTCGTGCTGATGCCGAATAACCCGCGCGGTGGCGGCGTATCGCGCCGCGTCGAGGGCGAGGATCGCCAGGAACTGCGCGAAACCATGGACAAGTTGGACCTGCCGCAGGGCATGTCCGTAATCGCCAGAACCGCAGGCATCGGCCGCAACGTTGAAGAACTGCAGTGGGATCTCAACTACCTGATGCAGTTGTGGGGCGCCATTGAGGGTGCGGGCAAGGCCGCAGCGGGTGCGTTCCTGATTTATCAGGAATCCTCGCTGGTGATCCGCGCCATCCGTGACTATTTCCAGCCTGACATCGGCGAAATCCTGATCGACACCGACGACATCTACGAGCAGGCGCAGCAGTTCATGAGCCATGTGATGCCGGACATGGTGCATCGGGTCAAGCGCTATCGCGACGACGTGCCGCTGTTCTCGCGCTTCCAGATCGAGCACCAGATCGAGTCCGCGTACTCGCGCACCGTGCCGCTGCCGTCCGGCGGCGCGATCGTGATCGACCACACCGAAGCGCTGGTGTCGATCGACGTCAACTCCGCCCGCGCCACCCGCGGCAGCGACATCGAGACCACCGCGTTTAACACCAACCTGGAAGCGGCCGATGAAGTGGCCCGCCAGTTGCGCCTGCGCGATCTTGGCGGCCTGATCGTGATCGACTTCATCGACATGGAGAACGCGAAGAACCAGCGGGAGATCGAGAACCGCCTGAAAGATGCGTTGCACTATGACCGCGCGCGTGTCCAGATGGGCAAGATCTCCCGCTTCGGGCTCATGGAACTGTCACGCCAGCGTCTGCGGCCGTCGTTGTCCGAGGGCAGCCATGTGACCTGCCCGCGCTGCAATGGCACCGGCCATATCCGCGACACCGAATCTTCCGCGCTGCAAGTGCTGCGTATCATCCAGGAAGAGGCGATGAAAGAAAACTCGGCTGCGATCCATGTGCAGGCGCCGGTCGACGTCGCAGCCTTCCTGCTCAACGAGAAGCGCGGCGAGATCCTGAAGATTGAGACCCGCCATCGCGCCTCGGTGATCCTGATTCCGAACAAGCATCTGGAGACACCGCACTACAAGCTCGAGCGCATAAAGCATGACGATCCGCGCCTGGATGACATGCAGGCCAGCTACAGGATGGCCGAGGAAGTCGACACCGACATCGGCTACAGCAAGCGCAAGGCAGAAGAAGCCAAGCCGAGGCAGGAGGCCGTGGTCAAGAGCATCACACCCGACCAGCCTGCGCCGATCGTCGAGCGCAAGGCGCCGGAGGCGCCGGTCGCTGCTGACGAAGTGGCTGCCGAAGGATTCCTGTCCCGCCTGTTCGGCCTGTTCCGCAAGAAACCGGCTGCACCGGAAACACCCGAGGTGGCCGCGAAGCCTGCGAGCCGAGACCGCAACGGCGAGCGCAGCGAGCGTGGGGGCCGCAACCGCCGTGGTCGCGGCCGTGGTCGTGAGAAGGACGAGCGCAGCACAGCAGAGGTGAAGCCCGCGGTACCCAAAGAAGCTGCCGCCAAGGATCAGAAAGAACCCAAAGAGCCGCGCGCGCCGAAACAGCCAAGAGAGGCACGCGAGCCGCGCGAAGTACGGGAAGCACGGGAGCCTCGTGAGGCTCGTGAGCAGCGGGAGCCGCGCGAAGCGCGCGACAGCGCCGAACCGAAGCGCGAGCGTGCGCCACGCGCCCCTCGCGAGGAACGCAAGCCGCCCGAGGAAGTTCAGGTACCCCAAGCCGAGCTGCCGTTGGCGTCGGAGGTCGATGCGGGCGAGAACCCAGACGCGCAGGCCGATGCTGTTGCAGCAGTCGAGGGCGGTGAAGAACAACCGCGCCGTCGTCGCCGCCGTGGTGGCCGCAACCGTAACCGCCGCGACCGCGAGCAGGCCGAAGGTAGCAGCGACGATATCGAAGCCAGCGAAGAGCCTGGCGGCGAAGAGGCGCCGGACGATGTGACGGCCAAAGTCGAGCGTGACGCGCCCACGGACGACATTGCCCCAGAGCCTGCGACTGCGGCCCCGGCGATCGCCCGGGGAATCGAGACCGTTTCGGCCGAAGCACCGCAGAGCACCGATGTGGCAACAGTCGAGGCGGCCACCGTCGAGCCGGTCGAGCCAGTCGAGCCCGATCGTGTCGAACCGGCAGCCCCGGCGGCTGAGACGGTGGTGATCGCAGCTGCGGCGCCCGTACCCGCAGTGGCTGAAGAGGCCCCTGCCGCTGCCGTCGATCACAAACCTGCCGCTGCATTTGCGCCGGCAGCAGCGTCGACGACCGACCTCGACGCCGTGCTGCGCGCAGCCGGCCTCCAGATGGCAGTGACTAACCCCGAGCGGCTGCGGGCCGTGCAGTCCGAACAGGCGTCCGCGGTGCCGGCACCCCGTGTGCCTCGCGAACGCAAGCCCGTGGTCCCGGTATCCAGCGAGCCTCTGCAGCAGGTAGAGACCCGCCACTGATCCCGGAACGATCCGAGAAAAATCCCGCCCTGACCCGGCGGGATTTTTTTTGGCCGGCGCTCGTATTACAGTGTCGCTCTTGCTAAGAAAACCGAAGGAAGCACATCATGTACGAACTGAAAGTCAAAGGCATGACTTGCGGCGGCTGTGCCGCCAGCGTAAAGCGGGCGCTGCAGGCGGTGGACGCGCAGGCCGATGTGAATGTCGATCTACCGACAAAGACGGTCAGGGTGGAAACAGCAGTGGCCCTGGATACAGTGAAATCGGCGATTGAGGACGCAGGCTACGATGTCGTCAGTGCAGCCTGACCTACGTGCCGTCACCCGGCTTCCAGCGCCGCAGCATTAGCGCATTGGTAACCACGCTGACTGAGCTGAACGCCATCGCTGCGCCCGCAATCACAGGATTCAGCCAGCCAAGTGCGGCCAGCGGGATGCCGACCAGGTTGTAGATAAAGGCCCAGAACAGGTTCTGCCGGATCTTGGCGTAGGTGCGGCGTGAAATGCCAATGGCGTCCGCCACTAAAGAAGGGTCGCCCCGCATTAGCGTGATGCCCGCGGTATGCATCGCAACATCGGTGCCCGTTGCCATTGCGATGCCGATGTCGGCGGCCGCCAGCGCAGGGGCGTCGTTGATGCCGTCACCGACCATGGCCACCTTGCCATGCGCGGAGCGCAGCTCGCCGATGACAGCCGCCTTGTCCGCCGGCAGCACCTGCGCCCGATACTCGGAAATACCGACCGACGCAGCGACTTCCCGCGCCGCGCCCTGATTATCCCCCGTCAGCATGATCGAGCGGACGCCAAGCGACTCTAGCGCCACAACGGCAGCTCGTGCGCCGGACTTTATGGTATCGCCGAAGGCCAGCAGTCCTGCCGGTGCGATACCGGACCCTGAGTCGATGGCCAGCCACGAGACGGTACGCCCTGCGCTTTCATGCCGGGCAGCCACGGTCTCGCCGATGTCCGTGGACGCGTGAAGCTCGGCCATCATCCGCGCATTGCCCAGAAAGATTGTACGGCCGTCCACGTCGGCCTGCACGCCACGCCCCGGCCAGGCTTTCGCGTTGGTTGCCGGCGCCGCGGCGATTCCCTGTACCGCGGCACGCTGCATGACTGCCTTTGCCAGCGGATGGTCGCTGTACTGTTGTACGGAGCATGCCAGCCATAACAGTTGCGCCTCCGGATGCCCGAAGCCCTCGATCGCCACCAGCGCCGGCTTGCCTTCGGTCAGCGTGCCCGTCTTGTCGAAGGCAACTGCCGTGACTGCATGCGCGATTTCGAGCGCTTCCGCATCCTTGATCAGGATGCCGTGCCGTGCAGCCACACCGGTACCGGCCATGATCGCAGTGGGCGTGGCCAGCCCGAGTGCGCAGGGGCAGGCAATCACCTGTACCGCCACCGCATTCAACACGGCTTGCTGCCAGTCGCCGCTGACCAGGCCCCAGGCCAGCACTGTCACCAGCGAGATCAGCAGCACGACCGGCACGAACACGCTGCTGACACGGTCCACCAGCCGCTGTATCGGCGCCTTCGCGGCCTGTGCGTCCTCCACCAGCCGGATGATCTGCGACAGCATGGTCGCGCCGCCGACCGCGGTCGCTTCGAACACCAGCACGCCTTCCTGATTGATGGACCCGCCGGTCAGCTTGTCGCCGGGGAGCTTGACGACTGGCAGGCTCTCGCCTGTCAGCAGGGATTCGTCGAGATGACCGCTGCCTTCGATCAGGATGCCATCGACCGGCACACGTTCGCCGGGACGAACCACAACGGTGTCGCCGACCTGAACGGCACTGATCGGAACCGACCTGTCCTGCCCGTCCCTGCGGACAATCGCCTCGGTGGCCCTGAGAGATTCCAGTGCGCGCAATGCGCTGACAGTCTGCTGTTTCGCGCGTGCCTCCAGCCACTTGCCCAGCAGGACGAGAGTAATGACCACAGCCGAGGACTCGAAGTACAAATGCGCCTGCTCGCCGCGCACTAGCAACAGCCAGACCGACAGCCCGTAGGCGGCACTGGTGCCGATGGCCACCAGCAGATCCATGTTGCCGGCCCCCGCCCGCAGAGCATTCCAGCCGGCACGGTAGAAGCGGGCGCCGAACACGAACTGGATCGGCGTAGCCAGTAGCCATTGCAGCCAGCCGGGCAACATCCAGTGATATCCGACCGACATTCCGATCATGGGCAGCACCAGCGGCAGGGAAAGCAATGCTGACGCAGCAACTGGCCACCAGTCCGGGGGCGGCACCGCCGACATGCCGACGGGCGCAGCCGGGTGGCTGGCCGTCACAGGCAGCGACGCATCGAAACCTGCTTTGCGGACTGCGGCAATCAGCGCATCGCTGGTGACGCCAACAGATGTGATCCTGGCTTTTTCGGTAGCAAGGTTAACGCTTGCCTGAGTGACGCCCGGCACCTTCCTCAACACCCGTTCCAGACGCGCCACGCAGGACGCGCAGGTCATGCCTTGAATATCGAGCGCGATCGATTCGTCCGGAACGTCATATCCGGCCTTCCGAACGGCGCCGGCCAGCAATCCGGCGTCCAGCGGTGCGCTAGCCTTCACCCACGCTTTCTCTGTAGCCAGATTGACCGAGGCGTGCGTCACGCCCGGCACGTTAGACAGTGCCTTCTCGACCCGACTGACGCAAGAGGCACAGGTCATGCCCTCGATCGGCAAGCTGTATTCGGCTATCGTCGCCCCGGCCTCGTTCATTGAAATGCCTGCCCTTAGAAGCATCTGAATGCCGGGTATTGTCACACAGCGGAGCAGCGGTCAGGATCGCACGACGACGCAGCTCACGCGTCGGACCTTAGCAACCGGGTATGGCATCGCCAGGCTGCCAGACACCGGCGAGAATCTTGTCGAGCCAGAATGCCCCGACCAGCGTCTTGACGTCTGTCACCCGGCCCTGGCGTACCCAGTCCATCAGTTCGGCGGGTACGAGGCTGAATACTTCGAGGAATTCGCCCGCGTCGAGCTGCCGCTCGCCGGCGCTGAGCCCGGTGGCAAGAAAGATATCGAGATGCTCGTCCGAGTAAGCGATCGCGTTATGGATGGTGCAAACGAATTTCCAGTCGCGGGCGGAGTAGCCAGTCTCTTCTCGCAGTTCGCGCTGTGCGCACAGCAGCGGATCTTCACCATACTCAAGCTTCCCGGCAGGCAGCTCGATGAAGACACGGTCATTCGGATAGCGGTACTGGCGTTCCAGCACGACGCTGCCATCATCGAGCAGCGCAATGATCACCACTGCTCCCGGATGACGGAAATATTCACGGCTGCCCTCGCCTCCATCAGGCAGGCGGACGCGATCCTTTCGCACTTTCAGCAGTTTGCCGTCGTACACCAGTTCGCCATCGATGAAAGATTCTTTCAATGGCTCGCTCATGTCGCCCTCATGCTGGCAAGTGGCTCAGTCGTCCGTACGGCGACGCAGGTAGCGGTGCACAAAGCCGGGAAATCCGAGCACGAGGAACAGGCAGGCGGTCACTGCATAGAATTGCCAGCCCTGCTCGAACGCATTGCCGATAGATGATTCGACCAGTCTGGCCACACCGATCACGACAAAGTACAAAACCACCAACTCAAGCAGACGGGCAACCGCAGGCTTGCTGCCCCGCCTGAGCCGCAAGACGCCAAACAGGGAATCGGTAAAGAAAGGGAAATTCGCGAGGATCGCCATCAAGACGATTACGATCCAGCTTGCAGCATCAGTATTCAAAAAACGACCTTTATCAGGAGCCCAGGGACTGCGACATCGCATGCAAGCAGAGGGCCATCAAGGGGCCCGGCAGCACGCCGAGCAGCACGACGGTAATGCCATTCACGGAGAGCGTGACGCGCATGCCGCCACCGGCGACCAACGGGGATGAATCGACAGGGTCATCGAAATACATCACCTTGACCACGCGAAGGTAGTAGTACGCGCCGACCAGCGAGAACAGCACCGCAGCAATCACCAGCCATGCATGGCCCGCGGCCCACGCCGCCTGCAGGACCAGCAGTTTCGCATAAAACCCGACCATCGGCGGAACGCCTGCCAGTGACAGCAGCAGCACCATCATCACCGCGGCAAACCACGGGCTGCGCTGGTTCAGTCCCTTGAAGTCATCGATGTTGTCCGCTTCGAAACCACTGCGCGCGAGCAGCATCACCAGTGCAAAAGTACCGAGTGTGGTCAGCACATAGGTAATTGCATAGAACATCGATGCGCTGTAGGCATTCGCTGCGCTGTCGGCACTGCTGCCTTCAAACACCCCGGAAGCGAGACCCAGCAACATAAAGCCCGTCTGCGAAATGGTCGAATACGCGAGCATGCGCTTGAGATTGGTTTGGGCAATCGCGGTGATATTGCCGACCGCCATCGACACGACAGCCATCACTACCAGCATCTGCTGCCAGTCGGCAGCCAGTGCACCCAGCCCCTCGACCAGCAGCCGAATCACGATCGCGAATGCGGCCAGCTTCGGCGCGGCGCCCAGCAGCAGCGTGACCGATGTCGGCGAACCCTGATAAACGTCGGGCGCCCACATGTGGAAGGGAGCGGCCCCCAGCTTGAATGCAAGGCCCGACACCATGAAGACCAGACCTAGCACCAGCACCATATTGCTGCCAGCGGGACGGGCTTCCCCCAGCGATCGCGCAATGGCACTCAGGTCCAGCGAACCGGTGGCGCCGTACAGCATCGACATGCCATACAGCATGAAGCCGGAAGCCAGCGCGCCCAGCACAAAGTATTTCATTGCCGCTTCGGTGGAGACCGGATGGTCGCGACGCAGCGCCACCAGCGCGTACAGGGACAGCGACATCATTTCGAGGCCGAGGTAGATTACGAGGAAGCTGTTGCCCGAGATCATGATCATCTGACCCAGCAGGGTCAGCAGCGCGAGCACATAAAACTCGCCGGACAGGTTCCCACCCAGCATGCCGCGCTCATTCGAGTACTGGCGCGAATAGACCAGCGTCGCGAACGTGGCAATGCAGGCGAAGAACTTCAGCAACTTGGCCATCGGGTCAGACACGAAGCTGTTGTTGAATGCATAGCTGCTGCCCGCCGCATCGAAGCCGGCGATCGCAATCGCGGCAGTGATGGCGACCACCAGCAGCGACAGCAGGTGGCTCAGCGGCCGCTTCTCTTCGTCGGCAAACAGGCCGGCGACCATGACGACCATAGCCGCGACTGCGAGGAAAATTTCGGCACTTGCTGCCGCGATGTTCAGTTCGGTCATGATCGCTCAGGTTCGATAGGCCGGATTATTGGGGGAGCTTGCTGGTGCCGACATGCTGCAGCAGGTCCGTCACTGAGGTTTGCGTGAGATCGGTAAACGGAGCCGGGTAGACGCCCATCCAGATCGTCGCAATCGCGAGCACGCCCAGCAGCAGGAACTCGCGCGTGGACAGATCCTGCAAGGCGGCGACGTTGGCGTTGCCGACTTCGCCGAACACCACGCGCTTGACCAGCCATAGCGAATAGGCGGCACCGAGGATCAGTGCGGTCGCGGCAAGTACGCCGATCCAGAAATCGAATTTCACCGCACCGAGGATGACCATGAACTCGCCGATGAATCCCGACGTACCGGGCAGGCCGGCGTTCGCAAGCGAGAACAGCACGAAGAAGGCAGCAAAGCGCGGCATGGTGTTGATCACGCCGCCGTAGTCGGCGATTTCACGCGAGTGCAGGCGGTCATACAGCACACCGATGCACAGGAACATCGCGCCGGATACGAAGCCATGCGAGATCATCTGCATCAGGCCGCCCTGCACCGCCATGTCGCCAAACATGAAGAAGCCCAGCGTAACAAAGCCCATGTGTGCAATCGATGAATAGGCGACCAGCTTCTTCATGTCAGCCTGTACCAGCGCGACCAGGCCGATGTAAATGACCGCGATCAGCGACAGCGCGATCATCATTCCCGACAGCGCGTGGCTGGCGTCGGGTGCAATCGGCAGCGAGAAACGCAGGAAGCCGTAGCCGCCCAGCTTCAGCATGATGGCCGCCAGCACCACCGAACCGCCGGTCGGTGCTTCAACGTGCGCATCCGGCAGCCAGGTATGCACCGGCCACATCGGCACCTTGACGGCGAATGCAATCAGGAACGCCAGAAAAATCAGCACCTGCGGCTGTAGCGCGATCGGCAGCTGGTGCCAGGTCTGGATATCGAAGCTGCCTGCCTGCAGGTAGAGCCAGATCAGCGCAACCAGCATCAGCAGCGAACCGAGGAAGGTGTACAGGAAGAACTTGATCGCCGCATACACGCGGCGGGGGCCGCCCCAGACACCGATGATGATGAACATCGGGATCAGGGTCGCCTCGAAGAACACATAGAAAAGCAAACCGTCGAGTGCTGCAAACACACCGATCATCAGGCCCGACAGGATCAGGAAAGCGCCCATGTACTGCGCGACTCGCTTTTCGATGACCTCCCAACCGGCAATCACCACCAGTACCGTAATGAATGCAGTCAGCGGTATGAACCACAGTGACAGCCCGTCGATCCCCACGTGGTAGCTGACGTTAAAGCGCTCGATCCACGGAGCTTTTTCGACGAACTGCATGCCGTGCGCGGTCGCGTCGAAACCGGACACCAGAGGCAGGGTTGCCAGCAGGCTGACAATTGCACCGATGAGCGACAGCCCGCGCACAAAGGAAGCCCGGTTGTCGCTGCCCGTGGCCAGCACCAGTGCACCGAACGCGATCGGAAGCCAGATCGCGAGGCTCAGTAGAGGAGTAGTTGACTGCATAGCGTTTGTTATTGTCTGGCTGCGGGACTGTCGTAGGGATCAGGATTTCATCAGCAGATAGCCGAGGTAGATCGCAATGGCGACGATCATCGTGAACGCATAGTGATAGATGTAGCCGGTCTGGAAAGTACGAGTGATGGCCGAGAACCAGCCAACCGCACGCGCACTGCCATTGACCAGCAGACCATCGATCAGCCCGCGGTCCCCGACCACGGACAGACCGCGCCCGAGCACACGCGCTCCGCCGGCGAACACGACTTCGTTGAAGCGGTCCATGTAGTACTTGTTGTCGAGGACGGCGTGAATCGCCTTGAAACGGGCATAGAACCAGGCAGGCACCCGGGGATTGACCAGATAGCAGTAATACGCGCTGGCGACGCCGGCAAGCGCCAGCCAGAACGGCGCCGTGGTGAACGCATGCATGCCCATGGCCGCCGCACCGTGGAAGGCAGCAGCCAGCTCGGCCATCGCCGGATGGGCGTCCGATACATGGATCACGCCCTTGAAAAAATCGCCGAACAGCATCGGGCCGATCGCGACATAACCGATGATCACGGACGGCACCGCCAGCAGCACCAGCGGCAGCGTCACCACCCACGGAGCCTCGTGCGGCTTCTCGCCCGGAGCGAGCCCATGGTGCTCGTCACCATGATGGTCGTCGTGCCCGTGATGGGCCTTGCCAAACCGTTCTTCGCCATGGAAGACGAGGAAGTACATGCGGAACGAATAGAAGGCGGTTACGAACACGCCGGCCAGCACGGCGAAGTTGGCGAAGCCGGCACCCGCGATCTGGGTGGCATGGACCGCCTCGATGATGCTGTCTTTCGAATAAAAGCCCGAGAAGAACGGCGTGCCGATCAGTGCCAGCGAACCCAGCAGGCTGGTGATCCAGGTGATCGGCATGTACTTGCGCAGGCCGCCCATGTGACGGATATCCTGATCGTGGTGCATGCCAATAATGACCGCGCCGGCACCGAGGAACAGCAGCGCCTTGAAGAAGGCATGCGTCATCAGGTGGAACACCGCGACCGAGTAGGCGGAGGCGCCGAGCGCGACCGTCATGTAGCCCAGCTGGGAGAGCGTCGAATACGCCACCACGCGCTTGATGTCGTTCTGGATGATGCCGAGGAAGCCCATGAACAGCGCCGTGATCGCACCAATCACCAGAACGAAGGACAGCGCGGTGTCCGACAGCTCGAACAGCGGCGACATGCGTGCCACCATGAAGATGCCCGCGGTGACCATCGTCGCTGCGTGGATCAGTGCGGAGATTGGCGTGGGGCCTTCCATCGAATCCGGCAGCCACACATGCAGTGGGAACTGCGCAGACTTGCCCATTGCGCCAATAAACAGGCAGATGCAGGCCACAGTCAGAAGCATCCAGTCCGTGCCGGGCAAAGTCAGGGTCGCCAGCGATTCGCGCTGCGCGAAGACTTCGGAATAATTCATCGAGCCGGCATACGCCAGCAACAGGCCAATGCCAAGGATGAAGCCGAAGTCGCCGACCCGGTTCACCAGGAAAGCCTTCATGTTCGCGAAGATCGCCGTCGGCCGCTTGAACCAGAAACCGATCAGCAGATAAGACACCAGACCGACCGCCTCCCATCCGAAGAACAGCTGCAGGAAGTTGTTGCTCATGACGAGCATCAGCATCGCAAACGTAAACAGCGAGATGTAGGAGAAGAAGCGGTTGTAGCCCTCGTCGTCCTGCATGTAGCCGATGGTGTAAATGTGCACCATCAGCGATACGAAGGTCACCACGCACATCATCATCGCGGTCAGGCTGTCAATCAGGAAGCCAATCTCGAGCTTGAGCGTGCCGAGCGTCATCCAGGTATAGACCGTGCCATTAAAGCTGGCACCGTCCATCACCTGGAGCAATGTCTGCGCCGAGATCAGGAAAGCCACCAGCACGCCAAGGATGGTCACACTGTGCGATGCAGTGCGGCCGATCACGTTGCCGAAAAAGCGCGTGCCGAACAGACCGGCGATCATGGAGCCGGCCAGCGGCGCCAGCGGCACGGCCAGCAGGAGGGCGGGATTCAGTTGGACTGCCATGGGAACCTTCGGTATTGTTTTTCGGGTCAACCCTTCAGACGATCGAGGTCTTCGACATTGATCGTATTCAGGTTACGGAACAGCACCACCAGAATCGCCAGACCGATGGCCGACTCGGCCGCGGCGACGGTCAGGATGAAGAACACGAAGATCTGCCCTGCAGCGTCGCCGAGGTAATGCGAGAAAGCGATGAAATTCATGTTCACCGCCAGCAGCATCAGTTCGATTGCCATCAGCAGGATGATCACGTTCTTGCGGTTCAGGAAAATGCCGACGACCGAGATCGCGAACAGGATCGCTCCCAGGGTCAGGAAATGGGCGAGTGTCAGGGTCACGGTGCCTCCTTATGCCTGATCGGCGGACGGGGCATCCGCGCCTTTGCCGTTCGCGCGCGTCGATTCCGCAGCCATGCTGACGATGCGAACGCGGTCGTCTCGGCGGGTCTTGACTGCGACGCCCGGATCGAAATACTTGCTGTCCTTGCGGCGACGCAGCGTCAGCGCCACCGCAGCCACCATCGCAGCCAGCAAAATCACCGCAGCGATCTCGAATGCATACAGATACTCGGTGTAGATCAGCTTGCCGAGCTCGCGGGTATCGCCAATGTTGCCGGCCGCGGCGGGTTCCACGTTCATGAAACCATTGATCAGCACTGCCGCCATCTCGACCACGATCACAGCACCAATGGTGGCTGCGAACGGCAGGTGGCCCCAGATGCCCTCGCGCAGCTTCGCCATGTCGATGTCGAGCATCATCACGACGAAGAGGAAAAGCACCATGACGGCACCGACATACACGAGAACCAGCACGATCGCGAGGAATTCGGCTTTCAGCAGCATCCAGATCGCAGACGCCGAGAAGAACGACAGGATCAGGTACAGCGCTGCGTGCACCGGATTACGGTCGGTGACCACGCGTACCGCCGCGAACACCAGCAGTAGCGAGAACGCGTAGAAGAGAAAGGTGGTGAAGTCCATGGTCTCGTTATCGGTATCGGGCATCGGCAGCGCGGTTGGCAGCGATCTCTGCTTCGTACTTGTCGCCAATCGCCAGCAGCATGTCTTTCGTGTAGTAGAGGTCGCCGCGCTTCTCGCCGTGGTATTCGAGGATGTGGGTCTCGACGATGGAGTCGACCGGGCAGGACTCTTCGCAGAAGCCGCAGAAGATGCACTTGGTCAGGTCGATGTCATAGCGCGTGGTACGGCGCGAACCGTCGTCGCGCTGCTCGGACTCGATGCTGATCGCCAGTGCCGGGCAGACCGCCTCGCACAGCTTGCAGGCGATGCAGCGCTCTTCGCCGTTCGGGTAACGGCGCAGCGCATGCAGGCCGCGGAAACGCGGCGACATCGGCGTCTTCTCTTCCGGGAATTGCACGGTGATCTTGCGCGCAAACATGTAGCGCCCGGTCAGCGCGAGGCCCTTGAAGAGTTCGCGCAGCATCAGGCTGCCGAGAAAATCCTTGATCGCTTCCATGGTTCCAGCCCTCTTACTTCCAGATATTCCACGAGGTCTGCATCCAGACCGCGACGATCACCAGATAGATGACCGTCAGCGGGATGAACACTTTCCAGCCCAGCCGCATGATCTGGTCATAGCGGTAGCGCGGGAAGGACGCGCGCACCCAGATGAAGATCGAGACGACCAGGAAGGTCTTGATACCCAGCCAGATCCAGCCGGGGATGAAATCTAGGATCGCGAGCGGCGCCGACCAGCCGCCGAGGAACATCAGCGTCGCCAGCATCGAGATCAGGATCATGTTCGCGTATTCGGCGAGGAAGAACATCGCGAACGACATGCCGGAGTACTCCACCATGTGGCCGGCAACGATCTCGGATTCGCCCTCGACGACGTCGAACGGATGGCGCGCGGTTTCCGCAATGCCGGAGATGATGTAGACACCGAACATCGGCAGCAGTGGCAGCCAGTTCCATGACAGGAAGTTCAGTCCCATGTCGGCGCCGACGCCCTTCAACTGACCGCCGACGATCGCCGACAGGTTCAGGCTGCCCGACACCATCAGCACGATGACGAGCACGAAGCCCATCGCTATCTCATACGAGACCATCTGGGCGGACGCGCGCATCGCGCCAAGGAATGCATACTTCGAGTTCGACGCCCAGCCGGCGACGATCACCCCATAGACCTCGAGCGACGTGATCGCCATGATGAAGAGCAGACCGGCATTGATGTTGGCCAGTGCCTGGTCCGGGCCGAACGGCACGACGGCCCATGCGGCGAGCGCGGGCATGATGGTCATCACCGGCGCCAGCACGAACAGGCCCTTGCTGGCCTTGGCCGGCACCACGATCTCCTTCAGCAGTAGCTTCAGCGCATCCGCAATCGGCTGCAGCAGGCCGGCGGGACCGACGCGGTTCGGGCCGAGTCGCACGTGCATCCAGCCGATCATCTTGCGCTCCCATAGCGTCAGGTAGGCGACGCAGCCCATCAGCGGCAAGACGACCGCGACGATCTTGATCAGGTTCCACGCGATCGGCCACAACGGCCCGAGCAGGCCCTCGCCGGCAGTGGTGACTTGGGTCAGCAGATCCATCAGGCTTTCTCCACCGTGAGGGGGCCGAACATTGCACCCAGGGCTGCGGTTGCCGGATGACCGGCGGCGACACGCACGACATTCGCCGGCAGGCTGTCATCGATCTCGCACGCCAGCACGACAGAACCGCTTCCCTGCTTCACGCGCACGGTCGCGCCATCGGACACGCCCAGATCGGCGGCGACCGCAGCCGAAATGATTGCGCGCGGCACTTTCGCATCCGCAGTCTCTTGCAGCGATTTCGCGCGGCGTACGATCGCGTCGCTGAAGTAGGTCGGGACATCGGCACTGCGCTGCAGGCCGGTGTCAGCAGCCGGGAGCGACGGCAGCGGCAGGGCGACGGCATTGTTGAGGCGGCCGGTCAGATCGAGGCCTTCGAGGCTGGCAGAGCCCAGCACCTCGCCACGGATCTGTTCCGACGCTTCGTAATCGAAGCCGTCAAGCCCGAGCAGGTTGCCCAGTACACGCAGCACTTTCCAGCCAGGGCGCGTGTCGCCGAGCGGACGGGTGCTGCCGTTAAAGCTTTGCGCGCGACCTTCGGCATTGACGAAAGTCCCGGATGTCTCGGAGAACGGTGCCACTGGCAGCAGTACATCCGCATAGTCGAGGCCATGGCGGTACGGCGACAGCACCACCACCATGTCGGCCTGATCGAGCGCGACCCTCGCCTGCTGCGGATTCGAGCAATCGAGTTCCGGCTCGGCATGCAGCAGCAGATAAGCTTTCTTCGGCTTCGTGAAAAAGTCCTGGGCGATTGAAGCGCTGTCCGGGATGGCTTTCGCCAGATAACCGCCAACGGTGTTCGCACCCTCGGTCAAATAGCCGAAGCAGGCACCAGTGGCTTCCGCGACCCATTGTGCGATCGCATGCAGCCCGGCCGCCTGCGGATGCTGTGCGGCCGCATTGCCGAGAAGGACCGCACGCGGCTCGCCGGACAGCAAGCTGGTCGCGATCTGCTTCGCGGTCGGCGATGGCTGCAGGCTCGCGTAGCCATCCGGGGCGGCGATGCCCTTCGCATTCGCGACAGCGACCGCGACTTCGGCCAGATGGGCGAGCCATTCCGACGGTGCGGCGGTCAGCTTGTTCGCCACCGGCATCAGCGGATTGCCTTCGCTCGCGTTCAGCAGCGACAGTTGCAAACCGCGCTTGGCCGCGCCGCGCAGGCGGGCGCTCAGCAGCGGATGGTCCTTGCGCAGGTGCGAACCGATGATGAATGCCCGCTTGAGCCTCGAGACATCGGCAATACTCATGCCCAGCCAGGGAACGAGGTTGGTATCGTTAATGGCGGCTGACTGACGGAGGCGGAAATCGACGTTGCCCGAACCGAGGCCGCGCGTGACCTTAGCCAGTAACGAAAGCTCTTCCAGCGTCGCATAAGGCGCGGCCAGCGACGCAATGGCGTCGGCACCGTGCTCGTGGCGGATGTTGCGCAGGCCGTGTGCAACGTACTCGAGCGCCGTCTGCCAATCGACTTCCTTCCACTCCCCCCCCTGCTTGATCATCGGGGCGGTCAGGCGGTCGTCGCTGCTCAAGCCTTCGTAGGAGAAGCGGTCACGATCTGACAGCCAGCATTCATTGATCGCGTCATTTTCCAGTGGCAGCACGCGCATCACCTTCGCACCCTTGACCTGTACGATCAGGTTCGAGCCGAGGCTGTCATGCGGGCTCACCGATTTGCGGCGCGACAGTTCCCAGGTGCGAGCGCTGTAGCGGAAAGGCTTGGAAGTCAATGCACCGACCGGACACAGGTCGATCATGTTGCCGGACAATTCGGATGTCACCGCGCCGTTGACGAAGCTGGTGATTTCGGAATGTTCGCCGCGGCCTACCATGCCGAACTCCATCACGCCGGCGATCTCCTGACCGAAACGTACGCAGCGGGTGCAGTGAATGCAGCGGCTCATCTCTTTCATTGAGATCAGCGGGCCGGCATCCTTGGGTACCACCACGCGCTTCTCTTCGTGATACCGCGACGAAGACGAACCGTAGCCGACCGCGAGATCCTGCAACTGGCACTCGCCGCCCTGATCGCAGATCGGGCAATCGAGCGGATGGTTAATCAGCAGGAACTGCATTACGTCTTTTTGCGCCTTTACCGCCTTGTCGCTGTGGGTGCGCACGATCATGCCCTGCGTGACCGGCGTCGCGCAGGCTGGCAGCGGCTTCGGCGCCTTTTCGACTTCGACCAGGCACATGCGGCAGTTCGCCGCGATCGACAGCTTCTTGTGGTAGCAGAAGTGCGGAATGTAGGTACCGAGGCGGTTCGCAGCATCCATGACCATGCTGCCTTCCTGCACCTCGACTTTTTTGCCGTCTATCTCGATCTCAACCATGATTGTCCGGGTCAGATATACGCAGGCACCAGGCACCGCTTATGCTCGATGTGGTACGCGAATTCATCGGTGAAGTTCTTGATCATCGCGCGCACCGGCATCGCCGCTGCGTCGCCGAGTGCGCAGATGGTGCGGCCCTGGATGCCGTCACAGACCGAAAGCAGCGTGTCGAGGTCGTCGGGACGACCCTCGCCGTGCTCGATCCGGTGCACCATGCGGTACAGCCAGCCAGTGCCCTCGCGGCACGGCGTGCACTGGCCGCAGGATTCTTCGTAATAGAAATACGACAGGCGCAGCAGCGACTTCACCATGCAGCGCTCTTCATTCATCACGATCACTGCGCCGGAACCGAGCATCGAACCCGCCTTCGCGATCGAGTCGTAATCCATGTCGGTCTGCATCATCAGGTCGCCCTTGATGACCGGCATCGACGAACCGCCCGGGATCACAGCCTTGATCTTTTTCCCGTCCCGCATGCCGCCGGCCAGTTCCAGCAAGGTCGCGAAGGGTGTGCCCAGAGGCACTTCATAATTGCCCGGTCGAGCGACATCACCCGATACCGAGAAGATCTTGGTACCCCCGTTGTTCGGCTTGCCCAGTGCCAGGTAGGCATCGGCGCCGATGTTCATGATGAACGGTACCGACGCGAAGGTCTCAGTGTTGTTGATCGTGGTCGGCTTGCCGTACAAACCAAAGCTGGCCGGAAACGGGGGCTTGAAGCGCGGCTGCCCTTTCTTGCCCTCGATCGACTCCAGCAGCGCGGTCTCTTCGCCACAGATGTAAGCGCCGTAGCCGTGGAAGGCGTGCAACTGGAACGAGAAGTGCGAGCCGAGGATGTTATCGCCCAAAAAGCCGGCCGCCCTCGCCTCGTCGAGCGCTTCCTCGAAGCGCGCGTAGACGTCCCACACTTCGCCGTGGATGTAGTTGTAGCCCTGCGTGATGCCCATCGCATACGCGCCGATGGCCATGCCCTCGATCACCGAATGCGGGTTGTAACGCAGGATGTCGCGATCCTTGAATGTACCCGGCTCGCCCTCGTCGGAATTACAGACCAGGTATTTCTGGCCAGGGAAGGTGCGCGGCATGAAGCTCCACTTCAGGCCGGTCGGAAAACCGGCGCCGCCACGACCGCGCAGCGCGGAATTCTTGAGTTCTGCAATCACCTGGTCGGGCGTGATGCCTTCGGTCAGGATGCGGCGCAGCGCCGAGTAGCCGCCGCGCTTCACGTAATCGGCCAGATGCCAGTTTCTGCCGTCCAGACCGGCGAGGATCAGCGGCTTGATGTGACGGTCGTGCAGACAGGTCATTTGCTCAGTTCCTCGATCAGCGCGTCGATCTTCTCATTCGACATGAAGCTGCACATGCGCTTGTTATTCACCAGCATGACCGGAGAATCGCCGCACGCGCCCATGCACTCGCCTTCTTTCAGCGTGAACCGGCCATCGGGCGTGGTCTCATTGAAGTCGATGCCCAGTTTCTGCTTCAGGTACTGCGCGGCGCGATCGCCGTTGGTCAGCTGGCACGGCAGGTTGGTGCAGATGGTCAGCTTGTATTTGCCGACCGGCTTCAGGTTGTACATCGTGTAGAAGGTAGCAACCTCCTGCACTGCGATCGCCGGCATATCGAGATACTCGGCGACGGCGCGAATCACGTCGGCAGAAAGCCAGCCGTGCTCATCCTGTGCGATCGCGAGCGCAGACATCACCGCCGACTGCTTCTGGTCGGCCGGGAACTTGGCCAGCTCACGATCGATTTTCTTGTACGCGTCCTGTGATAACAGCATGTCCTGCTTTCTGTCGTCCGTTTGTTTTTTTCGGATCAGCGATCGATTTCGCCGAACACGATGTCCTGGGTACCGATAATGGTGACCGCGTCGGCGATCATGTGACCCTTTGCCATTTCATTCAGGCCCTGCAGGTGCGCAAAGCCCGGCGCGCGGATCTTCAGTCGGTACGGCTTGTTCGCACCGTCCGACACGAGGTAAATGCCGAACTCGCCTTTCGGATGCTCAACAGCAGCATAGGCCTCGCCGGCCGGCACATGGAAGCCTTCGGTGAACAGCTTGAAGTGATGAATCAGTTCTTCCATGTTGGACTTCATGTCGACGCGCGACGGCGGCGCAACCTTGTGGTTATCGGTCATCACCGGGCCCGGGTTATTGCGCAGCCATTCGACGCACTGCCTGATGATCCGGTTGGACTGGCGCATTTCCTCGATGCGCACCAGGTAGCGGTCGTAGCAATCGCCGTTCACGCCGACCGGGATGTCGAAGTCGAGCAGGTCATACACCTCATACGGCTGCTTCTTGCGAAGATCCCACGCGATGCCCGAACCGCGCAGCATCGGGCCGGTGAAGCCCATAGCCAGTGCACGCTCGGGAGATACCACGCCGATGCCGACCAGACGCTGCTTCCAGATGCGGTTGTCAGTCAGCAGAGTCTCGTATTCATCGACATAAGTCGGGAAGCGATTCGTGAAGTCCTCAATGAAGTCCAGCAGTGAGCCCTGGCGGTTCTCGTTCAGCCGGGACACTGCCTTGTCATTGCGCACCAGCGAGGCGCGATACTGCGGCATGCTGTCAGGCAGGTCGCGGTAAACGCCACCGGGCCGGTAATACGCTGCGTGCATGCGCGCGCCAGATACTGCCTCGTAGCAGTCCATCAGGTCTTCGCGCTCGCGGAACGCATACAGGAACACGCCCATCGCGCCCACGTCCAGCGCATGCGCGCCCAGCCACAGCAAATGGTTCAGCAGGCGGGTGATCTCGTCGAACATCACGCGGATGTACTGCGCGCGCAGCGGCACCTCGACGCCAAGCAACTTCTCGATCGCCATCACGTACGCATGCTCGTTGCACATCATCGACACATAGTCGAGGCGATCCATGTACGGCACGGACTGCAGGAAGGTGCGCGTCTCGGCGAGCTTTTCGGTCGCGCGATGCAACAGGCCGATGTGCGGATCAGCGCGCTGGATCACTTCGCCGTCGAGTTCGAGCACGAGGCGCAGGACGCCGTGCGCGGCCGGATGCTGCGGCCCGAAATTCAGGGTGTAATTCTTGATTTCAGCCATTTAGCGAATCCCGTAATTTTCTTCGCGGATCACGCGCGGCACGTTCTCGCGCGGCTCGATCGTGACCGGCTGGTAGATCACGCGCTTCTGCTCGGGGTCGTAGCGCATCTCGACATAGCCGCTGACCGGGAAATCCTTGCGGAACGGATGGCCGATGAAGCCGTAGTCCGTCAGCAGGCGGCGCAGGTCATCATGGCCTTCGAACAGGATGCCGAAGAGGTCGAAGGCTTCGCGTTCATACCAGTTGGCTGCATTCCACACCGAGGACATCGACGCCACGACCGGAAGGTCGTCATCCGGCGCGAAGGTTCGCACGCGCAGACGCCAGTTGTGCCGGATCGACAGCAGGTGGGATACCACCGCAAAGCGCGGCCCTTCCCACAGGCCATCGCCATACTGCGCATAATCGACGCCGCACAGGTCGATCAACTGCTCGAAGCAGGTGGCCTCGTGGTCGCGCAGGGCCTGCATGGCTTCTGCATAATCGGCAGCCTTCAGCACGATGGTGACTTCGCCGAGTTCGGTGGCGACACTTTGCATCTTGTCACCCAACACGTGCTGCACGGCGGTCGCCAGGGATTCGAGTTTCGTAGTCATGTCGGGCGTCGGAATTTATCGCGCGATGGTGTTGGTGCGCCTGATCTTGTTCTGCAACTGCATGATCCCGTACAGCAGCGCTTCGGCGGTCGGCGGACAGCCCGGCACGTAGATGTCGACCGGAACGATGCGATCACAACCACGGACCACCGAGTACGAGTAGTGGTAGTAGCCGCCGCCGTTGGCACAGGAGCCCATCGAGATCACCCAGCGCGGCTCGGCCATTTGGTCGTAGACCTTGCGCAGCGCAGGCGCCATTTTGTTGCACAGCGTGCCGGCGACGATCATCACGTCCGACTGGCGGGGCGACGGGCGGAAGACCACGCCGAAGCGGTCGAGGTCGTAGCGCGAAGCGCCCGCATGCATCATTTCGACCGCGCAGCAGGCGAGGCCGAAAGTCATCGGCCACATCGAACCGGTACGGGTCCAGTTGATCAGTTTGTCGGCTGTCGTCGTGACGAAGCCTTCGTTGAGGATGCCTTCAATAGCCATGGCTCATTCCCAGTCAAGAGCGCCCTTTTTCCATTCGAAAATCAGGCCGACAATCAGCACGCCGAGAAAAATCATCATGGCCCAGAAACCGACCATGCCGACGTCGGACATGGCCACCGCCCAGGGCACCAGAAAGGCGACCTCGAGATCGAACAGAATGAAAAGGATGGCGACGAGGTAATAGCGAACGTCGAACTTCATGCGCGCGTCTTCGAAGGCCTCGAAGCCACATTCGTATGCGGAGGTTTTTTCGGCGTCCGGCCGGTAGGGAGCAAGGATGCGGCCCAGGATTTGGGGCGCGACACCTACGGCGATACCGACGCCAATGAAGAGCAGTATCGGGAGGTAGTTTTGGAGGTCCACGATGCAATCAGTACAAAGTGCCTGGCCATGGAGCAAACCAAGCGGAGCCCGAAACGGCAACTTCTGCCATTTCGTCAAAAAGCCAGCTCAGGGCACCCCCGGGCTGGCCTCCCAAGAACCTGTTTGAAAGCCTGCTGAACGATCTGCCGTTACATTCAACGCGCGAGATCATAACAACATGAGCGCTTTGCGGGTCGAATGCCCGCGGATTTTTTTTGGGCTTTCGGCGCGCTCGCCGCTTTCAGACAGGATCTTCGTACTGTTTTGTTAACTGGTGCCGACGGCGAGACTCGAACTCGCACAGCTTTCGCCACTACCCCCTCAAGATAGCGTGTCTACCAATTTCACCACGTCGGCCAAGCAGGCTATTCTAACCTGCTTTCGATCATCCCTTCAATGCTGTTTTCACATCAGGAAGAGAAGATTGCAGATTATTTCGGAATCTCGCCAGCCTGTCCGGGCGCCTGCGACGGAGCTTGTGCCGGTGCTGCGGGCGCCGGCTGAGCACTTGTCGGCGCAGGCACCTGATCCATCACGCCCGCTCCGCCCGACTGTGGGCGGCTGCCGATGAAGCTGAGCACCAGTGTCGCGACAAAGAACACCGCAGCCGCAACCGCAGTCGCCCGGGAGAGGAAGTTGGATGAGCCGGTCGCACCGAAAAGGCTGCCCGAGGCGCCCGAGCCGAAAGCAGCCCCCATGTCGGCGCCCTTGCCGTGCTGAAGCAGCACGAGGCCAATGATGATCAGCGCTGTGACCACCTGGATGACGATGATGATCGCAAACAGAGAATTCATGAAATCGGTTTTTCCGTGTTGGTAATAAAGGACCCGAAAATCACGCAGCCTGCGCGATCGCCAGGAAATCTGCCGCCTTCAGCGACGCACCGCCTATCAGGCCGCCGTCGATGTCCGGCATCGACAGCAAGTCTTTCGCGTTGTCCGGCTTCATACTGCCGCCGTAGAGGATCTTCACGCCGTTAGCAGCGGCCGCATGGCGCTGCGAGAGCAGTGAGCGGATGTTGCCATGTACTTGCTGCGCCATCTCAGGCGTCGCCGTCTTGCCAGTACCAATCGCCCACACCGGCTCATAGGCGACAACGACGCGCGATAGTTCCGCACCAACGGTGTCAAGCACCGGCGCCAACTGCCTTGCGACCACCTCGTTGGTCTCGCCCTGTTCACGCTGCTCCAGCGTCTCGCCGACACACACGATGGGCACAAGCCCCGCGGACAATGCCGCCGCAGCCTTGCGCGCAACCAGCTCGTCGCTTTCGCCATGGTAGCTGCGACGCTCCGAATGGCCGACGATCACATACTTGCAGCCGAAATCGCAGAACATCGATGCCGACACCTCTCCGGTGTAGGCGCCGGCCTGATGAACCGACAAATCCTGCCCTCCCCAGCTGACCTGCGAACCGGAGAGCAGGGCCTGTGCCTGAGCCAGATAAGGAGAAGGCACGCAAACGGCAAGCTCTGCGCGCGCAGCCGTGGCGCCCGAGCGAATGCCTTCCAGCAGCCCTGCATTCGATGACAGGCTGCCGTTCATTTTCCAGTTGCCGGCGATCAGGATTCCGCGCATGGACTCGCTCGTGGTAAAAACCCGAGATTCTATCTCGCGCGTGGAAACCGGGTCAAACTTCGAGCCGAAACACATCGGATCAACGCGATTGGCCCGCTAATCGAGACTGAGGACGATCTTGCCCACATGGGCGCTGGACTCCATCAATGCATGGGCGTCAGCTGCCTGTGCGAGCGGGAAGCTGCGATAGATCACCGGGCGGATCTGTCCGGACGCCAGCAGCGGCCAGATCCGGGTGCGCAGTTGCGCCGCGATCGACTGCTTGAACGCGACCGGTCGCGGACGCAGGGTCGACCCGGTGACAGTCAGTCGGCGGCGCAGGATTTCGCCGAAATTCACCTCACCCTTGGCGCCGCCAAGCAGCGCAATGATCACCAGCCGGCCGTCATCCGCAAGGCACTGGATCTCGCGATTCACGTAGGCACCGGCCACCATGTCCAGAATGACGTCCGCACCCTTCCCGCCCGTCAGGGATTTCACCACCTCGACGAAATCTTCGCTACGGTAGTTAATACCGCGTTCGGCACCGAGCGCCTCGCAGGCACGACACTTTTCATCCGTGCCTGCGGTGGCGAAGACCCGGTGGCCGAGCGCCGCGGCCATCTGTATCGCTGTCACACCGATCCCGGAACTGCCGCCCTGCACCAACAGGGTCTCGCCGGCAGCCATCTGCGCGCGCATGAAAAGATTGCTGTAGACCGTGAAGAAGGTCTCGGGCAACGATGCGGCTTCGAGCGCGGTCCAGCCTTTCGGCACCGGCAGGCATTGCGCTGCCGGCGCGGCGCAATATTCGGCATAGCCACCGCCCTGCACCAGGGCGCAGACCGTGTCACCGATCGCGAAGCCGGTGCCTCCGGGGTCGCCGCCAATGATCTCGCCGGCCACTTCGAGACCGGGGATGTCGGAGGCCCCGGGCGGCACCGGATAGTTACCGGTCCGCTGGAGCACGTCCGGGCGGTTCACGCCCGCCGCATGCACGCGGATCAGCACCTCGCCGGGCCCGGGCACGGGCATCGGCCGCTCGCAGGGCTGCAGCACTTCGGGCCCGCCGGGCCGCAGGATTTCAATGGCACGCATCGTTGTCTCCGACTTGTTTTCGTTCTTGGTCGCCTATAAAAAAGGCCGCCCGGTTGCGCGGGCGGCCTCAAGCGTTGCCGGCGGTGGCAGGCACCGCCCGCGCTTACTGCTGTGGCTGTGCAGCTTCGCCCGCCTCTTCGGCCGCCACCGCCTTCATCGACAGCTTCAGGCGACCCCGGTCATCGGTCTCGAGCACTTTGACCCGTACCTGCTGGCCTTCGCTCAGGTAATCCGCCACCGCATTCACGCGCTCATTGGCAATCTGGCTGATGTGCAGCAGGCCATCCTTGCCCGGCAATACCTGCACGATCGCGCCGAAATCCAGCAGCTTCAGCACCGTGCCTTCGTAGATCTTGCCCACCTCGACCGACGCGGTCAGTTCTTCGATACGGCGCTTGGCTTCCTGGCCGGCAGCAGCATCGACCGATGCGATGGTCACGATGCCTTCGTCCGTGATATCGATCTGGGTGCCGGTTTCTTCGGTCAGTGCGCGAATCACCGCACCGCCCTTGCCGATCACGTCGCGAATCTTCTCCGGGTTGATCTTGATGGTAATCAGGCGGGGCGCGAAGTTCGACAGTTCAGCGCGGCCGCTCGGCATCGCTTCCTGCATCTTGCCCAGGATGTGATGACGACCTTCCTTCGCCTGCGCGAGGGCGACCTGCATGATCTCCTTGGTGATGCCCTGGATCTTGATATCCATCTGCAGCGCAGTAATGCCGTTGGCAGTACCAGCCACCTTGAAGTCCATGTCGCCGAGGTGATCTTCGTCACCCAGGATGTCGGACAGCACGGCGAACTTGTTGCCTTCCTTGATCAGGCCCATCGCGATACCGGCGACGTGTGCCTTCAGCGGCACGCCGGCATCCATCAGCGCAAGGCTGCCGCCGCACACCGAGGCCATCGACGACGAGCCATTCGACTCGGTGATCTCGGATACCAGGCGCAGCGAGTAGCTGAATTCCTCCGGCGCCGGCAGCACCGCGATCAGCGCACGCTTGGCCAGACGGCCATGGCCAATCTCGCGCCGCTTTGGCGAACCGACGCGACCGGTCTCGCCAGTGGCGAACGGCGGCATGTTGTAGTGGAGCATGAAGCGGTCACTGTACTCGCCGGTGAGCGCGTCGATTTTCTGCTCGTCGCGCGCGGTGCCGAGGGTGGCTACCACCAGCGCCTGCGTCTCGCCGCGAGTGAACAGCGCGGAGCCATGGGTACGCGGAAGCACACTGTTGCGGATGACGATCGGACGCACGGTACGAGTATCGCGGCCGTCGATACGCGGCTCGCCGTCGAGGATCTGGGAGCGCACAATCTTCGATTCGAGGCCGAACATGATGTCGCCCAGCTCGGCAGAGTCCACGCCTTCCGGTAGTTCCTCGGCCAGCCTGGCCGCCACTTCGGCATGGATCGTGCGCAGCTTGTCTGAGCGCGCCTGCTTTTCCTTGGTGCGGAACGCGTCGCGCAGCTTGGCTTCCGCCAGCTCGGTGACGCGGGCAATCAGGACCTCGTTCTTGGCCGGCGGCGCCCACTGCACTTCCGGCTTGCCGCCGTCCCGCACCAGTTCGTGGATGGCGTCGATCACCACCTTCATCTGCTCGTGGCCGTAGACCACTGCCCCCAGCATCACCTCTTCCGGCAGTTCGAGCGCCTCGGATTCAACCATCAGCACGGCAGCTTCAGTGCCGGCGACAACCAGGTCCATCTTGGACAACGACATTTGCGAGACATTCGGGTTCAGCACGTACTGGCCGTCGATGTAGCCTACGCGCGCGGCACCGATCGGGCCATTGAACGGAATGCCGGCCACGCACAGCGCAGCGGATGCACCGATCATTGACGGAATATCCGGATCGATGTCCGGGTTCACCGACAGCACATGAATGATCACCTGCACTTCATTCAGGTAGCCCTCGGGGAACAGCGGGCGGATCGGGCGATCGATCAGGCGCGACGTCAGAGTCTCTTTTTCCGAAGGACGGCCTTCGCGCTTGAAGAAACCGCCGGGGATGCGGCCGGCGGCGTAAGTTTTTTCTACGTAATCGACTGTCAGCGGGAAGAAATCCTGCCCCGGCTTCGCTTCCTTCTTCGCGACGACGGTAGCGAGGATCACGGTGTCTTCGATCGACACCATCACTGCACCCGAGGCCTGGCGAGCGATCTCGCCGGTTTCCAGCGTGACCTGATGGCGGCCGTACTGGAAGGTCTTGGTGACTTTGTTAAACATTGAGCAATTCCTTTCTATTTTTGCCGACAGATTTTCAGGCGCTGTCGTTCACCTCACCACGAGCGGCGGATTCCCCCGCCATCCAACGATTCCATGCCGCAAGAACACGAACCCTTAAAAACACGAAATGCCCGCATCAGCTGGCTGATACAGGCATTCGCGTGGTTCGTGCCGGCGGTAATTACTTGCGCAGGCCCAGTTTTTCGATCAGTGCGCGGTAACGATCAACGTCTTTGCGCTTCAGGTATGCCAGCAGGCTCTTGCGGCGGTTGACCATCATGATCAGGCCACGGCGGGAGTGATGATCCTTCGCGTGGGCCTTGAAATGGCCGTTGAGTTCATTGATGCGGGCGGTCAGCAGGGCGACCTGGACTTCCGGGGAGCCAGTGTCGTTCTGGCCGCGGGCGTTGGCAGCGATGACCGCTGCCTTGTTTTCTTTCGTGACTGCCATGATTTCTTGCCTTTCACATGCGGCTGACGGAGAGCGAACCCCGACTGCCGTGACTTTATTGAAAATTTGGTCATTCGAGACCAAGGCGCGATTATAGCCGAAATCAGTGCCCGGCCACCAAGCGTTTTGCTACGGGCTCCCCCTGGCGAGAAATTGCAACTAACACAATTTCGACCTCCCCTTGAAATCTGCTGCGCACCCCCTATGTTCCGGACATCGGGGTCGCGATCGACACCGCCCCAGTCACTTTGATACGGAGGAAACCATGAACATGATCCTGCGCCAGCGCCACGGCTATCCGTTGCGCACCAACCTGTTCAACAACCTGCTCGACAACATGCTGGACGAGTTCCTCGCACCGGCGACCGAAGCCGTACGCGAAGGCGCCGCCCACAGTCCGCGTATCGACGTCGTGGAAAATGAGCGAGGCTATCTGGTCGAGGCAGACCTCCCCGGCGTGAGCAAAAACGAAGTCAAAGTCAGCGTCGACGGCGCGCGCGTGACCATCGAGGCAGAAGTCCGGCGCGAGTCGGAGCGCAAGGAAGGCGAAACCGTCGTGCACGCAGAGCGTGTTGTACGCAGGTACGCGCGCAGCTTCGAGTTGCCGCATGAAGTCGACGATACGCAGGCCGTTGCAAAACTCGAGAATGGCGTGCTCAGCCTGACACTGCCCAAGAAGCAGGCAGCGCAGAGCAGGATGCTGACCGTGCAGTAAAGCCGCAAGCCTGCCGGACTTATCGCCCGCAGCCACCGGCCCGGAAAGCAAAAAAGGCAGTGCACGATGCACTGCCTTTTTTGTACTCGAAGCGCGTGGATCGCGACTGATGCGAACTAAGCCCTTCGATTTACAGCTGGGGATTCAGCTTCTCATTCTTCGACTGCAGCTTGTTCAGCGCCGACAGATAAGCTTTGGCAGATGCAACCACGATATCCAGGTCCGCGCCCACACCGTTCACAATGCGGCCGCTCTTCGACAGCCGCATGGTGACCTCGCCCTGCGACTGCGTACCGGTGGTAATCGCATTCACCGAGAACAGCAGCAACTCGGCACCGCTTTGCGCATTCGACTCGATCGCATTCACGATCGCGTCCACCGGACCATTGCCCTCTCCCTCGCAGGTTACCTCCCGGCCGCCTGCCGAGAACGTGATCTTCGCACCGGGCTTCTCGCCGGTTTCTGAGTGCTGCGACAGCGACACAAAGTTGTAGTACTCCTGATCGTGCGAGTGCTGCTCATCCGACACCAGCGCCATGATGTCCTCGTCGAAGATCTCCGACTTGCGGTCGGCGAGTTCTTTGAAACGCGCGAACGCAGCATTGACCTCGGCCTCGGACTCGAGCTCGATCCCCAGTTCCTCAAGGCGTTGCTTGAAGGCGTTCCGACCGGACAGCTTGCCGAGCACGATCTTGTTCGCCGTCCAGCCTACGTCTTCGGCGCGCATGATCTCGTAGGTATCACGCGCCTTCAGGATGCCATCCTGATGAATGCCGGACGCATGCGCGAATGCATTTGCGCCAACCACGGCCTTGTTCGGCTGTACCGCAAAACCGGTGATCTGCGCGACCAGCTTCGAGGTCGGAACGATTTGCGCAGTGTCGATGCCGACGTCGAGCTTGAAATGATCCTTGCGGGTCTTCACCGCCATCACGATCTCTTCCAGCGCGGTGTTGCCAGCTCGCTCGCCGAGGCCGTTGATGGTGCATTCGATCTGGCGCGCGCCGCCGATCATCACGCCCGCCAGCGAGTTGGCTACGGCCATGCCCAAGTCGTTATGGCAATGCACCGACCAGACGGCCTTGTCCGAGTTGGGAATGCGCTCGCGGAGAGTCTTCAGCATATTGCCGTACAACTCGGGCACGCCGTAACCGACGGTATCGGCGAAGTTAATCGTCGTAGCGCCCTCATCGATCACGCCCTCCAGCACACGGCAGAGGAAATCGATATCCGAGCGGCTGCCGTCTTCCGGGCTGAACTCCACGTCATCAGTGAACTTCCGCGCGAAGCGCACTGCGAGGCGCGCCTGCTCATATACCTGCTCCGGCGTCATCCGCAGCTTCTTCTCCATGTGCAGCGGCGACGTCGCGATAAAAGTGTGGATGCGCTTGCGCGGCGCCGGCGCCAGCGCTTCAGCCGCGCGCGAGATATCCCGGTCATTGGCGCGCGACAGCGAGCACACAATGGACTCCTTGACGGTGCCGGCAATCGCCTTGATTGCCTCGAAGTCGCCGGGCGAGGACGCCGCAAAGCCGGCCTCGATCACGTCCACCTTCAGCCGCTCGAGCTGGCGCGCAATCCGGATCTTTTCCTCGCGCGTCATCGAGGCGCCGGGCGACTGCTCGCCATCGCGCAAGGTGGTGTCAAAAATGATCAGCTTGTTTGAATCGGCCATCATGGGCTCCCGGGGACATTCAAAAATTGGCACATATTTTCGCCCGCCCTCGCGATTCCTGCGCGGGCCGGGCAAAACACGAATTGTGGATGAGGGATGTCTGCGCGGTCAGCGCAGTAGATACAGCAGCAGCAGGCCCGACGGGCTGCCACTGGAGGGGAACGAAAATTGGCGAAATGCGCTTGACATGGGGCAAAGAATACGAGGGATCGTCGGAAAGCGCAACCGCCGCGTTTCTATCGGGCCGATAGCCTCGGCCCGGGCGGCGGCTGTGGCGGTCCTATTTCTCCTCTCCGCTCTCCGGGTCGGTCTGAACGATGCTCACCGGCTTCCCCTTGGCCCATTGCCAGGCGGCGACAGCGTAGCCGGAGAGGCCGTAGACCACGAACAGCCCGAATAGCACCTTGGGAGGATCGCTTGAGACGGCAACGAAGATCAGCACGATCAGGAAGATCGCAATGAACGGCACGGATTTCTTGAAATTCACGTCCTTAAAACTGTAGAACGGCACATTGGTGACCATGGTCAGCCCGGCATAGACCGTGATCGCCCAGCCCAGCCAGCTGAAATCCTTGCCCGCAATCCGAAGGTCGTCCATCAGCCAGATCAAGCCGGTGACCAATGCCGCTGCCGCCGGGCTCGGCAGCCCCTGGAAGAAGCGCTTGTCGACAACGCCGATATTGGTGTTGAAACGGGCGAGGCGCAACGCAGCTCCCGCGCAGTAGACGAAGGCAGCCAGCCAGCCCAGCTTGCCCATGCCGCGCAATGCCCACTCGTACATGATCAGTGCGGGTGCAGCGCCGAACGACACCATGTCGGACAGGCTGTCGTACTGCGCGCCGAACTCGCTCTGGGTATTTGTCAGGCGAGCCACTCTTCCATCGGTGGCGTCGAGCACCATGGCCGCAAAGATAGCGACTGCAGCATTGGTATACATGCCGTTCATCGCCATCACGATCGCGTAGAAGCCGCAGAACAAGGCGGCGGTCGTGAATGCGTTTGGCAGCAGGTAGATGCCCCGGTGACGAACCGGAGCAGGCTTCGGCGGCTCCCCCTCCGCAGGCGTCCTGCGCAGCGGCAGCCGGTTCAGGCGAAACGGCTTGGATGAGACCGGCTTCGCAGCCGACTTCGCTTTGTTCTTGCGTGGATTAAAAATAGGCATGCAGCTATGTTACCCGACCGGTCATGGTGAGATTCAGAGTTCGGCCAGAATTGTCTCGGTGGCAGACACTTTGTCACCCACTGTGACCTTAGGGCGAGCCGTCAGCGGCAAATAAACGTCGACGCGAGAGCCGAAACGGATGAAACCATAGCGCTGACCGCGAGCGAGCCGGTCGCCCTTGCCGACGTAGCACAGGATGCGGCGCGCGATCAGGCCGGCCACCTGAACGAAGGTCACCACCGTGCCGTTGTCGGTCGTCACGATCACTGCGTTGCGCTCGTTCTCGATCGATGCCTTGTCGAGGTCGGCATTCACGAACTTGCCCGGGAAGTATTCGACCTTCTCAATCGTGCCGTCGACCGGCGAGCGGTTCGAGTGGACGTTGAACACGTTCATGAACACGCTGATCTTCAGCGCCTCACGGTTAGCATACGGATCCTGGGCCTTCTCTACCACGACGATGCGGCCGTCCGCCGGCGACAGTACGGCATTCGCCTGCTGCGGAATGGTGCGCGGCGGGTCGCGGAAGAACTGCAGCACGAACAGTGCGATGACCCAGAAAGGCCAGGACCAGCCGCCGAGGAAGACGGTCGCGACCAGCGCGGCGATGACCGCGATGGTCAGGAAGGGCCAGCCCTCGCGGGCGATCAGGGGGTGGGGATAGTGGTTCAAGAGGACTCCAAATCTCGAAAGTCCGAGATTGTACTAGCGCAAGGGAGCGCGCGGCTGTTTTAGCCGTGGCTCGGCTTCGATGAAATCCGAGGCTAAACATTTCTTGTTCAATCGGAACTACAAGTGGCGATGGTACACAAATGTTTCATTAAACAATGATTTGGTAGGAACCATGAAATCGGACGATTATCTTCTCCGCTCCCAGAACGCATTTAGTGCGCTCGACATATTGCATGAAGCAAACAAAAAAAACATCGCTATAAATGTCTCCGCTTCAGGGGATATTGAGGCAGCATACCCAAAAGACAAACCGGGTCGCTTAAATACAATTCTGATTTATTTGAAAAATTTTTTTGGATTGCAGAATGCGCAGGAGCGCGCTGAAAAATCTGCCGCTGCAGCAGTGATCCTCAACAAGATGAAAATCGAAGTGCATCTATTGATATCGGAAAGAATTTCACAAATTCACAACATCAACGAATATAAAAACAGAAACGCTTTGGAGAGTCGCGAGGCCGCTTGGCCAGACGATGTACGGAAAACCATGACCATGGCGCTCGAAGGTGTTCGAAAAAACCTGGTTGAAATCGAGAAATCGATTAAGAAAGGAAAATTCAAGGAAGCAGAAAACAAATGGTCCGAACTCCGCGAATCTGTCAAAAAAAAATCGGAGGATCAATCTCGCGATTTCCGCAGACTAATGTTCTCCACTACAACCGATAAGCCGGTCGAAGTACTGGTCCGGTTGAAAGCACGAGATCAGTCCACAAAAAAATCCGAGCGCTCACAGCAAACTAGCGAAAAGAGCCCACCTCCTGCGAAGGCCTCCGCCTCTCTGGTCATTGCTCTCAACAAAGCCCTTCCCTCATGCATCTCGAATTATTCAGGATCGCCCATAGAGACGGTTGAAGGTAGGGCGATGCTGTCCACTGCAGAGATAAAAACGCAATTCGAAGCTCTTTCTTCGTCACCCATGAGCAATATCCACCTCTTGCCAAACGACGATGACATGACAGAAATTGATTTGAATGAAGGCAGCCCACACATCGCGTTAGATGATAAAGAAGTGGAAATCTGTGACCAGTTCCTTCGCGATACCACCAGAAGCCAATACGTATTTCAAGGCCTCGACGGCCGCACTGCAGAATTCCCATTGGGATCCGCCTCTGCAGCGGTTGCGAGAGAATTCGCGCTCGTGTGCGGTGGAACTGGAGAAAATTTTAAAATGCTGTCAAAAATCATCAATCAGAATGCAATCGGGATCCTGTATGTCGCGACAATGAAGAACATTAAGGGCCGTTCTGGCCAGGAATTGAATTTCGAGATGAGTCCGAAGTTTGAGCCAAGAATAAAGGATACGACTCAAAAAGGCGGAGATCGCAGTCCTCACCTTTCGCGCTGCTCGTATACGGTCAAAAGGGTTGGGCAAGATTTTGAAGTTGATATTCTATACATGCAAAAAATTCACACCTTGAACATCAACGAACGCGACGGGGTTGCTATTAATCGGGGGTCGATCTGGGAAGGGGACGTGAACGCGCAAAACTGGGGACTGCAAATGTCCGCAAAAATTAGTTTGAAACAGAAAGACCTCGAGAGAGGAGATTTGAGCAAAATGAATTTTTTAGTGCCGCCCTCAGTTGCTTTTCGGATAGCACCGTGCCCAGGCGAAACGATCAATCCCTGACGCGCTTCTTAACAAAGGCAGGGAGTCGCTGGTAATCTCCCACATAACCGCATAAAAAAGCCACCCCTGCGGGTGGCTTTCAGGCCGAGCGCGGGATGCGCTTGCAAGCGCATCCCGCATGATGCACGGTGCGGTCTCGTTGGAACTTAGTTCTTCGACTGGTCGACCATCTTGTTCTTGGCGATCCACGGCATCATCGCCCGCAGCTTCTCGCCCACCACCTCGATCTGGTGCTCGGCGTTCAGGCGACGGCGCGAGATCAGGGTCGGTGCGCCGGCCTTGTTCTCGAGGATGAAGCTCTTCGCGTATTCGCCGGTCTGGATGTCCTTCAGGCACTGACGCATCGCGTTCTTGGTGTCCTCGGTCACGACGCGCGGGCCGGTCACGTACTCGCCGTATTCCGCATTGTTCGAGATCGAGTAGTTCATGTTGGCGATGCCGCCCTCATAGATCAGGTCGACGATCAGCTTCAACTCGTGCAGGCACTCGAAGTAAGCCATCTCCGGCGCATAGCCGGCCTCGACCAGGGTCTCGAAGCCGGCCTTGATCAGTTCGACGGTACCGCCGCACAGCACGGCCTGCTCGCCGAACAGGTCGGTCTCGGTCTCTTCGCGGAAGTTGGTCTCGATGATGCCGGCACGGCCGCCGCCGTTGGCCATGGCGTACGACAGCGCGATGTCGCGCGCTGCGCCCGACTTGTCCTGGTACACGGCCACCAGGTGCGGCACACCGCCGCCCTGCGTGTAGGTGGCGCGAACGGTGTGGCCCGGCGCCTTCGGCGCGACCATGATCACGTCGAGGTCGGCGCGCGGCACGACCTGGCCGTAGTGCACGTTGAAGCCGTGCGCGAACGCCAGTACGGCGCCCTGCTTTGCGTACGGCTCGACGTTTTCCTTGTAAACCTGGGCGATGTTCTCGTCCGGCAGCAGGATCATGATGACGTCGGCCGCCTTGACTGCGTCATTCACCTCGGCGACCTTCAGGCCGGCCTTCTCGACCTTCGTCCACGACGAGCCGCCCTTGCGCAGGCCGACGGTGACGTTCACGCCCGATTCGCTCAGGTTCTGCGCATGCGCATGGCCCTGCGAGCCGTAACCGATGATGGCGACGTTCTTGCCTTTGATGAGGGAGAGGTCGCAGTCCTTGTCGTAGAAAACTTTCATTGGATATTCCCGTAAATGTGAGTGGTTGTTGTTCGGTTCAGACCTTCAAGATGCGCTCGCCGCGGCCAATGCCCGAGCCGCCGGTACGGACGGTCTCGAGGATGGCAGAGCGGTCGATCGCATCGATGAACGCGTCAAGCTTCGATTTCGCGCCGGTCAGTTCGATCGTGTAGGTTTTTTCAGTCACGTCGATGATGCGGCCGCGGAAGATGTCCGTGGTCCGCTTCATCTCTTCGCGTTCCTTGCCGACCGCGCGCACCTTGATCAGCATGAGCTCGCGCTCGATGTGCGCGCCTTCGGTCAGGTCGACCACCTTGACCACCTCGATCAGGCGGTTCAGGTGCTTGGTGATCTGCTCGATCACGTCGTCGGAGCCGGTAGTGACGATGGTCATCCGCGACAGCGTCGGGTCTTCGGTCGGCGCGACGGTCAGGGTTTCGATGTTGTAGCCGCGCGCGGAGAACAGTCCCACCACGCGCGACAGTGCGCCGGCCTCGTTTTCCAGCAGGGCAGAAATGATATGGCGCATTACAGTTCCTCCGAGCCCAGCAGCATTTCGGTCAGGCCCTTCCCTGCCTTGACCATCGGCCACACGTTTTCATCACGGTCGGTGATGAAGTTCATGAAGACCAGCCTGTCCTTCATCGCGAACGCTTCACGCAGCGAGCCTTCAACATCGCCCGGCTTGTCGATCGTCATGCCGACGTGGCCGAAGGCCTCGACCAGCTTATCGAAATCCGGCAGCGAATCCATGTAGGACTCGGAATAGCGCGAGCCATAGTCGATCTGCTGCCACTGGCGCACCATGCCGAGATAGCGATTGTTCAGGAGGATGATCTTCGGCGTCAGGTGGTATTGCCTGCAGGTCGCAAGTTCCTGGATGCACATCTGGATCGACGCTTCGCCGGTCACGCAGGCGACGGTGGCGTCCGGATTGGCCATCTGCACACCCATCGCGTACGGCAGGCCCACGCCCATCGTGCCCAGGCCGCCGGAGTTGATCCAGCGGCGCGGCTTGTCAAAGCCGTAGTACTGGGCAGCCCACATCTGGTGCTGGCCGACGTCGGAGGTGATGAAGGCATCGCCCTTGGTGACTTCCCATAGCTTCTCGACGACGGACTGCGGCTTGATGACCTCGGTCGAGGTCGGGTACTTCAGGCAGTCACGCTTGCGCCACTCGTTGATCTGCTTCCACCATGCGTCGATGGCGCCGGCATTCGGCTTCGTCTCCGCCGCGTCGAGCTGGGCCAGCAGTTCCTGCAGCACGTCCTTGACGTTGCCGACGATAGGCACGTCGACCTTCACCCGCTTGGAGATCGACGATGGGTCAATGTCGATATGGATGATCTTGCGCGGCACGCTGGCGAAGTGTTTCGGATTGCCGATCACGCGGTCGTCGAAGCGCGCGCCGATCGCGATCAGCACGTCGCAGTGCTGCATCGCCATGTTGGCTTCATACGTGCCGTGCATGCCGAGCATGCCGACGAACTTGTCGCTGGACGCGCGGTAGCCGCCGAGGCCCATCAGGGTGTTCGTGCACGGATAGCCGAGCTTGTCGACCAGCTTGTTCACCTCGGGTGCGGAATCGGACAGGATCACGCCGCCGCCGGTGTAGATCATCGGGCGCTCTGCGCTCAGCAGTAGCTGAACCGCTTTGCGGATCTGGCCGGCATGGCCCTTGTCGACCGGTTTGTACGAGCGCATTTCGACTGTCTTCGGATAGTCGAAAACGCTCTTGGCGATCGTGATGTCCTTCGGGATATCGACCAGCACCGGGCCGGGACGGCCAGTGGTTGCGACATAGAAGGCTTTCTTCATGGTGTCCGCGAGGTCGCGCACATCCTTCACGAGGAAGTTGTGCTTCACGCACGGACGGGTGATACCGACAGTGTCGCACTCCTGGAAGGCGTCCTGACCGATCGCATGGGTCGGCACCTGTCCGGTGATGATCACCATCGGGATGGAATCCATGTAGGCGGTGGCAATGCCGGTGACGGCATTGGTCACGCCCGGGCCGGAGGTGACGATGCACACACCGACCTTGTTCGAGCTGCGCGAGTACGCATCGGCTGCATGCACTGCGGCCTGCTCATGACGAACGAGAATGTGCTGGAACTTGTCCTGCTTGAAAATCTCGTCGTAAATGTAGAGAACTGCGCCGCCGGGATAGCCGAACACATGTTCGACGCCCTCTTCGGCGAGACAGCGCACGACGATCTCGGCGCCGGTGATCTCGGAGGTCATTGCTAAGTCCTTTCAAGGTCCATTGGAAATTGATCGGATGCTCTCTCCTGGCGGTAGCGATCGCGGCGACACCTCTGACGCATCCCTTTGTCGTGCGGTCACGCCGATCCTTCCTGCGCACCAGGCGCAGTCCAGACCGACGCTGAATGCACTTCGTTCAGCCTCTGCTGGTGCCGCTGCTCGCGCTGCCTCACGCTTGTGGCATGGGTTAGAGCAAACAGCTCTTCCGGGGGCATGGCGCCCGCAGAAAATCATGCCGGGGTTCCGCGCTGCGTCTTGTGCAGCAGGGAGCCGGCCAAAAAATTCCCCTCGCTGTGGCGAGGGGAACGATACGTTAATGCGTTGCAGCACACAGGTCAAGGGAAATCTTGAAAAAAGCCAATGAAATCAAGCGTTTTACCTGATCCGCATGAAGCAGCACGGCAAGCGCCGATGGTTTGGGCGACAAGCTTTCCATTTGGTTATCGCACTGCAGGGGCGGCTCTTTCCGCGGCTCGACGTACAATGCCCGGCTTTGATTCCCGCCATCCCGCCGTGACTGACGCCGCCACCCCTGCCCTACACTCCGCCCCCGTCAAAAATCGCCTGTTCGGCATGGTCTATGAGGGCATGCTACTGTTCGGTGTGCTGTTCATTTCGGGTTGGCTGTTCTCTACCTTGCTGCAGCAACGGCACGCGCTGAGTCTCAGGCATGCGCAGCAGGTGTGGCAGTTCCTGGTGTTGGGCGCTTATTTCATGTGGTTCTGGACCCATGGCGGACAGACGCTGGCCATGAAGACCTGGCGCGTGCGCGTTGTGACAACGGCCGGCGAACCACTAGGCTGGAAGCGCGCCCTGCTGCGCTACCTGCTAGCGTGGCTGTGGTTCCTGCCCGGGCTGGCGCTGGCCTACCTGATCGGCGCAGGCGGCTGGCTGCTATTGCTGCTGCCTGCATTGAATGTGGCGCTGTGGGCGGGTACCGCCCGCCTCGACAGCGACCGGCAATTCTTGCACGACAGGCTGGCCGGCACGCGGCTGGTGCTCGCACCGGCAGCTCGGCCGCCTGCCCCTCGTCCTCCTGCCCAGAGCGCATAGCGCAATGCGATGATCGCCACGCTGACCCGCGCCATGATCGCATTGCAGCTGGCCATACTGGCCGGCCTGACATGGATCCTGGTGCGAATTGGATGGCTGGACTGGTTACCTGCCTTGCTGGCTTCGGCCAGCTTGCTGCTCGCTGCGCGCGCAGCGATCATCGTGAATAACTATTGGCTGTCCTGCGCGCTGCGCCAGCGAATGCACGATGGCAGCCGCCCGCCGCCGCTGCGGCTGGCTGGTCGGGTGGCGCAGGAAGTCTGCTGGAGCATGGCCTGCTGGTTCTGGCTGTTTCCGACCAGCCGACCGTTCTTCGTGCAAGCTCAGGACGATGGTAAGGCACCGGTGCTCATGCTGCATGGATATGGCGCGAACAGCGCGTTCTGGCGCCCCTGGTCCCAGCGACTGACGCAGGCCGGCATCAGCCATGCTGCGATCGACCTGGAGCCTGTGCTGGCAAGCATCGACGACTACGCGCCGCTGATCTCGCACGCAGTCAATCAGCTCCGCCGCAGCACTGGCAGCGAACGCGTGATCCTGCTTTGCCACAGCATGGGAGGCCTGGCGGCACGTGCGTGGCTGCGCGCCTGCGGCGGCGCATGCGTCGCGCGCGTAATCACGCTGGGCTCCCCGCATTACGGCAGCGAACTGGCGGCCTATGGGGTGGGAATCAATGCGCACCAGATGCGGCCAGCGTCTTCCGATGTCCGCAACTGGCTGCAAAGCCTTGGTGTATCGGAGGGTGCGGAGCTACGCCGATTATTTGTGTCGATCTACAGCCGGCACGACAACATCGTGTCGCCGCAAGCCTCTTCAATTTTGCCGGGCGCACGCATGGTGGCCCTGGACCTGATCGGCCATGTGGCACTGGGCTTCGACGCGGAGGTTAGCGAGATGGTACTCGCCGAGATTATTTCAGCCCGTCAAAGCAGGTCGACAGCAGAAACCCGATGACCTGCTCGTCGGAGTACTGCTCGTTCATTCGCAGATAATCGAGCGTCGGATCGCAGGAACGCGCATAGATGGTGAACAACACCACTTCGGTGGGCAGGTCCTGCCTGATCGAACCCTGCGCGCGCGCCTTCTCGATCAGTTCTCCCATCAGCTCATTAAGATCCATCAGGCGGCTGATGTACCGAGTATTATTCAGCAAGGCCTCGCGCAGGCTGGTGTTCTCGGCAGGCAGCGTGGGCAGGCCGCCTTTCATCCGAACTTCCAGCGCCCATTGCAGCACGCTCTTCAGTTGGTCGATCGCCGGCTGTTCCGGCAACAGGCTGCGAACAAATGCCAGGGTGTTCTCAAGCAACCTGATCATCGCTGCGGCGGCCAGCGCTTCCTTGGACGGGAAGTGCTTGTAGAGGCTCGCTTTGGCTATACCGACCTCGGCGGCTACCTCGTCCATGGTCATCATTTCAAAACCCTTTTTCGCGAGCAGTCCGTTGGTCGCGTCGACGATCGCGTTTTCTCGCACGATCAACTGCTGCTGCTTGAATGAAAGCTTGGGCTCTGTACTCATCGGTAACTATAAAGGCTCGCCGGTTTGGAACTTTTGCGATTATACGGCAGCCGAAACAGGCATGCGCAAAATTATGGTTCTACCAACTATTTCAAACCGTGAAACCTGGGTGCAGCGCCTGATACTGCCTCTTCTGATTCTGCTGGCCGCGACACCGCTCCGGGCCGAAAATCTTGTTGAAATCGCAGACCGCGCCGGTTCATTTAATACCTTCCTCGAGGCAGTACACATGGCGGGTCTGTCGGGCCAACTGAACGAGGCGGGTCCGTATACCGTGTTCATGCCAACCGATGCCGCATTCCGCCAGCTTGACGAATCACGCTGGCAAGCGCTGCAGGGAGATAAGCGTGCACTGGCACGTTTCGTCCGCTATCACCTGATCCGGGGCAAGGTGAAGGTTACCGAGGTCAAGCCCGGCCCGACAAAGAGCGAGGCCGGACCGCTGCTATCGCTGAAATCGGACAACGGCATGGTGACGGTCAACGGTGCGCGAGTGACAGAGAGCGATCTGTCGGCAGACAACGGCATCATTCATGGCATCGACGCGGTGCTCATGCCGCCGGATTAGCTTCGGCTATCATCGGCGCATGCCAGAAAAAATCCGTTCCCTCTGTATCTACTGCGGCTCCTCCACCGGCCAGGATCCCGCCTTCGCCCAAGCCGCAAAAACGCTGGGCGAATTGATGGCGGATCAGGGGCTGGCGCTTGTGTATGGCGGCGGGCATGTCGGCCTGATGGGTATCGTCGCCGATGCGGTACTGGCAGCCGGTGGCACCGTGACCGGCGTCATTCCGAAAGCACTGATGGACACCGAAGTCGGCCACGAACAATTGACTCGCCTGCTGGTAGTGAACGACATGCACGAGCGCAAGGCCCTGATGGCCGAGCATGCCGATGGTTTCGTCGCGCTGCCAGGGGGGATCGGCACCTTGGAAGAACTGTTCGAGGTAATGACGTGGCTGCAACTGGGCTACCACGCCAAGCCGGTAGGCTTGCTGAATGTAGGGGGCTTCTACGACGAACTGCTTGTCTTCCTCGACAAGCAGCGCGATGCCGGTTTCCTGCGGAGCGAGCACCGAGACCTGCTGCTGACGGACAGCGACCCGGTCGCGCTGATCGATCGCATGCGCTGCTTCGAGATGCCGGCAGGCGTGAGCGTGTTCAGCCGGATCAAGGCACGCACGCTGGTGCCCTGACGCGCACAGCAATCAGCCGAGCGCCCCGCTGAAATCTTCGAGCAGGTCCACGGTGTCTTCGATCCCCACTGACACCCGAATCAGCGATTCCGCGATTCCCATCGACGCGCGTCGCTCGCGGCCCATCTCGTAAAAAATCGTGTGGGCCACCGGAATAACCAGCGTTCGTGTGTCGCCCAGGTTGCTGGCCGGGACGGCAATTTTCAGCCGGTTCAGGTATTCGAAACAATCGACCCCGTCGGCCAGTTCGAAACTGAACAGGCCTCCGAACGCGCGAAACAGCGAGGCCGCAATACCGTGCTGCGGATGGGATGGCAGGCCCGGATAATGAACGCGGGCCACGCGCGGATCTTCAGACAGCATGCGCGCCAGCGCCAGCGCGCTGGCCGACTCGCGCTCGATGCGCAGGGCCATGGTCTCCGAGCCGACCGCGAGGTGATGCGCCGCCTCCGGTCCCAGCGAGGCGCCGAAGTCGCGCAGCCCCTTGGCGCGCAGCTGGGCGATGCCCCAGACATTGGGCGCGAAGCGCTTGTAGTTCTCGGCGATGTTCGGAAAGCGGGTCCAGTCGAACAGGCCGGTATCGGTCAGGCTGCCGCCGAGGGCATTGCCGTGGCCGCCGATGGACTTCGTGAGCGCATTCACCACCAGGCTGGCCCCGACCGACTTCGGACGGAACAGGTAGGGCGAAGTCATGGTGTTATCGACCACGTAGAGAATGCCGCGCTCGCGACACAATGCGCCGATACGCTCGAGGTCGGCCACCTGGGTGCGCGGGTTGGCGATCGTTTCGACGAACACCAAACGCGTGTTCGGCTGCAGCGCGCGCTCGACGTTTGCGACATCGGTCGCATCGACGAATGACACCGGCATGCCCTGCTGGCTGACGGTCTGCCAGAGGCTATTCGTATTACCGAACAGGAAAGACGACGAGACTACGTGGTCGCCGGCGCGCAGCAGGCCCTGCACGATCGCGCCGATCGCCGCCATTCCGGTAGCGAAGCACAGCGTTGCCATGCCACCTTCCATCCGCGTGATCTTGTCCTCCAGCGCACTGACTGTGGGATTGCCCTGCCGGCCGTAGCGATAGCCGGGCTTCTTGCCCTGGAAGACGTCGGCGAGTTCGCGCGCATCCTTGTAGCCGAATGCGACCGCGGTGTGGATGGGTTTGTGCAGCGAGCCGTGCTCGATCGGTTTTTGCCGATCGCTGTGTAGCACGGTGGTGGTAAAGCCGTAGTGGTTCTGCTCGGTCATCTGAAGCGCCTGTCCTGTTCAGTCGACACGCGCCAGGTTCAGGTTCAGCTGCGTACGCACCGCATCCTCTGCCACCTCCTTCGGATGCGCACGCGCATATTCGATCCGGTCAAGGTAATCGCGCGAGATGTCGCCGGTCACGTACTCGCCGTCGAAGCAGGAAGCCTCGAAGCGCTTCAGTGCAGGATTGACATCGCTGATCGAGCGCTTCATCGCATCGATGTCCTGATAAACCAGCGCATCAGCGGTGATTTCCCGGCACACCTCCTCATCGGTGCGACCGTAGGCGATCAACTCGTCGCGGGTCGGCATGTCAATGCCATACACGTTCGGATACTTGACCGGCGGAGCAGCCGACGCAAAGATCACGCGCCGCGCGCCGGAGTCGCGCGCCATCTGCACGATCTCCCGGCTCGTGGTGCCGCGCACGATCGAATCGTCCACCAGCAGCACGCTCTTGCCCTTGAACTCGGCACTGATCGCGTTGAGTTTCTGCCGTACCGATTTCTTGCGCACGCCCTGGCCCGGCATGATGAAGGTGCGACCGATGTAGCGATTCTTGATGAAGCCCTCGCGGAACGTCAGGTTCAGCTTGAGCGCCAGTTCCATTGCGGACGGACGCGATGAATCCGGGATCGGCATCACGACATCGATGTCGCCGTCGGATATCTCGCGACGGATCTTGTCGGCCAGGTACTCGCCCATTTTCAGGCGGGTAGCATAGACGGAGGCGCCATCGATCACCGAATCAGGACGCGCAAGATAAACGAACTCGAATGCGCACGGATTCAGCGAGGGATTCTCCGCGCACTGCTGGTTGTACAGCTTGCCGTCATTGTCGATGAAGATCGCTTCGCCGGGCATCACATCGCGCAGGAAGCGGAAGCCCAGGCCTTCGAGCGCGACCGACTCGGAAGCCACCATGTACTCCGGCCCCTTGTCTGAGTCTGAAAAGCCAATGCAGAGCGGGCGGATGCCATAAGGATCACGGAACGCGAGCATGCCGTAGCCTGCGATCTGGGCGACCACCGCATACGAGCCGCGTACTCGCTTGTGCAGCCCGGAGACTGCGCTGAACAGGGTGCCCGGGTCGAGCGAAAAGCCAGTGGTGCACTGCTGGATCTGGTGCGCGAGCACATTCAGCAGCACCTCGGAATCAGAATCGGTGTTGATGTGACGACGGTCGTTCTTGAACAACTCGATCTTCAACTGCACTGCATTGGTCAGATTGCCGTTGTGCGCCAGCGTGATGCCGAATGGCGCGTTCACGTAGAACGGCTGTGCTTCTTCCTCACTGGACGAACCTGCCGTCGGGTAGCGGCACTGGCCGATCCCCGAGTTTCCGGGCAGCGAGCGCATATTGCGAGTGCGGAAGACATCACGCACCAGCCCGTTCGCCTTGTGCATGCTGAACGTGCTGCCATGGTTGGTGGCAATGCCGGCCGCATCCTGCCCTCGGTGCTGCAGAAGCAGCAGGGCATCATAGATGAGCTGGTTGACGGGGCTGTGCGAAACGACGCCGACGATCCCACACATGGTGGACTCCTTCAAAAAACGGGACCGGCCGCCATTGGCCGGTCAAAGTAATGCTTGTGCTCAAACGGACAGGACGGTACCGGGCAAGCCCATCTTCGACAGGCGGGAGCGCACCTTGTCGGCCTCGTCCCGGCTGCCGAACGGACCCACGCGGATCCGGAAACGTTCCCCGTCTTTGGTGCTGACCTTTTGCGAATACGCTTTGATCCCAGCTTTTTTAAGGCGGTTCTCCAATTCCTCTGCTTTGGCCTTGCTTCCCACGGCCGCAACCTGCACGACATAACGCGCCTTTTCAGCCGGCCTTTCGACAGGCTTCGCAACAGGTTTGTCCGCCTGCACGGCGTCGTGGCGCTCGACGACAGCATCGACGACCTTGGCAGGCGTCGGAGCGGACACCGAACTCTCGGCAGCCGCTTCAGCAGAAGCGGTTGCCGGCTTGTCATCGATACGGCCCGCTTCCGGTGGCGTGGACGGCGGCAAAGGCATGGGAGCAGGGTCAGCAGCCTGTACCTTGTCGCGCGGGGGGATCTGGATGGCGATGTCGTCGGAAAGCGGCTTGGGCTCCGAGTCGAAGATCATGGGCAGGCCGATGACTGCAGCCAGTACGAGTGCAGTGGCGCCGACAAGCCGACGCCGCGCACGCTTTTTCTCCGGCAGCATCGGATCCATCGGTTCCTCGCCCTGCGCCTGCTTGCTCCGGCTACGGCGCGGCATAACCGGCACCTCGGGTTCAGTCGCCGGATCCTGCTTTTTGTTGCTGAGGAACGAGAACAAGCCCATAAGGAATTCTTGGGTCAGCGGGAGAGGAGGAGCGTCGGTCAGTTTGCCGATTTCTCCGCCATGACACCCGCAACAGTGAGGAATGATCCGAAGACCGCAATTCTATCATTCTCGCCTGCATCATTCCGCGCTGCCGCATAGGCTTCGGCAGGGTTGGCGAAGCAGCGTATGCGGCGCTCGCTGCCTGCATCGCTGCTGCCGGAAATACCGGCGTCCGCCAGCGCACGCGCTATCGCCGCGGCGGTGGCTGCACGAGGCAGCGGCAAATCAGTCAGGTACCAGTGGTCGATCCGTTCTTTCAGTTGCGCCAGTATGCCGGCAATGTCCTTGTCAGCCATTGCACCGAATACGGCGTAGGTATAGGGGTAGAAGCCCATGTTGTCGAGGTTCTGCGCCAGCGTCGCTGCTGCGTGCGGGTTGTGGGCGACGTCGAGGATCACCGACGGCCTCCCCGGCAGCACCTGGAAACGCGCCGGGAGTTCGACCAGCACCAGCCCGCTGCGCACCTCCTGCGCACCCAGCGGCAGGCGTTCGCGCAGGACTTCCAGCGCCGCCAGCGCGGCACTCGCATTGAGCAACTGGTTGGCGCCACGCAGGCTCGGGTAGGCCAGCGAGTGCCTGCGCACGCTTCGCCCGCCATAATTCCACTGCTGGCGATCACCCGCGTAGTTGAAGTCGCGACCGAACAGCCAGAGGTCGGCACCGATCGCATTCGCATGCTCGACCAGCGAGGCCGGCGGCTCGGGATCGCTGCAGATGGCAGCACGTCCGGGGCGAAAGATGCCAGCCTTCTCGAAACCGATTTTTTCCCGGGTGTTCCCCAGATATTCCATGTGATCGAGGTCGACACTGGTGACAATCGCCACATCGGCATCAATGATGTTGACCGCGTCGAGCCTTCCGCCAAGGCCGACCTCGAGGATCACTGCATCGAGTTGCGCGTCAGCGAACAGCTTCAGGATCGCCAGTGTGCTGAACTCGAAATACGTGAGCGATACCTCGGCCCGTACCGCCTCGACCTGCGCAAACGCAGCGCACAGCGCATCATCGCTGGCATTCTGGCCAGACAGACGGGCACGTTCATTGAACCGAAGGATGTGAGGAGAGGTGTACAGTCCGACCCGGTAGCCCCCCTGCATCAGCATGGATTCGAGCATCGCGCAGGTCGAACCCTTGCCATTGGTGCCGCCGACGGTAATCACCGGACAATCGAACTTCAGCCCGAGCCGGCGGGCCACTTCGGACACGCGCGACAGGCCCATGTCGATCGCCTTCGGGTGCAGGGACTCCAGGCGGGCGAGCCAGTCGTTCAATGACAATGATTCGGGCATAGCGGCACGTGACAAAAACGACGCTGGACCCTCCTGCCGACCTCCGGCCCGGCGCACTAGCCAGGCAGCGGGCCCGCAGGGGGATCCAGTCTCTTTGGGTAGACGAGAGGCTGTTCAGGCAAGCACTTCCGGTGCCTGGTTCTGCAGCAGCGCCAGCAGGTGCGCGATCTCCTTGCGCATCTCGCGCCGGTCCACGATCATGTCGATCGCACCCTTCTGCAGGATGAACTCGGAGCGCTGGAATCCTTCTGGCAGCTTCTCTCGCACGGTGTTCTCGATCACGCGCGGGCCGGCAAAGCCGATCAGCGCCTTTGGCTCGGCGATCACCACGTCGCCCATGAAGGCGAAAGAGGCGGACACACCGCCCATGGTCGGGTCCGTGAGCACCGAAATGAATGGCAGTTTCTTCTCCGCCAGCTTGGTCAGCATCGATGTCGTCTTTGCCATCTGCATCAGCGACAGCAATCCTTCCTGCATGCGCGCACCGCCGGTCGCGGTGATGCAGATGAAAGGCACTTTCTGCTCGAGCGCGGTCTGCGCGCCGCGCGCGAAGCGCTCGCCGACGACTGAGCCCATCGAACCGCCCATGAACTCGAATTCGAAACAGGCCACAACGACAGGCAGCGACATGATGGCGCCGCCCATCACGATCAGCGCATCGGTCTCGCCGGTGCCGTCGAGCGCCGACTTCAGGCGCTCCGGATATTTTTTGCTGTCCTTGAACTTCAGCGTGTCGACGGGCAGCACTTCCTGGCCGATCTCGTAGCGCCCTTCCGCGTCCAGCAGCGCGTCCAACCGCTCGCGCGCCCGGATTCGCATATGGTGGTCACACTTCGGGCAGACCTGCAGGTTCGACTCAAGATCGGTGCGATACAGCACCGACTCACAGGACGGGCACTTGACCCACAGGCCCTCGGGTACCGAGCGGCGGGTATTGGCGTCGGAACGCTGGATGCGGGGCGGGAGGAGTTTCTCTAGCCAGCTCATCGGGACTCGCTTTCTTTCATGGGCGCAAGGCGCCGGGTAACCGCGAATTGTACCCGCAGCGGCACAAAGCGACCAGACCGGAATATGTCAATTCCGGCAACTTTTTATGTCGGCTGCAGGGGCGCGGTCAGGCATCCCCCTGGTCGATCGCCTTCCGGATACCCGACAGAAAGGCCTGCACCGCCTCCACCGCCCTATCTTGCGGGGTGTTCTCGAGTTCCTGAATGATCCGGCTGCCGATCACCACCGCATCGGACACGGATGCCACTGCCTTCGCAGTCTCCGGATCGCGGATACCGAAGCCGACGCCGATCGGCAGCTTCACATGCTGCCGTATCTTGGCCAGCCGCTCGGAAACCTCGCCAGTGTCGATGTGGCCGGCGCCGGTCACGCCGCGCAACGAGACGTAGTAGGAAAAGCCGCTGCTGATCTGCGCTACTTGCCGGATCCGCTGTTCGGTCGATGTCGGTGCAAGCAGGAAGATCAGGTCCATGTCGCGAGCCTTCAGCTTCTGCGCGAAATCCTCCGCTTCCTCGGGCGGATAATCCACCACGATCGCGCCATCGGCCCCGGCAGCGCTGGCTTCGGCGACGAAGCGATCCACCCCCATGCGCTCGATCGGATTCGCATACCCCATGAGCACGACCGGGGTGCGCTCATCCTGCTTGCGAAAGGCCCGGACATATTCGAGCACGTCATGCATGCCGACGTTGAACTTCAGTGCGCGCTCGTTGGCACGCTGGATAACCGGGCCCTCGGCCATTGGGTCGGAGAACGGCACCCCGAGTTCAAGTATGTCCGCGCCGCTGCTGACCATTGCATGCATCAGCGGCACGGTCAGTTCGGGCGCCGGATCGCCGGCAGTGATGAATGTGATCAGGGCCTTGCGGTTCTGCTCGCTGAGGCGGGAAAAAGTCGTCTGGATGCGGGACATGGAAGTTGCCTGTCTGGTTCGGTTCAGTGCTTGTCTTGTGCGTGCTGCTTGTCGTATTCCTGAACCGTGTGCATGTCCTTGTCGCCACGGCCGGACAGATTTACCAGGATGACTTTGTCTTTTGGCAGCGTCTTCGCAAATTTCACCGCATAGGCGATGGCGTGGCTGGACTCGAGCGCCGGGATGATGCCCTCGATGCGGCAGCAGTCATGGAACGCCTGTATCGCCTCGGCATCAGTCACGCTCACGTATTCTGCTCGGTGAGAATCCTTCAGCCATGCATGCTCGGGGCCGACACCCGGGTAGTCGAGGCCGGCCGACACCGAATGGGTCTCGATGATCTGGCCGTTCTCGTCCTGCAGCAGATAGGTACGATTCCCATGCAGCACGCCGGGCACGCCCCCCATCAGTGACGCGGAATGCTTTCCGGTTGTCAGTCCCTCGCCGGCAGCCTCGACGCCGATCAGCTTCACCTCGGGGAAATCGATGTACGGGTGGAAGATGCCCATCGCATTCGAGCCGCCGCCAATACAGGCCATCACATAGTCGGGCTGGCGGCCGGTCAGCTCCGGCATCTGGTCGATGCACTCGCGCCCGATCACGGACTGGAAGTCGCGCACCATCATCGGGTAAGGATGCGGACCGGCGACGGTGCCGATGATGTAAAAAGTATTCTCGACATTGGTGACCCAGTCGCGCATTGCCTCGTTCAGTGCGTCTTTCAGCGTCTTCGAGCCGGACTCGACCGGCACCACGGTCGCGCCCAGCAGCTGCATGCGGTAGACGTTCTGTACCTGGCGCTTGACATCTTCCGCGCCCATATAGACCACGCACTCGAGACCAAAGCGTGCACAGATGGTGGCCGTCGCAACGCCGTGCTGTCCGGCGCCGGTTTCGGCGATCACGCGCGGCTTGCCCATGCGCTTGGCCAGCAGCGCCTGTCCGATCACGTTGTTGATTTTGTGCGCGCCGGTGTGGTTCAGGTCCTCGCGCTTGAAGAATATCTGCGCGCCGCCCGTCTCTTCCGACCAGCGACGTGCGTGATAGATGGGGCTCGGTCGGCCCACAAAATACTTCAGCTCGTGGTGAAATTCGCGCAGGAACTCCGGGTCATTCTTGTAATGCGCGTAAGCCGCCTTCAATTGTTCGAGCGCGAAGGTCAGCGTCTCCGAGACGAAGCTGCCGCCATAGGGGCCGAAATGGCCGGAAGCGTCCGGCAGGGTGTATGCGCCGACTTGCGCGGGATGATGGTCCATGGGTCTCTCCTCGTTACTGCTGGAATGCGGGAATTACTGGCTGTCCGCGGCGCGGACCGCGGCGACGAAGGCGCGCATGAGCGCCATATCCTTGACGCCCTTCGACGCTTCGATGCCACTGCTGACATCGACGGCGTACGGGCGTACCCGACGCACGGCGTCAGTCACATTTTGCACGTTCAAGCCACCACTCAAAGCGGCCCGACGCGCGATGTCGGCGGGAATGAGAGACCAATCAAAGACCTTTCCGGTGCCACCGTAGGCGTCGCTCCAGGTATCGAGCAGAAGCCCGGAGAAAAGCGGGCTGCACGCACGGTAGATGCGTTCGAATTCTAGCAAATCCGCGGCCTGCATTGCCGGCCTGACCCTGAGCGCGCGCATGAACGGACGCCGGACTGCCCGGGCAATGACGGCGCATTGTTCCGGCGTCTCGTCCCCGTGAAATTGCAGAAGGCCGATCGGGGCGGAGTCGACGGCTGCCCTGACCTGGTCGAGGGTCGCGTTGACAAACAGTCCAACGGTCGTCACGTATGGTGGCAGCAGCTCGAGCAGTTGCCCCGCGACCGCAGGCGCGACATGGCGCGGCGAAGGCGGATAGAACACCAGCCCGATCGCATCTGCACCGGCGTCGACTGCGGCAGCAACCTCCTCCGGACGGGACAGTCCGCACAATTTGATCCGCGTGCGTGGATTCATCGTCTTGGGAAATCAGGAAAATTACAGAAAAGGCAGCATGTCCTGCTGCTCCGGCAACTGCCAGCGCGCGTCGTAGTCGACTTGCGCAAGATACAGGCCATCCGGGCTGAACGTCGGCGCGGCCAGTTCGCGGTCTCGGCCGGCAAGCAGCTCGGCAACCCAGGCAGCAGGCCGGTTGCCATTGCCTACCTGGATCAGCGACCCGACGATGTTGCGCACCATGTGGTGCAGAAACGCGTTTGCCTGCAGCGTGACGACGACCAGATCGCCGCGGCGCCTCACGGTGATCGCGTGCATTTCTCTCACCGGCGACAATGCCTGGCACTCGGCGGCGCGAAACGCTGAGAAATCGTGCTCGCCGACGAGGGACTGCGCAGCCTGCATCATGGCCTCGGCGTCCAGTGGCCGGAAAACCCAGCCCGCTCGACCACTCCACAGCGGCGAACGGACTGCATGATTGTAGATGACATAGTGATAGGTACGCGCCAGAGCGGAGAAACGCGCATGGAAACCCTGCTCGCCGCCCTCCACCTCTGCTGCCCAGCGCACTGCAACCGACGCCGGCAGGAAAGCGTTGACGCCGCGCACCCAGGAGAACAGTTCGCGGCTTGCCTCGGTGTCGAAATGCACCACCTGTCCAGTCGCATGCACGCCGGCATCAGTGCGTCCCGCGCAAGTGGTGGGCACCGGGCACTGGCAGAATTTTTCCAGCGCGGCCTCCAGCGTATCCTGCACGGTCTGGCGATGCGGCTGAGTCTGCCAGCCCTGCCATGAGGTGCCTTCGTACTGCAGTCCGAGAGCGATGCGTTTCACAAGCGGTGTATTCAGAAAGGTGACGGGCGGACGCCCGGCACCGCCGGACGCCGCGATTTTACGCGAGTTGCTTCAGCAGCGACTGCGCACGCTCTGCCAGGTCGGCATTGCGCGCTTTCGCCACTTCATTAAGCAGTTCGCGGGCGCCTTCCCGGTCGCCGATTTCCTGGCAGGCGAGTGCGAGGTCGAGCTTGGTAGTCAGGGCCGCCGTGTCGCGGTCTGCGTCAAGCTGCGGCTCGATGCGCTCGCGCGAGCGGGTCGGCTCGGGTGAAATGCCGGACAGGCCGAAGTCAGGCAAAGCAGCAGGGGGCGGCGCAGGCGTTGCCGGCGGCACCACATCCTTGCGCCGCTCATCCAGCAAGCCCTCGAGCTTCAGTTCGAAGTCGGCCACCGGCGAGTTGGCAGACTTCAGATCCATTGCCGCAGCTTGCGGCGCGGCCGGAGGAGCGTCGGGTCGGGACGGCGGGCCGTACAAATGGTTGCCCGGATCGAGCAATTGGCCGAGCCGGGCGGCCTGCGCCCAGTCCTCGCCACGGCCATGGGTCAGCACCCGCAACTCCGCGGCCAACTTGCCGAACTCTGCCCTGTCCTGCCGAGCCGCATAAATTTCGAGAAGCTTCACCCTGAGTGCATGCCGCCCGGGGTGCGCGCGCAATGCGTCGAGCAGGATCTCCTCTGCCTGCGCATCACGCCCGTACGCGATGTAAACGTCAGCCTCGGCGAGCGCATCCACCTCCTTCGCATCAAGCTGGCTTACCGAAGGGACGAAATTCGAGTGGAATACGCTGTGGGAAGTATCCACGTGACGCCCGCCCGCCTCCGCGATCACCGTCTGGGAAGCCACTGCAGCAGCCGGATGGGACCGTCGCTCGCCTGCAGATTTCACGACCACATTGCGACGCCGTCGGTGCCACGCATACCACCCCAGCAAGGGTAGCAGCAAGCCGGCAGCCAGTGCGGCACGCACCATCGGATCCTGCAGGCGTTCGGTCAGTTCGGCCGTTTCAGGGGCTGGGCGGTGTTCCGACTTGGCGGGATCTGCCGGCGCGCTGGCGGCAGCCTTTGAATCAGCGGCCGGCGCTTCGGTCGCGGCTGCGGCGGCCGGCGTCCCGGCGGGCGCTTCTGCGGGACTTGCGTTTTCCGCGTCCGGTTGCGCCTCTTGCGCCGGAGGGGACGCCGCAGGTGCATTCGCACGCTGCTCTGCATCTGCGAGCCCCTTGTTCTGCAGGGCCAGCAATTGCTGCATGTCACTGATGCTCTTCTCGAGCGCGGCGATGCGCGCGTTAGCGTCGGACAATGCCTTGCCGGTTGCGATTCGGTCGAGGGCATCGGCCGCCTTCGGCGCAGTGTCGGGTACCGACAGTGTCAGGCGATCGCGTGTATCGGATGGTCCGCCCGGCTCGGTGAGCTGCACGCCGACCCGGCCGCTGCTGCTGCGGCTGTCCGCCGTCAGGCTGCCATCCCGCTCCACCGGCGTCGGCCGTGCCGGAGCCGCTCGTTCGGCAAGCAGCCTCTGGTAGCGCAAAAAATCTGCGGTCTGCGCACGCACTGACCGGCGTGCATCGGCCGGGTCGATCATGCGCATGTCGTCGGCATCCGGAATCTGCAGCACGCTGCCGCTCCTGACGCGATTGATGTTGCGACCGACAAAGGCCTCGGGATTGGCGTTTTGCAGCGCCACCAGCACCTGCTCCAGCCGCACGCCTTCAGGCTGCACACGGGCAGCGACCGCATTCAGCGTCTGCCCGGGACGCACGGTAATCGCTGATGCGGCAGCCGTGCGGGGAGGCGGGGCAACCGGTGATTGCGCTGGCGGGGCAGGCACGGGCGGGGCAGCCGCTGCAGGCTGGGGCGGCGTGATGCCCACCGGATTCGCCATATTGGCCGCGGTCTCGATCGCCGGGGGATCGATCAGGAGCGAATACTCCCGCACCAGACGCGAACCATTCGCGCTGAGCTCGATGAGTACGGTGACGAAGGGATCATTGACCGGCAGATCCGACCTGACCTGGATCAGGTGACGGTCACCACGTTTCTCGACCGATATCCGTAGCGAGCGCACCAGTGCGGTGTAATCGATGCCGGCCTCGGCAAACATTTCGGCCGGCGCAATGCGCACTGCCAGCGATTCCGCCTCGGTGGCGGACAGCGCGGCAAACTCGATGTCGGCATCGAGCGGCTGACCTAGGAAGGAACGCACGCTGGCGCTGCCCAGCGCAGCGGCGCTGCCGACTGCGGGCACAGCCAGCGCGGCGCACAAGGCCGCGGCAAGCAGCGCATGACGAAGTGATGAGGGACGCATCGCAGAGGACATCGCGTGACCTTAACACCGGCGCTGAAGCCGCCGCAAGCGGCAGCATTGCGCGCTGTCAACTAAGTATCCGGGGCCTTTCCCTTTGGTGGGCAAAGCCCCGGGTTCGGTTGTGCTGCAACAACGTCCGCGGGGCAGGCTTTACTGGTCGAGCACGATGCGCAGCATCCGTCGCAGCGGCTCGGCCGCGCCCCACAGCAATTGGTCGCCGACGGTGAACGCGGAGATGTATTCGCCGCCCATCTGCATCTTGCGTACGCGGCCGACCGGGATCGTCAGCTTGCCGGTGGTCGCTGCAGGCGTGAGCTCGTGCATCGACGCTTCGCGCGTGTTCGGCACGAATTTCACCCATTCGTTGTCCGACGCGATGATGTCGTTGATCTCGTCGAGCGGCACATCCTTTTTCAGCTTGATGGTCAGCGCCTGCGAGTGGCAGCGCATCGCGCCGATCCGCACGCACAGGCCGTCGACCGCGATCGCCGGCTTCGCGCCCGCGCCAAAGGCTTCGCCACGACCGAGGATCTTGTTGGTCTCGGCGCCGCCCTTCCACTCTTCCTTCGACTGGCCGTTGCCGAGGTCCTTGTCGATCCACGGAATCAGGTTGCCGCCGAGCGGCACGCCGAACTGTTTGGTCTCGTCCGAGGTCAGCGCATGCTGCTTCGCGAGCACCTTGCGGTCGATCTCGAGGATGGCCGATGCCGGATCGTCGAGCAGCGCCTTCACTTCGGCATTGATGCTGCCGAACTGGGTCAGCAGTTCGCGCATGTGCTGTGCGCCGCCGCCGGAGGCGGCCTGGTAGGTCATCGACGTCATCCAGTCGACGAGGTCGTGCTTGAACAGGCCGCCGAGGCCCATCAGCATGCACGACACCGTGCAGTTGCCGCCGATGTAGTTCTTCACGCCCTTGGCCAGCGCGTTCTTGATCACGTCGAGGTTGACCGGATCGAGCACGATGATTGCGTCATCTTTCATGCGCAGCGTCGATGCCGCGTCGATCCAGTAGCCGTTCCAGCCGGACGCACGCAGCTTCGGGAACACCTCGCTGGTGTAGTCGCCACCCTGGCAGGTCAGGATGATGTCGCAGCGCTTGAGCGCTTCGATGTCGTTCGCATCCTTCAACGAGGTTTCGTTCTTCGCCATCGACGGCGCCTTGCCGCCGGCATTCGACGTCGAGAAGAACAGCGGCTCGATGTGCGCAAAATCATTTTCTTCCTGCATGCGCTGCATCAGCACCGAGCCGACCATGCCGCGCCAACCTACCAGACCTACGAGTTTCATTTCGATTCCTTCGATTTCAATCCGCCGGCATATGCCTGCTTTTACTGATCGCGTGCGGCTGGAGCAAAGACGCTGGATCCCGGCCTGCGCCGAGATGACGCTTTTAAGGCTGTCGGCTTTTAAAATGCCATTCCGGCGCAGGCTGGAATCCAGCGTCTTTCAATCAAATTAAGCCAGCGCCTTCACCACCGCATCACCCATCTCGACCGTGCCCACCTTGGTGGTGCCCGCCTCGTAGATGTCCGGCGTGCGCAGCCCTTGCGACAGCACTTTCTTCACTGCGTTCTCGACACGGTCCGCCTCGGCCGGCAGGTTCAGCGAGAAGCGCAGCATCATCGCGGCCGAGAGGATCGTGGCCAGCGGGTTTGCGATCCCCTTGCCGGCGATATCAGGCGCCGAGCCGTGCGACGGCTCGTACAGGCCCTTGTTGTTCGCGTCGAGCGAGGCCGACGGCAGCATGCCGATCGAGCCGGTCAGCATCGCGGCGGCGTCAGACAGGATGTCGCCGAACATGTTGCCGGTGACGATCACGTCGAATTTCTTCGGCGCGCGTACCAGCTGCATGGCCGCGTTGTCGACGTACATGTGATCGAGCTCGACGTCCGGGTATTCCTTTTGCACGTCGGTCATGATGTCCTTCCAGAACTGGAAGGTCTCGAGTACGTTCGCCTTGTCGACCGAGGTCAGGCGCTTGTTGCGCTTTCGGGCAGCCTGGAAAGCGACGTGCGCGATGCGGCGGATCTCGGGTTCCGAATAGCGCATCGTGTCGAAACCTTCGCGCGCTCCCTTGAACGGGCCGTCCGGCGCTTCGCGCATCCCGCGCGGCTGGCCGAAATAGATGTCGCCGTTCAGTTCGCGCACGATCAGGATGTCGAGGCCGGACACCACTTCGGGCTTCAGCGTCGATGCACCGACCAGTTCCGGATACAGGATCGCCGGACGGAAGTTTGCAAACAGCGTGAGTGCCTTGCGCAGGCCGAGGATCGCCTGCTCCGGACGCAGCGCGCGCTCGAGCGTATCGTATTTCCAGTCGCCGACTGCGCCGAACAGGATGGCGTCGGCCTCCTTCGCGAGCTTCAGCGTGCCCTCGGGCAGCGGATGGCCATGGGCTTCATAGCCGGCACCGCCGACCGGTGCGGATTCCATCTCGAATTTCTGGCCAAGCGCGTTCAGTACCTTGACGGCCTGTTCGACGATTTCGGTACCGATGCCGTCGCCCGGCAGGATTGCGATCTTCATGGTGTCGGAGTGAGGATGGTTACGAAATCGTGTTGGCGAGCCACGGGAAGCGCGCGATGTGGCGTTCCTCGAAGCTGCGAATGGTGTCCGCATGCTGCAACGTGAGGCCAATGTCATCGAGGCCGTTGACCAGGCAGTGCTTGCGGAACGGGTCGACCTCGAAGCGGTAGACGCTGTCGCTATTGGCGGTGGACACCGTCTGCGCCGGTAAGTCCACCACTAGGCGATAGCCCGGGAAGGCCTTAACTTCATTGAACAGTTTGTCGATGTCCGGCTCGGAGAGCACGATCGGCAGCAGGCCATTCTTGAAGCAGTTGTTGAAGAAAATGTCCGCAAAGCTTGGTGCAATGATTGCGCGGAAACCATACTGCTCCAGCGCCCACGGCGCATGCTCGCGCGAAGAACCGCAGCCGAAATTCTTGCGGGCCAGCAAGATGGAGGCGCCCTGGTAGCGCGGCTGGTTCAGCACGAAGTCCGGGTTCAGCGGACGCTGGCTGTTGTCCATGCCGGGTTGGCCCTGGTCGAGGTAGCGCCATTCGTCAAACAGGTTTGGCCCGAAGCCGGTGCGCTTGATCGACTTGAGGAACTGCTTGGGGATGATCGCGTCGGTGTCGACGTTTGCCCGGTCGAGCGGTGCGACGAGGCCATCGAGTACGGTGAATTTGTTCATGATCTGGATACGGTTTTACTTCTTGCCGGCGTCCTGCACTTTTTCGCCGAGCCGTTCGACATCCTTGCCGATGCCCTGAATCGTGTTGCAGCCCGCCAGCAGCATGGCCAGAGCGACAAACATGACAGCAATTTTGTTCATTGTTTTCTCCCGGAGGATGCGGCGCCCGGTTACAGCGCGCGTACGTCGACGAAATGCCCTGCGATACCTGCCGCCGCAGCCATTGCCGGACTGACCAGGTGAGTGCGGCCGCCCGCCCCCTGCCGGCCCTCGAAATTGCGGTTCGAGGTCGATGCACAGCGCTCGCCCGGCTCCAGCCGGTCGGCGTTCATTGCAAGACACATCGAGCAGCCCGGCTCGCGCCATTCGAAGCCTGCATCCTTGAAGATCTTGTCGAGGCCTTCGCGCTCGGCCTGTTCCTTGACCAGGCCCGAGCCCGGCACCACCATCGCCAGCTTCACGTTCGACGCGCGGAACTTGCCGCGCACGACCGCAGCAGCGGCGCGCAGGTCCTCGATGCGCGAGTTGGTGCAGGAACCGATGAAGACCTTGTCGATGCGAATGTCGGCGATTGCGGTATTCGGCTTCAGCCCCATGTAGATCAATGCCTTTTCCATCGCGTCGCGCTTGACCGGATCCTTCTCCTTGTCCGGATCCGGAACACGTGCATCGACCGGCACCACCATCTCCGGCGACGTGCCCCAGCTGACCTGCGGGATGATCTCGGCGGCATTGACCCGGACCACTGCATCGAACCGGGCGTCCGGGTCGGAATGCAGCGTACGCCAGTAGGCAACGGCCTGGTCCCAATGCGGGCCAACCGGTGCGAACGGGCGGCCTTTCACATAATTGATTGTCGTGTCGTCGACTGCGATCATGCCGGCGCGCGCGCCCGCCTCGATCGCCATGTTGCAGACGGTCATCCGGCCTTCCATCGACAGCGAGCGGATCGCTGACCCGGCGAACTCGATCGCATAACCGGTGCCGCCCGCAGTGCCGATCTTGCCGATGATGGCGAGCACGATGTCCTTGGCGGTTACGCCCTTGCCGAGCGGGCCTTCGACCTCGACCAGCATCGCCTTCGATTTCTTCGCCAGCAGGGTCTGCGTGGCCAGCACATGCTCGACTTCCGAGGTGCCAATGCCATGCGCTAGCGCACCGAAGGCGCCGTGGGTGGACGTATGAGAATCACCGCAAACCACGGTCATGCCGGGCAGCGTCGCGCCCTGCTCCGGGCCGATCACATGCACGATGCCCTGGCGCTTGTCGCGCATGCTGAAATAGGTGAGCCCGTATTCCTTTGCATTCGCATCCAGGGTCTCGACCTGCAGCCGCGACACCGGATCGTCGATGCCGCCTTCGCGGTTGGTAGTCGGCACGTTGTGGTCGGCGACCACCAGATTGGCCGAATTTCGCCACGGCTTGCGGCCGGCCAGCTTCAGGCCTTCGAACGCCTGCGGACTGGTGACTTCATGCACCAGATGACGATCGATGTAGAGGATGGCAGTGCCGTCCTCCGCAGTGTGCACCACATGGGACTGCCAGAGTTTGTCGTACAGGGTTTGTGCCATGGCGAATTGACGCTGAGAGCGTGCGGAAATCGGGGAAAACAGCCCGAGATTATGCCATATGGACCGCGGGCAACCCCCGATTTTGGCGCGTCCCGCTCGCGGCGAGGGGCAAGACTAGCGCTGCCGCTGCTCGTAGAGCGGAAGTACCCGTGCCGAATACTTGGTCAGGTCTTCCATGCGCTCGGCGCGCGGCGGATGAGTGGACAGGAATTTCGGCGGCTCGGAGCCCCCCGCCTTGCCCATCTTCTCCCACAGGGAGATCGCGGCACGCGGATCGTAGCCGGCGCGAGCGGCCAGTTCGACACCGATCCGGTCGGCTTCAGTTTCGTGCCCGCGGGAGTTTGGCAGGCCCAGCAATCCCTGGTAGGCATACTCCATGCCACGCTGCCCCAACTGTCCGAGGCCGGCAACGGAAGAAAGAATGGAGATTCCCAGCCCGGCCATCGCCTGCTCGGATGCCCGCTCACGCGAATGCTCGCGCAACGCATGGGCAATTTCATGTCCCATGACGGCGGCGAGTTCATCATCGGTCAGGTTCAGCTTGTCGATCAGTCCGGTGTAGACCGCGATTTTTCCTCCCGGCATGCACCACGCATTCACCTGCGGCGATTCCAGAACATTGACTTCCCATTTCCAGCCGGTCGCATCCGGACGGAATGCCGGGGTTTCGCGGATCAGCCGGTCGGCGATGACCTTCACACGCGCATACTGCTGCGGGTCAGGGTTCAACGCGCCCTTTTTCCGGGCCTCTGCCATTAGTTGCCCGTACTGTTTGCTGGCACTCTGCTGCATTGCCTCAGCGGAAACTGCCATGCGCTGCTCGCGGTCGACGCCGACCACACCCGCCTGCGTGGTGCGCACGGTCTGGCATGCGCTGATCGACAGGCTCGCGACAACGGCGGCGAGCGCGCCACATAGCAGGTTCAGCATCTTCTCCTCCCGTCAGGCGCTGGCGAGATGTTTGCCGGCTGCGATTGCCAGCGGTAACTGAGCACCGCGGCGATCCAGCCCAGCCCGCACATCACGGCAGCTAGCAAATAGACAACCCGGGCGCCGAATGTATCCCAGCAAGCCGACAGCAGCAAGCCGCCTGCCGTACCGCCGAGACCGTACGAGACACTGATGTAAAGCGCCTGGCCGCGCGCCTGCAGCGGACCGGAAAACCAGCGTTGCAGCGTCGCCACCGACGCAGAATGGTGCACGCCGAACGTCGCCGCGTGCAGCAGCTGGGCGACCAGCAGCAACAGCAGTGAGCCGGCACCGAAACCGATGATCAGAAAGCGCAGGATGCCGATCGTCAGGCTGGCCAGCATCAGCCAGCGCACGCCGAAGCGGCGGAACAGCGGCGCCTGCCAATAGAAAAACGCAATCTCAGCCACAACGCCGAGCGACCACATCAATCCGATCACTGTCTTGCTGTAGCCGATGCTCGCCAGATACAGCGAGTAGTACACATACAGCGACGAATGCGCAGCGATCATCAGGAAAGTGGAGGCGAAGAAGGCCAGGACATCACGCTGCTGCAAAAGAGCGCGCACCGACGGCGTATCCGGGCCATGCGGCGGCACGCCATCCTCTCGCATGTTCAGCGTCACTGCGGCCACCATGATGAGCAGGCCCAGCGAGATCCACGGCACCAGTCCGACGCCAAACCAGTCGAGCAACTGCCCGGAGAGCGTCACCGCGGCGATAAAACCGACCGACCCCCAGAGCCGCAGCCGGCCATAGTGGGTCAGGTCGCCGCGCATTGCCGACAGCATCAGCGCCTCCGACAGGGGACCCTGCGCGCTGGTGAACAGGTTCAGCAACACCAGCACCACCAGAAAAAACACGAAGGTCTGGCCCCAGAAGATGCCGCAGAAAGCCAGTGCGGCCGCAATAGAGGTCAGGCGCAGCACCTGCACCCGCTGGCTTGTATGGTCCGCCACCCAGCCCCACAGGTTGGGGCCGACGATGCGCATCACCTGCATCAGCGACATCAGCACGCCGATCTGAGCCGCACCGATGCCCTTGTCCGCGAAGTACAGGCTCGCATACGGAGAGAACACGCCGACGTAACCGTAGTACGCGAAGAAGAACAGCGCGAAATTCAGTGATTGGGGGGGGGTGCTTGTGGGGGTCATCGTGAACAACAGTGGTCTTGTATGGCTCAGTGGCGCTCCCCACGCCCGGGCTTGCAAGCCCGGGCGCTTCGGCAGGCGCAGCGCATACGCTGCGAATGCCCTGCCTCACCCCGGCCTGCGCCGGGATGACGATTGCATGGCTGCCGGCTAAAAAACTGTCATCCAGGCGCAGGCCGGGATCCAGTGATCCTTGCCATTATTCGTGTTTGAGACTGACATCCCCGCACTGCGCTCGATGACGCAGCGCATGGTCCATCAGCACCAGTGCCAGCATCGCTTCGGCGATCGGGGTGGCGCGGATACCGACGCAGGGGTCATGGCGGCCGAAGGTCTCTACCGTTACCGGATTGCCGTCGCGGTCGATCGACTGCCGCGGCGTGCGAATGCTCGAGGTCGGCTTGATCGCAATCGACACTGTGATGTCCTGGCCAGACGAGATGCCACCCAGCACACCGCCGGCATTGTTGGTCAGGAAGCCCTGCGGCGTGATCTCGTCGCCATGCTCGCTGCCCTTCTGCGCGACCGAGCGGAAGCCGGCGCCGATCTCGACGCCTTTCACTGCATTGATGCCCATCATTGCGTAGGCGATGTCAGCATCGAGCTTGTCGAACAAGGGTTCACCGAGCCCGACCGGCACATTCTGCGCGACCACGTCGATGCGTGCGCCACAGGAGTCACCGGCCTTGCGCAGCTCATCCATGTAGTTCTCGAGCTGCGGCACGATGTCGGCGTTCGCCGCAAAAAAGGGATTGTTCGGCACGTGATCCCACGATTGGAATGCGATCGGCAGCTCGCCCAGCTGGCTCATGCAGCCTTTGAACACGGTACCGAACTGCTGATGCAGCCATTTCTTCGCTATCGCAGCCGCGCCGACCACCGGGGCAGTCAGGCGTGCCGACGAGCGGCCGCCGCCGCGCGGGTCGCGAATGCCGTATTTATTCCAGTAGGTGTAGTCGGCATGTCCGGGCCGGAAGCGGTCGACGATGTTGCCGTAGTCCTTGCTGCGCTGGTCCTGGTTGCGAATCAGGAGCGCGATCGGCGTGCCGGTGGTCTTGCCCTCATAGACGCCGGACAGGATCTCTACCGTGTCCGGCTCGTTGCGCTGGGTGACATGGCGCGAGGTGCCGGGACGCCGGCGGTCGAGTTCCGGCTGGATGTCGGCTTCGGACAGCGGCATGCCCGGCGGGCAGCCATCAATCACGCAGCCGATTGCGGGGCCATGGGATTCGCCAAACGTAGTGACGGTAAACAGCGTGCCAAAGGTATTGCCGGACATGGGGAATGCGATTCAGGTAGGCGAAGGCGTCATTCTACCAGCCGTCCCGCACCGAAACGGGCCGACAGCCAGCCCAGCGTCGCGCGCGGATACTCGGGACGCAGCACGCAGAGCGCGACCAGCAAGGACAGGTTGGCCAGTGCCGTGAAAAGGAAAATCCCCGGCACCGACATGCCCGCAGAGAGCAGCGCCATTGCCACCAGTGCGGCCACCACCATGAAGAGCGCATTCAGCACATTCATGCCGCCGATCGTGCGGGAAAGATGACTGCGCTCGGAGCGTGTCTGTATCAGCGCGAACAACGGCACCACATAAATGCCGCCGGCGGCGCCAACCAGGAAGCAGTCGACGAAGATGCGAAACTGTGCGCCGAACAGCAGCGACGCAGCGCTCGCCGGTGCCGGCATGGCCGTACTGCTGGCCAGATACAGGTCGATACCGAACACCGTCAGGCCGAGCGCGCCGAGCGGCACGAGCCCGAGGTGAATGCGGCGCCCGGAGAGCCGCTCACACATCAGCGAACCTGCACCGATGCCGATCGAAAATGCCGTCAGCAGCACGGCGAATACCTCGGGCGTACCGCGCAACACGTCACGTGCATAGACCGGAAACTGCGCCAGCACGATCGCGCCGAAAAACCAGAACCATGAATTGGCCAGCATGGCGGTGAACACGTCGCGGTTGGCAGCGGAGAACTTCAGGTTGCGCAGGGTCTCGGGAAAGGGATTGCGGCTGATCGCAAGCTCAGGCACGGCCGAAGGGGTCGGGGGAACCCGCAGCGTGCACAGCCAACCCAGTGCTGCAACCGCCAGCGTGGCGCCGGCAATCAGCGACAGGTGAACGTCGCCACAACAGCCGACCAGAGCCGCCCCAGCCAGCTGCCCGGTCAGGATGCCGACGAAGGTGCCCATCTGCACCATGCCATTGCCGCCGATGAGTTCGCGCTCGTCGAGATGCTGAGGCAGGTACGCATGCTTGACCGGTCCGAACAGGGTCGAGTGCAGTCCCATGCCGACGATTGCCGCCACCAGTATCCACAGGCTGTGCGTGAACCAGCCGATCGCGGCCACGCCCATGATGGCGATCTCAAGCAGCTTGACCACCCGCATCAGCACGGCCTTGTCGAATTTTTCCGCGATCTGGCCGGCCGTGGCCGACGCGAGCATGAACGGCAAGATGAAGAGGCCGGCGATCAGGTTGTTGACGAGGCCGACATCCAGGTCAGTCCAGGACAGCGCATCGAAGGTAATGACGGTGACCAGCGCTGTCTTGAACAGATTGTCATTGAAGGCACCCAGGAACTGCGCACCGAAGAACGGGGCGAAGCGGCGCTGGGTCAGAAGGGCAAATTGGGTGGAAGGGGCTGGCGAGGCCGAGCCCCTCACTCTTCGGTCTCCGTCGGCCAGTCGCGGATGTAGGCCTTCAGCATCTTGTTCTCGAAGGTCTGCGCCTCGAACACTGCCTTGGCCACGTCGTAGAACGACATCACGCCCATCAGTGTGCCGTCATGATCCAGCACCGGCACATAGCGCGCGCGCCGCTCGAGCATCAGGCGGCGAATGTCGTTGATCTCGGTATCCGGGGCAATCGTCATGATATTGGTCGCCATGTGCTCGCCAACCGTACCTTTCGCCACCGCACCGGTGGCCGGGTCGATTGCGCTCATCACCTCGCGGAAGCTGAGCATGCCCTGCATCTTGCCTTCTTTCATGATGACCAGCGAGCCGACATCGCGCTCGGCCATGATGTTGATCGCCTCCAGCAGCGGCATGTCGGGCGGAGCGGTGTAGAGGATGTTGCCCTTGACCTTGAGTATTTCCGAAACCTTCATTTGCCCCTCCGTTAGGTGTTCCCCCGTCAGGGCAATGTAGCCGACTCTTGCCAAAAACGCCAGCCTGGCTGCCGGTGTCCCCGCCTATAATCGCGCTTCCGACAGAACAACATCCCTGCCAAGGAGACACCCGCATGAGCGAGCCGAGAGCACCGGGCTTCGATACCCTGTCCCTGCATGCCGGCGGCGCGCCCGATCCCGCGACCGGCGCGCGCGCCACCCCGATCTACCTGTCCACTTCGTTCGTATTCCGGGATTCCGACCATGCGGCCGCGCTGTTCAACATGGAGCGCTCGGGGCATGTGTATTCACGCATCTCGAATCCGACCAATGCCGTACTGGAGGAGCGCATCGCCGCGCTCGAGGGCGGCGTGGCCGGCATCGCGGTCGCCAGCGGCCAGGCCGCGCTGCATCTCGGGCTGGCGACCATCGCCGGCGCCGGCTCGCATGTGCTGGCCTCGCGCGCGCTGTACGGCGGCTCCCAGAACCTGCTCGGCTACACGATGAAGCGCTTCGGCATCGAGACGACATTCGTCGACCCGCGCGATCCCGATGCGTGGCGCGCCGGCATACGCCCGAACACAAAAGTCCTGTTTGCCGAGACGCTCGGCAACCCGGGCCTCGATGTGCTGGACATCGGCAAGGTGGCAGCGATCGCCCATGAGCACCACCTGCCGCTGATGGTGGACTCGACCTTCACCACGCCCTACCTGCTGAAGCCCTTCGAGCAGGGTGCCGACCTGATCTTCCACTCGGCCACCAAATTCCTGTGCGGACATGGCACCGCAGTCGGCGGCCTGCTGGTCGATGGCGGCTGCTTCGACTGGCAGGCGGCGCACGAGAAGACCGGCAACTTCCCGGAACTGTGCGAACCCTACGATGGATTCCACGGCATGGTGTTTGCCGAGGAATCGAGTGTCGCGCCTTTTGCGCTGCGCGCGCGGCGCGAAGGGCTGCGAGACTTCGGCGCGGTGATGAGCCCGCACAATGCGTTCACCATCCTGCAGGGCATGGAGACGCTGTCGCTGCGAATGGAAAAGCATGTTGCGAATACACGCAAGATCGTCGAGTTCCTGAGCGGCCAGCCGGCGGTCGAGTCGGTGTCCTACCCGGAATTGCCATCCCATCCCGATCACCAGCTCGCGCGGCGGCTGCTGCCGAAAGGCTGCGGCGCTGTGTTTTCTTTCGCACTGAAGGGGGATCGCGCGGCAGGCCGGCGCTTCGTCGAATCGCTGCAGCTGTTCTCCCACCTCGCCAATGTCGGCGATGCGAAGTCGCTGGTCATCCACCCGGCGTCGACCACCCATTTCCGTGTACCGACCGCGCAGCTGGCCGCCTCCGGCATCACCGAGGGCACAATGCGGCTGTCGATTGGCCTGGAGGATGCGGACGACCTGATCGACGATCTCAAGCGCGGGCTGAAGGCTGCGCAGAAAGGGGCGTGACATGGAACTCCTGCTGAGCGAACAGCGCGCGTATGCGTACACCGGCGGCAAGCGGTTCGATCCCGCCCTGCCCACGGCGGTCTTCATCCACGGCGCGCAAAACGACCATTCAGTGTGGGGGCTGCAGTCGCGCTATTTCGCTCACCATGGCTTTTCAGTGCTGGCGGTCGACCTGCCCGGCCATGGCCGCAGCGCGGGAACTGCCCTGGCCTCGGTGGAAGCCATGGCCGACTGGATCAATGCGCTGCTCGATGTCGCAGGCGTGCAACGGGCCGTGCTGATCGGGCACAGCATGGGCTCGCTGATTGCGCTCGAGGCGAGCGCCCGGCGGCCGGCGCGCGTGGCCGCGATCGCACTGGTGGGCACCGCCTATCCGATGAAGGTATCGCCCGCGCTGCTGGAGACGGCACGCGACCGGGAAGCATTGGCCATCGACATGGTGACGCAGTGGTCGCACTCATCCATCGCGCAAAAACCCTCTGCCCCCGGACCGGGCTTTTACGTGCCTGGCATGAACCGGCATCTGATGCAGCAGATATCGCAACGTAATCCCGAACAGGTTTTCTTCACCGATTTCTCCGCCTGCAACAACTATGCGAACGGCGAGCAGGCCGCGGCAACGCTGTCCTGCCCGGCCCTGTTCCTGCTGGGCAGGAAGGACGTGATGACGCCGCCGAAGGCTGCCGCATCGCTGGCGGCGCGCCTGCCCCAGGCCCGGACCGTCACACTCGACGCCTGCGGCCATGCACTGATGGCCGAGCAACCGGATCAGGTGCTCGATACGCTGTTCAGATTTGCGTCGGACGCGGTGAAATAGGCCTCGAGCGGGGTCGACAGCTCTCGCCCGACCATCTGCTCGATCCGGACCGCCAGTGGCGACTGGGGCGATGGCATGAATGCGAATCGATGGTAGACGTCGGCCAGTGTCAGCGTCGCCGGGTTGGCCAGCAGTGTCCAGCGTTCCTGCGGCTGCCGGAACTGCCGCCGGAAGCGGATGCCGGTCTTGCGGTCGGAACGCAGGCGCCCTACCCAACCGGCCGCCAGCATCCGCTGCAACAGGCCCTCCGCTTCCTCGAACCCAAGGTGGGTCTGTTCCCGAAACTGCAGCAAATCGACTGCTCCGTTGCTCTCTCGCGATTCGAACAACACCCTGAGCAGGGCAATCGCATCGAGGAACTCGCTGCCGGGCGTCGCGCGGTGCCACCAGCGCTCATAGCGCACCACCGGCAAGGCGGCGGCGACTACCGCACCCAGCAAGGTGATCAGCCAGAACAAATAGACCCAGATAAGGAAGATCGGTATCGCGGCCAGCGCACCATAGATCGCGCGGTAGCCGCCGCCGAGGTTGATCGCAAAACCGAACAGGCGACGCGTCACCTCGAATGCGAGTGCCGCAACGAGCCCGCCGATCGCCGCCTCGCGCCAGTCCACTCGCCGGTTAGGCACCGTCTGATAGACCAGCGAGAACGCCAGCGTCGACAACGCCAGCGACAGCAGCAATGCCGGCACGCTCCGGAGCAGCGAATCGCGCCGACCGCCGCCGAGCAGCGGCAACAGCTCGGACGCCGCCGTCAGCGACGCGCCGATCAGCAGCGGACCTATCGTCATTACTGCCCAGTAGACGACCAGACGTTGCAGCAAAGGCCGCGTCTCGCTGACGCGCCAGATGCGATTCAGCGTCCGGTCCACAGTGCCGAACATGAAGATGGCCGTCACAACCAGAAACAGCGCGCCAAGTGCCGACAGTTTGCTGGCCTTGGCGGAAAACTGCGTCAGGTAATCGAGGATGGTGTTGGCGATCCCTTTCGGCATTACCGATTGCACGAGATAGACCTCGAGCGAATCGCGGAAGGTGATGAACAGCGGGAAGGTGGTGAAGATGGCGAACGCGATCGTCAGCACTGGCACCAGTGCCAGCACCGTGGTGTAGGTCAGGCTGCCCGCCACTTCCGGCAGGCGCTCCTCGTTCAGCCGGCGCAGCACAAAGCGCAGGAGATCGCGCATTTGCACTCGGGTCCAGCGGTCATTCGAGTCAGGGGATCGGGGCGTCATGCGCGGGCATTGAAAATCGGGCCAGACAAAGCGGCCTATAATAACAAGCCATGAACCTGCCACCGCTGAACATTCTGGTGCTGTACTACTCGCGCCACGGCGCCACCCGCAAGCTGGCCGAACTGATCGCGCAGGGCATCGACAGCGTGCCGGGTTGCGAGGCGGTGCTGCGCACCGTGCCGCCCGTATCGACAGTGGCCGAAGCGACCGAACCGGCAGTACCCGAGTCAGGGGCTCCTTATGTCGAACTGGGCGACCTCGAGCAGTGCGCTGGGCTGGCGTTGGGGTCTCCCACGCGCTTCGGCAACATGGCGGCGCCGCTCAAATATTTCCTCGATGGCAGCAGCGCGCAATGGCTGTCCGGTGCGCTTGCAGGCAAGCCTGCGTGCGTGTTCACTTCGACCGGCAGCCTGCACGGCGGCCAGGAAACCACCCTGCTGTCGATGATGCTGCCGCTGCTGCACCACGGCATGCTGATCACCGGCCTGCCTTACACCGAGGCGGCGTTGATGACGACAGCCAGCGGCGGCTCGCCCTACGGCGCTACCCACTGGTCGGGCGTCAATGGCGAGAACGGCCTCAGCGAAGAAACGCGGGCATTGACGATCGCGCTCGGCAAGCGGCTTGCACAGACCGCGCGCAAACTACAACCGGAATAACGATGGAACTGACCCCGCCTCTGCTGCGGCTGCACCGGACGGCTGCCGCCAGCCTGGTGCTGCTGATTGTGCTGTGCGTGCTGTGGGAGCTGGTGCTTGCACCGCTGCGGCCGGGCGGCTCCTGGATGGTGATCAAGGCACTGCCGCTGCTCGCGCCGCTGCCCGGGACGATCCGGCGCAACATCTACACCATGCAATGGGCATCCATGCTGATCCTGTTGTACTTCACCGAGGGCGTGGTTCGCGCATGGAGCGAGAGCGGTCCGTCGCAGTGGCTGGCATTTGCCGAAATCGTCCTCTCCAGCACCTATTTTTTCTGCGCGATCTTTTTTCTTCGCCCATACAAGCAGGAGGCGCGCCGGCTGGCGCGCGAAGCGATAGAAAAGGCCGCGGACGGTCACGAACACCGGCAATGAACGCTGACTTCCTTGATCGCTGCCGGACGGTCGTCGGCGCCGACCATGTGCTGACGGGCGACCGGATGGCGGGTTTCCTCACCGACTGGCGCGGGCGCTTCACTGGCCGCGCGCAGGCGGTGGTCAGACCTTCGAGTGCCGCCGAGGTCGCCGCCGTGGTCCGGCACTGCGCCGAGCACCGCGTGCCGATCGTGCCGCAAGGCGGCAATACCGGCCTGGTGCTTGGCAGCGTTCCGGACCAGCGCGGCAACGCCATTGTGTTGTCGCTGGCACGGCTGAACCGGATACGCGCGGTCGATCCGCTGAACGACACCCTGACGGCCGACGCAGGCTGCCTGCTGGCCCAGGTCCAACAGGCAGCGGCAGATGCCGGACGGCTGTTCCCGCTGTCTCTGGCCTCGGAGGGCAGCTGCACCCTGGGCGGGAACCTGTCGACAAATGCGGGCGGCACTGCGGTGCTCCGCTACGGGAACATGCGCGAGCTGACGCTGGGACTGGAAGTCGTCACCGCGCGCGGCGAGCTCTGGGATGGCCTGCGCGGCCTGCGCAAGGACAATACCGGTTATGACCTGCGCGACCTGTTCATCGGTGCCGAAGGCACGCTCGGCATCATCACCGCCGCTGTTGTCAGGCTGTATGCCGAACCCGCCGCGCGCGTGACTGCACTGTTCGCGCTCGATTCCCCGCGCGCCGCGCTGGAGTTGCTGTCCTGTGCAAAGCAGCGCTGCGACGCCAGCCTGACCGGGTTCGAACTGTTGTCCGACACCTGCGTGCAGCTGGTAGAAAAACACTTCCCCTCCCATCGGTCCCCGTTCACCGCGCGCCACCCGCAGTATGTGCTGCTGGAGATCTCGGACGCCGAGTCGGATGCCCATGCAGCCGCAATGCTGGAGGCCGTTGCGACCATCGGCTTCGAGCGAGGCGTCGTGCGCGACGCCGTGGTTGCCGGTTCGCTGTCGCAATCGGCCGCGCTGTGGGCGTTGCGCGAGCACATCTCGATGGCGCAGGCGGCCGAGGGCAAGAACATCAAGCACGACATCGCGCTGCCTATCTCCCGCATCGCCGATTTCGTCGAGTACACCGATGCCGAGCTGCAGCGCCGTTTCCCCGGCTGCCGGATGGTCACGTTCGGCCATCTCGGCGACGGCAACCTGCACTACAATGTGTCGGCGCCGGTGGGCCTGCAGGATGAGGATTTCCTGAAGCAGCAGCCGGCAGTGAACTTGCTGGTGCATGACAGCGTGCATCAGCACGGCGGTTCGATCTCGGCCGAACACGGGCTGGGCGCACTCAAGCGCGAAGAGATCAGGCGCTACAAATCCGGGACAGAGATGGACATGATGATGGCCATCAAGCGGGCGCTAGACCCGTTGAACCTGATGAATCCGGGGAAGGTGCTCTAGTCGCCTCAGCCGGATTCCGACGTCCCGGAGTCCGCATGCCCAAGCCAATATGCCTTGCATTGCCCGTGCTGCTCTGCCTGTTGCAGCCTTCCGCGGCGCTGGCGGTCTTTCGCTGTGACAGTGATGGAAAAACCACCTTCACCGATGTGCCTTGCAATGGCACCCGGTTGCCTCCGCCCGAACCTCCGCGACGCCAGCCGGGTGATACGGATCTGCTGAAACGCGAACGGGCAGAACTGGCGAAACTGCAAAAGCTGCGCGAACAGCGCGAGCGGCAGGACAGCCAGATCCGCGACCTCGCCGCACGAGGCGCCGCGGCCCGGGAAAAGAAATGCCGTTCCCTCGCGCTGCAGCTGAAATGGCGGGAAGAGGACCTGCGCGAGGCCACGGCGGACAAGACCCGCAGCGCGAGAACGCGCGCGCGGCGGGCGTCGGAAAAGTACCAGTCCGAGTGTGGCTAGCGGATCCTGAACGCCTGCACGGAGCCGAGTAGTCCGTTCGATTGCTGGGCCAGGCTATCGGCTGCCGCTGCGGCCTGCTCTACCAGCGCTGCGTTCTGCTGCGTGCCCTGGTCGATGTGGACGATGGCACGGTTGACCTGGTCGATGCCCGCGCTCTGTTCACGACTGGCGGCGCTGATCTCGCTGATGATGTCCGAGACTTTCGACACGCCGTCCATCACCTGCTGCATCATCGCGCCCGCGTCGGCCGCCAGCATGCTGCCTTCGCCAATGCGTCCCGCAGACTCACCGATCAGCGATTTGATCTCTTTCGCGGCCGCCGCGCTGCGCTGGGCCAGCGCCCTGACCTCGGCCGCAACGACGGCAAACCCGCGCCCCTGCTCGCCGGCGCGCGCCGCCTCCACTGCCGCGTTCAGCGCCAGGATATTGGTCTGGAACGCGATTCCGTCGATCACGCTGATGATGTCGACCACGCGTTTAGATGAAGCGTCGATCGATTCCATGGTCGAGACCACGCGCGATACCATGGCGCCGCCGCGGGCAGCGAGATCGGCGGCCGACGCGGCCAATTGGTTCGCCTGTGCGGCATTGTCGGCGTTCTGCCGCACGGTCGAGGTGAGTTCCTCCATCGAGGACGCCGTCTCCTCGATGCTCGCGGCTTGCTGCTCGGTGCGCGCCGACAGGTCCCGGTTGCCGGCCGCGATCTCGCCGGACGCATTCGCGATCTGGTCGCAGCCTTCGCGCACCGTCTGCACGACTGCAGACAGCCCGTCGCTGATGCCATTCATTGCGCCGATCAACTGACCGATCTCGTCGTTGCGCGTGACTTGCAGGTGGCCGGTGAGGTCACCGGTCGAAATGCGCTGTGCCAGTTGAGTTGCCTCGGACAGCGGCTTCGCGACCAGCCTGCGCACTGCGAAACACAGTGCCAGGGCAACGAATCCCAGCGACAGCAGCACGCCCAGCGCATACAGATTGCGCAAGCGCGCGAACTCGCTCGTGATTTCTTCGGTATAGGCGCCGCCTGCGATCAGCCAGCCCCAGTCACCGAATTCCTGGTAGGCGACCACCTTCTCGCGCGGTGCAATATCGCCCTTTTCCTTGTTGATCCATGGGTAGCGGATCACGCCCTCCTTCTTGTCCAGCATCTCGCGGATGAACGCGCGTCCGTCGCTGTCCCTGGCCTCCAGCAGGCTCTGGCCCTCCTTGGCTGGGTGCAGTAACAGCTTGCCGAGATCCTTGCCGGGCCGTGAGTCGAGCACATAGAAGTATCCGGTCTCGCCGACCTTCATCGAGCGTATCCGCCCGCGCAGCGCTTCCATGTCGGAGCTGATGTCAACGCCGACGTACAAGGCACCCACCACTTTCCCGTCCGCGTCATGTACCGGACGGTACTCCGTGATCACCTGCTTGCCGAACAGCTGTGCAAGCCCCTGGTAGCTGCGTCCGGCCATCAGGCGTGCGTAGGCAGGGCTGGCACGATCAAGCTGCGTACCGACCGCGCGCTCGCCATTCTCCTTGCGCACCGACGTTGAGATGCGTATGAAATCGTCGCCACTCCGCACGAAGATCGTGGCAGGCACGCCAGTACGTTCAGTGAAGCGGTCGGGAATCCCGAATTCCCCATTAAGCACCGTCGCCCCGCTCCGCAGCACCGGGGTTTCCCGACCCGCCACATTCACCGACCGGCTGACATCGAGCGCAAAGTCATCGACAAAACCGGCGCCGAACATCTGCGAGAAGCGCTGGACAGAACTGACCACCGCCTTGTTGAACATCGTGATCATGCCGACCACCGCGCGTGCGTCATCGGCTACGTGCACCACGGCCCGCTCCTCGAGCAGGCGCGAAGTCGAGTAGCCAATGCCGCCGACCAGCACGGACAGCACCAGCCCCACGAGGGCGAAGGTCATGCCGGTCAGGCGGGCTCCGATGCCCCAGCGGGATGCCCCGGGCATCACTGACGCTTTATTCATTGATTCGGCTCCGGTATGCGGGAAAAAGCCATGCTATGGCCCGGTTACGGCACCCTGCGCGTGAAACTGAGGGGTTTTTCTGCGCCAATTCTGACTATGGCAACGACTCAGGACGGCACACACGCTAAACTCGCGGCCGGACTGACCAATGCCCGACGATGCCTCTTTCACTCCGCCCCTCCCTGTTCGCTAGTCTGACGCTGCTCGCCCTGCTGGTCGCGCCCGCGGGCGTACGCGCAACTGAGCAACGCAACTCGTTGTACATGCTGCTGCCGACGAAGGTGTCGGAGACCAGCCTGCTGCGACCGGGGGAATTGCGCGAGCAGCGCTTCCTTGGCGAGCGCTTGCTGCCACTGGGACGAGGACTGGACTGGCAGACGGTGACCGACCTCAAGCGGACACGCTACGAGGAGTTGTATCCGGCACAGGCGCAGAGCTTCAACCTGTCGACCGGCCCGCGGCTCAGGCTTGGCGAACTGGAAATCACGATGCCATTCAATGAAACGCGCGAGGCCAACAGCTTTGGCACCTCCGACGCATGGCGCTCGACTTCTCCGCGGCTCTCGCTAACGCTGGGGCCGCGTGACAGCATTCGTTTCGAGACGCGCGTGAGTCGCAGCGATGCCGCCATGGCGTGGAGCAGCCGGCGTTCGACGTCAATTGCATGGCGCCACAAGCTCAGCGACCAATGGACGTTCAATACCGGACTGTCACATTCGCTGTCGAGCGGCGACACCTACAGCATTATCGCGGAGGCGCATGCCGGCCTTGATGCCGCATGGCCCGGGAAGCTGCGCTGGTCGCTGACCAGCAGATATTCAGGGGCCACCTACGGTGCGGCCGGCAATCTTGACTCGCTGTCACGCCAGCAGACCGCATCGCTTTCGCTCGCGACTCGTTATCCGTTACATGGAGGCTGGTGGCTGGGAGGAGAACTTCGGGCTGCACAGACTTACCGCGGCGACGGTCTGCAACCGGTCGGCACCCAGTCCGGCGGCGTTCGGCTGTTCCGCAATTTCTGAGCCAGCCGCCGGCGGCTCAGCCTTCATCGCTGCCGGCTGCCGCGACCTTGTCGGCGTCTGCACCCGCTTCCCCGGATTTCCCGAACGCGAAGCCCGGCCCGAAGTGCTGGTACATGTGCTCGAAGAGTTCATTCAGCTGGGCGACATTGGCCGAATAGATCTTGTTGTTGTCGACCATTTTCACGAAAACCATCTCCAGCCCTGCCAGCGATTCAAGCTGCTTGTAGACGGCGCTGGCACCGAGGTCAATGCGGGCCGCGATATCGAGCATCTGCAGGCCTTCCGGCCCTGCGTCGAGCAGGCAGCGGAGGATTTGCACACGCTCCTCGATCGACATCGCGCCGAGCAGTCTTGCAATTTGTCTGGCGTCCATGGGGCATTTGGCAGGGATCAATGGGCAGCCGTCATTAAATCACAGCCGGCGTGATCCCCGCCCGTTCCACGCACCGGCAAACCCGGCCTAGCGCTTCAGTGCAGGCAGGCGGCGCAGCAGCTTCAGGCCCTCGACATCGACAATCTCAATGAACTTCTGGTCCACCCTGATGAAGCCGCAACGGCTGAAGCCCGACAGGGTGCGGCTGACTGTCTCGAGCGTCAGTCCGAGATAGCTGCCGATGTCCTCGCGGGTCATGCGGAGGTGGAAGGACTTGTCGGAGAAGCCCATGGCGCGAAACTTCTGGGAGATGGACAGCAGGAATTTCGCGACACGCGCCTCGGCCGGCAGCGTGCCCATCATGTACTCCACCTTTTGTCCGGCGATCAGCGCATTGCTCATCAGTTCGAGGATACGCTTGCGGAATCCGTAGGCATGCGTGGAACTGGCATGAAAGAAGTCCATCGGCACGACGATCAGTTCGATGTCGGACAAGGCGACCAGCGTGTTCTTGAACTGCTTGGATTCGATGCCGTCGAAACCGACGACATCGCCCTTCATCGGGAAATCGAGAATTTTCTCATTGCCGTATTTGTCGACCCACGAAGTCTTCAGAAAGCCGGCATACACGATGAAAAGCGCATCGCAGCGATCGCCGGCCGAGTAGACGCGTGCGCCAGTGCGCGATTTGATGTGCTGAAAGCGGTAGGCGTCGGAACTGGGCGCCTCGTCAGCATCAATTTTCAGGATTTGGTAAATCTGCTCGACGGTTGACCATAGGCGCGGGAAGTTATCCGGCAACTTCGAGATTTTTCCGACCTCGACCAGACTGCGAGGATCGACGTACTCACTGCTGATTTTTTGTAGCGTCTGCATGCGGTTCCCCCAGGTTGTAATTCGCTGCATTGCAACGAGAACATGCAGGCGATACTAAGCCAAAACTTTTTGTTTATTTTTGAAAACTGTTAGTTTCATGAGTTCGATCAAGGAACATTAAACACCTGAAATATTGTATTTATTATAATCTTCTCAGCCTCCAAAAAATGGGTCGGCAAAGCGAGGAGGATTCGTCAGACCTCAAAGTAAATGCCGTCGACCTGCTGGTGGGAAAAACGAATTTCTCCTCTGTGGGCATGCACTGCAACCTGCGGTAGCCAAAGCCCGATAGCCCTTCCGTCCGCATTTCAGAGCGTGAGACCTTCGAAGAAAGAATCGCGAATGGCTTGCAGTATGCCGTTTCCGGTATCGCTGACGCTAAGCAACATGCGGTGGCGTTGCAAAGCGGTTCGACAACCGATGATCGGGGGGCAAATTGTCATATGCTGCGTCGCAGCAATTCTCCGCTCAGCCAGTTCAGCACGAACGGCCTCAACCGGGTCTGCACGCCCGTTAATGGCGAGATCAAGGCAACTCCGGGCTCGAGATAAATGCCCGGCCCTTTCGCGCGCGGCAGAGGACAGCACCAGTGCGAATCAGTCGCCCTGCATTGCCGGATACCATCAGCGCCTCGCCCGGGCAGACGAACAAGAATTCGCTCACGGTGCAGCGCATCGCCGGGGCAATGACGGCCACGCCGCTCAGCAGACCTGACGCACGCGGCACGAAATGCGACTTGCGCTGCTCGGAGAGGGCGAACCGGATCACCGCATGCATGAGCCTGCAGCCCATTCAGATCGTCAGGATGATGGCTTGAATGTACAGGCGCAGCGCGGCTCCGATCAGGACTCTGGCAGTTCGCCGCCAGATGACGCTTCATGCACCGGAGGGCGTTCGCGGGGCAGCAAGCGTATCGACTTCGCCTGCGATGGCACCCTGACCCTCTGGCCCTGCATGAACATCTGCAGCCTGTCCAGAGCGGGAAAGTGAACGACATAAGGGGGGCGACCGTCGATCGCCTGGATGGCGTCCAGACTCATCACTCGCCGGACGACCGTGCCGGCACTATCGAGCACGCACACCTCGGTACCGGCTGGTCCGCGGATGTACAGGCGTGTCCCGGGCCTGCGCACATAGGCGGGAGTCCAGTCGTCGGGGGATTGCATCACCGCGCTGGCACCGCAGTCCGCCTGCAGGCCTTGCGGCCCGTCACCCTTGCCCATTGCCACCGGCGTTGCCCGCGGCTCTGCCGTCTGCGGCACCGACGGCGGCACGGCAAAACCGGTCTCGGTTCGCGGCGGCTTCGCCGCCCCAATGAAACCATCCCCCCAGTGGCGCTTTATTGAAAATGCAACGCCGACCGACGCAAGCAGCAACGCGAGCAGGATCCAGCCAACCGGCGTGCGTGAGCGGGGGAAGGCGAGTCCGGGAGCAGGGGCCGGATCAGGCGCGTCCCTTCGCAAGTCATCCGATGCGGCGACGGCGGTGTCGTTGCGCTCATTCCCCGACGCTGCTGGCCCGGATTCTGCAAACGAGCCGGTGCCGGCTTCCGGTTCAGCAGGAGACAACGGTTGCACGCCGATGATCTCCGCCGGGTCGAGGCCAAACGCAGTGGCGTATTTGCGCACCGCGAGGAGTTTGTGCCGCGGGCTGTAGAACGCTGCACTGCCACCGCCCTCGATTTGCTCGAGCTGGGCACGCGACAACGTCAGCATGCGTGCAGCCTCGATAATCGATAGGCCTTTCCCTTCGCGCAGTTGCCTCAGCCGATCACCATCGATCAGTTCATCCTCGCTCGGCACTGGGAAGGGGGAAATCGCAGTCATCCGACACCCGCCGCTCAGGTAAAGAATCGTTCCAGCGAACTCAGCGGTATACCGTACGCTCGCGCCAGCCTGACCATCGTCCGGAAACCGGGTTCGCCGTAGTTTCCGCTTTCAATCTTCGACACCGTCGGCAATGAGACACCCGACTGCGGGTCGCCATCGATCAGGCTCGCGGCCACGATATCGGTCTTGCTCATGTGGCGAGCCAGACGGACAGCCATCAGGTACTCGTGACACTCGTCGAATTGCGCGGGATCGATGCCCTCCAACCACCGACGGGACATTTCGCGAAGCGGGGCCGGAACCGCTTTCTGCTCCGGGACCGATGCGGGACTGCCCGGCGATTCGGCTTGCGAAGGCGTGATTTCAGACATGGGGGACTCTCCGTCGGCTCCATCACACTGACAATGCTGCGGCCCTCATCGGGCTGGCACGGCAAAAATTACCCAGAAGAAACTCATTTGCCTATAGACCGAAGGGGCAAACGGTTTACGAAAGGCTATCCAGCAAACGGACGAGATCAATCAGATTGGCTGCCCCGAGCTTGCGCATCATATGCATTCGATGCAGCTTGACGGTGCGCTCGGCGATGCCCAGCCGGTCGGCGATCTGCTGGTTGCGCAATCCCGCTGCCACCATTCTGGCGATCTGCGACTCGCGTGCCGACAGTGCGGCAAAGCGACGCTCATTCGATCGAGCGGACTGCAACGCATGCTCCAGCTCTGCACTCTTCGCCAGCGCATGGGCTACAGCAGCCAGCAGTTGCTCATCATCGAAGGGCTTCACCAGGAAATCCAGCGCACCTCCCTTGAGCGCCTGTACCGCTTCGCCGGCACTACTGCCGCCGCTCATAAAGACAATTGGAAGCGTAGGCAAGCGCTCGGCCAACTGCTGCTGCAAATCCAGGCCGGACACGCCAGGCATCTTCACATCCAGCAATAGGCAGGTAGGCCCGGGAAACTCCGGCGCGGCGCGCTCCACATCGGTGAGGAAGTCCTCGGCGGAGCAGAACTCGCGCAGTGCGTAGCCCTCATGGGATAGCACTGCGGTGACTGCAGCCCGTACCGCGCCATCGTCATCAACAACCGACACTCGGCCCCGTGCGTGCCGGATAGCCTCGCGCTCGTCATGAACGGTGACGACAGGCCGTGTCGACTGCCTCATTCGCAGCGCTCAAAGCAACAGCAGTCTTGGTAACAAAAAGGCATCGCCACTCGACCAAAAAGTTTCTTTGAGTATACTTTTTGTAGTCAAGATGAACCATACCCTCGAGGGCAAAAAGAGGGAGGGTCTGTCGATCGAAGGAAAAGGGGGGCGGTGGCCTGCCCAGCAGGAGTCGAACCTGCGACCTACTGCTTAGAAGGCAG
>VFQO010000113.1_pt1 | contig 102503 bp, 96 predicted proteins | sample 3512331 | NCBI WGS metagenome assembly VFQO01 (sample SAMN10412371, study PRJNA504923) | tailings metagenome | isolation source: Replicate 3 from Balatoc abandoned mine | place: Philippines: Itogon, Benguet | collected 2017-08-28 | reverse complement strand
CGGCTCAAATTAGAGCTGAACAATTAAACCGTGACACACTTATTTGAACATTCCCACAATTTCTGTTAATTCCAAATCTTCTAAAGCCTCAATAATACGTTCATATGTCTTTGCTGGAATACAGTAAAATACAGGCTCATTTCGGTTTAAGATCGCTAATGGTTCTCCATGGCTGCTGGTAACAGTTCCCATAGGGTTTTTCTTCAGGTCACTGATGCTTGCTGTAAGATTCGAATATATGGGGTGGGTCATTTCATTTCTCGCCTATTCATTGATTGTAAAACAATTGTAAACCATTTTATAGTTTTTTAAAAGTACTTTTAGAAATCTTTTTTATTTAAGATTAGGTGATTTATCTCCTAAAGATCCAATTGATCCTGGCGGCACGTTTGATTTTCACATTTTTAATTTGCGCCCCCATTAAGGTATCCTGATTGATAGATTTTAGATGGTAGATGCCAGGTTTTGATGTTTTATCTACATAACGCAACATTAAACTTCCATTCTCAAGTTCAATGATTAATGGCTCACCTTCAATAAAAGGAAGCTGATCTAAAGGAATAATTTTACCCCCTATGTGATCACCAGGTCTATAAAATGGAAGTGCTGTATCATCAACCATGATGAGGACTAAGCAATCTTTATAAAATTCTTTGAAAGAAGTTGTCGCTCTCCAGATAAACTCTTCCTCTTCAGCAACACTTGAGCGTATAAAATTGCCTTTATGAATACCCCTCATATCTAAAGAAAAGGGCTCTGACCCTTTCCCTTCCATGATCCATTCAGGGCTTACTTCAATACCATCCTGCTGAAGGTATTTAGATATCTTCTTAGCCGCTTCTTTTGAAAAATATGTTGTTCCATTTTCCCATGCGGCCATTGTATTGCTGCTCATATTATGCTTTTTACAAAAGACGGTACGCGCAAATCCTGTAAGGCTTCTTGCGTGTTTTAGCCGTGAAGCGGCTTCTTTATCTGGTTGTGTTATACTCATTTCTAATAGCTCCCAAGAAAATAATTATTATTTTTTTATGTCACACGATCTATATAGGCATATGTTAATATATCAATCAATACGTAAATGCATATCACCTAATTTTATATTATAAATACTAATATTACTAATTTATTGACATTTATTATTGTTGAGGATATCTTCTCCTTCTAACCCCTTAACTAGGAGATTAAATCCAATGAAAGATATATTACTCACCCCTCAAGATTTAGCCAAAAGATGGAACCTTGAGCCTAATACCCTTGGACAATGGCGATGGAATGGTCGAGGACCAAAATACCTTAAAATTAATCGAAGCATTTTATATCGTTTGGAAGATATTGAAGAGTTTGAAAAACAGAAAGTAAGACATAGTACTTCTCAAGTTCTTGATGAAAAACTCAAGCAAGAATCTGATCAAATTTCTTATTTAAAAGTATGTAAATCATAGGATCACCATCTTCAAAGATTTTACCGATTTTAAAAATAATAAAGATTATAAAGAGAGCCATATGTTCAAAGGGTACAATCGTCGTACTAAACGTTGCCTTGTGTGCGAAGAGTACATAAGTCTTACAAAGGACCTCAGAGCGGCTCTTCTTCTTAATCAATGTATCTACTGGATGGAGAGAACACAGGATTATGATCTCTTCTTAACAGAAGAATACGAGAATAACCCAAATTGTAATGTTCCTTATCGCCATGGGTGGTTCTATAAGTCTTATGAAGCCTTTAATGATGAATGCATGTTGGGAACAAGCAAGTCGACAATTGCTAGGATGTTAACCTCATTTGTTGAGCATGGTTGGCTTGAAAGGCGCCATCGTAAAACTTCTACATTTGATCAAACTTATGAGTACCGCGTTAACCTCACTAAGCTTCAATCTGACTTACTAACCTTGGGATATGTCCTAGATAATTATAAAATTGATCTCATCCTCTTAAAATCAGGGAAACAAGAGGGAAAGCCGCCTAAATTACGTTCTAAGATGTCTGACGAACATTCTGATTTGTCAGCTCATGAACAAGAGCCCACCGTGCGAAATGAGTCATCCAAGTTTTATGATGAGACCACGATATCTCATGGTGAAACATGCAAGTTGCAAAAGCAAACCCCCATTTCCAAGATGAAAATCCCATCGTTGTCATTAAAATCGGCAGAAAACAGCAATTCTCAGCATGAAACATCCATGTTGCAAGATGAAACATCGATGTTCCCCCCTGAAACATGCAAGTTGCACAGTGAAACTTCATATATAGATACAAAGATTACTAAAAGAGAGATTACTAATAAAACCCTCTCTCTAATCTCTCTCCCTAAACCTTCGAACAGTATTTCAGATGATAGATCCAAAAAAGAGAGAGAAGAAATTGGACTTAAAATGATCAAAATGTTCTCAAGAATTGTTTTTCAAGGACAAGAGCTTCTCCCTCATCCTGAGCGCATTAGACGTCTCAACGATGTTCTTCATTCTCAACTTCAAGGAAAGATCGAGAACTGGGAGAAAGTCTGTCAAAACATTACACATTCTAAATTCCTGATGGGAGAAGCTCAAACATCCGATTTCAAGGCAACACTCGATTGGGTGATGATGAAAGACCATGCCAACAAGATCTTTGAAAGAAACAGCTATGGCATTGGAGATCGAAATCCCACAAGCACTCCAACAGAGCCTACCATGGAAGAAAGAAAGAATTTACTTGTTGAATTTAAAAATTCTAACAAACATCCGCTTTGGCTTCAAGCGGGACAATTTCTCTTCAAAAAGGTTGAGTTCTCTATTTTCAAGAGCTTTATCTCTGTTCTTGATATCCATCAAATTCATCAAGATTGCATCGAACTTTTAGCACCACACCATTACATTCAAAGTTATGTGAGCAAAAACCTCTTTAGCATCCCTATCAAACAAGCTTTAGAAACCGCTTTAGGGCGTGAGCTTAGATTTGTATACGTTAGTGTTGGCTCTAAACCTGGTACAAATTTAGGAAACAAGCTTGAAGAGGAAGCTCCGGCTTCTTACCCTCATAACCCCCAAGCTTATTTTCCACCTCTCAGAAACCCATATAGCTCCGATAGCCCTGGGGCTTTGCGTGTTCCTCCACCACAACCACCAGATATTCAAGAACCAAAAAACAATTAGAACTAACCATGAAAGGAACAAATATGAAACTAACCCTCATCAAAACAGATCCCTACCTTAAGCAGGACATGCTGTTTACTGAAGCGCAAAAGCAGTTTCAAATGAGAAATTTGAAGAAGATGATCCGCTTTATGAAAGCCCAACTTAAACGTTTAGAGAAAGAAGGAACAATAGATTAAACAGAAGCCCGCGCAAAGACTTCGACCTCTCACGCGCGGGTCTCTGGTACACCACCAACATAACGGAGTGAATGATGCACAAAATACTTATACCTTATTTTAAAAAGAAAAAAGACCTTTTAAATCTCCCAAAATCTTTCAAGAAGCATATGGCTCTTCTTGGCACAGCAATTATTCTTTACCCCCAATTCTTACAAGCTGCTGAAGGTGACATGGTTTTAAAGGATGTCTTCGGCAAAATTGAAAAAACACTCACCGGTGGAGGCTTCAGACTTGCCACCATTGCAGGTGGCATTGGAGGCATCGTGATTGCAGGCGTTAAAGGAAACTGGCCCGTTGCAGGTCTTTTCTTAGGGCTTGCTGTCACTGCACATGCTTTCGTCGATTGGGTTCAAAAAAGCTACACCTTTTTGATTTAAGGAGCTTACTTATGAGAGAACGTGGCAAGCATTTGCTTTTGCATCATTTAGACTCCCCTGCTCGTTGGTTGATCTTTACCAAAGATGAAGCAGCCGCTCTTTTGATTCCTATTTTGATTGGGCTTGGAACAGCACATCAAGGATCAGGTCTTTTGGTGGGACTGACCTTTTGTTGGGGACTTCGAAAACTTCGCAAGATGGCAGGGCAAGGAGCCTTAAAGCACTTACTGTATTGGTATCTGCCGTACAATAAGGCTAAGCTTCCTCTGACACCACCTTCTCATATCAGGGAGTGGGTATCATGAAAGAAAAACTTCACCATTTAAGATTGCATGATCTCTTAAGGCACAGGAATTACTTGACTTTTATAGGATTGGGGCTTCTTGCTTCCAATCTACTGATGACCTTTTCCCTTTGCACGCAGAGTGAAAGGGTTGTGCTTGTCCCACCAGAGCTTAAAGGTCCTGCTTGGATCGAACGAAGCAAAGTCTCAACTCAATACCTTGAAGAAATGGCCTTGTTCTTTGGAAGCATTTTATTAAACAAAACTCCTCAAAGTGCCTCTTATCTTCATGAGATTTTACTAAAATATGCAGCCTCAAACGGGATTGGAAAGCTTAAGCATCAACTCAGAGAAGAAGAAGAGAGATATCAAAAAAGCGGCCTGAGTACGTCCTTTTATCCCAAGAAAGTGACTGTTCAAGAAAACGGTCTTCAAGTTGATCTCTCTGGTGAGATGGTAGGCTACGTAAGCCAAAAGTGTATCTTTCAACAAGAAGAGATCTATCGGCTTACCTTTACTTTTGATCATGGGCGTTTGCTTATCAAATCCTTTGAGAACCTGACAGAAAAGGAGCAAGGCCATGCGTAAGATTATTCTAATAACAGCCTCTTTACTCGCTACTTCAGCTAGTGCCGTTCAAGTGCTTCCCATCAAAGATCATGGATCGAGTGAGATATTAGTTTCAAGCACAGAACATACACGTATCTCTGTTGAAAATGATCGTATCGCTCAACTTTTTGGCATTGACGGACGGCTCGCATTTGAACTGGACGAGATGAACGGGCAAGTATTTATTACACCTACTCCAGGCATTGAAGGCCAATCTCTCCTCATCACGCTAACAACGGAGAAAGGTTTAACGCATGACTTGAGGATCAAACCTACCAGAAGATCAGCTGAGGCCATCTTATTGAGGCCAAAAGCACAAGGGTTTCAAGAGAGAGTTTCTCCTCCAGGCTCTTATCAAGAGCTACTTCTTGAACTGATCAAAGCCTATACCGAGGGTGCCTTAAAAGAGCCTTATAAGACTGTTGCGCTTCACAAGAGTCCTTCAGAGAAGATTGAACCTGAGCTAACTCTGCAACCTATCAGAGAGATCCACTCTCCGCAATTTATAGGAAAGGTTTGCCACCTTAAAAATGAGAGGGAAGTAACTCTTCTTTTAAGCCCTCATCAGTTCTCAAAGTCCAAACCTTTAGCGGTCGTCTTCTCAACAAGGGTGCTCAAACCGTTAGCACAAACTGAAGTGCTTCTTATTCTAAAAAGAGGTGAGTCATGAGTGAGAATCAAACCCCTCAAGCCCTTAAAAAGAAGCAGTTCCTGGTCTTAGCAGGGGTGGGATCTCTTCTCGCCTTAGCCCTGCTTTTTCTCTTCGATGTTGTGACAAGCTCTAAAGAATCTCAAACGGCCTCAAAAACGCAAGAGTCAAAAATTGCAGGATCCACCTCTCACCTTGATCCTCGTGAGATTTGGGCTGGGCGCATGGAAGAAGAGTCCAAGAAGCTGAATGACAAGCTTAAAGATCTTGAGGGGTTGCTTAATCAAACGATGGCAGAGAATGCAAAGCGCACGACATCGCAAGACGAAAATGCCCTTCAGCAGCTGCAAGAGCAGATTAACACCCTTCAACAGCAACTGGAGCAGAAGAATCAAGAGCCAGAGCAAGACGCTTCCTCTGCCAGAATCTCAACTTTTGACGGGCAAACTTCCAAAAAGATTGTCCTCAACCTCAGGAAGAATGCGCGCTATGAAGCACACCAAAACAGAAAAAAGGTTGAGGACACGATTCCAGCAGGTGCTTATGCCTCTGCCATTCTTTTGGGTGGGGTTGACGCTTCAACGTCTGTCAGTGCAGCTAATGATCCACGTCCTGTGTTGTTACGCGTCATTGATCCAGGAACACTCCCTCGAAAGTTTAAGAGTGATCTCAAGAACTGCCATGTGCTGGCCTCTGCTCATGGGGATCTTTCGTCTGAGCGTGTTTACATGCGCTTAGAGAAGCTCACCTGTACAGAAACCCTCACAGGCGAGATCTCTGAAACCCAAGTGGCTGGCTACATTGCTGGTGAAGATGGCAGAGCAGGCGTGAGAGGAGTTGTTGTTGATAAAACAACAGATCTCATGCGGAATAGCCTCTTGGGTGGCTTTGCAAGTGGGATTAGTAATTTCTTGCAAGCCAGCAATCAAAGTAGCGTTTTTCCAACCACACCCTTTGGTCAGAAGAATGCTCTCACAGATGATCAGCTTCTTAAATCTGGTGCCTATAGCGGCATTGGCAATGCTTTAGAGAAGTATGCTGATTACTACATTAAGCGTGCTGAGCAATTGCAACCTGTTCTCACAGTTCAAGCTGGCCGCAAGGTCAATATGGTTTTCACGGAAGGCACCAAGTTTGGAGATACAACCGTCAAACAAGTCATTGCTGAAGCACGAGAGCAAGCTCTGTCCCAATCAAGAGATAAAATCCAAGTGGAAGCCCTGAAAGAAACCAACAGCCAGAACAGTGAAAGCATTCACCGCTGGCTCCCTAAAATTGGAGAGAATCAATGAAACTATTAATTCCTACAGTAATGTCCTTACTTTTACTTACAGCATGCACTTCTTACAAGGAAGGGTTTGACTGTGAAGCTGTGCCTGGCGTGGGGTGTCACTCAATTTCTGAAGTCGATAAAATGATTGATGAAGAAAAATTAGGGGTAGAAAAAGCACAAAACGAAGAAATAAGAAAAGAGGATAAATTACCGCGCTCTCCTGCTCAATCCAAAGGTGTGCATGTCTGGATAGCCCCTTACACGGATGAAGCCGGGATCACGCATAGCGCGCAAAATCTTTTTGTCCCCATTAAGCCCAATCCTGAAGGAGCTGAGTGATGTTGCAGAACCTACCCCAGCTTATCGGCCATAAGATTGCGAGCTTCTTTGGAGAGCGCACAAACTATGGCGTGAATCCCACTTCCCCTTCCTTGGATGCCCTCAATGAGGTTCTAAAGACCTACAGCTTTTCAGACTTCATGCCTTATGAAAGCTATGATCCTGGAGTTGGGCTTTTTAGCAATCACAGATCAATTGGTTTTATTCTTGAAACACCTCCTTTGGTGGGATGTTCTGAACAGATGCAAACGATGGTGAGCGGTATTTTTCGAGACCTCTTGCCAGAAGAGTCCTGTCTTCAATGTATCTTGTATGCTGACTCTCATATCAATGGTTTTTTAGAGAAATGGCAGCAAGCACGAAAGGGAAAGGGAGAGATAACAGAATATCTTGCCGAACAACGAATTAATCATCTAAGAAATCTTATCTTTGAAGGGACAGGATCCACTTGTTTTCGTAATTACAGATTCATTATAACCTACTCAAAGAAAGGAAGCTTGTTGAATCCTCTCTTAAAGCAAGAAACGCTCTCCTTAAAGGAACAATTGAGTGCAGCACTTCAAAATTTAGGTCTTCCTCTTAAGATGTGGGATGCGAGTGATCTCATCCATACTCTCTCAGGGTGGTTTACATCAGCCCAAGATACAACCCAAGACACGCGTAAGTGGAATCAATTTGATTCTCTTTCAAAGCAGATACTAATTCCAGGGCAACACTTCCTTATTGAGCCAAAGCATATTGTCGTCAATCAAGATGAATCATACATCCGTATCTATGCTGTTGAGAGTGAACCTGATGAGTGGTCGCTTCATGCCATGGGTGAGCTGATAGGCGATCAATTCAGAGAATATTTAAGGATTCCTTGCCCTTTTATGATTCATTATGGCGTTTATGTGCCTCCTCAAGACAGCACTTCCACACGGCTTAAGGCACGGGCAGCGTACTCTGAGCGGCAAGCAACACCTTCTTTAATTAAACTCATTCCTCGTCTTCAAGAAGAGGCTATGGAGTTTGCATATATGCGAGAAAGGCTTTCTGAAGGCGAGAGGTTGGTGAGAACGAATCTTACAATCACCCTCTTTTGTCCTCAATCTCTCATCGAAAAGGCAGATCAAGCACTTCATAAGGTTTACAAGACGAAGAAATGGAAGTTGCGTGCCAACAGAATCATTCATCTCCAATCTCTCTTAGGGTGTTTGCCCATGAACTGGGGTGAAGGGATTCATGAGGATCTCACTTATCACGGAAGAACCAAAACCACTCTTTCAACAGAATCAGCCAACCTTGTTCCTCTTCAAGGAGAATGGTGTGGCACAAGATCCCCAGGGGTATTGCTCTCTGGAAGACGGGGACAGCTCTTCACCTGGTCTCCTTTTGATAACACCAGTGGCAACTATAATGTGTGCGTGGTGGGACGCTCAGGAAGCGGCAAGTCTTTCTTTATGCAAGAAATGCTCACCTCTACCTTAGGACTTGGGGGACGTGTCTTTGTTCTTGATGTGGGTAGATCTTTTGAGAAAACCTGTCATTTATTAGGCGGGCAGTTTATAGAGTTTACAACCGACACCCCTCTCTGCATTAACCCCTTTTCAACAATCCCAACGCAAAGTGTGGAAGAGACCTCAGATGCCTTGGCGATGTTAAGGCCCATTGTGGCGGTGATGGTAGCCCCTAAAAGAGGGACAACCGACATTGAAAACGCCTTTATTGATAAAGCTGTGTTTGCGGCCTGGGAGAAAAACGGGAATCACGCCTCCATTGATGACATTGTGGAATGGCTCCAATTGCAGACTGATGAACGCGCTAAAGACTTAAGCACCATGCTCTTTCCTTATACCTCTCAAGGCGCTTATGGGAGGTTCTTTAATGGAGAATGCAATGTAAACTTTAAGCACAACCTTGTTGTGATTGAGTTAGGAGAACTTAAAGAGCGGAAAGAGCTTCAAAGTGTCGTCTTTAAAACAGTTTTTATGCAGATCCTTAATCAAATGCTGGGGGGCGATCGTAAAACCCCTACCCTCATTAAAATGGACGAGATCTGGGATGTCCTTAAAAGAGAGCAAAAAGAAGAAGCACACTGCTGTGGGAAGGCTTATTACAGATCCCTTTACAAGAATACTCTATTCCACCAAAGCCGAAGAATATGCAGCTGTGAAGCATTATCAAGCCCAAGGCATGAGCTTGCTGAATGCCGTAAAACAAGTGGCAGGAGTTAGGTCATGAAAACAACTACTTTTAAGCTTATTACAATGATAGGAACAACGCTTGCAGCCCACCTTATTGCGCTTGGACTCCTCTATAAGGTCATGCCGCACCCAAAAGAACAAAAGGTCGCGACTGTGGATCTTCAATCCCTTCTCTTGAGTCATCTTAAGGGGAATGCCACGCAAACAGACGCTGAGCTTGCGCTTAAGATGAAGAAGCTTCATCACCAGATAAACCATATCACCTCCAAACTTTCTCAAGAAACAGGAGCTCTCATCTTCGCAAAAGATGCCCTTCTTTCTGAAGGCGAGGACTGGACAGACATTGTGAGAAAGAAACTGGAGATAATGTCATGAATTTAATCTTTTCAAACAAACTTAAGTTCTTAAACGTAATCAATGGAATTCTGGTTTTTATCCTCGTTCTTGGGTTAGGAGCTGTTATCCGTGAGCGGACCACTCTGACAGTTAATATGAGTGGCTCATTAGAAGGTAAATACTACTTTGTTGTTAAAAATTATGGTCAGCCGCTTGATCTTAAAATCGGTGACCATGTTGCTTTCACACATCCTTGGGTTCCAGGACTTCTTATTAAACAAGTCAAAGGACTACCAGGCGATATCATCATCCATGTCAATGATAAGGCCTTTGTGAATGAAGAACTCATTGGCCCAATCCTTGCAATGAGTCACGATCAGAGAATTCTTACTCCAGGGTACCAAGGAGTTATCCCTAAAAATACATATTTTATGGCTGGAGACCATGCAAGAAGTTTTGACTCCAGATATGCAGAAGTAGGGCTTTTAACAACAGAGGATATCTATGGCAAAGCTTATAAACTTTTTTAGCCTTTCTTTTTTGATGGTTACTTCACTTTCAGCCAAAGATTTAGGGTGCCACGGAGAAGTCTTCAAAATTAAGGAAGAAAGCCTTCTTGAGGTAATCAAGGCACGTCTTTTAAAGATGCAAGAAAATGGCACCATTACAACCTATCAAAAGCAACTTGCAGCGCATGCAAAGCAAAAAGCACTAAATCCAGAACCTGTTAAAGGCATTACTAAAACGACTAGCCCAAGAGTCTTCTATTATGACCCTACCATCACATTGTCTCAGGACCTTAAAGATCATGGAGGACGCATTTTTGCGCGACGTGGAGATCGTGCCAATCCCCTTCAAATCACCCCACTTACAAAGTGGATGCTCTTTATTGATGGGGAGGATGAGCATCAAGTTAAGTGGGCACTTCATCAGCATTTAAAGTCTAAAGTTATCCTCGTTAAAGGGAACCCTTTAAAACTTGAAGAGACTCATGGACATCTCTTTTATTTTGATCAATTAGGACTGCTCACGAAGAAACTAGGCATCACTCAAGTGCCTGCAAAAGTGTCTCAAGAGGGAAGCAGGCTCAAAATAGAGGAACTTCGTTTTGATCAAACCCAAATATCTTTTGAAAGATCTCAATCATGAGAAAGAACTTCATCATTGGTGGCTTGATATTAAATCTCCTCTTAAAACAAGTAGGTTATGCATCTTGCCAAGGACGATTTGTAAATCCAATAACTGATATTTGTTGGTCTTGTATTTTCCCCATCACCATTGCAGGAATCAATGTGATGTCTCGAGGAATGGAAGACACACCTAATCCCAGGCAAATTGTTTGCACCTGCACAACCCCTATTCCAAGAGTGGGGATACCTATATCATTTTGGGAACCGGCAAGACTTGTGGATGTGACAAGAACACCTTATTGCTTAGTCAATATGGGGGGAGTGCAAGTTGGCAATGCTGGAATGACACATCGAGGAGGTAATGCCACTAAAGGAAGTGTCTCAGGAGGTCTCAAGCACAGCTTTTATAATGTTCATTGGTATGTATATCCTGTGATTTGGTGGCTTGAACTCTTAGTAGATTTTGTTTGTTTAGAGAAGGCTTCATTTGATTTGATGTGGCTTACTGAAGTTGATCCCACTTGGAATGATGATGAGCTTGGATTTTTACTCAATCCTGAAGCCGTCTTTTTTGGAAACCCCATAGCACAAGCAGCCTGTGCCGCAGATTGTGTTTCAGCTTCAGCAGGGTTTCCGAATGATGCGTTCTTTTGGTGTGGGGGATGCCAAGGAAGCCTTTATCCTTTTGGAGGCACAATCACCCATCATGTAGGTGGTGTTCAAGCATCCCTTTTAGCGACTCAACGATTCATGGCTCATTTGCATCGCTTAGGTCTTTTGTGGGGATACATGGGAGCGCCTGGTCTTTGCAATAAATACCCCATGCCACTTATTCGTAAATCTCAATACAAAACGCAAATGACTTATCCCATCCCTGCAACAACACGAGGCTGCCATCCTTTAGGACGAACAGAAGTGACCTATAGTATGGGTCGTGAGTTTCCCACAAAAGGGGAAGATTTTGGCTATTTAATTTGGAGGAAGAGGAATTGTTGTCTCTTGTAAATTTTACAAATAAATTCAGTTACTTAATAATGTATTTAAGCTTAAATATCACAGCTCAGGCGGTATGTCAAAAAGAACATTCTGCAAGGCAAACTTGCCCTGTTCAAAAGCTAAGTGTGCCTCAAGAAAATCTTCCAACTGTTTTAGTATTTGTCTCATTTTCGATGCCTGAGACGGCTCTTAAACAACTTGCAAATGATTTGAAAAAAATTAATGGCGCTTTAGTCATCAGAGGCCTCATTAACAATAGCCTTAAAGATACTTCCTTATATCTTCAAAAATTAGGTGAAGGTGTCCTCTTAGATCCCACCCTTTTTGATAAATTTAATGTCGTTGCAGTTCCGACCTTTATCATTGTTGAAGGTGATCTTAAAAGTGAGCAAACACCAAAACATGACAGGATTCAAGGGAATGTAAGCTTAAAGTTTGCCCTTGAAAAAGTTGCAAAAGAAGGAGAGATCCAAAGTACAAACCTTCTTCTTGGGAAGTTACAGGGAAGTGTTTAATGAAGAAAACTTCTCTCTTCCTCTTCTTGGTAATATCTTTTTGCGTTCAAGCTTCAGAAATGCATGACAAAGCGAAAGAAGGCGTTCAGCACGCAGAAAAACTTAAAGCTGAAAGCCAAGGGAATGCTTTAAATCCAAGCAAGGTCAATCTTAATGTTGATATCCCTGGATATAATCAGAATATAGCTTCAGCTAACCTTAATGATGGAGATCTTAAACAAGCTCAAGGGCATGCCACTCAAGATGCACATGCAAAGCATATTTATGATCTTCACACGAAGAAAGATACCAGTATTAAAATAGACCCTATTAATGATCCTTTGATTCGAGATTCGGAAGAGCTTCTTAAAAACCCTATGAAAGCCATTGTTGGGGAGCCTGTTGAGATTGTGGAAGAGAAAGAAGAGACGATTTATGAAGAAGTGAATTGTGAAGAAGGACGTGATCCTTATGTCACAAGTTGTTTAGAAGATCGTATTGTGACCGTTAATACACCTCCCACCCAAACCTATTGTCTTACCATGACTGTTTATTCTCATGGCTGGTCAGGAGGACTTTCAAGAAATGTCATAACAGGCGATAAATATGATGGTTCTGCCCCTGTAGATGGAGGTGGATACTCTGCGTGGACATCAATTCAAAATCCTTTTCCATCAAGTTTAGGAAAAATCATTAGCGTCACTCATGTTAACCCGCAGTGGTACACATCATTTTCGAATAATATTCTTTCTGTCACCACCAGCAATGCTGGCTGGTTCTGGATTAATTATTATTACGCTTACTTTGATATTGTTTATCAACCACTGCCCACTGAAAAGGATATTGTTGAGACCATTCAAGATGGCTGTAAATTCTTAGAAGAAAACGCAGATAAATCAATTTGTTCTTATGAAACTTTAGAAGTAACACAAGGCCCTGAAACGAGAGTTATCAATGGTCTTTCTGTTGCAAGAGATTGGTGGCAAAGACGAAAAACCTACACGTGTCTTCCCCAATCTAAAAACAATTGTGAACATCTGAGAGCAAGTCACTGTATACAGATAGGCTCCAAATGCCTTGAATATATTAATAAGACTTGTGTTAACTATGAACAAACCTTCAAGTGCCCAACCTCAAAGAAACTTAAAGTTACTAAAATAAAAGGAGGGAAAGCACCATTTTGTATTGGAGGTGATTGTGTAAGACCCGATTATGCTCCCAATACAGAAATGATGGAAGTAATCTCTCGTCTTGAGGTCTTAAGGAAGATTCAAGAAGACTTAAGAGCGAATGAAATACAAATTTTTGATGGTAAAAATCCCCAAAAATGCTCAAAGTATACCGTCAATTTTAAAGATTGCTGCATGAAGTCCAAAGGATGGGGTGTTTCAACTCATCTTTCACAATGCTCTGCAGAGGAGCTAAACCTTTCTAAAAATAGAAGTAAAAATCTTTGTACTTATATTGGCACCTATTGCGCTGAAAAGGTTGCAGGACAATGCATTCGTAAGAAATCCTCTTTTTGTTGCTTTGGCTCAAGGTTAGCCCGAATTATTCATGAGCAGGGTCGTCCTCAACTGGGACTTCGTTGGGGAGACGCTAAACATCCTCAATGTCGGGGATTTACCGCAGATGAAATCTCAAGGATTGATTTCTCAAAGCTTGATTTAAGTGAGCTTTATGAAGAGCTCATGAGCCGCTATAAAGAAAAAGATCTAACCTCATATCTTAGCCAAAAGCCCCATCTTCTTCAAAATATAGACACGCAAATAAAGCTCATTCAAAAAGAACTCTCGGTACCTCAAGACAAGAAAACTGTGAAGGAAATGTAATGATATTAGTCCTCATACACTTCTCTCCTATGGCCCACCATCACAACCGTAATAATAATATTAGCATCCTCAATCTTACAAATAATGCGGTAATCTCCAACCCTATATCGCCAAAATTCTTGCAAGTTTCCTGTCAGAGCCTTGCCAAACTCCCTTGGATTAGAAGATGTCAGAATTCTTTCTTTAAAATACTGCAGAATACGTCTTTGGATTTGATGATCAAGCTTCAGAAACTCTTTCTTTGCATCCTTTTGGAATCTCAAATCCCATTTAATGTTTGTCATTTTTTGAAGCGATTAATGATTCTATCTCATCAAGCGAATACGTTCTTTCTCCTTGCTCAACTTTTTCATAGCGAGCAAGAGCTAATAAATAATCTTCTTGATCCTGAAGGAATTCCTCAAGAGCACGCTTTACGTAATAACTCTTGGACCTATGGGTTTCTTTTGACAGTTGATCAAGACGTTTTTCTAAATCTTCAGGAAGTCGGACGCCAAGCATGATTAATCTCCATTTCTATACCATAAAGTATAACATGTTAAACAAGTTAAACACAATACATATTTATGTATTCTTGCCTTTCATTTTTTTGCTATGGGAACATCCTCTTTTTGCAGAAGAATCGTTCTACAAAAGACGAGCTTAAGGATGGCATTGGTATGAAGAGAGAAAAATTCAAAAGGATAAGAAGGAAAAGAAAAAGGATAAACACCTTAAAAGTGTAACTCCCACACAACTCTTAAAGTTTTATAGACAGGAACTCGAGAGAAAGCTTCATCTCGCGATGCTCTTTCCAACATTAGAGAATGTGAAAAATTACCAGGAGTTCCAAAAAGATTTGATGGAAAGAAGTCAACTCTTTTCAGAGAAGTGGATGCAATCCATTTATCTGAATCCTCACCTAGATTTTACCAGCAACTACCCCATCAATCAAATTGGGCGGCACACGTATATTGATGAAGAAAAGAAGGTGAAACATGCAAAACTCAAAGCTTTATCAAAATCTTATGGATTCTTCTTTTTTTTCAAAGGTGATTGTCCTTACTGCCACACCTTTGCCCCTATTGTGAAGCGTTTTGCAGCACGCTATGGCTGGACGGTTAAAGCCATCAGTCTTGATGGTGGTAAGCTGAAAGAATATCCAAAACCTCTTCTCGATAATGGAATTGCTGAGCGCCTATCTATCACACAAGTACCATCATTGATTGCAGTCAACCCAAAAACACAAGAAATGCTTCCTATCAGCTACGGCATCACCTCCGAAGATGAAATGGAAGCTCGTATTTTAACGCTTATAGGTAAATCATGAAGAAACACCTTTTAATTTCATTTTTTTTGATAAGTTTTATTCCCGCACAAGCAGGCATTAATGGCGATCTTGAAGACTTTTTTAAAAGTATGGGATCAGCCGTGAATGCAACATCAGCATCTACTTATCAAGATCAAGCAGCAGGATACTATACTGGGGGCGGTGTATTTATCCGCAACTCTTCTAAAAACATTCAACCATTAACGCTTCAAGCTCCATCTTATCGTGCAGGATGTGGAGGGATTGATCTTCATTTAGGGGGAATGAGCTTTATTAAAGCTCAAGAACTGCTAAGTGCTTTAAGAGCTGTAGGATCGGCTATGCCAAGTTATGCTTTTATGCTCATGATGCAAACGGTCTCGCCTCAAATCTATAACACAATTAATGAACTGAATGCCATTGCACAAAAAATTAATCAGATGAACATTAATTCTTGTGAAGTGGCGGCAACCACTTTAGGTGCCTTATGGCCACGCTCTGATCAAGCGAGCAAACACCTTTGTACAGCAATTTCTGGAAACTTAGGTCAATTTTCAGATTGGGCCGCATCTCGTCAAGGATGTGGTGCTGGTGGAAACAGAGATTCAGTGCTCTCTCAAAACACAACGAAAGAAGAATATAAAAATATGCTTGTAGGCGAGTACAATTTAGCTTGGAAAGCGATTCAGCAAAACAATTTTTTAAGTGCCGATCAAGAAATGGCAGAGTTCTTTATGACACTGTCTGGAAGTCTAATCTCTCGTAAAACAGGGGGTGGTGATAAGAACCCTTTTCATGTCTCTGTCCTTCCTTCTTTGGCTGATCATGGTGACCTCATTAATGCCTTTCTACAAGGAGTGCAAGCCAAGATTTGGAAGTGCGATACACGCGACAAATGTTTATCGCCCAAGGCAGCTCATGTGAGGGTAGCTAAACCTTTAGAAGGTCGCGTTTACGGGATTCTCGATTCTATGGTAAATAAGGTTTATACGGATGAAAAGCTGACTGCAGAAGAGCTTGCTTTTCTTAATTCAACAAGCCTTCCTATTTATAAAATCCTCAATGTGACAACCGCCTATCAACGCGGAAAAGCCCCTATTGATATCCGTGATTATTCACGTCTTATTGCTTATGATCTTCTCTCACAATATCTTCTTGAGGTCTTAGATATTGTGACTGTTAACCTCAATGACTTAAGAACTGTTCAAGTGGATGATGGTCATATTAAGCGTCTTTTGGATGGCATACATAAAGTGAGAGAACGGGTTGTTCAAAGACGAACAAGCGTTGTTCAACAACTACAATCCATCTTGTCTCTTATTGAAAAAACTTCTGCTTTAGAAGCTCAATTATTTAGCACGGCTTCAATGATTTCCCATGAAAAAAGGTAAAAAATAATGGAAACAGCAATTTATACCATTGGGGGCGGGGAGATCTTCTCTCTTATTTTTAACGGCATCGCCTCCGTCATTGGAGGAGGTGATACAGCTGGTCATAAAGGACTTTTCTTTAATGCGTTTGTGAGGATAGGTGCTATTACAGGACTTCTGGCCGCTTTTGTGCAAACGATGTGGCGGGATCAAATGGAAGTTGTGAGATCCTTCTTTATGCCGTTTATCATTGTGCTTTTCGTTCTTTTAACGCCTTCTATGAAAGTTAACATTATTGACACATCTTTGGGGCGTAAAATTTATACCGTTGATCATGTTCCTTTTGGCCTTGGCTTTACGGCAGGACTTTTCAGTCAGATTGGTAAAGAAATTACTGAAAAAGTAGAGCAAGTGTTCTCCCTTCCTGATGATCTTAAGTATCATAAAACGGGCGCAGTGTTTGCCAGCAACCTTATTAAAAATGCCAAGCAGTTTCACATTGTAGATGAAAATATTTCTGAAAACATGAGAGGCTTTGTGACCCAATGTATTGCTTATGATGCTATGTTAGGACGCAAGTATACGTTTCAAGATCTCAAAAATACAGAGGATATTTGGGGATTGGTCACTAAAGAGCCGTCTCCTGTAAGGTCTTTTTTATGGCGAGAGACGAGCCAAAAAAGTCAAATTGTAACCTGTCAAGTGGGTGCTCAAAAACTCAACACCCTTTTTGGACGCGAAATTGCGAACTCGGCTGATTCGTTCGGGAGAAAGCTTTTTAGATCTAACAGTGAAATGCCGATAAACTATAAGGCAGAAATTTATAAATATCTTCCACTTTCTTTTGGTTATCTGACAGGTTCTGCCAAAAGTGCTGAAGATATTATTAAGCAACAGATTATGATTCATTCTGTTTTGGATGGTATTGAGAATAAATCGGTCTCTTTAGGAAACGCACCTAATGTTGCACTCCGTAAAGCTTATCTTCAACAACGCAATACCAACATGTCTTTAGGAGAGCTTGCAGCGGATACTCTTCCTGTCATGAAGATTCTTTTAGAGGCCATTATTTATGTGGCCTTTTTAGTGGTCTTCCCCTTAACTCTGTTACCTGGAGGAATCAGAACATTTAAAACATGGCTCAGCTTGGTTGTTTGGATTCAAAGTTGGGGCCCACTTTATGCTGTTTTGAATATGATCATGACCGTTTATGGGAAATCTCAAAGTCTCTCCTTAACGGCTCTTAAAGATAGTCATGGTATCACCATTGCTAATTCCACAGGCCTCATGGATTTTCATGCAGATTTATCAGCGATGGCGGGGTGGGCCGCTATTAGCGTTCCGTTCCTTGCTTTTGCACTTGTTAAGGGTGGTGTTGCTGCGTTTAACAACATTGCAACGCATTTAGGAGCTGTTTCTCAAAATGTGGCAGGAAGAGCTGGGGATGAACTCACCTCCGGAAACTTCTCTTTTGGCAATGTCTCTATGGGAACGGTTCAAGCCAATAATACAAACATGAACCAACATATGCTCTCAGGCAGTTGGCATTCAGGAGCATTTACACAAAATGACGGACGTCTGCAAGAAACAACCACAGCAAGTGGTCATCAAATCATGGATGAGAAAATCTCATCCCTTGCCAGTAACTTAAATGTGTCAGAGAGCATGCAATCGATGTTTCAAAGACAAGCCGCAAGATCTGAGACTGCTGCTCAAAACCAAATGATGGCTGCAAGCCAGCAAGAATCCAGAGCCTATCGAGATATGATTGATTTAGCTAAACATCAAGCAACTCATAAAAGTGTATCATCAGGGTACTCGGATTCAGCTAACACAAGCTTGGGCAAAAGTTTATCAAGAATCCATGACAAGACACAAAGCTTTGCGGATCAAAATAATCTCAGTTATGATAAAGCTTCTCAACTATTGGCTGAAGCGTCTGTGGGATTGAGTGGCTCCTTTGGGTTTGGATCAGGTAAAAATAGTATTGGTATTAATGGTTCATTACTTACTAAAGGAGATTTAAGCTCTCGAACCCAAAAGACAGATCTTTATCAGAAAGCAGAAAATTATACTCAACAAGAAAACCTTAGAGATGATTTTAATACTGTGCGTCAAGCAAGTCGTGATCAACGTGCAAGTTTAGGTGATGATATTGGCCAAAGATATGCAGAAAGTATTTCATCATCCTTTGATAAAGCCGATCAATTTAGAAGGGAGGCAAGTGCAAGCTTGCAAAGATCCCAATCCTTTACAGAGTCCGCCTCTGATTCCTCTCAACATGGCTGGTCTATTTCCGATAATTTAAACCAAGAGTATTTAGAGTGGCTCTCACATCAAAGTTACATGGGAAGTGGAAGTGAGATGGGTATGTCCCAAGCAAAGCATATTGTCCTTAATGATGAGGGGATGAATAGAGCTTATCAACGAGAGTTTTTGCATAATTATCAAGCAGGTTTGGACAATTATTTTGATCATGTTCAAATTCATTCTCCTCAAGATATTCAACGAGCTTACCAAGATTATTCTTCCTCAACCCAAAGACCAGAGAATATAGCAACGCATTATCATGAGGCGCAAACTCAAGGTCAACAAGCAGGATTTAAAGGATATGAGAGTAAAGATGCTGAACTGAGTCAAAACATAGAAAGTTTAAACTCAGAAGTTAGTAACCTTACTTACCATCAAGATGCTCAACAGTCAGAAAACAATATTCTTAGCTTTGGGAATGATATCTCTCAGCGTGTTACTACACAACAAGAGACTAAAATACTTCCTGAAAAACTAGACGAGTATAGGGGAAAAATTATGGATAAGCTTAGCGGAGATTCTTCAAATGAGAATTAATAGAATTCATCATATTATGCATTCTATTAACATCGTATCCCAAAGTTCCAGGTGTCAAGGGATCATAATGTCTATTATTAAGACTATCATGAAAAAACTTATTTTGTGTTTGCCACTCTTGTTCTGTCAAGGAACGAACAAGTTTAGGAGCAGGGATCTTCAAAAAGAGTATGCGAATAAGAGGATAAAAACTCCAAACACCAGCATAAGACAAAACAAAGTAGAAACCAAACTCAGCACCAAATACCTTAGCGATCAAACCAATGATAAGAGAGATACTTGCTGCAATAAGACGATATGTTTTTTTGGATTTAACATAAATCTCAATTTGTTCGGTCGTCATCTTATGACGATTAAGGATATTTTCTGTCAAGGGCGCTGGCTTTATAACACGCATAAATTGATCCAGAACGAGTCCAAAGACGATATAATAAATAAAGACATTATAAAATTCTGGGGAATGGATTATTGCACTCAGGAAAGCAAAAATAGCCGAAAAGAACGCAATATTATAGCGTTGATCCAAGATATTAGATTTTTTACTTTGAAAGAACATTTCCTCACTCCTTATTTAAATAATATAGCAAAAAACATAAGATAAATAAAGAAAAAATGAGTATTTTTCATAACATAACACGCGGTGGTCAGACGAATATTCACTTTGTTGCAATGTTGCGACAGGTCATGAAAGTAGGGATGATGGTCTCTATCCTCATTAGCATCTCTTTTTATTCAGTAAAGACCTATACAGCGGTACCGAAGACTTATTGGAGAAGTTATATCAATTATTACAGCCATGAACTGAATCCTTTTCTTCTTTTTGTGATCGAAGATAAAACCATCCGCCATCGATTGCCTCAGGTTGTAAAGAGAGTCAGAAAGGTTAATCAAATCTTAGAAAGAAATCTCCCTTATGGACTTCAAGTCTTTTTAATGTCCTTAAGTCTTATCATTCTAACATGGTTTTTCATTGGCTCTAAACAACGACAAAAGAAACATAATCGAGGAAATAAATTTATTCATGCCTCAAAGCTTAAATCTCTTATTAAATATCGTAAACAAGCTTCAGATTTAAAGATTGGTAAACTTCCTCTCATTAAAGATAAAGAAACTTCCCATCTTCTTATTACCGGAACAACAGGATCAGGGAAATCTAACTGCTTTAATATTCTTGTACCTCAAATTAGAGGACGCCAAAATAAAGCAATTATTGTTGATCTGACAGGGCAGTATATAACTCGTTTTTACCGAGAAGGAGACCTCATATTAAATCCTTTTGATACTCGAACAGTGCACTGGAATCCTTGGGCTGATTGTGAGGATATTAGTCATTATGATATGTTAGCTTCAGGCTTTATTCCCCAGCAAAAATTCACATCCGATCGTTTTTGGGATAATGCTTCTCGTGCTCTCTTCTCAACTGCCATGCAAAAATTGGATAGCCTAAACGACCATAGTATCCATGAGCTGCATAGAATTTTAATCTCAGCAGACTTTAGAGAATTTGAGAGTTTCTTCAAAGAAACAGAAGCTGCCTCTTACACTAGTAAAGAAGGGGAAAAAATGACGCTTTCTGTTCGCTCAAATTTAGCTGTGCAGATTAAGGTCTTAAAGTATCTGAATGACCAGAATAAAAACTTTTCTTTAAAGCAGTGGATTCAAAAACAAGAGCCGAAGAATTGGCTCTTTATTACGGCAAGACCTGATCAACGAGAAACCTTAAAGCCTTTAATCTCTTGTTGGCTTGAGATTGCTTTTAATACGCTGATGTCCTTATATCCTGATCAACAAAGAAGGCTTTGGTTTATAATTGACGAACTCCCTGCGCTTCAACAATTACCTTCCCTACCCTTAGCCCTTGCAGAATTAAGGAAATATGGTGGATGTATCATGGCAGGGATTCAAGGCATGCCCCAGATCAGTGACCTGTATGGTAATGCTGGTTCTCAAGCCATCCTTGATCTCTTTAACACCTTTATTTTCTTCCGAAGCACTGATCCGCAAACAACAGGGTGGATTTCTAAAGTATTAGGGGAGAAAGATGAAACAGAAATGGTTGAAAATCTCTCTTATGGAGCGAATACTATCAGGGATGGCGTATCATTAAACCAGCAAACTCATACCAAACCTATTATCATTCCCACAGAAATTCAGAATCTTAAAGATCTTGAGGCTTTCATTAAACTTCCAGGAAACTATCCAATTACTAAACTTAAAATGAGCTATCAGCATTTAACTTCAGGAGGGACAAAAGCTTTTTTCCTAAGGAACATTAGCATAAAGTCCCATTTATTATCTTTCAAAACTCTTATCGATCTGGTTGGTTCTACCCGCTTCAAACAAGATGGCTCTAATTTGCTTAGTGATTTCTTTATCCTTATCTCTTATGCTTTTAAGAGTTGGATCTTGCTTGTAAAGTTCTTGAGCGTAATTTTTTAAATTTGCTTCTGCTTGTGCTTTTCCAGCAGAAGTACGAGCAGATTTCTGCGCATATATAAGAACTTCAATCTTTTGAAGAGTTGCAAGTGACTTAAGATCGTCTCTGGTTAAAGTTTGAGTTTCATGATTATTCTTATGACGAGAGAGCGGTTCTTTAAAGTCTCCCCTCTCTGTTGGTTGGCGAATCCCAAAGCCATCAGTTTCTTTTTTAAGGGGTCGTGATGTTTGTTTGTTAAGGAGGCTTGTAATTGAGCTTGGTTGCTGCCAAATCTCTTCTTTATCAACTCCGCTATGTTCATCATTTTCCAGTAAATCTTTCGCTCTTATATGTTCACTAATGCTCTCTTGAAGAATACGAATCTCTTGTTGTTCAGGAATCTTACATAAGAATCTCTGAGTAATAGTTTGCCACGTTTGCTTAGAAACAAAACTAATAACTTCTAATTCATTGCCAAGCCGACTTAAAATCTCTTGAAGTTTTGAATTTTGCTTTGGAAGAACTACATTACTATAACCTGTTACATAATCTAAGCTTGAGAGCTTTTCTTGGGATAAAGAAAGCCTCTTAAAGAATACTTCTTCTTTCCAGAAATCCAATCTTGAGCCAAAAATTTTTACAAAATCTCGGTGACGTGTCATTCCTACATAAGCAAGGTTACGGTAGGTTTCATGAGTGGCAAGAAGAAATGCTCTATCAACCGTCACCCCTTGCGATTTATGAATGTTGGCAGCCCATCCTTGATCAAAATAAGGATAAAGCTTGGGGGCAAAAGAAACAATATCCCCAGTATGATCAAGCTTGGTTTTAATCTTAAGGCGGTCAATCTCTAGGATTGTTCCAAGGGTGCCGTTTTTAACGCCAAGGCCATTATCATTTTTCATGAATAAAACACGATCCCCCTTTGCGAAGTGCTTTTCTTCTTTTGTAATAATCTTTCTCCCAAAGTCATCTTCATCTTCTTTATGGATGGTGAGAAGATACTCTTCCTTGCCAACAATGCCATCTTGCTTCATTAAGGAGCGCGCTTCTTCATTAAGTATTGCAGTGTCTGCCTTACTGTAGGTCATAATAAGGTGGGATTTCTGAGGAGCTTCTTTAAAGGATAAATGCCACTCTTGAATAAGAGTTCTCTTGGTTTCCTCTCTGAGTTCACAGATATGCTTTCTTTGGTGGAGATCAAGCTGAGGTAACTGCCATTGGTGAGGTAAAGTAGCTGCTTCTAATTTTTGCTCCTTGAGGCTCTTGTTCTTATCAACAAATTGTTCTGCAAAACTTTGTGGATCTACCCCTAGCTCTTTCATAAAGGCGCGGCATTCTTCAAGATTCTGCTTCATATGGCGAGCACATGATGTTTTAATATCTCGCCACTCTTGGTACAGGGCATAGTCTTCATGGCTCTGAAGATGATAATGGAGGTTCTTTTCTTTAGGGTTATCTTTTTTAATATCCTCAATCATGGAATGATAAATATTTCCAACCATACGACGGGATAGATTATAAGTTTCAACGATTTCTAAATGGTTTCTTGTCTTAATTAACTCAGCAATAGAGATCTCTTTTTCTTCAATAAATCGCACAAATCCTCTTTGATGATAAGCTTGAAGAGCTTCTTTTGTCTTGAGAATGCCAAAAAATTTTGTAGCTTCCTGTTGCCATTTTTCTTGCTGGCGTACGACCTTTTCAAGGTGGGATGATCCTATTTTCTCAGTCACCAGTCTAAAGGCAGGGCCTGCCTCAACAGGCTGCAACTGCGCTCCATCCCCCACAATAACTGCTTTAACTTTTAAATCATCAACAGCTTGCAGGAATTCATCAAATCTTGCTGTATCCACCATTCCTGCTTCATCAAGGACAAGAACAGAGTTAGCCTTATACTGGCACCTTCCTTCTTGATGAGACTGCAGGAATTTATGAAGAGTTTGTGAAGATATTCCTGATTGTGCAAGATTCTGTGCTGCCCGTCCTGTGGGCGCAAGTCCGTAGACCTTATAACCCTCTGCTTCCCAAATTTCTTTAGCTACCTCTAAAGCTGTGGTCTTTCCAGCGCCTGCGTATCCTACAATACATGATAATTGATCTGGAGCAGTCATATGATGAAGGGCTTTCTTTTGATCAGTTGATAATCCACCATGCTTTGACAGTTTTTGGTCATATTGAGTGATAACAGCGCTCACTTTATGACGATAGACTTCATGGCTTTTTGCGTTGCTCAGTCTTTCAGCTAAATTTACAAGATTCATCTCTGACTCGATCATAGATCTGGTCGTGTAGATGGAGTGATCTTCGATGAAGCCATCCTTGCTTCTAACAGGCTCATATTTCAACAATACCAGCTCTTTTGAAGTTTTAAGTTTCTTCTCCACTTGTTTGTAAAGATCACGATCATCAATATAGCGATTAAGGACCTTCTCAACATCACCCCACATAAAAGTCGAGTGATGTTTACTGACAATATCAAGAACAATCTCAGGCTTCCTAATAATACGGCATACATTCCTGAGTTTTGTTTCTCGAAAGGCAATAGCTTTTTCTGAAGTTACTTCTGAGAAGAGATCTTTAGGGTTATTCCCAACCCTAAATTCCATATCCTTGATGTTTGTGCCTCGTTTAGGCTGAGGCTCTATCTCGATGCCTCTTTCAACATTCGATCGATGGTCAACTTGGTGATCAACCCCATGCATTTTAAGATGAAAGTTAACATAAGCTGCCCATTGCTCTCGCCAGGTTTCATGTTGAGATTTTTGATTCCACGCTCGTTCTTTTTTGAGAGCCAGCCCCTCATTTGTTAATCTTCTTGTGAGAAGCAAAGCATGGCAGTGAGGCTTCCGCTCTCCTGTCTCTTCATCAATATCGAAATGGAAATTCGCAAGCACACTAATTCCAAGCTTACAACATTGGTCTTCAAGATATTCCTTGGCAAGAGCAATATTTAGCTCATCTCTCAATTCTTGAGGGAGAGCAAACTCAAGTTCACGATACACTTGAGCATCACGCCGGCGCTCCGCGGCCTCAACAATATTTGAGAACTGCTGCACCCCTTTTTGCCGATCTGCAGAAATCAGTTCTTTTAATTTACAAGCCCATTCTGGCGCGTCTTGAGAAAGCAATAATTCGACATGCTGCACTTCATACATTTTCTTGCGGGTGACCATGAGTTGGCCAATTCTGTGGTCATAGACTTTGCAGCCTGTACGGTAAGCCAAAGCTCGTACTGTATTACGTGAAGAACGTGAAATTATCTTACTGCTGAAGTGATAAATCGCCATATTGATATGTTCTAATTTTCCTACATCATACTTTTAGTTTCTAGACTCTAACTTTATCCTTAAAATTTCCGTTGGCGTTACATTTTTAATGCAACGTATAAGCGCGCTTGTCACAAAAAATTTGTCTCCAAGACTTGTTGTTTTTTCTCTTTATTATATGCTTATAGCTGCTTACAATGAAGGAAAAAGTGGAATTTTAAAGGGAGATGAACTCTCTCTTTTGGCAAGAAAAAACACTATAGATTTTAGGAGAAAAAGACATATGAATAATATTAATGTAATCAGGAAAAAAATTGACCTTCTTAAGAGGAAAGAAGTTGAGCTTGAAACAAAGGAAGCTCTCATGCTGTATAGGAAGTTTCATAAGATATTAGGAGAAGAATATTCGCCTGAGCTTGTCGTTGGGCTCGTTTCTCATACCTGGGAAAATAAATCTTCTAAACTGAAAGAAGCATGGTTGCAAAAGGCAACTTCCTTTCGCCCTTCTACAAATTTATCACAAGAAAATTAAGCGTGTGCGACAAGCTATTCAAAGATTAAAAAGGAAGGAAGAATCTGAGGAAATTTTTATTAATTCTGCGCTCCGAAAAGCACGCACAAGAACTCTAATCCAAACCGGCGGCCTTCTTGAAAAGGCAGGTTTACTGAAGGAATTTGAGATAGAATTAGGTACTGACCTTCAAAAAGATATTGAGTGTAAAGATCAGGTGCATGCTCTCTTTGGTGCTTTATTAGAATTAAGATCCTTGCTTAAGGAAACAGATGAATATTCCCATAGCTATTTGGCACTTAAAGGCAAAGTAGGATTTATAGAAATTTATGGTTTCATAAAAAAATGAACAAAGATGGGGTTTTTCAATTGTTTTTTTGGGAGATTTCTTGCAGCACAAAGATTATTGGATAAGGGCATACCAATGATAAATTCATAAACAAAAAAATGAAGGTTGGATGAGATCCAAGGAAAGAAAATAATAAACAAGTGAAGTTATGATATATGCTCTAGAAGAATTCTTAAGAATGGTATTTAAAGACTGCTTTTGAGATAGTATGAATAACAATTATTGCTAATCTCTATTATAGGGTATAAAGTCATAATATGGCTACCAGGGAGGTTGATAGAGATGTGGATGATGAGCCATATTGGCCTCTTTCAACATAAAATTATGAGTCATCTGTCGTATGAATATTCCTGCTTAAAGATTTCAAAAACCGGATTTATCTTTGATGAGGCGCTAAATTCAATTAAAGATTCCATCAATCATTTAAGAAATTTCATCATTAAAGGGTTAATATGAGAATACTTATAACAGGAGGCGCTGGATTTATTGGATCCAACTTTGTATGCCAAGCCCTTAAACAAGGGTATGAAATTATTAACATTGATAAGTTAACTTATGCAGGAAATCTAGAGAATCTAGATACATACTATAACCATAAAAATCATGTTTTTTATAAGGAAGATATCTGTAACAAACAATCCATAGAAGAGATACTTTTTAAAGAGCAACCTGAAGTTATTCTTCATATGGCAGCTGAATCACATGTCGATCGATCCATTGATTGTGCTGATGATTTTATTCAAACCAATATTGTTGGAACTCATCAACTCTTGGATGCAACCTTAAAATATTTTCAAAGTTTAGCGAATAAAGACAACTTTCGCTTTCTCCATCTTTCAACGGATGAAGTTTTTGGTGCCTTAGAAGAAACAGGCAAGTTTAATGAAACAACGTCGTATCGTCCAAATTCTCCCTATGCCGCCTCAAAAGCAGCCTCGGATCTGTTGGTCAAGTCTTATTATAAAACATATGGTCTTCCGACAATGATCGTTAACTCTTCCAACAATTATGGACCTAAACAATATCCTGAAAAATTGATTCCTTTGATGATTCTCAATGCTTTAGAGCAAAAGCCGTTACCAGTTTATGGTGAAGGTCAACAAATTCGTGACTGGCTGTTTGTTACAGACCATGTTGAAGCCTTGCTAAAGCTTATTTCGCTGGGCATAACTGGAGAATCTTATTGTATTGGCGCTGATAATGAAATGACAAACTTGAGTTTAGTCCAATTAATATGTGACCAGCTTGATAAAGCGCACCCTATGCAGGGTTCTTATCGAAATTTGATTACATTTGTATCAGATCGCCCTGCCCATGATTATCGATATGCGATCGATGCTTCGAAGTTAACAAAAACTATAAGATGGTCTCCTAAAGTAAGCTTTCAAGAAGGCATTAGTCAAACGATTTTATGGTATCTTGAAAGGTTCGAGGCTTTACGCGTAAAAAGTGAGGCAAGAAAAAGAATTGGCTTAGGGTTATAAAATTATGAAAATTGAGAAGGGAATTATTCTTGCAGGTGGGTTAGGATCAAGGCTTTACCCTTTAACTTTAGCCTCAAACAAGCAACTTTTGCCTATATATGATAAGCCTGTCATATATTATCCTTTAACGACGTTAATGCTGGCAGGAATACGCCAAATTCTGATTATTAGTTCACCTAGGGACTTACCCTCCATAAAAACACTGTTGGGTAATGGTGATAACATTGGTGTTCATTTTGAATACGCTATCCAAGAAAGACCAAATGGTTTACCAGAAGCATTTATTTTAGGCGAAAAATTTATTTCTAACGAACCTGTCGCAATGATACTTGGTGATAACTTTTTTCATGGTCAAGGGTTATCACAAACAGTATATAATGCTGCGCAGAATTTCTCAGGGGCACATATTTTTACTTATACAGTGGACGATCCGCAACGTTATGGCATTGTTACTTTAGATGCCGATCAGAAAGTGCTCACACTTGAAGAAAAACCAAAAGATCCGAAATCTAATATAGCGGTTACAGGTCTTTACTATTTCGATGGTACTGTTTCAGCTCGATCAAAAAATCTGTCACCTTCTTCAAGAGGTGAATTGGAAATTATTGACCTCATTAAAAGTTATATGAGTGATTATCATCTTACTGTAACTCAATTAGGTCGGGGGTATGTCTGGATAGATGCAGGCACACCAAAATCTCTTCTTGATGCCTCTCAATATGTTGAGGTTATCCAATCTCGGCAGGGTCATTTTATTGCCTGCCCAGAAGAAGTTGCTTGGCGCATGAATTTTATTGACACAAAATATTTTGAAAAATTTATCAAAACCTTACCACAATCTATTTATAAAGAATATTTAGTTAGGTTAATTCAATAATGGAAATCATTACTCCAGCTCTTGAAGGTTCGCTTACAATTCAGCCAAAGCATCTTCAAGATAATTGGGAGGAGATTTTACAAATTTTGAATACTTGATACCTATAAAAAGTATGTATTCAAAAAATTTTAATTCAACATAAATAAGACTATTTCAAAACTCAAGATATGAGCTCCAGTACTTTGCATGGCATTTTTCTCCTCTAGCAACAGTCCGAGGAGAAAGCTTAGCCTAAAGCTCAATCACGTCAGATAAACTTATTGGAAAGATACGTTCAATCGTCTGCCAAAGACAGTTCTAAATCAACAGTAGGTTCACTTTTACTGCCATCATTAGCTGATGACAGTTCTAGTTCATCTTTAAACTCATTCTTAACGCTGTCGTCTGCTGAAGAAAAAAGAGAGTAAAAAATATCAAGCCACTGAATAAAATTTACAAGGTTTTTTAATTTTTTTGATTTTGCTAATAAACTTGTTCCTAAATTTGAAAAAATATCTGTAATAGCGAGAACTTGTAGCTGAATAATTGAAAATGATACTATGGTTGTTAACGGCCATTTTGCATCTCTTAAAGGAGAGTCTTTAAGGGTTTCTTCATTTAAAAATATATCGTTACCTATCGCTAACAAACTAAAAGTTAAAGCTAACATTGGAAATATATACTTTGTTGACGGATAAATATAAGATAAAGCATTGCTACTTTCATGTTGGGTGCGCATATTATAAATTGCATCAAAACAATCACCCCATACAGAATACGTTACATATGTATCTAAAGCAAAACTGGGTGGTACAGCCAACGCCACTAAAGAACTTGCAAAAATAGCGTTATCCCAGATTAGTTGGGCCGCTTTATAAGTTAATACTGCATTAACCGCTGCATTTGATATTGGGAATAGAGTGGAGGCTAGTAATATTCCATTTCTTGGTATGCCCCTTTTCCATAATGTAGGAGGAAGTAATCTTTCCTCATTTATTGAACAAATTTCTGTTAAAAATTGATAAGCTTCCTTTATATCAACTGATTCTTTTAAAGCGTTAAAATTACGACGTCTTTCTTCTGGTGTCATTTTTAAAAAACTAATTTGTGCAGCTTTTATTAATTTTAATATTTTGTATTCATCTGAATTAAATAAATTATTTGTTCCTAGATCGATTTGATCAGATACGTTAGCAATGCTTTTTTTCTTAATTATTTTTTTAATAAGTTTTAAATCTATTTCACTCATTTGATAATATCCGAGAGATTTCATAATAAAATCAAGTACAAAAGCGAGGCCAGCTAAGTGTTTAAAATCATTGTACGTATATGTTAGATAAAAACCTGGGGCACACGCAAATAAAGCGAGAGTATTGCATAATAAATATTTTCCTATTTGTTTACACTTATCTGTCTGTTTTAATATCTGATATTCTTCTTGAGTCTTAGTTTTAAACCTTTTAACAACTTCAAGAATTGCCCAAGGCGAAGCTATTCCGGAAGTAACCATTGCTGCTCCAGCAATTATATATCCAAATTCATTACTATTGATGGCTTGTCCTGCTTTTAGCGAGGAACTGATCCAAGGTAAACCAGCTGTTGAGCCCAAGATTGCTCCAATTACTTGTGCAATGTAAAAAGCTCGCGGTTGGGACGGTAAAAGGGATATTTCATCTTGGACAAGTATTTTAAAAAAATAAGAACTTAATGGATTAGTTGGATAATTTTTTTTTTGCTCTTCCCGTGCAGTATCAGAGTGAAGCAAGATTCTGTCAGATGTATTGAAAACTGAATTATCGCTAATAAGTGAAGATTCTCCAGAATGATCATGGAAAGTCTCATAATCGGGAAAAGAAAGTGGGTCTATGGGATGAAATGCTGCGGCAGTTATGGTTCTCCCTTGATCATTATTTTCTATTTCGTCTTGTGTCCCTTTAACAGAACCTGTTTGTACCATGAAAAGGTACACAACTATGATAAAAAATAATTTACATTTTCTTTGTCTTTCCATGCAACATCCCTTATTATTTTAGTATAGTAAAGAATACATTAATAATATTCAGTGTTGTTTACTAGAGTTTTTTTGGTCATACTTTGGCTTCATTATCCACGCCAACAGATTCCAAGCATGACAAGGCTGACGAAGACGAGCGGAAATGATAAAGGTATCATAGTCACGAAGCGAGTGAGCTGCAAGGCAGTTTGAAAGATACACTTAAACATGCCCTAAGAAGCAGAACTTTCATGTAAGGAAAACTACTATTAAAATAAGGAGCGCTGATGAAAAGTGTCACAGTGGTGGGCGCAGATGGGTTCATTGGAAGCGCCGTGGTCGAAGGACTCCGTAAAAACGGTTACAACCCAGTCACTATTACCCGTACTAGTAAAATTGAGAATTATGATACAAACATTGTGTTCTATGTAGCCGGATCATCCACGCCACATAATGCAGTAGACGACCACGCAAATGTCGAGTCCGACTTACATAGTCTTACTCAATTTTTAAATAGATTAAAAAATCTTAAAACGCGCCCTTTGTTCGTATTTTCTTCTTCTGCGGGCACAGTTTATGACCCTTCTAGTTCTCAGCCTTATAAAGAATCTTCGCCGTTATCACCGATTAACCTCCATGGACGTGGCAAGTTGGCTCAAGAAGCAGCGGTGCGACAATCTGAGTGGGTGGATCCCCTTATATTGAGACTTTCGAACATCTACGGACCCTACCAGAAACCCAAACCAGGATTTGGGGTTATAGCTCATTGGGCACAAAAAGTATGCCGTCACGAACCAATAGAAATGATCGGTAATTCAGAGAGAGATTATCTCAATATCTTTGACTTAGTAGACATCGCACTAAAGATTACGAGCAGTTCCCAATCGTGTTATGCAGGATTAACTATCAATGTAGGATCTGGGAATACAATTAATCTTGACGATCTTTATAAAACATTCGTGAGAGCCGCAGGTCGGCCAATTAAGGTGATAAAAAAACCGACCAGAGCGTTTGATGCGAGCTGTGTTTCAATAGATATTTCTTTAGCAAAGGAATTGTTTAATTGGCAGCCAAAAATTCCCATTGATGTAGGCGTAAAAGGTGTCTTAGAAGCTGCTTTTGCATCTAAAAACGAGTAGTTTTATCCAACATTCTAAATCAATGCCTAATAGAATAAAAACATCATAACTAAGTCAATTTCATATTATTTTACTGGCAAAACCAATAAGGTATAGTTTATCTGTAAGAACTAAAAGAATTATCTGATACATTTTAATGTCGTAATAGTGATCAAAGACTACCCATTCACAAGTACTCACAAAGAGCAATATCATGTCCTACCCGTGTGATAGGGGATTTATTGATAAATTCAGATTCTTAAAAGATGTTTGATTCTAAAGTATCTGATAGTTTGTTTCATGCCAAAGTTTAACCTTGCTAAAACTCAAAACTCCTGCTGTCGATAAATCAAAATTAATTGACTTTCATGTCAAAATAATATGCTACACTTCGACATATCCAGCGACTTTCAAAGATATGACAGGAAACAAATCGCTTAAACAATCAAAATCGGGAAGAGAAATAATAAGCTTCTTAGTACAACAACGGCCTTCAAATCTCCCGTTATTTGTTGGATAAAGAGCCTCACAGCAGCCGCTAAAATATGTAAGACCTTTTATATGTCGCTTGATAATCAGAAATTTTTTCAATGTAAAATGAAGCTTTAGATTGGTTTTATAAAGCATTTTGAAAACCCATCCTTACTCTCATGTTCCCCACATAGAACTTTCTATCTCTTCTTTAAAAATTCTTACTTAACCTGCCAAGCATAGGCCATGTATCGTAACTCGTCGCGGGATTAATAGCCAGGTTCAAGGGATAGTATTAGAATGATTGAGAAATATTTTATGGACAGAGAGATTTGAAACTGTTATCAATAATCTCGATTTAGGAACAGAAAAAGTCACCTTAAATGACGCCAATTTCTGACCAAACAATGGGGGTAGCGCAGTAGTGATCGATTTGCTGTTTTCCCTTTATCTAAGGGGAATAAGATACAAATGCCAGAGACAGTTCGCATTAAAGTAGGAATAGTTGGATGTGGTGCAATTGCCCAGATCATGCACATCCCGCATCTAAAAGACCTCAACAAGCTTTTTGAACTTAAAGCCATATGCGACTTTTCGATTCAACTTCTGAACTCTATAGGGCAAAAATATAGTATTGACCCTAACTATAGGTATACAGATTACACGACATTTCTTGAGTCAGATATCGATGCAGTATTTATCTTAACCGAAGGCTCTCATGCCCCTCTTGTTTCGCAAGCTTTAAAGGCAGGAAAACATGTTTTCTGTGAGAAGCCACTTTGTTTTACAGTGAAAGAAGCCGAAGAAATTGAAGAAATTTTAAAGCAAACTGACAAGGTCTTAATGGTTGGCTATATGAAACGCTTCGATCCTGGATTTAAATATGCTCTTGAGCTTGCTAAACAGATTGAAAACCCTCGTTATACACAAGTAACAGTTCTTCACCCGGCAGAACAGCAGTACTTTGATATACATGAGGTTCTCCGTTTCGATGATGTACCCAAAGATGTAAAAGAAACTAAAATCCTTGAACATAATAAGATTGTAACTAGTGCTGTAGGAAATATTGAGGAAAACCTTAAATATGTTTATCATGATGCTATGCTCAGTAGCATGGTTCATAATGTCAATGTAATTCGCGCAATCTTTGGCGAACCAATTGGGGTGTTATCAACGCATATATGGCCTATACATTCTTGTTACCCGACCATAACTACGGTTTTAGATTATGGTGAAACACACCATCTAATATTGACTTGGTCATACCTATCCGAAGTTCGCAACTATGTTGAAGAACTCTCAATATATTCAGATTCAGAACGTATAAAAGTAAAATTCAGCTCTCCATTTTTGAAAAATGTACCAACAATAGTGTCCCAAGAATACATGCAGGACGGAAAATTCATAACAGCTGAAGTGGAAGTTTCTTATGGTAATGCCTTCAAAGAAGAGCTCCGAGATTTCTATGAGTGTGTTACTAATAACAAAAGCGTAACTACTGACGTGACCGATGCTAAGGCAGATATAATAATACTTCAGTCTATATTGGCAGCTAACCAACCAAAAGGGCTTGGTGGCGAAGCTTTGGCGCGGTTAATTAATCCTAAAAAGTCTGAATAGCCGCATTAGGAGGGTACATGACAAGAAAAAGAAATGAACATCTATCTCCTACAACTCAAGAAATAATTTCGAAATCTTCAAAACACTCCCTACCTGGAGGGCCAGCAATTACTGAATATGCAAATATCGTAGTGGATCATGCTAAAAACGCGCATATTTGGGATATTGATGGGAACCGGTACATTGATTTCTTCACGGGAGTCGGCGTTTGTAACATTGGACATTCTCATCCGAAATTTCAAGAATGCATGATGAAGCAGCTTGCACGGTGTTCTGTCGGTACTTTCTATACAGACGTACGTGCCCAACTTTATGAAAATATGGCGGGATTTTTGCCACCAAACCTGACACAAATGCATATGTATTCTACTGGCAGTGAAGCGGTAGAAGCTGCAATTCGATTTGCACGGGCTGCAAGCGGCCGAGAAGAAGTAATTAGTTTCTGGGGAGGTTTCCATGGTAAAACCCAAGGAGCGATAAGCCTCCATACTGGGCCCCGAAAACGCGACGTAGGCCCTTTGCCGCCAGGTACTCATCATATTCCATATGCCTACTGTTATCGATGCCCATTAAATCTTAGCTTCCCAGATTGCCAGTATGCCTGCGTAAAACTCGCAAAAAACATGATAAAAGAGCACACAACAAGCAACATTGCCGCTATAATTATAGAACCCGTTCAAGGTACTAATGGAAATATCGTTCCGCCTCCAGGATATCTTAAAGAGATACGCAAACTGGCCGACGATTTGGGAGCATTACTGATTTTTGATGAAGTCATTACGGGATTTGGAAGAACCGGGCGATTTTTTGCTTATGAACACGAGGATGTAGTTCCCGATATTTTGGTACTAGGTAAAGCTATGGGCTCTGGTGTCCCCACGAGCGCAATAATCAGTGATGCCGCTCTGGTTGAAAATACGTCATTTTCTTCTCCAAGTGCTGCTTCTTCAACCTTCGGTGGAAACCCTTTATCTAGCGCAGCAGCCTTGGCAACACTTAAAATCATTCGTGATGAAAATTTAATCGAACGAAGTTATAAATTAGGTAAGCTAGCGGAAAGTATCATTGAACCATGGTCTAAAGATCTGGAAGTGGTCGGGAATACTGGAATTTTAGGGCTTATGATTGGCTTAGAATTAGTCTATCCAGGCACAAACCATCCCTTACCTGGTGAGATAACGCATATGTTTTTTTCTTCTTTAATGAGGCGTGGAGTTATTGCTATGGCATATGGAAGCCGGGTAAGGTTATATCCGCCCCTATCTATTAGTGATTCTGATCTCCAAGAAGGATTGTCAATCATACAGAATGAACTTCAAAAGCTTTCAAAGCTTGTTGATGATTATCCTTTAAAGGTTTAATTAATGCGTATTGGGTGTGTTATCTCTGATAGTATGCATCTAGAATGGGCTGAAAAATGCCCTTTTGATTATCTTGAAATAAAAGGGGACTTTCTTCTTCAACTTTCTAGAGACAGAAATCTCCAGAAATTGCAAAGATTAGAACATATATCCCTAGAAGCTATGACATCACCACTCCCACGAGAGTTTGGTGCTAGAATTGTTGGAGATGACGCGGATCATTCGTATGCGCTTAAAATTTTTACGCAGATGGTTGATCTAGCTGCTACGCTAGGAGTACAAAAAATTGTTCTCGGTAGTGGCAAAGCCCGTAACATACCTCAGTATTTCAATCGAGACAAAGCTTACGAGCAGCTTATAGATTTTATCAATAAAGCCAAAAGCGCGTGTATTGATAGAAAACAAATGCTTACCATTGAGCCCCTACATACTGGAGAAACAAATTTAATAAACTCTTGTGTTGAAGCCCAGAAGGTAATAAGCGATATTCCTGACATTTCAATAACTGCTGACTGCTACCATATTTTTACTGAAAAATTGAACGTTGATGATGAACTACATAAGGGCAATATAACGCATGCTCACACATCATACCTTCCACGTGGATCAGGGACATTTCAAGGGAAATATCAACAATCATTTTTACAAAAACTACAAGCAATTGGTTGTAATAATGTATCTATAGAAGAAAGATTTAATAGCGTAAATAATATGGCCGAAATACTATTAAAATTACGTAAATTAAGCATAAATACTGCGCTGCGGACTTTGAACATTTAGTAAACTTAAGTATGTAAAAAAAGATTACTTGTACAAATTTTGGAAAGAAAATATAAAAATTAATGTGATTGAAAATCTATAAAAGCTATGATGCAAAGGTTATGTCAAAAGAAAAGGGGAGTTTCATGGAAAAACAAGGAAAATGTAAATTACTTTTTATCTTAACCGTGGGTCTTTTTATGGCTCAAGCAGGCTCTGTTAAATCATCGGAGATCGAAACAGGAAAAGATACGCAACGGAAAACCATTTCAGTTATAACAGACCAAGTTACTCCCGCACCAAATGCTTTTATGAAGCAAGTGGTGGATCTTTGGAATAGCAATCAACCGAGTAGGCAGGTTAACGTTACTTTTATAGATCATGAAAAACTTAGAGACTTGCTTGAAAGTTATCTCACCTCCAAAAACCCGCCAGATGTTTTGACTTGGTTTGCTGGTAATCGCATGAAGTCCTTTATGGAGCGTGACCTGATGATTAAAACTGAGTCGATCAAAGGAATTGAAAAGTTCTATGAGTCGCTCCAACCAAGATTCCAGAAGATGTTCGATAAAGGAGAGACGAGATATTTTGTTCCAACTTCTTACTTCTGGTGGGGTATATATTATCGTCCATCGATTTTTAAACAAGCAGGAATAGATATGCCAATCAAAAATTGGCATGAACTTACCATCGCGGCTGAAAAGTTACGTTCAGCAAATATTGTCCCTTTTTCGTTAGGTTCACGTTACCGTTGCGCTGCGGCGGCATGGTTCGATTACCTCAATATGAGGATAAACGGTCCAGACTTTCATCAGCAACTTATGGATCTAAAAATACCGTATACAGATGAAAGAATTAAAGCAGTGCTTTCGTTCTTTAGAAAGCTTCAGGACAACGGTTGGTTCCTCGGTAAAGCAAATTCTTATGATGAAGGAGAAGCTGTAGAGGCAGTGTTGAGTGGTAAAGCTGGAATGACTCTAATCGGAAGTTATGTCCAAGATGAGTATGTGCCTTCTAACTGCAGTGAAAAACTAGATTTTTTTAGATTTCCTATAATAAAGGAAAATGTTCCTATTGGAGAAGATACCCCTATAGATGGATTCTTTGCTGCAGGCCGTTCAAATAATCCTCAAGATGCTGGAGATTTTTTACTACATTTAGGTTCCCAAGAGGTTCAAACACTAGCAACAAAGTCAATAACGGCTTTACCTACTCGCTCAGATATTGATTTTAAAAGTATTAAAGGCGATTTAGCCAAAGGTCGTGAAATAGTAGATCATGCTGATCATCTTTTTCAATTTTATGATCTCGATACACCATGGGAAATAGCTAATGTGGGCATGTCTTTAATAAATGATTTTGTAAGTCGTGAAGCCGATGAGGCTACGGTTCAACATCGTATTGAAGATACTCGTTTAAGATTTTTAGATAATTCTAAGTAAAGGGGAGGAATTTTTATGGACGCTTCTGAATTAGCAATTACTGGAGGAAATCCAGTCCGCACTTCACCATGGCCTTCATGGCCGATTGCTACTGATCAAACTATGGCTAACCTTGAAGCTGTAATGCTCTCAGGACGATGGGCGATTAGTGGAGCTTACACTGGTACTAAAGGATATGAGAAAAGTTTCTGCCAAGCTTTTGCTAATTACCAAGGTTCCTCTTATGCTATTGCGACTACAAATGGGTCGGCTGCAATCAAGATTGCACTACAGGAAATTGGTGTTGGTCCGGGAACGGAAGTTATCGTACCTGGTTTGACTTGGGTTGCTTGCGCATCGACAGTTGTCGACCTGGGAGCCGTGCCTATAATTGTAGATATTGATCCAGAAACTCTGAGCATTTCTGTACAAGCAGCAGAAGCGGCTATTAGTCCTAAAACCGTTGCAATTCTTGTGGTACACGCTTACTGTTCTGCTGCAGACATTGATGGCTTTGTAGACCTTTCAAATCGAACTGGTATAGCTTTGATTGAGGATTGTTCACAAGTTCATGGCGCAGAGTGGCGAGGACAAAAACTGGGATCATTTGGACAACTTGGTGTTTTTAGTTTACAACAAACAAAGCTTCTAACTTGCGGAGAAGGAGGAATTGTGACGTGCCGCTCACAAGAAGCTTATAGTCGCCTTCAACAATATCGCGCAAATGGTCGAATTTATACTACTCATCCTGTAGCGGGGCAATTGGAACTGGTTGAAAAGGGAGAGGTATACAGTGCTAATCACTGTTTGTCAGAAATTCACTCTGCAATTGCACTTGCTCAGCTTGAAAAATTAGATGAACAAAATGCTGTGCGTGACGCTAATGCCTCATATTTAGCAAATGCTTTAGAAAAAATTCCAGGCGTAAACACTATCAATCCCCCTGTTGGACTTACTCGACGAGCGTATTATGATTACGTGATTCAATTAAATCCCGATATTGTAGGACCTTTCTCTATACATAAAGTGGTTGAAGCAATGGCCGCAGAGTTAGGTACTTTTATTGAAACATTGGACGCGCCAATGAATTCAAACATTCTCTATAACCCGCTATTATCCAAGATGGCCAATACGGAAGAATTGCGCCGCCAATTAAACCCAAAAAGGTTTGATTTGCCATTCGCACATAAAGCTTATAATACTAGTTTTGCATTTCTTCATCATCTTCTTCTAGGTACCACAAAAGATATGGATGATATTATATCTGCCGTATCAAAAATACTAGGATGTATAGAAAAGCTGCGGGGGTAAAAATGAAAAGTGTACAATTTCGAGATGGTAAAGTTTATAATCCTGAAGGACTTGAGATTAATGCAACTTTGCATTGTAACATGAGTTGTAAATCTTGCGCCCATTTAGCCCCTATGTTTCGAAAAAAAAATCCTGACCTCAACATGATGCGGCACCATTTAGAAATTCTAAATCACTCATATCATGCATCTTATGTAAAAATTTTGGGAGGTGAACCGCTTTTAAATCCCAATATACTCGAATTGATTAAAACGGTTGCTAGCATCGGTATTGCTGATGAGATATTGTTAACAACCAACGGAACACTTCTTCACAAGGCGCCAGAAGAATTATGGGACATAATAGATAGTCTTGAGCTTTCACTTTACCCTAGCAGACTACCTAGCGAGGAAAAACTTGAATCTTTCAAATCTAAAGCTAAGTCACATAAAGTTAAATTACAAATTAACTATTATAATAATTTTCGTTTCAGTTATTCAGAAAAAAGGAATGAAGATGTATCTCTAGTTCAAGATGTTTTTAATACTTGTAAAATGGCGCACTTCTGGCACTCCCATACGGTTATGGATGGGTGGTTTTTTCTTTGTCCCCAGAGTGTTTTTATTCCACAGCAAAATGTATCTGGTGGTTGGAATAATGAAGTAGACGGCCTTCGCATTAGTAATGAGCCGGGATTTGCAGAATCACTATATAAATTTCTGACACGATCACAACCACTTAAGGCTTGCGGAAACTGCTTAGGTAGTGTTGGAAAACTTCATCCTCATGCAGAATTACCAAGAGACGATTGGCGACCATTAGGAAAATATGAAGAGCTAATTAGTCATGAATTTCTAGAGGTTTGTCGAAAAGATATAATGGCTGATGATGGCTGTTTGAAATCATCTGAATTTTACCCTGTAGAGTAAATGATGTCTGGAATTTCAGTAATTACGTTGACACGCTATAGACCAATTGAGGTTCGAAGGGCGATATTGAGTGTGCAGAATCAGACTGAAGCTGCTGCCGAACATATTGTACTGATCGATGGAGATCTTCAGATTGAAGAAAGTGTAAAAGAGTTTGTTGATTCTAATAGAATTGATCGATGTGAGGTTCATTTTGTGCCTCGGGCATTAAATGATGTGTCTGGCCCCGGGAGGTCGTCTATTTTAAGGAACATAGGGGTGAACTTGGCGAAAAATTCTTGGATAGCCTTCCTTGATGATGATAATGAATGGTTACCTAATCATTTATTGTCCCTCAAAACACTTGCCTGTCAAAGTGGTTCTTCCGCCGTATATTCTGAAGTTGCTCTTTTAACTGCTACGGGAGAACCATATATCGAACACAGATGGCCTTGGGCGCACACACCTGAAGAAGGTAAAAATAAGTACTGGGATTATGTCGCGCAAGGAGTTTTAGTTCCAGGGTCAAATGTAATCCATGACCGCCCTGACGTTCGAGATGTTCCAGTTGATACAAGTGCTTGGCTTTTAGATCGAGATTTGCTTTTGTCTTTACCATTTCAAGAAAAATTTAGCACAGACGATGCTCGAACACTTACAAGTGAGGATGATAAATTATTCTACTTGCTACTGGAACGTGGAATAAAGATTGCCTGTACTAATCAACCTACTTTGCTTTATTACTTGGGTGGCTATTCTAATAGCGGCGAAACAGTACATACGGACGAGACCATTGAATGGTCAAATACTGAATAATATTCTGGCATAGGAGAGATGTTTCATGGTCAAAGATATAAGTATTAAGACGGATTTAGGGGTGTATCTATGGGGTGATAGTTTAGCTGTCATGCGAGACATTCCAGATGGTAGTATTGATGCCGTGATATGTTCTCCTCCTTTTGAAGGAGACATGAATATTAGCGACTCTGACCGGTCAGGGGAAAGATTTGTCAATTGGTTTGCGCAATTTTTTAATGAGTTCGAACGATTGTTACCACCTCATGGAGTTGTAGCATTTGAACTTGGCGGTTTGTGGCTTGAAGATGCACCTGGAAAGTCTATCCAACAAGCTTCTTTTTTGCGATACTTGATTTCCCGGGGCTGGAAATTACTACAGGAGCTTTTTTACTTTAATCCTCAACTTCTACGTCCTCAGCCTAGCTTTGGATTATCTCGGTTACCGGACTCAATTACGCCTATTTGGGTAGTAAGCAGAGATTATACGGCTCATTACGAGATGTCCGTTGCTGAACGAGAACCTTATGCACAATATATTCGCGGAAACTTGCTTGAATTTGATACCTCGGATAAGTACGACCAGCAGTATGAGCGCTTGCTGGCGGAAAAGGGAGAAAGTGCCTATTTGGATCGTTGGCCAAGTATTGTCCCTGCTTTTTTAATTGAACTATTGACAGTACAAGGTCAGACTATTTTAGACCCTTTTGCAGGCAGTGGTGCCACCTGTCATGCAGCAAACCGTCTTGGGCGTCATTGGATTGGTATCGAACGCGACAAATCTCTTTCTCAACATGTAGAGGCAATGTTCTCTAACCTTATTTGAGATAAACCATGTTGCCAGACTAAGGATAATCAATCTATAAAGCTACATCTATATAGATACATAGCAAATAATTTTAGGTTGATAGACCTAAAAATACTAGTAGGTATGCTGGGACACCGATACTGTATATCAAAGGGGATTAAGCAGTGGAAGAAGCAAATCGGGCTCTGGGCTATTTTGATGGCGTAAACAGATAAAAGACTCGCTTGAGATTGTTGACCTTCTCTGTGGAATAAAGATACCTAGGCTTCGACAAACCTACCCAGCAGCATCCATGGAGAGAGATGTTCAGTGTTAAGTACTTCAAATACTTTTGGCGTAGCCTTTGTAGCTATCAGTTAAGGGGAATCGTAATAAATTCAAAGATTCCTTCCGTTACTTTGTCGATACGGCTCTCGGACTATCCTTACATCACCAGACTCAACCAGGAGAAATTATGAAAACTCACCTTACAAAAAAAATCATTGCAAACTTAGTTATACGCTCTGCTAAAGCTGCACGTGATGCAGCTAGATACCTACCTCGTTCTACAAGTAAAGAGCTCTTAATAGCCTCCAGCAAAGGCCCCTATCGAGAAGAAGTAACAATATATGATAAAGAACTCGAAAAAAAAATTCTTGACAATTTAATATTGCCAGACAGAGATGACGCTTATTTGGGAGAAGAGACAGGAAACCGCGATGGCAAATCAGGGATTAAATGGATAATCGATCCAATTGATGGAACACCAAATTTTATCCGTCGACTTCCTGCCTACGCTATTTCAATAGCAGCAGAAGTAGATGGAAAGGTCGTCGCAGGAGCAATATTCGATCCATCTCATCGCGAAATCTTTACAGCCGGCCTCGGTCTAGGTGCTAGATGTAATGGTTATAAAATTAATCACAGTAATATCTCCAATCTATCAGATGCTATTATATCGACTGGCTTCTCGAAAAACCCAGAAATTCGCCGAAAGCAAGCTAAAACAATATCGAAACTTTTGACTAAAGTGAGAGACATAAGAAGCTCTGGTTCAGCTGCCTTAGACCTTTGTTGGCTCGCAGCAGGTAGGCTAGACGCCTACTACGAACATGACCTACGCTATTGGGATTTAGCCGCAGGATCGTTAATAGCCAGTGAGGCTGGAGTAGATATACTAGTGCATGGTGAGTACGTTACAGGAGCCGCTCCAGCCATATCACAGCAATTTAATATGCTCTTGAAGTAGTCGCACTCTAACATCCTAATGAACTCATGGCATACAAGGATACTGCCTATGTTTAGAACTACCAACTTGGAGTGCCATGAAGGCAGCTTACTCCTGCTCATCTAGTTGATGGTTTCGCTGCTGTACCTCAGAACGCCTTCGGGCTCAGGAGGCGAACTCGTGATAGAATAGTTGGATTGAAAGTACCGTGGTATTTCTTCAGCGACTAGACTTTTACACATAACTCCTCCATGAAGAGATGGTATCTATAAATTAGGCATAGATTTAATCTATAATCTTTGAAAAAACAATAATTGTAGCAATTTTAGTAAGCTTTTCAGATAAACAAGAATGTCAAGAAATTGACCACATCATCCAATAAGCAGCTTAAAATACGTAATTATACAAGGATTTCACTTAGAGAAAACCAATAAGATATGCTTCCACAGAAAGGAGGGAGTTGTTTTGAGGAATATATAATAACCATACAATAAAAACTTTTCTTTATGTAGGGTTATGCTATATTCGCTTCGCATGGCTACTTAGGATGAATTTCTTGAATGTGTGAGTTCTACAATTTGTTGGAGAAAGTAACATGAAAGGTGCAATTATAGGCTTCGGAACGATAGCTACTGGACATCTTGCAGGACTCCAGCAGTGTGAAGGGCTTTCAATAACATCTGTTGTTGATATTTCCCCTCAAAGGCGACGCATAGCTGAGGAAAACTTTGGACTCACTGCATATTCCACATTTAGCGAGCTTGTGCAATCTCAAGATCTTGATTTCATTGACGTGTGTACGCCACCTAGTACTCATGCTTTTTACAGCGCACTAGCACTAGACGCTGGGTATCACACCTTATGTGAAAAACCCGTATTTCTGCCTGACCTATCAGGGTATCAGGATCAAATAGAAAAAATAAAGTCAAGCAATAAACTCTTTTATCCTTGTCATGTTTACAAATTTTCTCCCATTCTGACTGAAGTGCGAAAAATCATACAAGATGGGAAATTAGGAGAAATTGTGCGAGCGGATTTTAAAACACTTCGTCTAGGTCACGCCTTAGGTGTAAAAGAGTGGGATTCAGATTGGAGAAGGAAATCGAGCATATCAAGAGGAGGGATTCTTCGTGATCATGGCCCACATAGTATTTACGCTGCAATGCACCTAACAGACTCTGTACCTCTATCAGTTTCATGTATCTCTGGGAGGTTTGGTGATGGATTTCCAGAAACTGAAGACACAGCCTTTGTTCGCATGAGGTGCACAAATAATGTAGAAGTCAGCTTTACATTATCATGGGCTGCAAGTCATAGAAATACCTGTTACAGTGTATCAGGGGCTCGCGGCTCAATAATGGTAGAGGACGATGAACTGACTTATGCATCTAATGGAGAAATTACTAAAAAAATAATTAATTCTGAATTCAATGATCCTTCACATAAAAATTGGTTTCGAGATATGTTTCTTGATTTTCAGGACTTAATTAGAAACCCAGCACGTCGCGATCCTCTAATAATTGAATCGCTCGTGACATCGGCAGCTATGGATGCAGCATATAATTCCAGTTGTCAATCTGGAAGATGGGTTGATTTAGATATTCCTAAATACCCTGAAGCTTGAGTCCTAGATTCAAACTTATAAAAAGAAGATTATTTTGGGAGAAGTTTTGTCAGCAATCACACTTTATGATGCTGCGTAGAAACTACTGAATTTTAACAAAAAGTATAATTCTAGTACTATTAGATAGGAGAGCTTATAATGTCAATTAAATTGGACCAGTCGATTCCTTCGAGCATTCCACGAGCTTGGTTGGCACTTTGCTTGCTTTGCTTTCCAACTGCTGTGCTCGCCCTCGATATGAGTGCGTTATACTTGGCCCTAGCTCACATCGCCGCCTCTTTTGATACCACATCAGTAACAGAATTGTGGATTCTAGATATTTACCCTCTTATGATCGCTGGATTCCTGATACCGATGGGAGGAATGAGTGATCGATGGGGCAACCGCCGTGTCTTACTAATTGGGGCAACAGCTTTCGCAATACTTTCAGCAATAGCTTCCATAGCACCAACGGCCTCTACGTTGATCATCGTAAGAGCTGCACTTGGCATTGCTGGAGCAACACTTATGCCTGCGACTCTCGGATTGATAAGCGAACTATTCCCAAGCCCTGAACAGCGGAGAATTGCAATTTCAATATGGACTGCTGCATTCATGGCAGGATTTGCTCTTGGGCCGATAATCGGTGGAGTTTTATTGGAGTTTTTTGGATGGGGTGCGATTTTCCTCTTAGCAGTCCCTGTCATGCTCCCTCTACTAATAGCTGGTCCGATGTTTTTCCCGAAATGTCTCAAGCCTGGAAGTCAAAAGCAATATGATTGGTTTAGTAGCATACTTTTTCTTACGGCTATAATTCCTCTTGTTCATGGACTAAAAGAATTTGTTAGCGCTGAAGCAAAGTTTAGTGCTGTGCTAAGTTTATCCTGGGGATTACTCGCTGGAGGAGTGTTCGTTGTGCGTCAACTTAAAGCTAGTAACCCTCTTCTAGATCTCAATATGATTCTGTCCAATTCAGAATTAGCGACCGCCTTGACGATACTTTTATTAGGGCCCGCCATTATCGGTGGCTTAACCCTTTTTGTGCCACAATATCTTCAACTTACTTACGGATTAAGTGCTGTTGTTGCCGGCGCATCAATTGCGCCTGCCTCTGTTGGTCTACTTATTGGGGCACTTATATCTCCCGTTCTTTCAAAAAAAATGAGAAGCAGTGGGGTAGTGATTGGAATCGGATTTTTTGTGATGGCTATAGGCCTTGTTACGATAGCATTTGGGATCCACCTAGGTCCAATATGGGTAGTAGCGGGTCTTGTCGTCGTATATTTTGGTTGCGGACCTTTTGACGCGCTTGCCACTGACATAGTAATTTCCTCGGCTCCTGAAGGCAAAAGTGCTTCAGCCGGCGCCGCAGCAGAGACGGCAACTGAACTCGGAATGGGATTAGGGATAGCTCTTTTCGGCACGCTAGGAACAGCCGTCTATCAAAGAATTTTGGCAAGTAAACTTATTAATGGTAACATTGAGAATGCTATCATAGAACGAGCCAAGAATTCGTTTTCAGTTGTCATGGCAGAAGCTTCCTCATTGGGAGGAAATCAAGGTGCATATCTCCGAGAACAAGCAAGTGAGGCTTTCTCGTCAGGACTTGCGACGGTAGCTAGTTCCACCGTAATACTTGCTATATTTTTATCCATACTATCTTTTATCTTTCTTCGAAAAACTGCTTAAGGTAGTTTGGCTCGGGTTATCTGTATGTACTGCATTTCTCAATATACCCGCCTCAAACTGAGCCTAATTTTCGTAATTTGAAGCGATTATGGAGCTTTGTTCGGCAAGATAGGAATGGAGGCTTCTTTTTGATTAGGACATATAATTACCCTATTTTAATTTAAATGCATCCTCCAGAACTAGCCCATTGATTGATGATACTATCAATGATGATCCCTTTTTTTTAAGTTTCAATCTTTTCTGTTTTAAAGCCTGAGCCGATGCACCTTTTGGTCCTGCAGATCTGAGCCTCACCGTGAGTCTTTCAACCATATTTATCTATACTTCTTATTTTGCCAGATACCTAACCCAACAGCCGATAAAATGTGTAAAGGAGCAATGTCAACCTTGCATGTGGGTACTCTTGCTGATCAAAATTTCCTCGAATTTAAAAGAATGCTTCAACGTGGTTTTATAGAGCATTTTAAAATCCTCTTCTTATTTTATACTCTAAATAAAACACGCTATCCTTTCTTTAAAAATTCTTACTTAGCTTACCAAATTAAGCTAATCTCTGACTGAGGACGTAAATATTTTGCGGTAACAGTTGGGAATGTAACCCAGGCGGCTAGCCAAAAATATGTAAATGCACAGTAATTACAGCATTAAAGAATGTCTTTAAAATTTAAGTATTCGCTTTTAAACGTTAACATGCTTTATAAACGATTACCAAACTACCTTCTTTAGGTAATTGCTTTTGATAAAAGCATTCACCTCGTTATCTCGCCTCTTATAAAAGCCTCTACTTTTTCATAGGCGACTTCATCGGAAAATTGTTCCGGTGGTGACTTCATGAAGTAACTGGAGGCAGATATTAATGGCCCTCCAATCCCACGGTCTAAGGCGATCTTTGCTGCCCGCACGGCATCAATGATCACGCCAGCGGAATTAGGAGAATCCCAAACCTCAAGCTTATATTCTATTGAGACAGGAACATCACCAAAATTACGACCCTCTAGACGTATAAAGGCCCACTTACGATCATCTAACCACTGAACATAATCAGAAGGACCAATATGTATGTTCTTCTCCGGCAACTTAGCCGAAGTATTTGAAGTGACAGCTTGGGTCTTTGAAATCTTCTTAGATTCTAGACGATCTCGCTCCAACATGTTTTTGAAGTCCATGTTCCCCCCTACGTTCAGCTGATACGTCCGATCGAGAGCAACTCCTCGCTTTTCAAAAAGGTGCACCATCTCGCGGTGAGTTATCGTGGCTCCAATTTGAGATTTTATGTCATCACCTATAATTGGGATTCCCGCTTCCTTGAATTTCTTCCCCCATTCGGGTTCACTAGCAACAAACACTGGTAACGCATTCACAAAGGCAACACCCGCATCAATTGCCGCTTGCGCATAGAAGCGAGCTGCATTTTCAGAACCTACTGGAAGATAACAGACGAGAACATCAACTTTAGCGCTTATTAATGAAGCAACCACATCAACCGGAGCTGCGCTAGACTCTTGAATAACCTGCCGATAGTAATATCCTAATCCGTCCAACGTTGGACCGCGAAGTACTTCTACACCAGTCAGCGGCACATCGGAGATTTTGATAGTGTTGTTCTCAGAGGCATTAATTGCCTCCGACAAGTCGAGACCGACCTTGGCCGCATCGACATCGAAGGCCATAACAAACTCAATATCAGAGACATGGTATTTTCCAAAGCGGACATGCATTAGACCTGGAACGTTCTGATCATCCGGTGCATTTTTGTAGTATTCAACACCTTGGACCAACGAAGACGCACAATTTCCAACGCCAACAATTGCCACCCGGATAGGGTTTTTTGGACTCATCACATTCTCCTCCCAAATACCTGTAGATGATAGGACTAATCTAACGAATGTAATCATAAGATATTTCATATAGCATGTCTATATGTTGTTTGCCAATCGCTACACCTCAATCGTTGCTATTTGCACCATCAATTACTTACATTAAATTATTAATCAAACTTTTGACCGTGCATTTATAATCTTGCTCGTAAAAATTAAGTCGACATATTGTCGCGTTTGATAATTAACTAAAAAATTAGTGATGTTTCAATATATAGAGAATGACGTTGAACTTTTTCTTTTTAGATTCCGTTGAAAACTACCTTGTATCAATTACAATTTCTCAAAAGCTTTATATGGTTCTCCATGCCACAAATACTATTTAGCGCCAGATAGATGTTCATTCGTATCTTCTTATCCTAAGCGTGCCTTTTGAAATTTCCTACTTTCCCTTAGTATGTGATGTCTAAAATAGGCTGATTGAAGTAGTAGCCTTTTCAGTCCCCTTTGTTGACAATTTTTTGAAGAGATTTAAAAAGATTCTCAGAAAAGTCCAGAAAAAGTCTTATTTTTTCTAAAGCTTCTACAAGTACAAAGTTGAAAAATAAATTTTCAGCTGAGGCTGTAAAGGCAGATCATCTAATCTTAGAGGATATCAAAAACTTTTAACTCTCCTATGCGAAGCATATTGCAGGGTTAAGACCTCTGCAAAATTCAAAGAGTATTAATTTTTAGTTTTTCTATCTCTTTAATTAAAGGAACTCCCGTTGGACGTAAATGCACACGTACTTCAAACTAAAAGTAAACAATAAGTTGCATAATACGAGTAGACACTTCGTCTTATAATATAACACTAAAAGTCTACTTATTTAAATTATTATCTTTCAACAAAATTCTCGACAAGTTATCTCTTTTAAGGCATAAAACAGTATTACCATTTCAAATGTATATGGCCGCCATGAGCGCAATTGACAAAACCCTATCATCCTTAAATTCGGATGTTTCATTGAACTGGTTTAACCGCAAAGGGTATCTCCAGGGCGTATTCTGGATTGTTTTGGTTTGTCTTATAAGCAATTTCAACGATATAGTCATGCGCTTAGCCGGTACGCGGCTGCCTAGCATACAGATCTCTTTCTTTCGTTTCTTTTTTGCATTTCTCACACTTATCCCCTTCATGGTGACACGAGGTAAATCAGCGTTTATGACTTTCCAACTAGAGTTTCATCTGTTACGTGCTATTCTTGGGTTTGGCGCCGTTGCCTTTTGGTGTACAGGCGTAAGTAAAGTTCCTCTGGCGGTCATGAGTACTATTGCCCTTACTGTTCCCATTTTTGTTCTCCCTATGGCATTTGTTCTCTTGAAAGAAAATGTAGGTTGGCAAAGAATAGCAGCCACGCTTACTGGCTTTGCGGGCATCTTTGTGATTATTAAAGGCACTACCGGTGATGAGGCCCTTCTTAATTCCTTATATCATTTCGATAATGCCTCTTTATTCTTAATTGCAGCAGCAGTGTTATTTGCAATCAGCGATATCTTAAATAAGAAAATGGTGCATCAAGAGTCTCATTTAACAATGCTTTTTTATTTTGCTGCCGGTACCTCTCTTTTTGGAGCAGTTCCTGCTGCTTTTGTTTGGACTTCGCCCACGATGACAGAACTCTTTTATCTTTTTTTCCTTGGCGCCGGGGGAAACTTGATTCTTTATTTCTTACTCAAGGCCTTTACTGCCACAGATGTGTCAGCTCTGGCTCCTTATCGGTATATTGAGCTTATTTTTGCAAGCTTCTTTGGATACCTCTTATTCAATGAAATTCCCACAAAAATGACCCTTTTAGGCGCCACCATCATTGTTCCCAGCACGTTTGCCATTGCCTACTACGAAACACGTCAACAAACGAATAAGGGCGAGTAATGAGGCTCATTTTTCTGATCTTATTGTTAACTATTCCAATCTTATTACAATGTTGGCCTTTATGCTCCTTTTTAATACGCTTCTTTACTCAAAATACCCAAAAAATTGCTTTTTTTTAAACTCCTGCAATTACCTCAATGGGATATGGAATAGAGATTACACTAACCAAAGTTGATTAAATGTATGTCTGAAAATAATATTATGTTAACTGAAGGCAAAGTTCCTCAAGGAGCCGCTAGAAATTCTTTATCTATATGCAATTCTAACGCTAATTTTTGTGAGCCAGTAAGCTGATGCAAGTTTGGAATTCATGGGTTACAGGCGAGTGAAATTGAAAATGGCAAGAAAATCCTTTAGAAAATTTATTACAATGAAGTCAAATAGATACCATAAAAAACAATTCCTCGAAATTCACAATAATTAAAAATGGAACAGACTATTTATTAAGAGATAAATATTAAAAATGTAGCTTCTTGGTTTGAAGCTTTTAAAACGGCAAAATGGTGGCTGTTAAACCTGCTAACCAAGGATCTAACCATTAGTAATTTAATGTCATTGTTTTAATAACAAAGTTACTTCGAAACCTAAAATTTAAGGAAATTCGCAGTATTGAGCTCCTATAAAAATAATGCTCAAGTTAAGTGTCTTATAATCCTCATGCGGCTTATCTTTTTTATTTTCATAAAATTTATTACTCTTACGCCTCGGACAATTTTCGGCGCAGAGTTTATGTACCACATACCAAAAAAATAGCTTCTTTAACGGCCGCTAAGAAGAGACTAATGAAGTATATAATATCTTAAGATAAAAAATCTTATTGCTCTTGTAGGTCTGCCAGTTATTGGCAAGAGAGCACTTGCTCAAGAGTTCTCACGGAAGAATAAAGGCATGAAAAAATGAAACACACAGCCATATCAAAAGAGAGGAGAAAAGCTATTGTGAGGTAAAGCAGAAGCTGATGAGAACATTCAGTAAGGTCTAATGGTAATGATTTATATAAGGAAATTTCCTTAATGCTGAGGCAATATAATAAAGATAAAAGTAAGGCAAGGACTTCTTTTCTTATTGAAATATGAAAATACTTCTTGTTAATCTGAAGCTATTATAGGCGGGAGGGGGCCACCTTAGCCTTCAAGCAGATTAACTGGCGAGTTGTGAGAAAAAATATAAATACACCTACAGGGCTGGCTTAAAGAGTAAAATCATCCCCCACGAATGCTAAAGTAAAATCCTAAAATTAGACGGCTAATTTTTGGAGTTAATTCCATACGCACACCCTATTAAGTTTCATAAATAATACATAATTTTCCTAGCAAAAGATTTTACATTAGGCCATGATGTGATGAGAAAAATTTATTGCTGTTCTTTCGTTCAATGAAGAGTAGCTGAGTAATTAATTGGAAAACACTATTGTTAGACCTTAAACAATTATCTGCATTTTATTATGTTGCAAAAACAAGAAGCTTCACTTTGGCTGAGACAATAGTCGGTGTTAAACAATCATGGTTGAGTCGTCAAATTTCTGAATTAGAAAATAAGTTTGGAAGTCTTTTACTGGAAAGAGGCCATGGTACTGTTTCTTTAACACCCGAAGGACAACTAGTCTATGAGGTAGTTGGAAAGCTATTATTTGAGGCTAAAATAGTTGAAAGCCTCATGTCTGAAAAGCATAATGAACCGAAAGGTAAGCTTAATATAGCAACGACAGTGGGTCATGCAGCGTGGCTAATTCATTATGTACCAGGCTTTTTGAAAAAATACCCAGAGATGCGAATAAGCATTAGCGGAAATGATGAAAATTTGGATATGCGATCTCAAAATGCTGATGTTGCTATTAGACCTTTTGTTCCTAAGAGCCCTGAACTTGTCCATATATACCTGCTGTCTTATCCCTTAGGCTTATTTGCAAGCCCTTTATACCTGAAAGAGTTTGGTGTTCCCAAAAAGCCAGGAGATTTAGATAACCATAGGTTAATTGCATTTGCTAAAGATAAAAGAGTCCCCTTTGGAAATGTAGATTGGCATTTAAAGCTTGGGACAAAAAATGACGAAACGAGAGAGCCTTATTTGCAAGTTAACTCTGCATTAGGACTCGCAAGAGCAGCTGAACTTGGTTTAGGAATCGTATCAATTTCAAAATTTCAGGAAGTATCTAAAGGCGTAAAGCTCATAGAAGTTCTTTCAGACATAGAAGGACCTATGGTTGATGTACATTATGTATACCCTAAAAGGCTTGAGCATGTTAAACGCTTAACAGTCTTTGGGGACTATATGGTTGAGATTTTAGAAAAAGAGAGTAAAAAGCCAGATTCTCATATTTTTAGAAAAAACTAGATTAACTTATATTGTTATCAACCTATACAATCTACTGTTTAACAGTATCACTTGATTAAAATTATTTTTGAACTACAGAGATCATAAATTGATGATGAATATTGCTTAACTCTATAATTTTCTTTTTCATGATAGGAATTCTTTCTAAATAAGAAAAATTATCTTAAATTTTTCTTAAAATATATTTACATTGATAAAATTATTGAGTCAACACCAAATTAGTTTTTATAGGTGTTTTTTGAATTATTACCTACAAAATAACGAAAACTTATATTGGCTATGATCTTAAATATCTACATTAAGTTATTGTTTTTCAAACAATTTTCTAAATAAGAAATTATTTTTTTAATTTTTCTTTACAAGAAAACATCAATATTATATCGTTATAATAACTAGAATAATAAGACGACATAAACAGGTAGAAAAATTGGGGAAAAGAACATGTTTTATAGTTATCTCAGCACTAAAAAAATGATGAATAATTTATCGTATTGTGGGTCACTTAGACTAATAGATTGGTTTGAACCAATCAAAGCCCAAACAATCTTAAACCAAAATTCTGTAATAAGGTTTGGCGTTCCTCCCGCGCCAACTGTAGAAGGTCGAGAAAAGCTAATAGCTTCTTTCCTTTCTATATTTTCTTTCATGTATAAAAAAATAAAAGCTCCCATTAATGAAAAAAGTTTGAAGAAATTTGGCCCGAGAATCATGCCAATTGGTGAGGAACACAATGTTCCTTGCAAAGCCTCCCTGTTAACTTAATCCAGTAGCCTTCGGTCTGCTGGAACTTTTTTTAAGAGGATTCAGGCAATAACCATTTTAAATTGAAATTAGAAAAGAAAAACCCGCTCCAAGATTTCGCGGTCTAAAGCGGGTTTTCAGCAACACATAACCATGAGGATACGTGCACATGTATTTTATAGCATATAATTATAATAATAATCCATCTCTGATTTTTTGTTCATTAGGGAAGAATAATAAACCCCAGACTTTCAATAAAACCTGTGCCCTTTCTTCGATGGAAGGAGTACGCCATGGATAGTTCTTTAAATCTAAAAGATTTAAACTCTCATTTCCTGAACCTGGTTGAGGATCATCTTCAGTACCTTCATAAGGCTGTGCTCAACCATCCTTTTTATGAGCAATTAATCAACCAGGATTTAAAAGAAGTACAATTTGTTTCTTTCCTTAATCAACAAGAGTATGTCTGGCGTTTTCTTTCTGAAGAGCTGATCTTTCTATCAAAACTGAATTACTCAAAATGCATTAATAGAATTTTTGTTAAAAATGCACAACTTTCTCTTATGACCGCGGGCAATCTTAGCATCCAGCTAGATAAGTTTAAGGGAAACTCGTGTAACCTAACAACAGCCTGCAGAGAATATATTGGCTTTTTGAAGGCTTTGATTGACAAAAGATTATTTCTTCCAATCTTTACCGCTATCTTGCCAAGATTTTGGTTGGCTACTCACTTGCACAAACGTTGCCTGAAACTCAATGTTCATAATCATCCTTATAAGCAATTTATCAAGCATTGTATTTCTATCAACGCAGAACAACAAACCATAAGAATTATCCAAACGCTTGATGATCTCGTACAAGCAATTTCAAAAGTAGAACAAACAGAAATGCAACAACTCTTTATGGATGAAGCCTTGCATGAATGCGAGCTCATCAATGAAGCTTATAAGCAGAATAATAATGAGAGGGTCTTATAACTGCCAAGCTAGCTTAGATAATGATAGCGAGTTTGATTCTTTTCACTTCTATTTTTTAAAATACCCTCTTTTACTCCAAACAAAAGATCTCGACTTGCTGTTGCGGTTGAAACATCTTTAAAAATATTCAGATAATCTTTACGTGAAAACCATTTATCTGAAAGCATATCTTTCGCATAATCAAGACGAGACCGAGAATCATGGACCGTAGGACTAGTAATATTCCTATACTGTTGCAGGGCCTCAAGAATGAGCGTTAAAGAAAAGTCTATAAATTTTGTTGATGCCCCTTCTTGGTCGCATTCTGCAAGAACGCTATAATAGTCCCCTTGGCGTGTCTTAATAAGTTCTTCAACTGTTATGTATTTAAAAATAGAGTTTTCTTTAGCAAGCAGCAGTTGCTGCCACAAGCGCCCCATTCTTCCATTTCCATCTGAAAAAGGATGGATAAATTCAAGCTCATAATGAAAGATACAAGCTTTAAGAAGCCAAGGGGTTTCTTTATCATTTTTTAAGAACCTAAACAAATCTTCCATAAGGGTAGGCACTCGTTTTGCTTGGGGTGGCATGTGCTTTACTTGACTCCCTTTGAAGATACCAACTCCCTTAGAGCGCCACTGTCCTGCTTCTTCTATAAGCCCTTTCATAAGATGTTTATGTGCGCGCAATAGATCCTTAATAGACAAGGGATTAAACTCATCAAAGCAAGAGTAAGTCCCTATAGCATTTTGGACTTCAATAATATCTTTCTTTGGCCCAATAACAGGCTTTCCTTCAAGAATATGGCTGACCTGCTCAAGGCTTAAAGTATTTCCTTCAATAGAAAGGGATGCTTGGATTGTTTTGATGTTGTTTTCTTTTCTAAGCTTGATAGGCGCTATATTGAGTCTTGCCCCTTCAAGAGTACCAAGAATATGAGATACCTCTTGAGAAAGAGAGAAAATCCTAGAAGTAATCGTGAAAGGTGGTTTGTAGCTCATGTTGTGATAGTATCAAATGATACTATTCTAGTAAAGATTAAAAATGGTTGTACGTATAAACAAAATTAGTTAGTTAGAGGTTTGACTTTCTAGAAGTACAAATTAACAAACCAATCTTTTTCCTTACTATGAGTTGCTAGATTCCTTTAAGGTAAGCTTCTTAAGTTTATCTCCAAATAAACTTGTCGCTTTTCTTAAAGGCTCATCCGCTAAATGAGCATAACGTTGAGTTGTTGCTGCCTGTGTGTGCCCCAAAAGCTTACCAACGATACTTAAACTTAAACCACTGGAGACTAAATGAGAAGCATGTGTATGTCTAAGATCATGAATCCGCACATTCTTAAGTCCAGCTTCTTTTGTAATTCTTTTCCAGAAAGTTTTAATTTCTTGGAGAGGTTGGCTACCTACTTTACTAGGAAAAAGGTAAGGAGAATTTTCTTTCCTGAATTTCTGAAGCTCACTAATAACAACAAGTGCATTTTCTGAAAGAGGAAGGTGCTCTTTCTTCTTTTGTTTTGTTAAATGAGCCGGTTTTGTCCAAATGCCTTTTTCAAGATCAAACTGTTCCCAAGTAGACTGTAAAAGTTCTCCTTTTCTGGCACCTGTAAGAAGCAATAATTTAAAAGTATAAGTTGTTAGGTGATGATTGTACTTATCTAAAACTGCCCACAAACGTTGGAGCTCTTCATCATTAAGCCATCTATCACGTTTCTCTTCTTGATACTTCTCAATTCCAAGAACTGGATTATCTGCACGCCATCCCCATTCTTTAGCCAAACTAAACATTTTGCTAAATAATGATCGAACCCTATTCGCAAGGTAAGGAGTATTACTTAAATCTCTATGCAACTTTTGAAGATCATGTAATGTGATAGACTCAAGTTTATACTTACCAAACCTTGGCAATATGATTGAAGAAATTATACGGCTATCCTCTTTGATACTTTTGGCTCTTTTATTCACCGCAGCATGTAATTCAAGATATTCTCTGGCAAGATCTGATATTGTATTCTGTTTTTTCTTCTCTTTATTAACGGCCGCAGGATCTTCACCTAAACTAATTTTTAAGGAAAGGTGTCTTGCCTTTTCTCGCGCTTCTTCTGCCGTAATATTTCCATGGACACCTATTTTAATTTTATGAGTACTATGAAATTGATTACGATATTGTAAGAAATAAGTTTTACGTCCAGTGGGATAAATCCTCAAATTGAATCCTGTAATTTCAGTATCCCATAGTGATATACGTTTGGTAGGGTGAGACACTATGCTTTCAACAGCTTTCTTGGTTAACTTTAATTTATTTATTGATTGTAGTGTCATCGCTTAATTCTTGATAATTTAATGATGATTACCTTAGCATCCTCAGGGATTTAAAGAAAGAAAAAAAGGGGAGCATATGGGGAGCAAAAGAAGCAAAATGAGAGCAATTTTCACAAATTCAAAAAGATCATGAATGTTAAATAAATGGCTTAAAATATAGATTTATGTATGAAAATGAATATGGGTAGATATTATATTCAACTGATTTGTAATCAGTAGGTCGTTGGTTCGAATCCGACATCCGGCACCAGTAAAATCAACTAATTATAAAATTACGCTCAAAAGTCGCTATCTGATCATATATTCCAGAAGCAATCTTCCAAAATCTTTTCTTCTCTGAGGAAATGTGCTTCCAGTTAATTCTAATTTTGAGAACTGAGTTAATAAATTTCCCATCTCCTTGGCCTTCGCCCCCACATTGACAATACTACATGTGTTCTTTACGGTGACATGAGCACTAATATAGGAACCAGGTATGAAAAAATTCTTTATCTTGATATGCGCATTTTTATCTTTAAATGCCCTATACGCAACTTCTCCTTTAAAAGATGAGATTACCTTTTTTAATGTTGGACAAGGTCATGCAGCTTTAATCAATAAGATTTCTCGTGTGCCTTTATTGATTGATGCCGGATCAGATGGGCGCCCCTATATGCAAGGTGAGACATATGAGTGGGAAACATACTCAGAACCTCTGCTGATTGGACAAATTAGTTCAAAAATACTCGACTGTTGGAAGCAATCGCATAATGGAGAACTCCAAGGAGGTAAATATGAATTAAATATTATTGTGACCCATCCTGACAAAGATCATAAAGATTTTATTCCTTCAATTTTATCTCAACTTCACTCATTTCAGGCTCAGTATAATTTTACTTTCTTGGCTAAAGCATTATTAGGAGGAAACGAGACACTTTATCCTCAAGAATTCTTGAAAGACTGTCCTTTTGAGTATTCTGTTAAATGCTTGGATATCTACTCGAGAGGTAATTGTGGATTCCTAGAATCAAGTGGATGCATAACGCATTTTTTTTGTCCCAAAGGAATACAAAGCGATGATAATAGATGGAGTATTATTATACGAGTACAATTAGATGACATTTCGGCCGTATTTACAGGAGATGCTAATAAAACTGTTAAAAAACAAATGCTCGATTCCTTAGCTGGAAGAACGAATGAGCTTGAATCAGACCTTCTACTTGCTCCTCATCATGGATCAGACAATGACACATACTTTGACTCATGGGATCAAGCTGTCAATCCTAGAGCAATTATTATAGGAGCAGCTCCTCATAGAAGATATGGACATCCAAGAGGTGAAATAATTTTTAAGCATTTAAATCTTTTACAAGGAAATGGTCGTATTTGGTCTCAAAAAGTGACTCCACATTGTATCCTTTATCGCAGTAATCAAGCATTACATGAAACTATCCAAGCTAATTTCTTCCAAGCAAAACAGAGATTGTTTGACAAAGTTCCGAATGTTTCACTACAGCATGAAACAGCGCTTGAAAAATGGCATTTAGTTTGGATTGATGCTCCTGTTTTTACTTTATGGACGACAGGCTCCTTAGCTTTTAGGGGAGATCCTCATAAACCTCTCTACCTTGATGCCCCAAATGGATTAATGACTTATGTCGCTGTACCAGAAGTTAAGTATTTTCTAAGTCCAACACAACGAGATCGCGAGCCTGCTTTAATAGAGTTTGTAAGTGAATTTTCTTTAAATGGTGAAGGTGATCTCGATACGGTCAGTACATTAAAACAACACGTCAAAACATTTTTATCAGAAGCAGAAACCTATTTATTAAAAGAAGGTCTGGTATTAAAAGATGGATTAACACTCTATGGAAATAGAGCAAGAATTTTAAATTCTATATTAGAAATTCCTGCTTCAGAAAGAAATGAGCTATTTGCACTTGTAAAACCTCTAATTCAATCTAATAGAAAAAATTTTAGTGTGAGATACCGCATTTTTAACGTTTTAAAAGCCATTAGGTCTGGCGAGCGTATTCCCTTAATAACATTTTTAAGAGACCAATCTTTTTTAGAACTTACAGATGCTGCGAGAACTGCCAATGCCATAGAAACTTTTTCTAACATCCCTCTCAACGAAGCACGAAAAATTATGCAATTACTACAACAAATTTATCCTGGTTTTATCGCCCTTTCTGCACGTGAAAAAGATAGTATTTTTGCTATGGTAACTACTCTGCATTCTATAAATCCAACAAGACGTGCCTCTGTATTCAATGCTGCTAGACCTCTTATAATGCCTTATGAACCCCTTCCAGAAAGAGATCCTAAAGTATGTTTCCGTGATGTAGACGACAATTCATCATTAATAAGCTTATTTAAAGATGAAGAACGGTTAGACGAGCTTACAAAAAAGTTGCAAGCTGCATTTCAGTATTTAACAAATGATCAACTTCTGCACCTTTATGGTGAAAATAAGCACTTTTTTATACAAGCTCTTAAAGAAATCCCTTCAACTCATCGAATCAATTTTTTGACAGAGATTCTACCTTTATTTCTGATTATTTCTCAAAAAGAACACCATGAAAGTTGGACTATTTCTGCAAGAACTCAACAATTAGCTAAGATCTATTTAGAACCTAATTTTTCTTTAAGAATATACTATTGTAGACTTCAAATGCAGGAAAATAGATTTTTACCGGTTGATGACTTTAAAATGTTACTGTCATTCAGTGAAGGATACGCTAAAAACCAAGCTGTAAAATTAGCAACAAATGCAACTTCATGATCCATCTATCTCTCTTAACTAAACTCACAATAACATAATGACAGTCAATTTTCTTCCAATCCTTAATTTTTGGTTTCAAGAATTAACCCCTGAACAATGGTGGACAAAAGATCCTACCCTTGATAATCAGATTAGTAAAAATTATAGCTCTCTTCATCACCAAGCAACAAAGGGTGAACTGTGGGAATGGCGTACAACAGCTGAAGGTCGACTTGCAGAAATTCTTATCTTAGATCAATTTTCGAGACACATTTATCGAGATCAACCCCAAGCTTTTGCGAGTGATTCTATGGCTCTCGTTCTCGCCCAAGAAGCTGTTCTTTTGAAATCTGATATGGACTTAACACCTATAAAAAGAAGCTTTCTTTACTTACCCTTTATGCATAGTGAATCAGCTAAAATTCATGAGATTGCCGTTAGACTTTATAAGGCATTAGGTCTTGAAAATAATCTTAAGTTTGAACTCAAGCATAAACAGATTATTGATCGCTTTGGACGCTACCCTCATCGAAATGAGCTTCTTCGAAGAATTTCTACTAAAGAAGAACTTGAATTTTTACAACAAGAAGATTCAAGATTCTAGCTTGACCTTTTGAAACTTTAAAGATGTCTTTTATAGCCTTTTCTTTCAAGCCAATCTTCACCATATCCAATGTATGTAAAATAGCCTCGCAAAACTTTTACATAACGACTTCCATAAGCACCATTCGATTGTTTACTCTTAAAAATTCCAAATGTTTTTCTCTTTCCATTAACAAAAGCATATATAGGATGATGAGAGCTGCCTGTCGAGACATCAATACTTTCTTCCCCATTAAAGTAACTCCAAGCTTTAATAATATCGTCATATGAAACCGTCTGAAATGTGTTGTAACCAAATAAGTCCCAGATCTTGTTCATATGTTTATTCGCATTTCTTTTCTTCTCTTCTTCTTGCAATGAATTCGCAATCACAGAAGTATTTGAGGATGACAATTGATTTTCATCTGAAATAAACTTTTCTTCTTTTTGTTTACCCTTAGTAGTCTTAGGAATAGAAACGGGTTCTTGTACCTTTTGCGAAAGTACTGAAAACAATTCTTCAGGGGAGTCTTGTAGAATTTCGAGCATTTTTTCTGTTTGTTGTTCTTCTGTATAATTAGCTTCTTCCTTCCCATTTTTCAGCTGTTCTAACTCTAACTTTGAACTAGGAAAATTCTCAGGAACTTTAATTGTTTTATTTGTTTGATTAGACTCTACAGAGGATCCCAATCGTTCAAAATTACTTATATTTTTGAGTTTTTTTAGCTTTTGTTTCTCTCTTTTCCTCCTATTTTTTTCTATATTTGGACCAATTATTTTATCTGATTTAACATGTGATCCATAAAATTTATTTATACATAAAAATTCAGGTAGAGGAGAAAAAGTAACGACAGAGGATCCTAATCTTTGTAACATTGCATTTCCCGTTTGAGAAGAGATCTGTTGTTCTTCAAAAAAATCTTTTATCTCTAAACCAAGAAAATTTTTACCCTCCTTCTTTAGACAAATAAGAAAATTTCTACCTTCTACAGCCAGTCGATTATCTTGATAATTTAAATGAAAGTGATTTGTACGATCAAAAAATTTCAATAACGTAGGAGAAAGCCTTAAAAGTGTTAACGTTTTTTCAGATAACTGTTTACACAAAGGCGGTGGATTCTGCGCTAACATATATTCAAAAATTCGTCGGATAATTTCAAAGCGTAAATCGAAAGCTTCGTTAGAAGACTGAAGTGCTTGTGTTTCTAAGTCCTTATTTTCTAAACTTAATTGATCATCACTAGAGTTTTTTGTAAATCTTTGCGTCCTGGTCCTTACTAAATATCCAAAATAGCTTATGAGATGTTTTTGAATGTACTCTTCTAAAGTATATTTTCCTGTCAATAGAGCTAAGGCAACTTCAACTGATTTCTTACTAGACCTTGCTCTCAAGGTAGCTGCTTTTCTATACATTTCTATTTTACTGTCAGCTATCTTATTCTCGACAGAAAGACGTAAAATATACTCAGCATTATCAGCCTCAAAGTCTGCATTTGCAATGGCTGTTTCTAAAATAAAATATAAAGGATGGCTTTTGTATAGAGCAAGTGAGAAGCCTGGATTTAGCCGTCTTAACCAACTAACACTATCTTCATAAGCGCCTTTATCTAGCTCTATAATTTTATCAATGAGTAGAAACTTACTAGGATCAGCCAAATTAATACAAAATTGCATACGTTCAAATGATGAACGTTGGAAAGGACTTGCTCCTTGAGAATGGTCATCGATGAGGATGTCCTTTTGAGATGATGAAATGGTAGCAGAAATATTTAAAAATAGGAAAATGACACTTTGAATAAATGTTTGCGTAAAAAATTTTTGCATCTTAAATCCTACAAAACCCTTTTAAATTCTCCATTTTCATATTAGGACAAAAGGACAAAATTTCAAGAAAAACCTCTCAACTTTAAGTTTTAAACTTATCTCTCAACAGAGACGCCTTGAAAAAGGATAAGCAAAAAAAGAAAAGAGAGAATTTAAGATTAAATGCTTAAATCCTCATAAAAAGTATTGTTATCTATAGAATAAATAATTTTTCTTTTTATTAGATTTTTTGAGCTAATAGAATTTAAATTGATTACAATTTCAAATATTTTCCGGTGAGCGTCTTTTACGCAATTTCGCAAACAATGGAAGTAAGACGCCTGCCACCAATGAAGCCGCCAAAATCAATTCTTTGTGATTTTCGTAAATCTTTTTCAAATGAAGATCGTCAGCTTTTTCCTCAAGTGTATTTAAAGCTTTATTAAGAGTCGGGGTCGGCTTTTTATGGTGTGTTGCAAGCATTAACAGGACACCCGTTAAAATAAGAAAACTACTTAACAGCATGCCTGTTTCGAAGTATCCAAAAAGAGGAACAAGATAATTGAACCCAAAATAAAGACTAAAACCTAAACCACTCAAAACTAAAGAGCCACCAACAGCACATAACCAAGAAAAAGTTTTTTCTTTAGTCTTTAAAAAGATATCTAAAACATTTAAAGCAAGTGCTATCATTTTGAACCTCTTAAAAGATTCGCAAGCAAAAGACCTGCTCCAAAAGCTAATAGAACAGCAGCTAAGGGACGCTCTGCAATTCGGTCTTCAAGTTCATCAAGCTTGTCTTGGCCATAGTGAACAAGTTCTTCACCTTTTTCTTTTAAAGTATCTGCCGAGATTGTTTGAGAAATGTATTTTAACTCATCTTTAAGATTATCAAAAACTTCATGAGCAGCATCTTTAAGGTCCTCAAAATCATCTGAAGCAGCATTTTTCAATTTGCCGTAAGCCTTTTCTGCATCAATAAGAAGTTTTTGCAAATTTTTTGCTTTTTTTGGATCAAGATTTTCAGAAGCCGAATCTGAAAGATCATTAATAATACTCCGATATTTATCGAGTTTATCACCTAGATTTCGAAGAACGAGATCATTAGTAGGCATAATTTATTCCCTTTTTAAATTTTTTTAAAAGGGCAGTTTTCTGGGGGCCAAGGGGTGGAATGAAAAGGATTCCCTTAAACTGCCCTACCACATCATGAGGCAATTTTCATTTTATATAAAAGTAACACGAACAACAGTTTAAAGAGATTGGATTTTTCTCTCTTCTCTGACACTTTCTTGAACAAATCTTTAAGCATTACTCTCTAAGTTAGATCTTTAATCATTTGGGACTAGCTTTTTGTTTCATTCTGATTAATTTTAGGAAGCAGATTTTTATAAGAAAGAAGTGATATGTGGCTTTATTATCTAAACAAGCTTAGGGTGAATATCCTTTTTCAAATACTCTGCGTATTTACGTTCGTTATTGTTCTTGGAGATCACTGTCCTGTTGCCTTTAAAAGATTTTCTTATGCCTTAAGTCTTTCAATAAAGGAACTTCTCGTTTTCTGTCTGCCCTTTATTATCTTTAGTTATCTTACGTCTTGTCTTCTTTCATTAAAACAAGGCGCTTTAAAGTTTATAATTTTAATTTTGGCAGGCGTAGTATTTTCAAATGCTCTTTCTATTTTGGCTGCCTATGGGGTTAAAATTATAGGTCTTTTAGAGACAAGTCTTCAAAAAGCAACCTTGATTGCTTCGACAAACATTTTGACACCGTTATGGAATTTTACATTGCCACTTTTTATCAAAAATGATTGGGCGTTATTTACGGGGTTAGCAGTTGGTGCATTTTTAGCACTCTTTCCACAACCAAGGATTGAAAAAAAAATAAAAAAGCTTCGTGAAAAAGTCGATTATTTCTTGAATAAAATCTTTATTCCTATTTTACCTGTATTCATTTTAGGCTTTATGGTGAAGTTAAGCCATGAGGGCCAACTTCACCCTATCCTGCAAAATTATGCGCCTATGTTTGTTATTATTTTTGTGTCGCTTTCCCTTTATATTCTTCTAATGTATGGTTTTGCCGTAAGGTTCAAAGCCCGTGCATGGGTAACTTGTCTGAGAAATGTCTTACCCTCTGCGGTCACAGGATTTTCAACAATGTCGAGTGCCGCTACGATGCCTGTTACTTTATATGCTGCTGAGAAAAATACGCGTGGTAACAAATTAGTCGAAGCTATTATTCCTGCCACTGTGAATATCCATTTGTTAGGAGATTCTATCGGTATTCCAATCATGGTGATGGTAGTAATGGCTGCTTTTGGCCATTCTCCAATGGATTTTTCAACTTACCTTCTTTTTACAAGCTATTTTTTAATCACAAAGTTTGCTGTGGCGGCGATTCCTGGAGCAACCATTATTATCATGGTGCCGGTACTTGAGACACATTTTGGATTTACCTCTGAAATGTCGGCCCTAATTACATCAATCTATATTTTATTTGACCCCATTATTACCGCCGCAAATGTGACGGGGAATGGAGCTTTTGCTATGCTCTTCACAAATTTATTGAGTAAAAAGCAGGCGCGTCCTCAAGAAGGTTTTATCTCTTAAAAAATACTCTTAAGCTTTAGGACGCATTGTTGGAAAAGCAATCACATCACGAATGCTTGGAGAGTTTGTTAGGAGCATTACCAGACGATCAATACCAATCCCAAGCCCCCCTGTCGGCGGAAAGCCGTATTCAAGCGCTGTAATAAAGTCTTGATCAAACGGCATTGACTCTTCATTCCCACGTGCTTTAGCAGCAACTTGAGCTTCAAAGCGTGATTTTTGATCCAAGGGATCAGCAAGCTCAGAGAATCCATTAGCAATCTCCCAAGCATTTACATAGGTTTCAAAGCGCTCAGTAAGGCGTGGATTTTGTGGGTGAGGTTTTGCCAATGGAGAAATATCTAAAGGAAATTCTGTCACATGTGTAGGCTGAATTAAAGTATGTTCGACTTTTTCAGCAAATAAAATTTCAACGACGCTTCCCCATGAATCAGCTTGGCTGACATTAACATCTGTTTTCTGAGCGGCCACTTTTGCTTCCTCGAGAGAATGAAATTGATTAAAATCAATTCCTGTCGCCTCTTTAACAAGAGTTAACATTGGTTTTCTCTCCCATGGACCCGCGAAATTAAGTTCATTATCCCCAAAATTAAATTGAAGTTTTCCGAAAACTTTTTCAGCAACAGCTGTAACAAGACTTTCAGTTAAGGCCATCATCTTGTCACCATCCGCATAAGCTTCATAGATTTCAATCATTGTAAACTCTGGATTATGGCGTGTAGAAAGGCCTTCATTACGAAAGTTTCGATTAATCTCGAAAACTTTTTCAGAAAGGCCCCCAACAATAAGACGTTTGAGATAAAGCTCAGGTGCGATTCTTAAATAAAGATCCATATCAAGAGCATTGTGATGCGTAATAAAAGGTTTAGCGGCAGCTCCGCCCGCTAAAACATGCAGCATCGGCGTTTCTACTTCAAGAAATTCTTTTCTCATCAAATAATCGCGAATGGCACTAACAATTTGCGACCGTTCCCGAAGTGTTTGACGAGATTCAGGATTTGCAATTAAATCAAGATAACGCTGACGATAACGCGTTTCTAAATCTTGAAGACCATGATACTTTTCTGGAGGAGGAAGCAAACTTTTACTTAGAAGAGTTATTGATTCTGCATTCACAGTAATTTCACCCCTAGGTGTTCGACGGACAATGCCTTCAACACCAATAAAATCCCCTAAATCTAAAAACTTAATAAGTTCAAGTTGCTCTTCTGTTAAATAGTTTTTATGACAGAAAACCTGAAGTTTTTCATAAGGATCCCAAAGATCAATAAACATCCCACTATTTCGAATTGACGCAATGCGACCCGCAATTCGAACCTTATCGGTTGTTTCTTGACCTGCTTCAAGAGCTGTATATGTCTGCTGAATCTGACTGAGTGTATGGGTTTTTTGGTAACCTGAAGGATAAGGGTCAATCCCTTTTTCGCGAAGAGTTTCAAGCTTTTTTAATCGAACAGCACGAAATTCATTTTCATCTTTCACAGAGGTATCTATCGGAGTTGTCATAAGAGTGCCTATTATTTCTTTTGAAATGCATTTTCCACATAAAGTGGGATAGGGTCAAGAATTTGCTTAAAAGAAAACATTTTGATTATTTCTTAATAAGGTTTTCCAGAATTTGAACGGCATTTAAAGCAGCTCCTTTTCGAAGGTTATCTGCGGCAATCCACAAGGAAAGACCAGAAGCGACTGTTTTATCTTGGCGCAATCGACTAACACACACAACATCTTCTCCTGCAATTTCAAGAGGCGTGATATAGCCGCCTTCTTCTTGACGATCCAAAACGAAAATCCCTTTTGATTTTTGAAGAGTAGAGCGAGCCGTTTCGACTGTGATAGATTGTTCAAATTCCACATTTACCGAAAGACAATGTCCAATAAAAACAGGAACTCGAACACAAGTTGCTGTAACTTTGAGGGGATCTTCAAAAATCTTTCTTGTCTCAAGCGCAATCTTGTCTTCCTCTGCTGTGAAGCCATCTGGATGAAAACGATCTATTTGCGGAATAAGATTAAAAGCAATTTGCTTTGGAAAAATTACTTCAGGTATCATTTCATTTACAAGAATGGCTCTTGTTTGATTAAAAAGCTCATCCATTGCGGCTGAACCAGCACCTGAAACAGACTGATAAGTGGATAAAACAATGCGCTTAATTCTCGCAAGATCATGCAAAGGTTTAAGAGCGACAACTAAGGGAATAACCACACAATTTGGACTTGCAATAAGTCCTCGCTTTGGGCGTCCATGAAGACGATGACTATTAACTTCAGGTACAACAAGAGGGACATCCGGCTCTAAACGAAAATGAGAACTTTTATCAACAATAATTGCGCCGGCAGAAGCAATTTTCGGTAGGAACTGTGCAGCAATTTTAGAATCTACCGCAGAGATCACAAAATCAATTCCTGTAAAATCAAATTCTTCAAGATTTTTCACAGGAAGAACTTTATCGTCTCCATAGGAGACTTCTGCTCCATTTGAGCGTTTTGAAGCTAAAGCAAAAATTTCTTTAACTGGAAAACGTCGTTCAGCTAATATATTTAAAGCCTCACGGCCAACACTGCCTGTAGCACCTATAACGGCAATTCGATAAGTCATACTTTTTTCCTCAAGTAAAAGATTGATTTACCTATAATCAAGCTGAGAAAAGAAATCTAGGAAATAAAGTATCTAAGCGGCGGCGGCAGCAATTAAAGGAAGCTGTTTTACAGGTGTTACAAATCGAACAGGTTTTTGAGTTCTTATAAGTTGAGAAGAAAACGTTTTAGGGGAGAGAGAAACATTTTGAACTTCTGAAATTGATTTTCCACAAAGTACTTCTGTCATTTTGTGAAAATAATTTGTTTCTGTCGTAGCATGAGCCTTTTGTTCAATAAGTTTTAAAGTTCTTTGATCTGTCGTATCGAGAGGAATTGCATAAGGCAGATCAAATTGAAGGCGGAAATAGCTTTTTCCTTCTTCCAATTCTGTCGCCAAAATAGCATGAGTTGCAGCTGTTGCACTATTCATAAAGTAAGAAGGGATATTACCTGGTTTTCCAAAGCCGAAGATACCTGCTTTTTCATTAAAGACAATAGGTTGCTCACGACCTGTCCCAATAGCTACTAATTGGATTTCACCAGTATAAGTTTCATCGAAAGCACCTTGATTTATTAAACGTTGTGCATAGGATTTTGCCAAAGCAGCTGGATCATTTGCAGAAACACCCCCATCTACATATTGATGAACTTCACCAGTATAATTTGCATCATCCAATAAAGTTCCTTCTGAAATTACTTTTTTCGCATAATAAGTAGGAGCTGCAGTAGTGGCTTCAAGTCCCTCGATAGGAGTTATATTACCTCCAGGTAAATCCGGCTGGGTATAATCAATCTGTCTCTCTTGAGGAATTTGATTTGTAAGAAGATATGTACGCTCATTAACATCATCATAGACGGTTAAACCTATATGAGATTTAAGTTCACTCATTTTTTCAATTTTTATATGCTTTTTCATAGTTTCTCGTAAACCATCGGTTGAATAATTCGGTCCCCAAATTCCTCCTAATAACCATTGCATCCATCCATTGGTTTTAAAGATTGTTTGTGATTCGTTATAGTAAATTTCTTTTAGCTCTTTTGCAGCTATACCCGCGCCTATACCGACAGCTTGAATACCGCCAGTGGAAGTTCCTACAATTACGTCAAAGAATTCATTAAGTTTTTTTCCAGTGCTTTCATAAATAACACTTTCAAGAACATTTAAAATCTCTGCAGATCCTATACCTCTTGTGCCTCCTCCTCCCAAAGCAAGGACACGCACAGGACGCTTATTTTGTTCTTCTGTTTGATGTTTAGAAAAGTTTGAGAGTGCTTGCGGAGTAGGAACTGACTCATCTACTGAAGATTTTGTTGGCGCAACCATGATATGACGATGATTAGTAACATCATCAATAAGATCATCATGATCTTGATTTGCATAAACTATCCCCATAAATAAAAGGCTTAAAAGTCTTAAGGATGCATAAATCTTAATTGTTGCTTTAATCATATTTTTACTTACAATAATAAAATTTTTATTTGTACTTAATTGTAAATATTTAAATGAATAAGATTAAAAATGAATTAAAATGAAAATTTATTTTTAAAGTAAAGGGGGGGTTAATGTTTAAATTAACCCTCTACACTTCACTTATTATTTAATAAAGGTCTTAAAACCCGACAGCTTCGTTAGCAGGAACATAGGCATAACCAAGTTCCTTAGCAACTGCGTCATATGTAACATCTCCTCGAAATACATTCAGTCCTTTGCAAAGATGAGGATCTTCAGCTAACGCTTTTTTATAGCCTTTATTTGCTAGATCTAACACAAAAGGAAGCGTTGCATTATTGAGAGCAAAGGTAGACGTACGAGCAACCCCCCCAGGCATATTTGCAACACAATAATGGACAATACCCTCTACAACGTAAGTTGGGTTGTCATGGGTTGTTGGACGACTTGTTTCGAAGCATCCTCCTTGATCAATGGCAACATCGACAAGAACAGAACCAGGACGCATTTTCTTAAGCATATCCCGCGTTACAAGACGAGGGGCTGCAGCACCAGGCACGAGAACCGCACCAATCACAAGATCAGCTTGCATAACATAACGCTCAATAGCATCAAAAGTTGCATAAATGGTATTAAGACGAGGACCAAATTCTGCGTCTAATTGTTGGAGTCTCGTCAGTGACTTATCAATAACAGTAACATTTGCTTCAAGTCCAATTGACATTCTCAAAGCATTTGTTCCAACAACGCCTCCTCCTAAAACCACAACGTGAGCAGGTTCAACACCAGGAACACCTCCCAATAGAACGCCAGAGCCGCCTGGATATTTCTCGAGATTATAAGCTCCAACTTGAATTGACATGCGGCCTGCAACTTCACTCATTGGTCGCAGTAAAGGTAGACCTCCAGAACGATCGGTAACAGTTTCATAAGCAATCGCAATACACTTTGACTCAATAAGACCTTTTGCCTGTTCAGGATCTGGAGCTAAATGAAGATAAGTAAAGAGGATTTGGCCCTCTTTTAGTAATTTAGTTTCGCTTGGTTGAGGTTCTTTGACCTTTACGATCATTTCAGCTTGTTCAAAAATTTCTTGCGCAGAAGATTTTATATGAGCTCCAACCTTACGGTAATCTTCATCACTAATACCAATACCAGCACCTGCATTGGTTTCAATAATAACCTCATGACCATGGTAAATAAGTTCGCGAACACTACTTGGCACCAATCCAACGCGATATTCATGTGTTTTTATTTCTTTAGGAACGCCTATACGCATTCAATTACTCCTTTTAAAGAATTCTCAGATCTCAGCAGAAGGATATAGGCTGGTTTTAAGAAAAAAGCAAACCGCTTTTAAGATAATGTGTCCGAGGGGTTAGAATTTTGGTTGTTGACTGGTGGAATCCCTAGAATTTTTAATGTTCTTAACAAGTCGCCTCCATCTTGAATAAGCTCAGATAGTAACTCACTTAAAGACATATGCCCCCAAGAGACAGCTCTCCGAATAAGATAAGGTGTAGGACTATGAGGCTCTATTTTCGTGAGGTAATCAGCTATTTCTGCAAGCATTTGATAAGCTTGTTCACGATTTTCAATAGGCGAGGAAGTATCTTTTTTCATCATTTTTTTTACCAGGTTAATAGAAGACGTAAGGGTTGAAAGTTTTTCTTCGGTTATCTCATTTGTGCTGTTATTAGAAGAGTTTACATTTTTAAGAGGTTCTCTTTTTTTTAAGATTAAAAGAGAAAAATCCTCTATTTTTTTTATTTCTTGTCGCAAAAGATTAAGGATAGAGGGATGATTAGAAGATTTTTGTAAAATGAAATTTTCTAAAGCATTAATTGTTTTGATCGTATTCTGACAAGTATCAATAAGCTCTTTATAAAATTCAACTGGGGTTTGAGATTGGCTTTGAAGAAATTGAGCCATTTTGACATGAGGTTCATCATGAACCGGGATAGTTTTTTGTGTGCCATTATGGCCCATCTTTAAAGTGTTATCATAACGAGCAGCTATTTCATAATCGGTATATGTATAACCTTTATTGTTCGTTTGCGAAGGATGCGTAATGGGCATTAATCGTAAAGGAATAAGTAATTTTTCATTCAGCCACTCAAGTGGTGCTAAACGATGTTCAATGTCTTCTCCTTGAATTTGCGGGTGTAATGTTGGCCAAAATCCTGTACAAAGGTGAAAGCATAAGGAAATTCCAAGATCAAGACCTTTAATACCATATAGTCTAAGCCACGCATCTGTAAGCCAAGCTGCAACTTGGAGGTCCTTCGACTCTTTTTCTAGAACATTACAAGCTAATTCTTCAACCTGTCCCCAATCGGCTTTTTTGAGATCTCTTTGCCAAACCCCTAAAGGCAAAGTTTCATCCTCCTCAAGACGTGCATTTCGAAGAACATCATAATGAGACTCATATTGTAAATACCGTCCCGCTGGCTCTTTGCCTTTAATAGGAGCTAAAAGAGACGAGATCTGTTTTGAAGCTTTTTGTAAACCGAGCACCATTTAGAAAACCTTTTTTAATGAATTCCCTCTCAAGATAAAAGAATCAAGTAGAGGTGCCTGAATTGGGAAACGAGGAAGAGAAATATATTTTAACTTAGCAGGCGCTTTGGTCTGAGCTGCATTTTTCTCTTCTTTTTTAGGTTTGTCAGCTTCATAGAGGCCGAGTCTCAAATAAATTCGACTATCGGCTGTTTTTCGCTCCATTACCAATTCATTATTTTCTTGATTAAAATCAAGTCTGCATGTTGTTGGAATGGTAAATTCCAATAAAGAATTGGGAAGACCTTTAGGACTTAAAACCTCAGATTCATAAGATATATGTTGTTTGATGAGCTTAATTAAACTCCAACGTCCTGTATACGCAAAACTTGCTTTGGGGCCAACCACTGTTAAACTTGGTTGCCGCGGGTCAGACAGAGGCGTTTGATCGCCATCAAGAGCCCAACGAAAATCAACAAGAATTGGCATTCCCATAGACCATGAGGCCTTTGTATTTTTTTGACGAAAATCAAGGGACTGAGATCCTACTTGCATACTCCAATCAATAATTTTATCGCCTCCAACTTCACGTTTACGCTCTGTGCGGAATAAGATTTCAAAATCAATTCTTGAAAGTTCTTGTCCTGGACCTTGATCAAGAGCAGCTAACATTAAAGCACGAATGCTTTGAATATTTTTAATAAAACGAAGAGCTTCAGATTCTGTGTCTCCAACTTTAAAATATCGTTCAAGAGCAGAGATCTCCTGCAAATCAAGAGCATCAAAAAGATCAAAAAAGACTGCAACATCATTAGGATCCGCTTCAAAATTCTCAGAATTTTCTAATTTCTTGCTAAAAGGAAAACGACCTGCAAGGTTAGTATTAAAAAAGGTTGCTGCTTTGTTGTAATGTTCAAACGCGCGACGGAGAGTAACATTTTTACATCTCTTTCTGAGTTGTTGCGTGATCGTATTACGGACATCAATGAAATAATCATTTAATCCAGTGAAATCGTCTTGCAAATCAAATGACTCACAGTTCTCAAGGGTAATTTCATTAATGTCGTATGTTAGAAAATGCTCCAATCCAACTAAAGAACTGCCTGGTGTTTTCTTCTCATAATCATCAATTGCTTTGATAATACGTGTCCACCAATCGACAAGTGGGATATCAAAAGGAATATCTTCAAGATATCCAATACTAAGAAGTGAAAGAATGGGTTCAGCAAGCTCTTTTGCAAGGAAACCAACTCTCACTCTTTGTGCTTTTAAAAATGCTTTCATATCATTTATGTCACGGACACCGAATGCTTTTAACCCAACCATAGGGCTCCCATCCCACCACATAAACATATCTTCACGTGCGGCATATAAATCATCATTTTCAAGCATTTTTTCAATTTTTTGAAGGATAACTTGGCTCTCGTTGACCAGAAGTTGGCGCAATTGCGTATTTTGAGTCACAAATCCACCCTCATCAAAAATACTAAAGATTCGAGCAAACATGGGGACAACTTTGGTAATATTTGAGACTTGTGCTTGAAGAAGCTCACGTGCCCCTAGACCGATGCCACTCGAAGCTTCTTCATTAATAACTTGGGCTTGAGCAACATAGTTCAAAACACCTTGACGTATACTATTACGACCAATAACTTTCATAATATTTTGTAGAACAGAAGGCATATTATTAAGACGTTGCGCCATAAATTCTTCAAAACTTTCAATTGATTTAATGGCTTTTTGTAAGGTGAGATCATCCCAAAATAGAAGTTTTCCTGCAGGAATTTTCGTATTTATCTGTTGAGTAATTGATTTTGCCATGAAAGGCTCATTTAAAAATATAGACGTATAATCAATAAAGTGAATAAGACCTGGCGAAGGATCTGAAATAAGTTGACCATTTCGTAAAACAAATAAAGGACCAGTTAAGGGAGTTGTAAAGCTGGCAAGCGCTAGCTTGAATTTAATAAATTCTCTTTCAGAAATTTTATTTAATTCTAAAGCAATATCTTTCCCAAGTAAGGTTGAAGTCATAATTTGGTTGATCACTGTACTGTATCCTGGCCCAGGTTCAAAGACGTCTTTGTCAGCCCAGTCAAGGGTACCGCTTGAAATAATGTCAGCTGTGGCAATAGCTTCATCCACAACTTTACGTAAATCTTCACTACGATAAGTTCTTATTTGTCCTGTATCCGCAAGATAGGTTAACCTTTTTGTAATGCTTGCAAAAATAGGAAAGCTCTCATCTAAATTAAATGCATGATCAATAAAGTTTTTATAAATAAGGCCCAGCTTTTGACCAGCTAACACCTTGAAAGGTGTTAAATCAATTGGCCGTTCAAGACTCAATGATAAGGCAGAACTGTAATAATCTGCAGAAGTATAAAATTGAGTAGGCAAGTCCTTGTTAAAAAGATATTTTATAAGGCTGGCTAAATCTTGGATGTTACGACTATGTTCTAAGTTATTGAAGTTATGAACTTGCTGTTCGAGCAGATGAATCTCTTGAACATATTTTTTCATTGCCATAAAAGGCCTTGATAAAAGAGGATTTATAGCATTTTCTTTATTACCACTACTAGGAAATTCAAGTTTTTTTACAGAAATAATATCGTCTATTTTTTTCAGGATTGTAGTATATAAAGAGGGCAAAATAATACGATCATAACCAGCTGAAAAAGCGAGTCGAATATTGTGATTTAATTTACTAAACCATGAGACGGGGATAAATATTGATCCCACGTTCACAGTATCAATTGCTGTGAATTTTTCTAGGATGAGATCAGCTTGCTGATTAAGATAAGCAAGAAGTCGTGGATCATTAGATACGCCTCCTTTAAGACTAACTCCTTGGATCGAACGATCAATCTGTGTAAGCGCAGGCATGGTGGTACTTAGCCCGGATTTAAGATTATCATACGCAAAAATAAGTCCAACAAACCATATAATACTGATAGCCAAAGCAGATGCTTTGACATAATTTAACAGTCTCCTCGTTGAAACTAATATTCTCATAATAGGTTGTGCTAACGTTGACTCAGCAAAAATCTTTTTCTCAAATAGATCCGTAATAAAGCAAAGTCGTTCTTCAGGTATCTCTTGATAGTCTTTCTCATGACGACTCTCATAGTTCGTTGCCAGGGTAGAGAATGAGGAAGTCACTTGAGAAGTTACAGGTGCTTTTCCTGCTAAGTAAATACCTCTTAAAAAGAAGGATTCATGGTAAGCACTATCTTTAAATATTTGATCTAAATAAACCTGAAGATTCTCTTTAAGTTGAATAAATTCGAGTGGAAATGAAAAGGTTCCATCGATGAGTTCTGGCTGAGTTTTGCGGGCAGTAAAAATAGAGGATCGAACACGATCAAGAGTTCTATGGATATGACGAAATGCCTCATCAACCCAAGACGAAGAATAATTTGCATCAGCACTATAAGGGCATGACCAGCCTAACATTTCTTGAGAGTTTGCATAAGGAAGGGCTTCAATGAAGCTTTGAAATCCAGGCATCGTATCACTTTTCGTAACAACAAGATAAACAGGGACTTTTATCCCTAAAGTACTTTGAAGTTCCCAAAGTTTGGCATAAATAACTTTAGCTCGCTCGTATACCTCATTACGGCTTAAGCGCTTAGACGAAATCAATTCATCACAAGGTAAAGTCAAAATGATACCATCAATCGGACGTTTAGGGCGAAACCTATTTAATAATTGTAAAAGATAGTTCCACTCTTGATTATCAGATGAAAGCGAATTTTCTCGCAATATAAAAGGACCATTTGGCTCTAAAATCACCGCGTTATCATAAAAACGCCATAGCAATTTAGAGTGGTCTTCAGGAATTTCAAATTCTGGTTTGCCAATGGGGAGTTCAAGGTTCAAATTCTTTAATAATGTTGTTTTTCCTGAGCCTTCTGCACCTACTAAAAGGTACCAAGGAAGAGTATATTGAGGTTCTCTAGAACCTAGATACATTTTAAGAATTTCTTCAGTTTGACGGAATGAAGTACTTAGTTCATCTTTAGGGAGGCGTCCCATCCCTAAATTAGAGAACTTATTTTTTAAACTTGTTATAAAGGTTAAAAGACGTTTTAAGAAAGAAGTTTCATTCGCTTGCAAAGGTTGAGGCACACGGGTTTTAGTTTTTTGTTTTAGAGTTTTAGCAATTGTTTTTTTTGCAAGGAATACGAGGAAAATAACAAGTAAAATTCCTAAAGCAAGAGCAATAAAAACAAAATAAGGAAGATAGGGAAGAAAACCTTGTAAAATTTCTGTTATCATCTGATTCTCCTACCGCTTCTTCCCAGATTCATAAAGAATACGGTCCACAATTTCAAAAGTCTCACTTGTAACATTTCTCCAAACTCCATAAGATGCTAGCAGCAACAACGTGAAGACACCCGCAATCACACTCATCCATAAACGTACATCCTGAAGAAGTTTGACTTTTTGCGGTTCAGGCGTATGTGTATAAGCTTCGGGGAAAAGTCGTTCTCCTTCTTGATAAAGCTTAGGCTCTGAATGGTTAATAAAAACATAAAGCTGACGAAGATAATGTGCTAATTGACCTTCATCATTTGTATCCCGATATTTTCCTTGAAACCCAAGACCTAAAGCTAACAAATAAATGTGTGCGAGGTCATTCCGTAAGGGATCTCGCGTCGATAATAAATTTTCAAGCCGTATAAAAAATTGCTCTCCAGCATCATGGGTATTAAAAAAGAATGACTCTAAGAGATTATCTTCCCAATATTTACGTCCTTTCCAATCTAAAGATAAAAAGATTTCATCTGCAAGAGACGCCATAATATATTTTGTTTCAAGATAATAACTGACGGCAAACTCACCTCCAAAACGGCTAGATTCCATAGTTTGACGTTCAATTAGGAGACGAAGTTCTTCTAAAAAAGAACGCGCTTGATTTGCAATTGTCTCATTTTGATCCCCAGGAATATCGTCTATACCATCTTCAATAGGGAGCCATTGGTCAGTTTTGATTCTTTCTTTAATTTCAATTATTTTAGAGTAAAATTCTTCAAAATAACGAACGACAAAAGAAGTTTCATAATCTCCTTGACGTCTTAAATTAATTGTTGCACTCATCGTGTCTTCGCTCCTTTAAGCATACTCATTTTTCTAAATTTTCTTAGGGACATAGAGCACAAGTTCAATAGGTCTCTTCTCTTGTGTATCAGCAATATTAAAAATTTGTAAATTTTCATCAGGATTGATAAATCGAGGATTAACTTCAACTGAAAATAATAAAACATCCTTGGCAGGAAAAAGTTTCATTTCTTCATCACCTTCAATAATTTTACGAATTGCACCAAGAATTCGTTTATCTCGGCTTGAGGCAACATGTGTTTCGGAAGCGATTAAAGCATTCATAAGCCAAGCTACGAGGTCTTTCTCGCTCATTGCAGGTGAAGCTTTTACACCCAAAATTAAGTAGTTACCTATCCATTCTTTCTTTAAAGATAATGAGAAAAGTCGATCTTTTTGGCTGAAAGGAACGACAAAATATCCCTCTTGGATTCTAGCTAACATTGAATTTATATAAGAGATGAGTTCTACATAACTTGCTTTAATATTATTATGTTGATAAGCCTTAAAAACAGGTGGCATTTGTCCTAAATGAAGCGTCGAAACATGGCTTGCAACTGTCGCTAACTGTAAATACAACTGAAATGGATGAGCTGCTCCAGCATGTAAAGTAGCTTCAAATGATAATAAGCCTGTCGTAAGTGCCCGGATACTTTGTTCAGCTTCAGCTGACATTATTTCTCCTGTATTGCTATAAAGTTGATCCCCTAAGAATGCAATTTTTTCGCGTATTGCTTTGGCAAGATCTAAGCCGAGAACCCCTAAAGGAGAATCCGTTTCAACTTTTAGAAGAGGGGCTATGTAATCAGTGGTAGCAAAACCATTTGTTGAATAATAAACCTCCATAAGAGGTAAAGCTATGTAACGTGATGGAACTTCCTCTCCAATAAATAAACCTAGGTTAGGTTGAAGTGTTGGAAATGTGATCTTTCCTTCTCCTGTATTCTCATCAACCACATTTGATCCATCCTTAGACATAAAGCGAGCATCTTCTTTAGATACGTTTAATGTCCCTGGCTTGTATTCAGGGATAATTAAAAATACTTTGAGTGGTTTTATTTTCAAAGTTTCAATAAAAGGATTTAAATCAACCTCAAGAACGTCGCCTTCATTAGCGTAGGTGGAAACAACTAATCCATCTGGTGTAATGGCTTCAAGTTCTAAAATACGTAATTTACCGGCCACTAAAATTGCAGGATCAAAAGTAAAATGCGTAATTCCCCAATGATGAGAAACAGCTGTGTTAATATGGAAGCTTAAAAGTTGATGGAGTCGATGGTCACTTTGTTGAAAGTGCTGGGGCATCAATAGCATGCCTTCATACCATTGAATTGCATCTCTAACTCGACCTAATTTTGGCATTTTTCCTCTCCCCAAATATTTTTCATCAATTTTTCTTTTCAGGTTCTTTTTGTAAATTTTCAGGACTAATTGGTTGTGAAGCCATTCCAGCTCGTATCGTTTCTTGCAATAATTCTTCAGCACTTTTTGTTGGCCCTGTTTTTGCAAGATGGCAACCTTGTTCTAAAATACAAAACCCGTCATTTTTAAGCCTAAGATGAATAACTTCAGAACTACCCACGCGTTCTCTATGGTTGCCTGGCGTCAAGTAATCAGCAAAAATTACAACACCTAAAGGCTCATCTCCACTTGGTCTTATTCTATAATCCGTAATGGCTTGGCCTGGCGTAAGTTCCCACCGGTAAACATCGACTAAATCAGGGTAATCTCTTTTAATTTGATCAGAAGAAGCAAAATAGTCAGTAGAATTAATTTTCATAAGCGCTTTTAATAATTCCATTTTATAAACAATAAGAAGCTCTACTGCTGTTGCAGAGTTGCGATTCGCATCATTATCAAGAGAGATAGAAACAAATTTAAGGTTGAGCTCTGGATTCCGAGAATCATCATCCTTAGCACATGAGACGACGAATAAAATGCTAAGCAGAGTAAAGATGTTTTTTAGGGCTTTAAAATTTATTTTTATTTTACTCATTTAGCTATTCCGCAGTTGGCATTAAATCGTTTGATGTCACGGGGACAATACGTGTCGGTTGCCCCCCTTGTTCGCGTAAAATTTTAGAGGCGCTTAAAGCTTCTTGAAAAGTTTTGTATTGCCCCGCTTTTACAGCATAAACAATTCCTTGAGCCCCCCATAAACGACTATAATAACTTTCTGTAAATCCTCTTTTTTTAAGGTCGCTCACATACTCTTGAGCTGTGTTTTGGTCAGCAAAATCTTGCACATGAATTGTATAAAGATTTTTAGAAAGTTGAGTTGAAGGAGTTGCTTTTTGATGGTTAGCATCTTCTTGTTGAACAATATTTTTTGAGTCTGTTTTCGCTGATACATTTTCAGCACTCTTAGGTTCGTCACCTATCTTCTCATTTACTTTTTCAAAAGCTTGGGTCGTTTTTTGTTGCGCCAGCGTTTGAGCAATTCCCGTTGTTAAAGGAGCAACTATTCCTCCTAATTTAGACCCCAAAGTATCTCTTAATTTGCTTGTCGCATTATTAAGCACTTGACCAACAGCAGATTGAGCTTGGAACTTTGCTTCTGCTAAAGTTTGCTGTTCTGCCTTTTCTACAAGAGAAGGTCCCCCAATCTTACGTCCTGCAGCTTTAGCAAGTTGTTGGTGTCGTACGCTATAAGAGGCTGTAGAATTAGGTAGAAGAGCTTCTGGCATATTATTTGGAGGTGTCGAGCTTACCATTCTAGAAGCAGCACTTGTAAGAGAGAATCCTCCATAAGGAGGAAAAAGCGTATAGCAAGTAAGGAAACCAACGACAAAAAATAAAGCCGCCATAAATGAAAGAGCAATCAATAAAATCAGACTTGGCATTTTTCCCACTTTAATCTCTCCTTTAGGTGGCACTTTCAAAGTGTCTGCTTTCTTTATCTCAAGAGAAGCTAGGTCATTTGCTAATATTGTTGTTGGGTCCTTACTATTATCTTGTTCTTCATGCGTTAAAAAACTAGGGAGAGCTTCATTAGGGTGTTTCTGGGCAAGACGCAAACCTTCACGACGTCTCACAGCTCCATATAACATCTCTTCTTGTTTAACCATAAAGCCTCTCTTTATTCCCCTTATAATTTTAATTTTCTAAGAGGATCTAACTTATAATCCATACTATTTAGATTAAAATTTAGTAAATTTTATGTTATTTTTATGATAATTTAAATTAAATTAAAAATTAAGCTATTAAAATAAAAAGGAAATACTTTTTTCTTTTTAAAAAGATTTTTATCTTCACAGAAGCAAGATGTTTGATGATTAAATTGATCGCCTAGGTGTTGGCACCCGAGAAAGTGCAGCCTCTATCTGCTGCGCATCGGGTAAGCTTGGTTGTGCACCAACAGTCAAACATGCAAGACCACTGGCAACCGCAGCTCTTCTGAGGGCTTGCTCGATAGGAAGCCCTTTGTCAAAAGCAGCTGCTAAAACGCCGACAAATGCATCCCCAGCCGCAGTTGTATCCACTGGCTTAATGGATAAAGCTTGAACCGACCAAGTTCCTAAAGGGTTACAAGCAAAAGCACCTTCATCACCGAGTGTTACAATACATGTGATCCCATATTTTGAAGATAATCGGCGTGCAGCAATGGCAGGAGATATAACATCAAAACCTAAATATAAAGCGAGAACTGTTGCCTCAATTTGGTTCATTATAAGGATATCCAAGGTTTGAATAAGTTCGTCTGGAATAGGTTGTGCTGGTGCTAAGTTTAAAATGATTCGTGATTTTCTTTGTTTAGCACGTTCAATGAGTTTCCAATTTTCTGCAGCAGGGACTTCCATCTGAAGAAGGATTGTCGTATTTTCGGTAAGTAGTTCATCCGGAATTGTAGCAGAACTTGCTTGCAAATTAGCCCCACTTGCAACCGTAATCATATTCTCGCCGATACTATCAACGCAAATTGTTGCACAGCCAGTAGGTCGATCGCTAACTGTTAAGGCAGAAATATCAACGTTTGTGGATTCAAGAAATTGACGCGCAATTTGAGCAAAACTATCATTACCGATACTTCCAAACATTTTGACTTTAGCACCAGCTTTGACAGCAGCAACAGCCTGATTAGCCCCTTTTCCACCTGGAAGAAGCTTATATTCTTCACATAAAACAGTGTTCCCAGGCCTTGGTAATGCCTCAACTGGGAGAACCATATCTACATTAAGAGATCCAAAAACAACAATCATAGTTTTAATTCATTGTTCATAAAGGCTTATTCTTATTATTATTTAAAGAAGACTCTGTAATAGGTCAACCTAAAACCCCTTACCTACTCTTTGCATTTAGGTAAAAAAGGTATATACTTGAGGAAAAAGGGGAGAGACTATGAAACAATTAATAAAAAAAGAAAATTATTTTTGGGCATTATTAGGATTGTTCTGTAACAGCGACGTTTGGGCAGAAAAAAAGCTCGAATTAGAAGAGAAAGAACTTGATCCTCAAGCAGAATTTTTAGCGACAGAAACATCTCCTATTAATGAAATAGCAGACGAAAGAGAAATAGAATCAACCATAGTTCGCACTGGAGAAACTCAAAATTTACTCTTTATAGGGTCTGAAAATATTCCTGATCATTTACTTTCATCTGGAGGTACTCCCTTTACTCAATTTGAAACTTTTACTGGAGTGAGTTTCTCACTAAACAATGATCAGAAATTAAAAGAAGCTTTAGAGAAACAGAAAAAAGAGTTGCTAGATAGGTTAATAGAAAAATATTTACAACGCTTTTCGTATCACAAAGAAGTCTTAAAATAATAAATTTGTGGTATATCAAAAGAGATTAACGAATAACTTTTTTAAGAACTTCATACGCTCGATTAATCAATTTCAATTTTTCCTCAGCAGCAGAGCAACCTTTGTTGATATCAGGATGATGTAATTTTACAAGTTCAATATACTTTTGTTTCAAAAGATTTTTTGTTAAAGGCCATGTTAGTTCCATGAGCTTTAAGGCCTTAGCTTCTTCTGTGTCAGATGCAAGCCAAGAAGGTGTTTTCGGTTGCATTGAAATTTTATGCCCCCTTTCTAAAAGATCGTAAGGATCTTTAATAAAAAAAGAGTTTTTATAGGTATTGCAACCAAAACGCCAAGTAGGACGTTGCCATGTCACATCAGAACGATAATGATGTTCAATTTCTTCTGAAGCCATATCTCGGTAATAATTCCATTGAGAATTATAAACTTGGATATGTTTTAGACAAAACCAATAATAAAGATTTAGTTGCTGAGGACTTCGAGGCGCTTTGTAAAGTGCTTCTTCAAGGCAACCTTCTTCATCACAAATTCGTTTTTGTGGCTGGGGTTCATTAAAGAAAGGGTGAAGCTTATATGTTGGTTTCATGCCTTAACTCTGAAGTAGGCACTTTTGATGTACACCATTTGTCTCATAAAATTTTTCGTACTCTATTGGGGTAAGAGCTTTAATTGAAAGAGCGTGCAATTGGGTTTCAAAGAACTCTTTAAGAATAGTCATTATACGTTGATGTCTTTCGAGGCGAGAGATTGCTTGAAACCTTTGTGAAACAATAAAAACGGTAAAATGAGTTTCTTCGTGATATGGGGTGTTTAAATGACCCTGATGCTTATACGTATCATCAATAATTTCCAGATATTCTGGATTAAATTTTGCCGTTAATATCGACTGTATTTTGGCTTGTAAAGAACTCATATCTTTTAACCAGTTGTAGGAGGCGTAATCTTTAAAAGAGTAATCTGATTTCTTACTCTTTTTAAAATTCTAAATTGAAATCCATGAATTAAGAAAGTCTGTCCAACTTTTGGAATTACACGCGATTCATGAAGAACAAGACCAGCAATAGTTGAAGCTTCTTCATCAGGAAGCGTCCATTCAAATTTTCGATTTAAGTCACGAATTGTTATCGTGCCCAATGCCATAATTGTTCCATCACGACGTATCCATACACCTTCAAGCGGTAAATCGTGTTCATCACTAATCTCACCAACAATTTCTTCAAGAATATCTTCTAAAGTTACAACTCCCATAAGAGCTCCATATTCATCAACAACAAGCGCGAAATGCTCTTGACGAGACCTAAATGCTTGAAGTTGCTCTCTTAAAGTTGTCGATTCAGGAATAAACCAAGGTTTTGTTGAAATTGATAAGATATTCAATTTTTCGGAGGAATCTTTCTGAATGGCTTTAAGTAAAGCTTTAGCATGTAAAATCCCAACAATATTATCTTTATTATCTTTCCATAGTGGAATACGCGTATAGGGACTTGAAATCACCTGATGAATAATTTCTTTAATTGAAAGATCTGCATTAATCATCATGGCATTTTTACGATGTACCATGATTTCACCTACTTCTACATCTCCAAGATCAAGAATACTATGAAGCATTGCTCGTTCTTCGGCTGACTCCTCTTCGCCCGGATAACCATGTAAGTCAATGGCTCCACGAAGCTCCTCTAAAGAACTTGTTGCACGCGCATGAGGATCAATTTTAATGCCAACCATTTTTAAAGTATTCCGCGCAATCCAGTGCATTAAGAAGGTAATCGGGTTTGTAAGTTTGATCACAATCTGTAAAGATCGGGCTAAATGAATAGCTGTCGTTTCAGCATGCGCAATAGCAATAATTTTAGGCATAACTTCTGCATAAATAACAATCAAAGAAGTCATTACTATGGGAGCGTAAACGACACCTGCATCGCCAAAAAGCAAAACCAAAACAACCGTTGATATAGAGTTAGCAAGATTATTAATTAACTGGTTACAGAGAAGTATTGAACTAATCAATTTTTCTACAGATTGCCGTAAATTTTTAACAAGTTGTGCTCGTTTATCACCTAGTTTTGCCAATCTATGAAGTTTTGCCTTAGACGCGGCAATAAAAGCAGTTTCAGCAGCGGAAAAGACAGCAGAAATCACTGTTAGTACAAGAATTACTGGGATTGCGATGGCGAGAGAAATGGTCATTTGTAATGCATATCTAAGTTAAAATTTACTTTACCATAAAAGTTTATCTATGAGAAAGTTTGGTTGAAAAGAAGCTTTTTTTAAAGCACTAAAAATTTGTGTTTCATTTTGCTCCAAGGAATATTCTAAAGGGAGTTGTAATTCTTCACACGTATAGGAACTTATCGTCAATAAAGAATTTAAGCCTATACTTACAGCCCCTTGAATATCAATCGTAAGCGAATCTCCGATCACAAGAAGTGTGTTCTTATCTACAGGACCTATTTCTTTTAAGAGGTGTGTATAAATTGAGGGATAGGGTTTCCCATGATAATAGACCTCTCCACCTAAACTCTCATATAACTTACCTATAGCTCCTGGACATAGTTGTTTTTCATCCTCTTCATAAGTGTATAAATTAGAATTTACACAAATCATTTTTAAAGACAAATCAGCAGCCTCTTCCAAAATATCTTGATACTCTTCTAGCTCATTATGCCAGTCATCTTTTCCTAAAACGAGAATGAAATCTGCTTCTGCAAGTTGCCGGACAGAATGAAGCTCAAGACCGAGAAGGAGGTTCTGGTCCTCAGTAGATCCAATAAAATAACAATAATTTCCAAGAGAATTATGCCAGGGGTCAGGACGGTTTAGTAAATGTTGGTACATTTCTTCGCCTGCTGTAAAAAGATATTGATAAAGATGCGGCTTGATGCCTTGTCGGGCCAGTTGGTCTCTTGTAAAATCTAACCGTTGCGTTAAATTCGTTAAGAGGATAACCCCTTTTTTTTCTTGCTGTAAACAGTATAAAACGTCCAACGCATTTGGAAATACTTTATTTTTTGAATAAAGAACGCCTTCAATTCCAAATATAAATGTTTGATAATAAGGAACTATATCTTTTAGTTGAGAAATAATCTCACTCATACGTTAGACGACTTCTCCTTTTTCTGCTGTTGTTTTACGAATATCAAAAAATAGTAATAGATTAGCTGAGACGAAAATGGAAGAATAACTTCCAAAAATAATTCCAATTAAAATTGGAAGACTAAATGAAGAAATTTCTGAACCTCCAAAAAGATATAGAGCAAGCAAAGAAATCACGGTCGTTGCAACAGTAATAATCGTTCTTGAAAGAGTTTCATTCGTCGATAAGTTTATAAGTTGTTCGATAGGCATTTTCTTATATTTACGCAAGTTGTCGCGAATGCGGTCATAAATAACAACAGAGTCATTAATTGAATAGCCAACAGTTGTTAAAATAGCTATAAAAGCGGTTTCTTTAAATTCATGTCCCGTAAGGGAATAAAAACCAAGAACAACAATCACATCGTGAGCAAGAGCTAAAATACCACAAAGACCAAAATGCCACTCAAATCGTACCCAAATATATAAAAGCATCCCAATAAGGGCGAACCCTAGAGCCCATAAACCATTTTCAACAAGGTCACTACTGACCTTACCGCCGACAGTCTCCACGCGACGATATTCTACATCTTTGCCTAATAAATCCTTAATTTTTTGTAGAGCAACAGCTTGAGCTTGTTCTCCACCAGGTTGCTTTTCAATGCGGATCATAATATCACGGTCTGAACCAAATTCTTGTAACTTAACTTCTCCTAATTTTAAAGTTTCAAGCTGAGTACGCATCTGTGCAATATTGGCTTTCTCTTTTGTACGGATTTCGAGAAGAAAACCACCTTTAAAATCTATTCCATAATTGAGGCCTTTAAACGCAAGGCTCCAACCGCATAAAACAATAATAGCAAGAGAGAGAATATAAATATAATGGCGAATACCGACAAAATTAATATTTGTATCGTAAGGAATAAGCTGTAAACCACGCATAAAAAAGCCTCTTAAATTAAATAGGAAGTTTGGTCGGTTTTGACCAATTTACCCAGTAAGTGACAAAAACACGACTTAATGTCGTTGCTGTAAACATGGAAATCAAAATACCAATAGCAAGCGTTATTCCAAACCCTTTCACAGGACCTGTTCCAAAAAAGAAAAGTGCTGCCGCTCCAATTAGGGTTGTCAGGTTAGAATCCAAAATGGTATTCATTGCTTGACGATATCCAACATCAATTGCAGAAAACATTTTTCGACCATGCCGAAGCTCTTCCTTAATACGTTCATTAATAAGGACGTTGGCATCAACCGCCATCCCCATTGTAAGAGCGATACCCGCAATACCTGGTAACGTTAAAGTTGCCCCTATAAGAGAAAGAACTGCTATCGTCAAAATAAGATTGAATAACATAGCAACATTCGCAAAAAAACCAAAAAGAGAATAAGCAATCAACATGAAAACTGCGACCATGATGACGGATAAAATAGTTGCGTATCTTCCTGAGGCAATAGAGTCAGCACCTAAATCTGGTCCTACAGTGCGTTCCTCAAGAACAAGAAGAGGCGCTACAAGGGCGCCTGCTCGCATTAAAAGAGCAAGATCATTTGCTTCTTGGACGGTAAATTTTCCTGTGATAACGCCATTCCCACCCGTAATTGGTGTTTGAATGGTTGGGGCACTTATGACTTTTCCATCAAGCACGATTGCAAGTTGTCTATGGATGTTTTTAGTAGTTACATCTCCAAATTTTTTTGCGCCTAAAGGATCAAATCGAAATGAAACTTGAGGACGATGATATTCATCAAAATTCACTCCAGCATCGATAAGACTTTCACCTCCAAGAAGACTTTCTTTACGCAAAACATAGAAGATTTTTCGGCCATCTTGCCGTACATCTTCACTTGGTAGAATTTCAGCTCCAGGTGGAACAATATCATCTAATTTAGCAGCATAAGGTTGCTCCTCATGAACAAGATGAAATGTCATTTTTGCTGTTTTACCAAGAAGATTTTTAATGCGACCGGGATCTGAAAGACCTGGAATCTGAATAAGGATACGATCGTCTCCTTGGCGTTGAATGCTAGGTTCTTTTGTTCCTAATTCATCAATCCGTCGGCGCACAATCTCAATAGATTGGTCAACTATACTGCGTTTACGTTCTGCAATGGAAGCTTTTGTAAAAGTAATTTTACAACCTTTTTCTTCTAAGATGGCTTCAAGCTCATTATCCATCTTTTTAATAATGGAAGTGATTTTTTCAGCTTGGTTGGAATCCCGAAGTTGGAAAGTAATGAATTCTCCTCTAGGATCTAAGGAAAGATCTAAATAGCCTATTTTTTCTGCTCGTAATGTTTTTCGCAAAGCATCAAGCGTAAAAGAAAGTCGCTCTTTTAGCCCAGCTTTAACATCTACTTCAAGCAATAAGTGAGAACCACCTTGCAAATCTAGGCCTAGATTCACCCTTTCATGAGGAAGCCAAGAAGGAATTTTTTTAAGGTTTTCATCGCTTAGAAAATTAGGGAATGCATAAATCAACCCCAGTAGACATAAAACTAGCGATGTAATAACTTTCCAACGAGCAATAGTTAACATGGTAAAGCCTATTTTTTACCTTTTTTAATAACGGGTTTTTTGGCAGGAGTTTTTGGCTTATTGCTCTTTAAAGCAGCAACTGTTGGTTTCTTGGATTTAGTAGAATCTACAGATTTTGGTGATTCTTTAATGTTTACAGGTTGTGTCTTTGTAAGAACATGAGCAACCATAGAACGGACAACGCGTACATTCACATTATTTGCAATCTCTACGATAACTTCATTATCATTTTCAATTTTCGTAATCGTACCTATCACACCTCCAGAAGTTACAACTTGATCTCCTCTCCTCAACCCTCCTAACATTTCTCGATGCTCTTTTGCCTTTTTTGTTTGAGGGCGTATTATAAGAAAATAGAACGGAACAAAGAGAATAGCGAGAGGCGCGATGAAACTCATTATCTCTAGACTTTGAGGGCCAGCAGGTGCAGCTTGAGCATAGGCCTTTGAAAAAATAATATTTAATAGATACATCTTTTACATCCTTAACTTAAGTTCGATAACAAAAATACACTCTAGCGACAAATTCAAAAAAGGGCAAATCCGTTATTATTTTATTCCAAATAAAGTTCAGGATTAACAACTTTTCCACCTTTTTTCATATTTCTAAGTTCAAAATGAAGTTGTGGTTCATTAACACTACCTGTGCTACCAACAAGTCCGATAGAAGCCCCTTTTTGAACTTTTGCTCCCCGCTCTATAAGAATTTTAGCAGCGTGCCCATAAGAACTCATCCATCCTCCTGGGTGTTTGATCAAAACTAAATTTCCAAACCCTTGCATTTCATTCCCAGCATATACAACAACACCCTCTTCGATAGCTACAATAGGTGTTCCTTCTGGCGCCGCAATGTTAATTCCATCATTTTGCAAAGTACCTTGTCCTGGACCAAATCGAGAAATGACCTTTCCTTTAACAGGCCAAACGAATTTAGGAGCTTCCTGGGGTATTTTTTTGTCCTCAAGCATCTTTTCCTGCTCTTGAATAGGAGCCTTTTCGATTTGCGGCAAAGAAGGTGCCGACGTTTGAGGAACCTGATCCTCAATAGAAGAAGCGAGCGCGTGAGAAGAAGATAAATCCCCTTTAGTATTTGGGAGCAAATGAGAATCCTCCTTTTCTTTTTGCTTATCCTCTTGAGATATTGCTTTTTTCTCTTGCTCAAGAGAGGTAAGAAGTTCTTTCTCAGCTTCTGTCAATTTTCTTTTTGGCTTTGCAGGAGGAACAATAGTGACATTCTCCTCTACATCTTTTTGAGGTCGATCTTCTAATGTAAATTTTTCTTCGCCAACCGTGGTTTCGGTAGGTACAGGAGCATCCTCGGTTAAGCGTAAATTTTGTCCTGGCTTTAAAGCATAAGGTTTCTTCAGATTATTTAAGGCAATGATATGATAAGCTGGTGTATTCGTTTTTTGAGCAATCATAACCAGAGTTTCATTCTCGCCAACAATAATTGTTTTAGGTTTTAAATCATAAGAAGAAAGTTTTTCTAGCTTGGGTAAAGGCTGAGGTGAGACATTTAAGGGCTCAGGAGAAGAAGATCCATAACTTACAGGAGCAGGAGGACCTTGCCGTGTATTACATCCCGCCAAAAGAAGAACAATCGCACTCACTAAAAAGAAAGAATTAAATTTTTTCATGTTATAAAAATGCAAGCCTTAATGTTTCTAGGGTTGAAGAATGAGTCAGATCTAGATGTAGAGGTGTTACTGAAATAGCTCCCTCTTGGATTGCTTCTAAATCAGTATCAGACTCAGTTGGACTATTATCTCGAGTCACCCCACCAATCCAGAAAAAGGGTCTTCCACGAGGATCTTTCCACTCAAAAATATTGTCATTAATATTACGTAGTCCTTGTTTAACAATACGGACACCATTTATCTTTTCTACTGCAATATCCGGAAAGTTAATATTTAAAAGAACATCAGTAGGCCATGTTTGCGTGATAAGCCTTTTAATGACTTCGGGTCCAAAGTGTAAAGCAGGTTCATAAGAAAAATCTGCATGATCTGAAACTTCTTGACTTAAAGCAATCGCAGGGACACCAAAAAGAGTCGCCTCCATAGCTGCGGCAACAGTACCAGAATAGGTTACATCTTCCCCTAGATTGCTTCCATGATTGACGCCTGATAACACAAGATCAGGGGGACGATCTGTTATTAATTTATTAAGGGCAATCATTACACAATCAGTAGGCGTGCCATCCACAGAAAAGGTTTTTTCACCTAATTTCCGGGTTCTTAAAGGACGTCCTAAAGTAAGTGAGTGAGCCGCACCACTTTGTTCAGATTCTGGGGCAACAATCCAAATATCATGACTTAAAGCCTGCGCAATTTTCTCTAAAACTTGAAGTCCTGGCGCATGAATCCCATCATCATTTGAAAGCAAGATCCTAAGCGGTTGATCGGTTCGTCTGATCATAGAGATATTCTTTCTTGGCCACCCATATAAGGTCTTAGGGCCTCTGGGATAATGACTGAGCCATCTTCTTGTTGATAGTTTTCTAAAATTGCAATTAGCGCTCTTCCAACAGCAACGCCTGAGCCATTTAGTGTATGGACAAATTCAGTTGGTTTTTTAGACGATTGAGTTGCGATAGGACGGTAACGAGTTTGCATTCTTCTTGCCTGATAATCCCCACAGTTCGAACAACTAGAAATCTCACGGTAACAGTTTTCACCCGGGAGCCATACTTCTAAATCGTATGTTTTATGAGGGCTTAAGCCTGTATCTCCTGAGCATAACATCATTACGCGATAAGGCAAATTAAGTCTTTTAAGCACTTCTTCTGCACATTTAGCCATCCGCTCGTGTTCTTCTTTTGATTGTTCAGGCAGCGTGATACTAACCAGTTCTACTTTGTAAAATTGATGTTGCCGAATCATACCACGGGTATCTTTTCCAGCAGCGCCTGCTTCTGATCTAAAACAGGGTGTATAAGCTGTATAGCGAAGCGGTAAAGAAGCCTCTTCAAGGATTTCTTCACGCACTAAGTTTGTTAGGGAAACTTCTGAAGTCGGAATGAGCCACAGGCCATCTGTTGTTAAAAACTGCTCCTCTCGCATTTTAGGAAGTTGAGCAGTTCCGAATAGCGCTTCATCTTTTACAAGCAAAGGGGGAGAAACTTCTTGATACCCATGCTCTTCACAATGTAGGTCTAACATAAATTTTCCAAGCGCTCGTTCAAGACGCGCAAGGGCTCCCTTCAGCACAACAAAACGAGCTCCTGAAATTTTGGCGGCAGCTTTGAAATCCATCAATCCTAAGCCTTCACCAATTTCAAAATGGCGTTTAGGTGTAAACTTAAAAGAAGCTGGCGTTCCCCACTGCCGAACCATTAAGTTATAGGAATCATCCTTGCCATCTGGCACTTCATCAAAAAGAATATTCGGGATCATACCCAACATATTCGTAAGCTTAGAAGCAACTTCTTGTTCTTGTTGCTCTAAGTGAGGAAGAAGTTCCTTAATTTGATTTGCACGTAAAATCTTATCTGTTGGCTCGAGACCTTGCTGCTTAGCTTCACCAATGGTACGTGCTAACGTGTTTCTTTCGTTTTGTAATTCTTGTATCTGTGTTTGATATGTCCTTCGTTCACTATCAAGGGCGAGAACTTGCGATGAAAGAGGTTGAGAACCACGCCGTTTAAGGTTTTGGTCAAGGCTTTGCGGATTTTCCCGAATCCATTTAATGTCCAACATGTGATCCTCGTTTTTCAAAGAAATATACACAAAAAATAGATGTTTCGTACAGGAAGTAAAGAGGTAAAGCGAGCCCGATCATAGAAAGTACGTCTGGAGGCGTCACAATCGCAGCAACGATTAAGATTGATAAGAATGCATACTTTCTTTTCGTTACTAAAGAGCGAGAGGTAATAACGCCAATTTTACCTAAAAGAGTTAAGAGAACGGGGAGTAAAAAGCTTGTTCCAAAGGCTAAAATTAACTGCATAATAATGGAAAGATATTCGCTTACACGTGCCTCAAGTTGAATCGGAAGGATTTGACTTGCCTTTGTTTCTTCAAATGCAAGAAAAAATTTCCAAGCCGGCGGAATAATAACATAATAAGCGAACGCAGCACCAATTCCAAAAAATAAAGGGGTTAACAAGAGAAAAGGTAAAACAACTTTTCTTTCGACAGGAAATAACCCTGGAGAAATAAATAGCCAAACTTGTATCGCAAAATGAGGAAGAGTTAAAAAAGTTGCCGTAAAAAGAGCAACTTTTAAATAGGTGACAAAGGCTTCAGCAAGCCCCGTGTAAATAAGGCGCCGTCCTGTTTTTCCTTCAAAAATACTTGCGAGGGGTTTTACAAGCAGAGCAAAAATCTCATCAGAAAAATGGTAACTAATAAGAAAGGCAATGAAAAAACTCCCAAGAACATAGAGAAGCCTATGCCGAAGCTCAAGTAAGTGATCAATAAGAGGTCCAACGGCTTTTTCACTCATCGTCGTTTTTTTTAAGTGTCCTTTTTATAAGAGGTTTCTGGTTCGAAGATTGCTTTCTCTTAGCTTTCAATTGTTTTTTATGTTGAGTTTCAGCATATTCATCGAACATACCTTCGTCTACATAATGATCCAATCCTTGACGCATTTGTTGACTTAAATGGCGCATTTTTTGTAACCAACGCCCACATTGATAAAGAATACGAGGCAATTCTTTAGGACCTATTAAAATAAGCGCCGCAACCAGAATAATTAATATTTCGCTAAAAGCTCCAAATTCAAACATTTAACGTGTTTTATTTTTGCTTTTTTGTGTTTTCACAGCAGCTTTGGGAAGCTTTTTAGAGGGGATTGTTTTTTTTGTTGCAGGTTTTTCTTCATTTAAGCCTTTCTTGAACGCTTTAAGCCCTTTTGCAAAATCAGACATAAGTTGAGGAAGTTTTCCCGCGCCAAAAAAAAGGACAACAACCAAGATAAGAAGAAGAATATGACTTGTACTTAAACCCATTTAAATTTCCTTAACAATCACATAACAATAAATTCAATAACTTTGAGAAGCCATTTAAAAGGCGCCTCTATAAGCCAACCTAGAGGGCTAAATTGAACCCCTAAAGAAGATAAAATTAAAGGTAAAATCATAAGCCCACCTACTAGTATAGCCATGCTCCACCTCTCAAGTCCAGCAATCTGTTGCGCAAGCTGTCGGGGTAAAAGGGCAATAGCAATACGCCCGCCATCAAGGGGTAAAATAGGAAGTAAATTGAAAACAGCTAACACCACATTCATATACAAAGATGTTCTTAAAAACTCAGATAGATAAGGATTGATCGTATCAGGTGAATACACATGTTTGAAGATTAACGCTGACACTAGAGCAAGAAAGATGTTGGTTAAAGGGCCTGCAGCAGCAACCAAAATTGTATCCATCCGTGGACTTCTTAAGCGCTCAAACGCTACAGGGACAGGTTTAGCATATCCAAACAGGAAGGGAGCTTGACTTAACAAGAGGATTCCAGGAATAAGGACGGTTCCCACAGGATCAATATGCTTGATTGGATTGAAACTTACACGACCAAGCCGATACGCTGTATCATCCCCTCTTAAATAGGCCACAAAACCATGCGCTGCTTCATGAAAGGTAATAGCAATTATAACCGGCAGTGCTGTGATAAAAATTTTAATGAGAGACTCAGGGATCATTTTGCAACCTTTATCTTTTTTTAACGCGGCAACCTAAAGAAATATTGTGTTTAGCACTAAGCTTTGTCAGTTCCTGGCAAAGATGTTGGGCTTCTTTCTTGGTAAATGACCCGGCGAGTAAACGAATCCTTACACCGGTATCATTGCCAAGATCAACTTTTTTAAACTCTGGTTTAAGATTAACAAGATAAGGCTTGAGAGCTTGACGCGAACTTAAGCGTTTCCATTCTAATTTGGCTTGTTCTTCCGTTTTAAGCGTTCCTAATTGTAAGCAATATCGTTCTTGAGAGAGAGGCGCATTTTGAGGATTAATAGTCTTAACATTAGGACCTGAAATAGCAACTTTTGTTGATTTAGCTTCTTCCAACTCTTCTTCCTTCGAAGATTCTATGGAGGCTTGTTGTTGCGTTCGCGGTGCAGATAGGGAAGATTCTTGGTTATTTCTTGTAGAAGAAGACTCAGAGAGAGGCAACTCATTTTTATCCTCTAGAAACTCCCCAATAAATTCTTGGGGTAAGCTTAACGGTCGTGAAATAGGTTCTTCTGGCCCCCCTAAGAGATGCTCAACCTGTTGCGAATCCTCAGTCTCAGCAAGTTTTTGATAAATCGTTTTATCTTCATGATTTTCCTTCGGATTGGTGACCGGACGGACTTTTATTGGTCCTTCCAAAGGTTTAATAACGGGAATTTTTCCTGCCGGAAGATTATTGTAGGTTGGTTCAGTTATCCGCCAAAGACCAAACAATATAATGATCACAGTACAAATGCTTATTAAATAACGTAAGGGTGATGTTAGAAAAGTTTCTTTCCAAGAGACTTTAAGTTTTTCTTGAGGGTATCGTTCTTGATCCCATTTACTTTGTTGCATTCACCGTTCTCCTTAAAAGGAAAAATTCATTTTGTTTTCCATTTTATCTCGCTTCTGTTATGTATAATAAAAAACAACCGATGTCAAAAATCACCTAGGAAATTTTATGTCTGAGACGCTTCCTAAACTTCCTTTAATAACTTCTTCGCAAATAGAAGGCGCAGGACTTTTTGTTTCTTCACAAGCAGAAAACCAAATTTTATCAATATGTGCAGACGAAGGACATAAAGGACAACGGTTACGTGTTACTGTAGATGGGGGCGGATGCGCAGGATTTCAATATGTTTTAAGTTTTGATGAAAAGGTTCAGGAAGAAGATATCCTTTTTTTCTCCCCTCAAAAGGTCGAGATTATTATTGATAAAATGTCTTATGAAATTATCCAAGGTTCTACAATAGATTATGTTGAAGAAATGATAGGTGCGGCTTTTGTAATAAAGAATCCAAATGCGACTTCCTCATGTGGTTGTGGTAATTCCTTTTCGGTGATTTAAATGAAAATAGTGACGTGGAACGTAAACTCCATTAAGGCGCGGCTTTTGATGGTGGTGGATTGGCTGCGAGAACATACTCCAGACATTGTTTTGCTTCAAGAAATTAAATGTGAAAATGGCGCTTTTCCTTCAGAGTTTTTTGAAGATCTTGGATATAATATCGCTCTTCATGGTCAAAAAACGTATCATGGAGTCGCCATTTTAGCAAAATTACCGATTGAGGATGTTATTCGAGGCTTACCGGACTTTGAAGATCCTCAATCTCGATATATTGAGGCATTAGTTGGATCTGTCCGAGTAGCCTCTATTTATGTCCCGAATGGCCAAGAAGTTGGCTCTAATAAATTTTATTATAAACTTAATTTTTATAAAAAACTTAAAGCTCATATCCAACAATCTTTAGAGGCTAAAGAAATTTCTGTGTGGGGTGGAGATTATAATGTAGCCCCTTTTCTCGCAGATGGTCCGAATGAAGAGGCTTTTAGAGGAGAGCGGATTCTGACAAGCCAAAAAGAACGAGAAGCGTTTCGAGAGCTTCTATGGTTAGGGCTTACAGACGCCGTTCGGATTCAATACCCTGAAGACACAACGCATGGTCAACATTTGTTTAGTTGGTGGGATTATCGTGCAAATTCATGGGCTCAGAATAAAGGTTTTAGAATCGATCATCTTTTGCTCTCCCCCCATGCAGCTGATCGATTTGAAGCTGCTGGAATTGAGTCTCAAGTGCGCGCTTTAGATAAAGCTTCAGACCATGCACCTGTTTGGGTAAAATTGCGTTAACCCATGACTGTTCGAGGGTTAAAGTCTATGATAGAATTACCTCTATAAGTTTAAACAGGAGGTAGAAATGACAAAATTTGGTCATGATTCTTTAAAAACAAAAAAGAAAATTATAAGCGACACCACAGCTTATACTTATTTTAGCCTTCAAGAAGCGCAAAAACATTTTTCTGGGTTAGAGCGACTTCCTTATTCTTTAAAAATTCTTTTTGAGAATCTTCTTCGCTTTGAAAATGGCCGTACGATTACAATACAAGATATTGAAGCCTTCCAAGGATGGCTTAAAGACAAGACTTCCTCTCACGAAATTGCTTTTCAACCTGCCCGTGTTCTGATGCAAGATTTTACAGGTGTTCCTGCAATTGTGGACCTGGCTGCCATGCGCGAAGCTTTTAAAGATATAGGGGGTAATCCTCAAAAAATTAACCCTTTGGTGCCAGTTGATCTCGTCATTGATCATTCTGTTATGGTGGATGCTTATGCCAATAAAAGCGCATTCCATCAGAATGTAAGTCTTGAGTATCAGCGTAATAAAGAAAGATATGCCTTTTTAAGATGGGGGCAAACAGCCTTTAATAATTTTCGCGTTGTACCTCCAGGGACTGGAATTTGTCATCAGGTAAATCTTGAATATCTTGCCCAAGTTGTTTGGCATGAAGAAGTAGAGGGTGAAAGATATCTCTATCCTGACACGCTTGTAGGAACGGATAGCCATACAACAATGATTAACGGCCTTTCCGTTTTAGGATGGGGGGTCGGAGGTATTGAAGCTGAAGCAGCCATGTTAGGCCAGCCGATTTCAATGCGTATTCCTGAAGTGATTGGCTTTGAATTAAAGGGTAAATTACCTGAAGGAGCAACAGCTACTGATCTAGTGCTGACCATCACACACATCCTAAGATTAAAAGGCGTTGTCGGAAAGTTTGTTGAATTTTATGGAGAAGGACTGAGGTCCCTCTCCCTTGCAGATCGAGCCACGATTGCCAATATGGCGCCAGAATATGGCGCCACATGCGGTTTCTTCCCGACCGATCAAGAAACATTAAATTATTTAACTTTTACAGGTCGTTCTCAAGAGCAAGTACGCCTTGTCGAAGCCTATACAAAAGAACAGGGATTATGGCATGATCCTGCTAGTGACGCTGTGTATAGCGAGCAAGTTGAACTGGATTTACACAAGGTTGAGCCAACACTTGCAGGTCCTAAAAGACCTCAAGATAAATTAACGCTTTCAGAGGTTAAAAAATCATTTGAACTTGCTTTGCAGAATGAAAATAAAAGCTCATTACAAGCCGAAGTTCATTTAAAGGATGATCCTTTTACGCTTGAAGATGGTCATCTCGTAATCGCGGCTATAACAAGTTGTACGAATACGTCAAATCCATCAGTCATGTTAGGAGCAGCTCTACTAGCACAAAAAGCTCTTGAAAAAGGATTAAGAGTTAAGCCATGGGTCAAGACATCTTTGGCACCAGGCTCTCAAGTCGTGAGTGATTATTTAGAAAAATCAGGCCTTCAAAAGGTGCTTGAAACGCTGGGATTTTATTTGGTGGGATATGGTTGTACCACCTGTATAGGAAACTCAGGCCCCCTCTTGCCAGAAATTGCCCAAGCTATTGAAAAAAATGATTTAACCGTCGCCAGCATTCTCTCGGGCAATCGTAACTTTGAAGGACGCATTCATCCTCAAGTCAAATTAAGCTATTTAGCGTCACCTTTATTAGTTGTCGCTTACGCTCTAGCAGGAACCATTAAGATTGACCTGGCCCGTGATCCTTTAGGAATTGGAGTAAATGGTCATCCTATTTATTTAAAGGATATTTGGCCATCCCAGGAAGAAATCAACCAAGCCATCAAAACTTATCTGACCCCAGAAATGTTCCGTAAAAGATACGCAACGGTTTTCGAAGGAGATCAGGAATGGCGCTCATTAGTTGGAAAAACTGGCTTAACATACACGTGGGAAAAGAATAGTACTTATATAAAGAGACCTTCTTTCTTTACTGATCTTTCAGAAACACCAGCATTGCTGTCACCTATTAAATCCGCGCGCCTTCTTGCCATCTTTGGCGATAGTATTACAACAGATCACATCTCGCCTGCTGGATCTATTAAAGTAGAAAGCCCTGCAGGACAATATTTGATTAAGAATGGCGTCAAACCTGAAGATTTTAATTCTTATGGCTCCCGTCGCGGGAATCATGAAGTGATGATGCGAGGAACTTTTGCGAATATTCGCTTAAAAAATGAAATGGTCCCTAGTGTCACTGGCGGAGTCACACGTCATATTCCTTCCAATGAAATTCTCTCAATTTATGATGCTGCAATGCTCTATCAAGAAGAAAGAACCCCCCTTATTATTGTGGCTGGGCGAGAGTATGGCTCAGGATCTTCTCGAGATTGGGCTGCCAAGGGAACAAGATTATTAGGCGTAAAAGCTATTATTGCGGAAAGTTTTGAGCGCATTCACCGCTCTAATCTAATTGGCATGGGCGTCCTTCCGCTTGAATTTATGCAAGGTATGACAAGACAGACGTTAGCGCTTACAGGAGATGAGATCTTTAATATTCAAGGATTTGATCAACAATTAATCCCTGGGATGACCATTGAAGGCGTGATTCATCGTGATAACGGGGGCACGGATCGCCTCTCTTTAAAATGCCGGATTGACACTCTTGACGAGATTGAATACTTTAAGAGCGGTGGTATTTTGCACTATGTTTTGCGTAACTTACGCTAAAATGAAATTTACTTAGGAACTCTCAATTGAAGAAATTTCTCTCTTTTTTGCTTTTTATTTCTCTCATCAATATTTTTCCCCTCTTTGGGAGTCATTTAGCAGATGATCCTCAACCTAAAAAGAAGGAGATTCAAGTCAAGTTTCATAATCTTGTGATTGGAGAAGAACTTGCAACACTCGTGAATAATGACCCCGAATTTTTACAAGAAAACCTTCGCTTAAAGGAAATAAAAAAGCTTCCTTATATTCTTAAAAATTCAGCGAGATCAAAAGATAAATATATTTTTGCGATCGAAGTAGTTGCAACATTAATATTTCATAGTGGCAAAAATCTTACCTTCCTTTATCCCATGCAAGAAGATTTTGATGAGCCTGTTGTTTTTCTTTTCCCTTTAGGAGATAAAAAATATGTCGATAGAATTATGGTTCAAATTCACGGCAAGTCCTTCAACTCATTAAAACTAAAAGAGAATAAATTAAATTTTATTGGAGATCATGACCCTATTACGTTGGGCTCTATCTGGCACCCCATTCAAACTGATACGACAGGATGGCTTTATGAAGATTCTCTAAATGTTTATTTTCAACAAACACCGTCAAAAGACCATCCTTACGGACTTACTTTTGGAAAAAAGACCTCTTTAGAAAAGAATATATAGAACTTTTTAGAAAAAATTCTTTTGAAACTAACCTTATATTTACCTTTTTATATTAATCTAAAAATAAAGAAGAAAAATGATGTGACGAAAGTATAAGGAGGATCCTATGTGGTATTTCCAAATTTTAGCTGTTTTTACAGGGCTTTTTATCCTCTCTGATCCTTTCAAAGCAGTCACAATAGAAGAAGAAACAGCATCAGGTGAATGGCAAGTCGTGCCCTTTGTTACTGCTAAACCCAAAGTAACTGATATCCCGGTTCAAGAAGAAAAAAAAGAAGAAGAAAAAAAGACCTCCGCAAAAGCCGATGTAAAAGAGGCGGTAGGTAAGGCAGCTGTTGAAGAATTTAAGCCTGAGGAAATATTAAAGGCTGTTAAGGCAACACATGAAGCACGCCTTGAAGAAACAAAACAGCGCGAAGAAGCTCGTAAAGCGGCAGGTATTGAGACAAAATGGTATCACGAAGTCGCCGATGTTGTAATTCCATCCGTAAAAAAAGGGGGGTGGTTTATCTTCTCAGAACTAATCCCAAGGGCTTTCAATGTCGTTGTAAAAACAGCGCCTATTTGGTTGCCGATTGTTATCGCGGCCCTTTAAGAAGATTTGCGGCCAACAGTCGTGAACTTTTTCTCTTCATAGCTTAACAGGAGTGAGCTGACCACAATGATGGTGGCGCCAATCCATAAAGATTGAGATGTTGGAATTTCAGCAAAAGCAATGAATCCTATTAGTGCGCTAAATAACAGACGTGCAAATCCAAAAGGTGTCAAGAACACAACTTCTGCGAGTTGATAAGCCTTTGCTGTTGAATAGTGAGCGGCCATCGAGAACATCCCTAACAAGATAAGCCATAAAAATTGCTGTAGGGTTGGCCATACCCACTCAAATAAAGCAGGTACGAGAGCACAGGGCGACATGAAGAATAAAAGAGTTAATGTCATGACTTTTGGACTTTCACCATAAGCCCCCAATTTACGGCTTGCGAGCTTAGAAACTGCGATAGCGATGGCAGAAAAGAGAGGCAAGAGAACAAACCATTGATAGGTCGCATCCGACCCCCACAGCGCCTTATCCGGCCTTAAAATGATGAAGGCTCCCACAAAACCAATAGCAATCCCCAATAAACGGATGCGACCAAGACGCTCATTTAAATAAAGCCTCGCTCCAATGACAGAGAAAATAGGACCTGTAAATCCTAAGGCTACAGCTTCAGCAATTGTCATATGCGCAAGAGACATATACCACAACACGACCCCTAAAACAGCAGTACCAATACGAATGGTTTGTAGGCTTGGGTATCTAGTTTTTAAACTTTTGAGTCCGTCTTTAAGGGTCCAAGGGAGAATAATTAAGCAGCCAAAAAGATTCTGCCAGAACGTGATAACCGCTGACGGAAGAGGAGAGACTTCTTGTCCCGTGCCGCCCGAGATATATCGAACAACCCCATTGATAGAAGCAAAAAAGAGGCACGCTAGCAACTTCCAAATAACGCCCTGCCACTGAGGTGTAAGACCCTTGCTATGAAGCGGAATATTACGAATAGCATTGATTTCTGAAAGTTCTTGAGAGGAAGGACGACGAAGAGGCTGGGCCATAAAAGTACCGCCATAAAGTTCAGTTTGAATGCCAGTGATTTAGCATAATCTTGCTCATTTGCCAAGAAAAAGTCTTGACTTTTTTTTAAGTTTAACTAAGGTTATACCTAATTGTTTAATCTTAAACAAGAAGACATAATCATGAACGTTTTAAGGCTGAGTGCTTTTTTATTTATTCTCAATTTTTTCTCAGCACAAAGCACGCCATTACAATGGGAGTTTTTACAAGAAGGCGACAAAATTAATGTTCTAGCCCAAAGTTATGGCAATGATACGACGAAACAATACTTAGCGACAGCTAAAACGGTAATTCAAGAAAATGGCTTTAAGCTTGATGCCCCTGACGATTTAATTTCTCCTCAAGCTCTAGAATATGCCAATACAGTTCAATATCGACAAGAGCATTTAAAGAAAGTTTTATTGTCTGAGGAGACTAAGGTTGTTTGGACAATGCGAGGAGGTCGCGGGGCTTCCGGAATTATTCTTTCATTAGATGGTTTATCTAGCCCTTCTAAAGTAAAGCTTATCCTAGGTTTTAGTGATGCAACAGCGCTTCATTTATTAGCAGCTAAGTGGGGTTGGCCTTCACTTCATTGTCCCGTGTTAGCATATAATCAAGAAATAGCACCCGCCGTGAATAAAGCAACTTCCTTAAAGTTGGTTTTCGATATTCTTTCTGGAAAAACGCAAGAAGTCTCTTATACGCTTAGTCGACTTAATAAAGTTGCTCAAAGCTCTCGTGAATCTATGACTTCCTCAATTGTTGGAGGAAATGCTTCTGTTGTGCAACGCAGTATAGGAACAGAAACACATTTAAAAACAAATGGTAAAATTTTGTTTCTTGAAGATACTGGCGAGCCTGCAACGAAATTCTTAGAGATCATGACACATTTCCAAAGAGCACGTCTATTTGAGAGTGTGAAAGCCATTATTTTAGGCGACTTTAAGAGCGGGTTAAGTGAAGCACAATGTACAGATTTAGGAATTGCAAAGAATCAGTTTCTGGAAACAATGACAACTTTTAATATTCCTGTTTTAGGGTCCGAACACTTTGGTCATGGAGATCTAAATTATCCCTTGCCGTTTGGAACTTTGGCTACATTAAATTTTCAAAGTTCAGGTGAAGTTGATTTAAGAGTTAAGACGAATAATTAACAAATTCGTGTAAAATTACTTTACTGTTTTGAGCCATTTAACAATCTGAAGACGATAAGTATTAAACCATTCCTCGGCTGAGTAAGGTCCTAGGTTGATATCAATACTGTCGAAATGAGGTCCTTTTTTAAAGAACCAATTTATAAAACGATCCCAATCATTGTTTGATTTCATAGCGTCTATTTTTTGCACCAAATAAGCAGTGTCTGCAAAAGCACTATGTTGCACATCGAGCGGAAGAATCGTTGCATTCTTAATCTTGGTTAATTGATCGCCAACATCTTCTTGATACTGTTTCATTCCGCGAATGAATAAAACTGGCTTCCCAAAAAGATTAGGAGGGACGCCTATGCGACCATAGATTTTGCGCTCGGTAATCTTGGAATCAATATCAACAATAGCTTGAATGCGAGAATCCGTGAAGCCTAAAGTATGAGCCACATTTCCTCCAAAACTATGCCCCATAAGAACAATCTTTTTTTCATTAAGGACGCCTTTAAAATAAGTCTGATTGAAGGGGTTAAAATTGTTTAGAAGATAAGTAATGTCAGCAATAGCTGCCACCATAGCTTTGTCATAATATTGATAACGATAATCTCGATCTCGTGGAATCTTCCAAGCATCCGTTAAAGTAAGAACAATTTTATCTCCGTTTGGAAAACGCACGAAGTTAGAAACATAAGGTTGATCAAAGCTCAAAACAACATACCCATAAGAGGCCAGTTCTTCGCATAACAACGTATATTTCTGTCGTTCTCCCCCCAAACCAGGGATAAAAATAATTACAGGCAAAGGTTCCTGCATTAAGATGGGAGCATTCGGTTGGCTGTGAACAAGTACTTTAACGCTCTTAATTATACCATTATCTAATGTTTCCGGCATATAAGACTGAAGTTGCGTTGTTGAAAGAGAGGTTGGGTAAAAAACTTGAATCATCCAACGTCGCACACCAGAATCGCGCAACATTTGACGAGAAGGATCTTTGATTTCGATCGCTTGTGTTCCAACTAGATAAGGTCCTGTCGGAGAAGGAAGAATAATCTCTAAAGAAAAGCCATTCGCGTGATATAAAAATAAGATGCATAGGAAATTATAAAAAAGCTTCCTCATCCAGTCATATCTGCTTTCATCCATTGTTTCAGCGTACTAACGCTTAAGTAAAACAACGGGGTACTTAAAAGAGTGAAGAAAAGCTTGTAAGAATAGCTATTAAGAATGAGCGTTCCTAAACGGTCCGCAGGTAAAGCTTTAAAAAATACTAAAAAGCTGACAACCATTGTTGTGTCAATTAGCAAAGAGATGGCGGTACTGCCATTACTCCGAAGCCACAAAAATCTTTGGTGAGTGATTCGCCGCAGCCACGAATAAATAATAATATCAACGCGCTGAGCCATATAAAAGGCAAGGACTGAGCCAATAAACCCAACCCCAAAGAGCCCAAAAACTTGATGAAAAGTTGTATTATCGACCCTGGACCAAGAGGTGGCTTGAAGGTGATCAATGAATAAGATGACAAAACCAACCAAAATGTTCATCGCCATCCCAAGCTTGACACAAAAGTTGGCTTTTTCTTTACCATAAAACTCAGTAATAAGGTCGGTTATTAAAAAAGTTAAAGGATAAAGAACGGCGCCTGCAGAAAGCTCAAAGGTATGAAAAGATAACAACGGAAGCGCAACAAATTTTTGGTAAATAAGGTTGCCGACAACAATGATCACCGATAAAAAAGTACAAAGGCTAAGATAAATTTTGTCCGAAACTGACATGCATATTCTCTAAAAAATCTTTTAAAGAAATATTTAAGCCTGGTCTTCCTTAAAAATCAAGGTCCTCCTTCCTATTTATAAATCTTACACGAGAAAGGCCATAACGAATCCAAGATGATAAGAGTTCGCTCATGATGTTAGATGGTAAGCACCAAATATAAAGTCGCTCTACCTTACCTTCTTTCACACCTTTTTTCGTCAAATTACGTAAAGGAAACTCTTCGAAAAGTCTTAAAAAATCAACACTTGTAAGTTATATAAAAGTGAAAAAATTTTGTTATTTGCATAATTGACAAAATAATAAAATGTACTAAAATTTCTTACGAACTCCATTGTTAACTTATTTTATAGAGATTTAAATGTTTAATTCTAAGCCCTTTTTTTTAATTGCTACCCTTTTTTCTGGTTTGTTTGCAAACTTTGCTCATGCTTCGTCACAAATAATTGATTTAGGACCCTTCGATTTTGACGGCTTACCAATGGATATCAAAAAGGTTGTTTACTCTAAGTGTAATCCTGAAACTGTTTTGGCCTTAGGTCAAACGTCAAAGACAAACTATACAGAGACTAATCAAGACAGCTTATGGGAAAATAAACTTTCACCTGACCATAAGGCTTTGGCAACCATAGAAGGGACAGAAACATACGGTAAAACTCTGAAGCAACTTTGGCTTCTAGATAAAAAAGATCCACTTATTCTTGTTATTCATGATCAAACTCAGTCTGAAAAATCTGTCTTCACGTTTAGCAACTTTCGCACCGAAAAAAATAAATACCATCCTATAATGGATATGGACAAAGTTCACCCTTATCAGACTTATGAAAATTTGTTAAGAGTAGATACCTCTCCCAATAAAACAATTATACTTAGAAAAAGTTTTTTTCCTGAAGAAGTTCAAAAAGGTATTTTTCCTAAAGACGGTAGTGAAAAGATAACTAAATGTGTTACTAAAATTCAATATTTCTGCCCCAAGAGAGATGGAAAAAGTGAAAGAAATTTTATTGTTACCCTTCGTATCACTCCTTTTAATCCAAAAGAGCATCAGACTCTTAGCTTATTTAGCAAGCTTGTAATTAAATCTAAGCGCGTAGAGGAGCCTGAGGTTCTTCCAACAGATTCAATAGTCGTGTTTGCTTCACCAGGCTTGTTTGGTCCACTAGATTTCTGGGGGGAATTACGTAAACACTCTCTATTATTGGACAGGGATTAATTTACAAGCTTTCTTTTAAATTTGGCTTTCTCTGCTTTGAAGTTACTTGAGACCCTTGGCGCAGGGTTTAGGGAATGTGATAATGTTAGAAATCGATCATTTTTCATCCCCATTTTGCGCTTATTGTCCTCGCCTCTTCTTGTCCTCTCTGTGAAGGCAGGTATTTAGGAAAGGCTGGGAAGCATTGATCAACGATAGGCCGTAAGATCTTTACATAGTTTGAGACTCTCGGCACGGGATTTAGGAGGACAAGTTATTTTACTTTGTCACTCAAGTTTAAAATTATAGCAACTAAGTATTCTATTTTTAGATAAAACCCTTTTGTTTTTTTAAGATTAACCTTAAACAATCTATGGTTTCCTTTGTAAGGTTGTGGGTTATATTCTTCACGATGTCAAAGATCTAGTTTATTTCTTCTCGCCTCCCTGGTACCGAGGGAGAGAGAGTTTTCTCTGCTGATCTGTAATGC
>VFQO010000111.1_pt1 | contig 103343 bp, 97 predicted proteins | sample 3512331 | NCBI WGS metagenome assembly VFQO01 (sample SAMN10412371, study PRJNA504923) | tailings metagenome | isolation source: Replicate 3 from Balatoc abandoned mine | place: Philippines: Itogon, Benguet | collected 2017-08-28 | reverse complement strand
CCGCGGTCATCACCGAGGCCGCGGCCGCCAACATGGGCGTCGTGCCGCCGAAGCCCGGCTTCAACCGGCTGCTCGCCGACACCGCGCACGCGCACGGCGCGCTGCTCATCGCCGACGAGGTCATGACCGGCTTCCGCGTCTCGGCCGCTGGCTGGTGGGGGCACGAGGAGGCCCACGGCGTCGCCTACGACGCCGACCTGACGACCTTCGGCAAGATCATCGGCGGCGGCCTGCCCCTCGCGGGCCTCGGCGGTCGCGCCGAGCTGCTCGACCTGCTCGCCCCCCTCGGGCCCGTCTACCAGGCGGGCACGCTGAGCGGCAATCCGGTCGCCGTCGCGACGGGCGCCGCGATGCTGCGCGGCGCCGGGCCGGAGGTCTACGAGCACCTGCCGCGCGTCGCGCACGCGATCGCCGACGGGCTGTCGGCGGCGCTCTCGGCCGAGGGCGTCGCGCACTCGGTCGCGTGGGCGGGCTCGCAGTTCTCGATCTTCTTCCGCGAGACCGCGCCGCAGAACTACGCGGAGGCGCAGGCGCAGGAAGTCTGGCGTTTCGGGCCGTTCTTCCACGCCATGCTCGAGCACGGCGTTTCGCTGCCGCCGAGCGTCTACGAGGCGTGGTTTGTCTCGGCGGCGCACGACGACGCCGCGGTCGAGCGCGTGCTCGCGGCGGCGGCGCCGGCGGCGCGCGCGGCGGCTGCCGCGCAGCCCGCGCGCTAGCCATGCAGCCCGCGCGGTAGCGGCGGAGCGCCGCGCCGTCCGCGCGGCCGCTCCGCGGGGTGCCCGGCGACGTGCGGTCGATGCGATCTGCAGGAGTCGGCGCGTGCGCGGACGGCTCCAGCCGCGTAGACGGCGGATCGCACCGGCGGTGCTCCTGCAGACCGCATGGGAGACGCGGGAGCGCACACGCTGAGCGGGCCAGGGGAGTGGCTGCTCCTCCCGGCCCGCTCGAAGCCGCGCGTCAGTCGAGCGCCGCGACCGCGGCCTGCAGCTCGGCGATGAGCTCGTCGAGCGCGTAGTCGTACGACAGCGGCGTCGGCGGGGTCATCGACGCCGCGACGTCGCTGCCGACGACGCGCGCGATGGCGCCCTGCTGCACCTGCTGCATCGTGCCGGCGTGGGACGTGGCGAGGAAATCCTCGACCTCACCGGGCTCGTTGCCGCGCACGACGAGCACGTCGCTGACGAGCTGCGACACCGTCTCGTACGACAGCGAGTACGAGAACGAGGTCTCGCCCGTGTCGAGTTCGTCGACGGCGGGCGCGTTGACGAAGCCGAGGTCGAGCAGCACCTCCACGCGGGGGTCGTTCTCGTTCCAGACGTAGAAGGTGCCGGCCGTGTCCCACACGAACGCGACGGTGCGGCCGGCGAACTGGGGGTTCTCGGCGGCGCGCGCGGCGAGGTCGGCGTCGATGTCGTCGAGCAGCGCCTGCGCCTCCGCCTCGAGCCCGAGCGCCTCGCCCGTGAGGGTGACGATCTCGCGCCAGGGTGTCGCCCACGGCTCGCCGGGGTAGGCGACGACGGGAGCGATGTCGCTGAGCGTGTCGTACTGCTCGGCGGTGAGCCCCGAGTACTGGGCGAGGATCACGTCGGGGTCGGCCGCCGCGATCTCCTCGAAGGCGAGGTCCTCCCCGGTGTCGGGCAGCACCGTCGGATGCTCGGCGCTGGCCTCGTCGAGCGCGTCGACCGTCCACGGCGGCAGGCCGTCCGTGCCGTTCTCGACGGCGCGCGGCGCGACGGCGACCGGCACGACGCCGAGCGCGATGGCCGAGTCGAGCGTGCCGACCCCCAGGGCGACGACCCGCTCGGGCGCCTCCTCGATGACGGTCTCACCGAAGGCGTGCTCGATCGTGACGGGCCAGGCGGCCGAATCCGCCGGCGTCGAGCCGGGGGTCTCGGAGCCTACGGGCGCGGCGGCGGAGCATCCGCCGAGGGCGATTGCGCCGACGGCCAGGACGGCGGTCAGGGGGACGAGACGACGACGCGTCACGGCGCCCCTCAGCCGCGCGCCGCGACGGCCGCCGCGAGCTGGTCGACGACCTCGTCGAGGCCCCACGGCAGCGACAGCGCGGTGGGGGGCGACACCGAGGCGATGAACTCGGTGCCGACGAGCTGCGCGACCGCGCCCTGCTGCACGGCAGGCAGCGACTGCGCGTAGGGGGCGTCGAGCAGCGCCTGCGCCTCCTCCGGCGTCGAGCCGTAGACGACGAGCACGTCCGAGGTCAGCTCCGACACCCGCTCGTACGAGAGCGTGAAGTAGAACGGCGACTCGTCGGTGTCGAGCTCGTCGACCGAGGGGGCGTTGACGAAGCCGAGGTCGAGCATGAACTCCACGCGCGGGTCTTCGTCGGCGTAGACGTAGAGGGTGCCGGCGGTGTCCCACGCGGTCGCGAGGCTGACGCCCTCGAACTCCGGATGCTCGGCCGCGGCCTCCGCGATGGCGCCGTCGATGCTCGCCAGCACCTCCTCGGCCTCGCCCTGCAGCCCCAGGGCCTCACCCGTGATCGAGATGATGTCGCGCCACGGGGTGGACCACGGCTGGTCGGGGTAGGCGACGACGGGAGCGATGTCGCTGAGGGTCTCGTACTGCTCCTCGGTGAGCCCCGAGTACTGGGCGAGGATCACGTCGGGGTCGGCGGCGGCGATCTCCTCGTAGGGCACGTCCTCTCCTGTGTTGGTGAGCACGGTGGGCACCGCGTCCCCGCGCTCCTCGAGCGCTTCGCGGATCCACGGCAGCACGCCCTCCTCGTCACCGCCGTACGACTCGAAGGGGATCGCGACGGGCGTCACGCCGAGCGCGATGGCGGCGTCGGCGCTCGCCCAGCCCCACGTGACGACGCGCTCGGGCGCCTCGTCGATCGTGGTCTCGCCGAAGGCGTGCTCGATCGTGACGGGGAAGGCCGCGTCGTCGGCGGCGCTCGCCGCGGAGTCGGTGGGGGCGCTCGCGGGCTCGGTCGAGCATCCGACGAGACCGAGGGCGAGCGCGGGGGCGAGGGCCGCGGCGAGGAGGCCGAGGCGGCGGCGCGAGGGCACGGTGCTGCTCCTGAGGGGACGGGAGGGCTCGCCGCGGGCGCGTCGACGCGCTCGTGCGGGTTCGCGGCGCTGCGACGGCCCTCGGACGGGTGAGGTAAGGCTAACCTAACTCACCGAGGCCGGGTGCGGCAAGCGCGCTCGCTGAGCGTCGACCGAGCATCCGCTCTCAGCGCGATCGGGGCAGGATGACCGGCCGACCGGTATCCGGATCCTCCAGCAGGCGCGCCTCGATGCCGAACGCCCGCCGCACCACTTCGCCGGTGAGCACCTCACCCGGCGCGCCCTGGGCGAGGATGCGCCCACCGGCCATGACGACGAGCTCGTCGGCGTAGCGCGCGGCGAGGGTCAGGTCGTGGATCACGAGCACCACGGTCATGCCGCGCGCGACCTCGGCCCGCAGCACGTCGAGCACCTCGACCTGGTGGGCGACGTCGAGCGCGCTCGTCGGCTCGTCGAGCAGCAGGATGCGCGGCTGCTGGGCGAGCGCCATCGCGATCCACACGCGCTGCCGCTGCCCGCCGCTCAGCTCGTCGACCCGGGCGTCGACGAGGGTGCTCGTCGCGGTCGCCTCGAGGGCCGCCGCGACGATCGCGTCGTCGTCGCTGCGGTGCCCGCGGAACATCCCCTGGTGCGGGTAGCGCCCGCGCGCAACGAGCTCGGCGACGCGAATGCCCTCCGGCGCGATCGGGCTCTGCGGCAGCACGCCGATCGTGCGGGCGAGCCGGCGACTGGGCAGGCGCCCGAGGTCGACGCCGTCGAGCGTGACGCGCCCCGCCGCGGGCGGCAGCAGCCGGGCGAGGCCGCGCACGAGGGTCGACTTGCCGCTCGCGTTGGCGCCGACGACGACCGTGAGCGCGCCGGGGCGCACCTCGAGGTCGACGTCGTGCACGATCGTGCGGTCGCCGTAGCCGAGGCGCAGGCCGTGCGCGCGCAGGCGTGGCGGCGGCACGTCGGCGCCGCGCAGCAGCTCGAGCGGTGAGGCGAGGGTCATGAGGGCGCTCCCTTCGAGGGGCGGGCGAGGGGTCGGACGAGGGCCTGGGGTCGCGTGCCGGAGCCCTCGCCGCGCAGCAGCAGCGCCAGCAGGACGACGGCGCCGGCGGCTCCGGTGATGAGCCCGACGGGCGGCTCGAGCGCGCCCGGCAGCGCGTGCTGGGCGATGACGTCGGCGAGGGCGACGATCGCGGCGCCGGTGAGCGCGGCGGTGCCGAGCGCGGGGCCGCGGCCGCGCATCCGTCGAGCGATGGGCCCGGCGGCGAACGCGACGAACGCGATCGGCCCGGCGACCGAGACGGCGACGGCGGCGAGGATGCCCGACACCGTCATCGCCGCCACCCGCGTCACGACGGGGCGGGCTCCGATCGCGCGCGCGGAGCCGTCGTCGAGCGCCTGCGCCGCGAGCGGGCGCCGCGCGACCACGAGCCCCGCCGCCGCGAGCAGCACGACCGTGCCGACGAGCAGCACGTCCTCCCACGAGGGCGAGCCGACCGAGCCGACGAGCCAGAAGTAGGCGCTCTGCGCCTGCGTGAGGTTGGCGCGCGTGAGGGCGTAGCCGACGACGCCGTTGGCGAGGAAGGCGACGGCGATGCCGATGACGACGAAGCGCGTGCCCGAGACGCCGCGGCCGCTCGCGACGACGACGACCGCGAGGGCGACGAGCGCGCCGGCGAGGGCGGCGCCGCTCACCGCGAGCCCGGTCGCGCCGCCGGCGATCGCGAGCACGGCGGCGGCGCTCGCCCCGCCGGTGACGCCGACGATGTCAGGGCTCGCGAGCGGGTTGCGCACGACCGACTGCAGCAGTGCGCCGCTGAGCCCGAGGGCGGCTCCGACGACGAGCGCGAGCGCGAGGCGGGGCAGCCGCAGGCCCTGCACGATGAAGGTCGCGCCACCAGCGCCGTCGAGGCCGAGCAGCCCGGCGGCGACCTCAGCGGGGGCGAGGGGCACGTCGCCGAGCGCGAGGGCGAGCATCCCGATCGCGACGATGACGACGAGGATGCCCGCCGTCACCCCGACCGCGCGCCGCCGGTCGCGCGCGCGGCCGGCCTCGATCGCGGCGATCGTGGCCAGGCAGGCGTCGGGCAGCGCGTTCCGGGGGATGCTCGGCGCGTGTCGCTCGAGCAGCCCGCTCACGCCGTCACCCCGCGCCGCGAGCGCACGAGCGCGATGAGCAGGGGAGCCCCGAGCACGGCGACCACGATGCCCGCCTCGAGCTCGCCGGGCGGTACGACGAGTCGGCCGAGCACGTCGGCGACGAGCACGAGCGCCGCGCCGGCGACCGCGGCGACGGGCACCCGCACGGCGTGGCCGCCGCCGACGAGCGCGCGGGCGGCGTGCGCGCCGACGAGGCCGACGAAGACGATGGGCCCGGCGAGGGCCGTCGCGGTGCCGGCGAGCACGACGATGACGGCGATCGCGGCGGCGCGCGTCGGCAGCAGCCGGAATCCGAGGCCGCGCGCGACGTCGTCGCCGAGGGCGAGCGCGTCGAGCGCGCGGCTGACGAGCGCGGCGCCGACGAGCCCGAGCACGACGAGCGGCGCGAGGGCGAGGGCGGCGTCGAGGTCGCGGCCGGTCAGCGAGCCGACCGTCCAGAAGCGGTAGCGCTCGAGGGTCTCGGGGTCGCCGAGCAGCACGAGCGTCGTGAGCGACGACAGCGCGGCGGTCACCGCAGACCCGGCGACGACGAGCAGCGCCGGACTCGAGCCGACGCGCGCGCTCGCGGCGACGAGCGCGATGACGGCCGCGGCGGCGAGGGCGCCGACGAGGGCGAAGCCGGCGAGCCCGACGACCGAGGTGACGCCCGCGAGCGCGATGCCGAGCACCACGGCGAACGACGAGCCCGCGGTCACGCCGAGCAGACCGGGGTCGGCGATCGGGTTGCGCGTGACGCCCTGCATGACGACTCCGGCGACGCCGAGGGCCGCGCCAGCGAGCAGCCCGATGACGGTGCGCGGCACGCGCAGCTCGCGCACGACGACCGCATCGACCGAGCCGGAGCCGAGCGAGCCGGGGTCGAGCAGCGCGGCGAGCACGACGGCGGGGTCGGTCGCGCGGGCGCCGACCGAGAGGCTCACGGCGACGGCGGCGAGCAGCAGCGCGACGAGGATTCCCGCGCCGAGCATCCGCCGCCCCTGCGAGCCGCGCGCCCGCGGGCCGCGCGCCGGCCGGGCCGCGCGCCCGCCGCCCGCGCTCGCCTCGCGCGCCGCGGCAGCGCCCGCGCCTGCTGCCCGTTCGCCGGCCGCGACCGGCACCGCCGCGCTCACTGCGCTTCAGAGCGCCCGCGCCGCCAGTACCCCATGAACGCGACGTTCGAGCGGGCGACGCCGAGGTCGCTCACGAGGTGTCGGCGCAGGGCTTTGACGGTCGCGGCTTCGCCGGCGATCCAGGCGTAGAAGTCGCCCGTAGTGGGGTCGACGGGCGAATCCCACAGCAGCTCGGTGTCGACGTCGATGTCGTCGAGCGGCTCGGGGGCGGCGCGCACGACCGAGGCGAGCTCGGCGGTGTGGCGCGGCAGCCACGCGCGCACGGCCCGCTGCAACAGCTCGCCGTGCGGCGCGACCGCCTCGAAGCCCTGCGAGGTCTCGCACCCGGCGTCGCGGGAGAGCCAGGCGATGCGCGAGGCCCCGCGGGCGACGACGTTCTGGATGTCGGCGCTCGACGGCACCTCGATGAACGCCTGCGCGGTGACGCCGTCGGGCAGCGATTCGATGATCGAGCAGATGGCGGGCAGCGCGGTCTCGTCGCCCGCGAGCAGCAGGTGCCGCGCGGCGCCGGGCCGCCAGTCGCAGCCGATGGTCGGGTCGGCGGTGCGGCCGTCGGGCCCGACGATGATGAGGCGGTCGCCGACGGATGCTCCGCGCAGCCAGCGCGCCGCCGGCCCGTCACCCGCCGCCGGGTCGGGGTCGTGCCGCACGAGGTCGACGTCGAGCTCGCGTCGCTCGGGCCGCGCCGACCGCACCGTGTAGGTGCGGAACGCGGGCCGCGCCGGCTCGGGGAGCGCCCGCCAGCGCGCGTACCAGTCGCCCGCCCGCAGCGCCGCCTCGTCGTGCTCGCCGAGGTCGGGCAGCGTGCCGTCGGGCAGCGGCAGCACGAGCTTGATGCGCTGGTCGAGCCCGGTGGTGCCGAGGTGCCGCAGGTCGTCGCCCGCGAACGTCACGCGCACGAGGTGGGGCGAGAGCGGCAGGATGCGCCGCACGACGACCGCGAAGGGGCGGTAGGCCGGCCAGGGCGCGGGGTTCGCGGCGCTCGGGCTCTCGCGAACCGGTGAGGTAAGCATTACCTAAGTATGACCGAGGCCGCGCGCACCCCGCCACCCCACTTCGACGCGGTTCGTCTGGGAACTGCCTCCACGTCTCCTTCACGCCTCGGAGCCCCGCGACTAGCCTGGGGTGGTCCCTGGGCCTCGATCGGCCCAGGGGCTCGACGACGGAGAGAGGTACGACAATGCGCGGAAAGATCCTGTTCCTGACCGGCCTGGGTGTCGGCTACGTGCTCGGCACGAAGGCGGGTCGCGAGAAGTACGACCAGATCACGAAGGCGGCCAGCCGCTTCTGGAACGACCCGCGGGTGCAGACCCGCGTCGACCAGGTCGAGGATTTCGTCAAGGAGAAGGCGCCCGAGGTCGCCGAGTTCGTCAGCGGCAACGCCAAGAACGTCGCCTCGAAGGTGGGCGGCAAGAAGAACGGCGCGAAGTCGGCCTCGAGCACGACTGCGACGACCGGCTCGACCGGCTCCGGATCGACCACGACGCGCTCGACCGGGTCGGGCACGACGGCGTCGAGCACCTCCTGATCTCGCACGGAGGCGCTCGATGACGACCCCACGCTCGACCCCCTCGCCCGCCGCTGAGCGGCGCGGCCTCTTCGCGCTCATCGCCGACGTGCCCAAGCTCGTCGGCGACCTCGTGCGCGCCGAGATCGCATCGCTCAAGGCTGAGATCGCCGCCAAGCTCAAGCAGGCGGGCATCGGCGCGGGGCTGCTCGTCGGCGCGGGCGTGTTCGCGTTCTTCGCGGCGCTCGTGCTCATCGCCGCGGGAGTGCTCGCGCTCTCGCTCGTGCTGCCCGCGTGGGCGGCGGCGCTCATCATCGGCGTCGTGCTGCTCATCATCGCGGGCATCATCGCCGCGGTCGGCGTGAACCATCTCAAGAAGGGCGTTCCGCCGACCCCCACCGACACGCTCGAGAGCGTGCAGGAAGACGTCCGCGCCGTGCGCGGGCTGAGGAAGTGAGAGAAGCCATGACCGATTCGCCCACCGCCGCCTCGACCACCACCGGCGCCGGCTACTCGCCCGCGACGACCGGCCCGTCGGCGGCCAGCACCCCCTCGGCCTCCGTGGAGGAGACCCGGCGCAAGCTCGAGCAGACGCTCGACGCGATCGAGGAGAAGCTCGACGTCAAGAAGCAGGCCGGGCAGGTCGCCGAGCGCGTGCAGCGCTCCTACAACGACAACCCCGTGCCCTGGATCATCGGCGCGACCGCGGTGGCGATCGGCGTGATCGGCCTCGTCGCCTGGGCGATCCTCTCCGACGACTAGGCCCCGTGCCGCACGCCGTCAACGGCGCCCGCAGCCCCGGAATTCCGGCACTGCGGGCGCCGTTCGGCGTTCTCGGGGCCGCCGGCGCTCGATTAGGCGCGCGCGGCATCCGGGGTGACAATGAGGGGGATGTCCTCCTCGACGCGAGATGCGATCATCGACCGCACCCCCACCGGTTCCCTCCCGGTGATCAAACCCCTGCTCGGGTGGCGCGTGCTCGTGCCCCGCGGGGGCAAGTGGGGCGACGGCATCGCCGCGGGCCTGCGCGCGCTCGGCGCGGCTCCGGTCATCGCGCCCCTCATCAACTTCGCCGGCACCGAGAACCCCGAGGAGCTCGTCGCCGAGCTCGACCGCCTGCGCGAGGGCCGCTACGCGTGGCTCGTCGTGACGAGCGCGACGACCGTCGACGTGCTCGTCGGGCAGGGCGTGCGCGTGCCGGAGGGCACCCGCGTGGCCGCGGTCGGCGAGACCACCGCGAACGCGCTGCAGCTCGCCGGGTACCCCGTGCACTTCGTGCCGAGCGACCACTCGGCACGCGGGCTCGTCAAGGAGTGGCCGGGCGAGGTCGCCGACGGCGACGTGCTCGTGCCGCAGTCCGAGATCGCCGAGCCGACCCTTGTCAGCGGACTGCGTGAGCGCGGCATCGCAGCGCGATTCGTGAGCGCGTACCGCACCGTCGGGGTGGCGGCCCCGGCATCCGTCGTGGAAGACGTCGCCGAAGGACGCATCCGCGCGCTGCTCGTGAGCTCCGGCAGCGTCGCCCGGCAGATCGCGGAGCAGTTCGCGCCGCTGCCCGAGTCGACCGTGGTCGTCTGCATCGGCCCGCGCACCGCCTTCGACGCGCGCGCGGCCGGCCTGCGCGTCGACCGCATCGCCGAGGAGCGGTCGTCGGCGGCGCTGATCCGCGCCCTCGCCGAGTTCGCGATGCATCCGGAGGATCGCCGCCCGCCCGTCATCCCGTAGCGGATGCCCGGCGCGCGCCGCGCGGCTAGCCGAAGAGCAGCGCCGCCTCGTCGTAGCGCGACTGCGGCACCGTCTTGAGCGTGCCGAGGGCCTCCTCGAACGGCACGTGCACGATCTCGGTGCCGCGCAGGGCGACCATGCGGCCCCACTCGCCCTCGTTGACGGCGTTGATCGAGGCCATGCCGAGGCGCGTGGCGAGCACGCGGTCGAACGCGCTCGGGGTGCCGCCGCGCTGGATGTGGCCGAGCGTCGTCGCGCGCGTCTCGATGCCCGTGCGGGCCTCGATGAGCGGCGCGATGCGCTCGCCGATGCCGCCGAGGCGCGGGCGGCCGAAGGCGTCGAGGCCTCGCTCGGAGTGCGGCTCGTCATCCTCGGGCAGCGTGTAGCCCTCGGCGACGACGACGAGCGGCGCGCGGCCGCGGTCGTAGGCGCTCGTCACCCACGCGGCCACCTGGTCGAGGCTCGTCTTCTGCTCGGGGATGAGGATGGCGTGCGCGCCCGCGGCCATGCCCGAGTGCAGCGCGATCCAGCCAACGTGGCGGCCCATGACCTCGGCGACCATGCAGCGGTTGTGGGCGTCGCCCGTGGTGCGCAGGCGGTCCATCGCCTCGGTCGCGATGCCGACGGCGGTGTCGAAGCCGAAGGTGTAGTCGGTGGCGTCGAGGTCGTTGTCGACCGTCTTGGGCACGCCCACGATCTTGACCCCCGCATCCGTCAGCCGCTTCGCGGCCGCGAGCGTGCCCTCGCCGCCGATCGCGATGAGGGCGTCGAGGCCGTTCTCGACCATGACCTCGTTGATGCGGTCGACGCCGCCGCGACCCTCGAAGGGGTTCGTGCGGCTCGTGCCGAGGATGGTGCCGCCGAGCTTGCTGATGCCCTTCACCTCGTGGCGCGACAGCGGCAGCGTGTCGTTCTCGACGAGGCCCTTCCAGCCGTCCTTGAACCCGACGAACTCGTGCCCGTGCACGGTGGTGCCGACGAGCACCGCCCCGCGGATGACGGCGTTGAGGCCCGGGGCGTCGCCGCCGGAGGTCAGCATTCCGATGCGCATGGGCTCTATCTAAGTCGAGGGAGGGTCGTCCGACGAAAACGGGGCGCTCGCGCCAGAGCCTCGCGCCTCTGTCGCTGGGCGGATGCTCGGCGCTAGAGTGCGCGCTGGGAGCACCCGAGGGGTGCTCGACCTCCACCCCGCCTGCGACAGGAGACCGCGATGACCGACCCCACCACGCCCGGCGACCCGGCCGCTCAGCCGGCCCAGCCCGCCGCCGCCCCGGCCTCGTACCCGGCGGCGCCGCCCGCGCCGGCCGCGCCCGCCTACTCGGCGCCCGCCACCGCCACCGGTGAGGACCCGGGCCGCACGCTCGGCATCATCGCCCTCGTGTTCGCCTTCCTCTTCCAGATCGTCGGCCTCATCCTCGGCATCGTCGCGCGCAACAAGTCGAAGGCCGCGGGCTACAAGAACGGCCTCGCGACGGCCGCGATCTGGCTCAGCATCGTCTTCATGGTGCTCGGCCTCATCATCGGCATCGCCGTGATCGCCGGCGGTGCCGCGCTGTTCGGCGGCGTCATCGGCCAGGTCGCCGAGGTCTGCCAGGAGCTCGGCTCGGGCGTCTGGGAGATCGACGGCGTCACCTACACCTGCGAGTAGCCCCTCGCTGCGTCGGGGCGGCGGATGCGCATCGCGCGTCCAGCCGCCCCGACTAGGTTGCGCACCATGACGACGCCCTCCCTCCTCGACCTCGCCGACGAGCAGTACGTGCTGCTGACGACGACCCGGAGGTCGGGCGTCGACGTCGCCACTCCCGTGTGGGTGGGCCGCGATGGCGACGCGCTCATCGTCACGACCGCGCGCGACGCCGGCAAGACGAAGCGCATCCGCCACACGCCGCGCGTCACGCTGCAGGCGTGCGATCGCGTCGGGCGCCCGCTCGATGGCGCTCCCGTGGTGGTCGGGCACGCCGTCGTCGACGAGAGCGCCGAGGGGCGCGAGCGGCTCGTGGCGCTCTTCAAGCGGAAGTACGGGGCCCAGTACCTGGCGATACTGGGCCTGCAGAAGCTGCGCGGCACGACCGATCGCTCGGTCACGCTGCGCATCACCGCGCCGGTCGCCTCGGGCGGGCACCCGGCCGAGTAGGCGGCGTCGGATGCTGCGCCTACCCTTGCCCGCATGACCACCGTCGCCGACGCGCGCCCCGCGCCGGGCTCGGCGACCCCCGACGCGGCCGGCGTCTACGCTCCCGGCCGGCCGGTGGATCTGCGGCTCACGCTCTTCCCGCTGCGTCGCGGCCACGCCGACCCGACGCTGCAGTGGACGGCCGACGGGGCCGCGTGGCGCACCCAGCGCACCCCCGAAGGCCCCGCCCTGCTGCGGATGCTCGCCCACCGCGCGACCGCGCCCGACGGTGGCCCGGCCACCGCCGTCGAGCTCGCCGCCTGGGGCCCCGGTGCGGCGTGGTCGATCGACCACGCGCCCGAGCTGCTCGGCGAGGGCGACGACTGGCGCGAGCTCGACGCGCTGCTCGCGACGCACGCAGCGGACGAGGCGGGCGGGCGCTACCCGCGCGGCGTCGTCGCGGGGCTCGCCCGGCTGCGACGGCAGCACCCCGGGCTGCGGCTGCTGCGCACGAGCATCGTGCTCGACTCGGCCGTCGGGGCGGTGCTCGAACAGAAGGTCACGGGCGTCGAGGCGCGGCGGGCGTGGCGCACGCTCATCCGGCAGCACGGCGAGGTGCCGCCCGGGCCCGCGCCGGAGGGCATGCGGGTCATGCCCGACGCCGAGCGCTGGCGCAGCATCCCCGACCACGACTGGCACCGCGCCGGGGTCGGCCCGCAGCGCATGCGCACCCTGCGCCGCGTCATGGCGGTCGCGCCGGCGCTCGAGCGCACGCTCGCGCACGGCCGCGGCGGGGCGGCGGTCGCGGCGGCGCTCACGTCGATCCCGGGGGTGGGGGTGTGGACGGCGGCCGAGATCACCCAGCGCGCCCACGGCGACGCGGATGCGATCAGCGTCGGCGACTTCCACCTCGCGGGGCTCGTCGGCCACGTGCTCACCGGGTCGCGCACCGACGACGCCGGGATGGTGCGGCTGCTGGAGCCGTTCTCCGGTCACCGGCAGCGGGTCGTGCGGCTCGTCATGCTGACCGGCTCGACGGCACCCCGCCAGGGGCCGCGCATGACGATCCAGGACCATCGCGGGCACTGAGCGGGGGCTGCGGTTGGAGGAGGCCGACAGGCGGCGCGACGGCCGGATGCTCGGCTCGTAGCCTCGGCGGGGTGAACATGCTCTTCCGCCTGCTGTGGCTCAGCATCCGCTCGCGGTTCGGGCCGCGCCTGGCGCCGACCGATGTGGCGCGCACGACGTTCCGCGTCTGGCCGACCGACCTCGACGTGCTCAACCACATGAACAACGGCGTGTACCTGTCGATCATGGATCTGGGGCGCATCGACCTCATGGCCCGCTCGGGCGTCTGGCCCGAGCTGCGCCGCCGCGGGTACTACCCGGTCGTGGTGAGCTCGACGATCACCTACCGGCGCTCGCTCGAGCCGTGGCAGCGCTTCACGCTCGAGAGCCGCATCGTCGGGCTCGACGACGTCGCCGGGTACGTCGAGCAGCGCTTCGTGCGCGACGGCGAGGTGTGCGCGCGCGGCGTGATCAAGGCGCGGTTCCTGAAGAAGTCGGGCGGCATCGTGCCGATCCCCGAGCTCGCCGAGCTGTTCGGGCTCGACCCGGAGCACCACCCGCTGCCGCCGTGGCTCGCCGAGTGGAGCGCCGCGGCGAGCCTGCCGCCGCGGCGCGAGCCGACGCCGAGCGTGTGGGACTGAGCGGCGCGCGGGGGTGGCTCGTGGCGCTCCGGCTCGCTACGGTGCCAGGGTGAGCTCTGACGCCGCCCGACACGCCCCCTCGACCGCGCCCGACGACCGCAAGCCGCAGTCGGTGTACGGCGTCGGCAGCGAGCCCGACGTGCAGGCGAGCCTCGCGAACGAGCGCACCGCGCTGTCGTGGATCCGCACGGGCCTCGCACTCGTCGCCGGCGGCGTCGCCCTCGCGACGCTCGCGAGCTTCGGCGAGCTGCCGACGGTCATCGTCGCGATCGCGGGCCTCGCGAGCCTCGGCGGCGGGTTGCTCGCCGTGTGGGCGCTCATCAGCTGGCGCCGCACCGAGCGGGCGCTGCGCCTTCAGGAGCCCCTGCCGCCGCCTGCGGCCCTGCCGTGGCTCGTGGGCGCGGTCGTCGCGGTCGCGATCTTCCTGGCCGCGTTCTCGGCGTACCAGGCGCTGACGGGCGTCTGATGGTTCCGAGCGTCCAGGCCGGTTCGGCGAACCGCACGACTCTGTCGTGGCAGCGGACGTCGGCCTCGGCGGCGCTCGTGGCGATGTTCGCGGCCTTCACGGCGTTCCGCCTCGGCGAGCCCGGTGTCGCGATCGCCGCCGGTGTCGTGGCGGTCGGGGGGCTGGTGATCGGCGCGACGACGCCCCGCGTCTCGCGCCACCGCCCCGAGGAGCGCCACCCCTACCCGTTCATCGTCCGGGGCGCGATCGTGCTCGGCATCACTGGTTTACTCGGGGCGGCGCTCGCCGTCTACGCGCTCGTCGACGGGTAGGCGGCGCCTCCCCGACGGCGTGAAGCGCGTGGCGTCGACGTCGTCGTGAGCGAGCGTACGCCCTGTTTCACCGCGACTCTGCGAAATGCGGAAGTTCGTGAACCGGTGTCGCGATCTTCCGCAGTTCGCAGAGCGAAGGAGAGCGTCCCTCCCGAGCACCTACGGCGACCAGGGTGGCGGCCGCGGCGGGAGAGTCAGCGGCTCTCGAGCACCGCCATCGCCGCGTTGTGCCCGCCGATCGCCGAGACCGCGCCGCCGCGCTGCGCGCCCGAGCCGCAGAAGAGGATGCCCGGCAGGCCCGTGTCGACGCCCCAGCGCGCGGCCGGAGTCGAGAGGTCGGCGCCGTCCTCCGCGAACGGCCACGACAGGTCGCCGTGGAAGATGCTGCCGCCCGGCAGGCGCAGCGCGTGCTCGAGGTCGCGCGTCGTCTTCGTCTCCAGGCACGGGTCGCCGTTGCCGTCGGTCATGAGCAGCGACTCGATCGGCTCGGCGAGCACCGAGTTCAGCGAGTCGAGCACGCCGCGCTCGAGGCGGGCACGCATCGCATCGTTCGTGCCCTCGGTGAGCAGGCGGTCGGGGGTGTGCAGGGCGAACACCGTGAGCGTCTGCGCTCCGACCGCCTGCAGCTCGGGCGACAGGATCGTCGGGTCGGTGAGCGAGTGGCAGTAGATCTCGGCAGGGATCGGCTCGGGCACCGCGCCCCCCGCGGCCGCGTCGTAGGCGGCCTGCAGCTGCGTCCACGTCTCGTTGATGTGGAACGTACCGCCGAACGCGGCGACCGGGTCGACGCTCGCGTCGCACAGGCGCGGCAGTCGGCGCAGCAGCATGTTGACCTTCACCTGGGCGCCCTCGGCGTCGGGGCAGGCAGTGCCGTGCTCGTCATCGGCCGTGGCTCCGCCGGCGGCGAGCAGGCGGGCGAGCTCCTGCGGCGAGCATCCGACGAGCACGTGGTCGGCCGCGATGCGGCGCTCGGTCGCTCCGTCGCCGCTGCCGCCGGACCCGCCCTGCCGCACCGTCACGACGCGATCGGGGCTGAGCGCGGTCACCTCGGCGTTCGGGGTGAGGATGCTCCCCGCGAGCCGTGCCGCCCGCGCGAGCTCGCCGCTCACCGCCCCCATGCCGCCGACGGGCACGTTCCAGTCGCCCGTGCCGCCGCCGATCACGTGGTACAGGAAGCAGCGATTGGCGTTGAGCGTGGCATCCACGTTCGGGGCGAAGGTGCCGATGAGCGCGTCGGTGTACACGACCCCGCGCACGAGGTCGTCGGCGAAGGTCTGCGCGATCGTCTCGCCGACGGGTCGCTCGATGAGGGCATCCCACACCGCATCGTCGGCGACGGCCGCCCGAGCCTCCGATCGGGTCAGCAGCGGGTCGGTCACCGTCGGGAACAGCGCGCGGGCGAGCCGCTGCGTTCCCTCGTAGAAGCGGCCCCACGCCTCGGCGTCGGCGCCCGCGCCGAGGGCAGCGAACGAGGCGGCGGTCGCGGCCGCGTCGTGGTTGTCGACGAGCAGCCCGCGGTCGGTGCCGGGCAGCGGCGTGTACGACGAGTAGCGGCGCGGCGCGAGGCGGATGCTCAAGCCCAGGTCGTCGATGATGCGCTGGGGCAGCAGGCTCACGAGGTACGAGTAGCGGCTGAGCCGGGCATCCACGCCGGGGAAGGCCTGGGCGGAGATCGCGGCGCCGCCGAGCACGTCGAGCCGCTCGAGCACCTCGACCTCGAGGCCCGCGCGGCTGAGGTAGGCGGCGGCGGCGAGGGCGTTATGGCCTCCGCCGATGATGACGACGTCGCGGCGCTCGGTGGCAGGTGTCACGGGCGGGCTCCTTCGCGGCGGTGCGGGCGGGGTGCCGTCAGCCTACGATGCGAGGTTCGGCGGATGCCCGGCTCAGCCCGCGACCGCGCGCGCGAGCACCTCCCGCACGGCGACGATCGCCGGCCGCGACGCCGCCGAGCGCCGGGCCGCCGTGAAGACCTCGCGCGACGGCGAGCCGGGCAGGTCAATCAGGCGCACCGGTGCGCGCCCTCCCATCCACAGCAGGTCGGGCAGCAGGGCGACGGCGTGGCCGGCCTCGATGAGCCGCACGTGCGCCTGCAGGTCGGCCGTCTCGAAACGCACGTCGGGCTCGAAGCCCGCGAGGCGGCACTGCTGCTCGGCCCAGTGGCGCGACGCGGTGCCGCGCGGCTCCATGACCCAGGCGGCGTCGGCCGCGTCGGCGAGCGAGGTGAGCGCGGCATCCGCTCGCACGCCCAGCCGCAGGGCGTCGCGATGCAGCGGCACGCGGTCGAGTTCGCGCCGCAGCGGAGCGGCGTGTGCCGGGTACTGCTCGGCGATGACGAGGTCGAACTCCCGCGCCCACACCTCGTCGAGCGCGCTCTCCGGTTCGCGCTGGGTCACCTCGACGCGCAGCGACGGATGCTCCGCCTCGAGCAGGCTCAGCGCGCGAGGCACGACGCCGAGCGCCGCCGACTGGAACACCGCGAGCCGCACGGTGCCGGTCAGCGGCACGTCGCCGGCCGCCGACCCGGCCCCGCCCCCGGCCGCGATCGACGCCGCGAGCGCCGACTCGAGGCGCTCCATCTCGTCGAGGACGCGGCCCGCACCCTCGGCGAGCAGCTCGCCCTGCGGCGTGAGCTGCACGCCCCGGCCGACGCGCTCGAGCAGGGGGACCCCCGCCTCGAGCTCGAGCTGCGCGAGCTGCTGCGAGATCGTCGACGGGCTGTACGAGAGGGCGCGGGCGACGGCGTGCACGGTGCCGCGTCGGTGCAGCTCGCGCAGCAGGCTCAAACGGCGCACATCGAGCACGGGGGCCTCCTCGCCGAATCGTTCGGGCATCCCGAACATAACCGTGCGTGAATGCCCGCTTTTCTCGACGCGCCGCCCGGCGCAGACTGGGCCGAGCAGGGCTCGACGGGGCCGCGATGTGCGCGGGCTCGGGCCCCTCACCGCGGAGGCTGACACGCTGATGACCATGAGCTCCTCGATCGATCACCCGCTCGACCGCTCAGCGCACCCCCACGCCGACGCCGCGGCGCTCGCCGCTCTCGGCGACGAGGCCGTCGACCTCGTGCGGCGCTGGCTCGACGAAGCCGGCGACGCCCAGCCCGACGCGGCCGCCGCACGCCTCGCAGGGCTGCTGAAAGACCCCGACGGGCTGCACTTCGCGATCGGCTTCGTCGACCGAGTCGCCCGGCCGGAGGACCTGCGCGTCGCGGCCCGCAACCTCGAGGAGCTCAGCGAGCGCATCCCGCGCTTCCTGCCCGCGCCGATGCGGGCGCTCATCGCCCTCGGCGGCGGCTTCGCGCGCTTCCTCCCGAACCCGATCATCCCGATCGCGCGGCGCGTGCTGCGGCAGATGGTCGGGCACCTCATCGTCGACGCGAGCGACGACCGGCTCGGCGCCACGCTGACGCGGCTGCGCGCCGACGGCGACCGGCTCAACATCAACCTGCTCGGCGAGGCGGTGCTGGGCGACGCGGAGGCGGACAAGCGCCTGGCGGGCATCCGCGCCCTCGTCGCGCGCGACGACGTCGACTACGTCTCGGTCAAGGTGTCGTCGATCGTCAGCCAGCTGTCGATGTGGGCGTTCGACGAGACCGTCGACCGCGTCGTCGAGCGCCTCGTGCCGCTCTACGAGGAGGCGGCGCGCTCGGGCACGTTCCTCAACCTCGACATGGAGGAGTTCCGCGACCTCGACCTCACGATCGCCGTGTTCGAGAAGCTGCTCGACCGGCGCTCGCTCGCCCAGTACGAGGCCGGCATCGTGCTGCAGGCGTACCTGCCGGAGGCGGTGCCCGCGCTCGAGCGCCTCACCGACTGGGCGCAGCGCCGCCGGGCCGCGGGCGGCGCCGGCATCAAGGTGCGCGTCGTGAAGGGCGCCAACCTCGCCATGGAGCGCGTGGACGCCGCCGTGCACGGCTGGCCCGCCGCGGTGCTGCCGAGCAAGCAGGCGAGCGACGCCAACTACAAGCGCGTGCTCGAGCTCGCCCTGCGCCCCGACCGGGTCGACGCCGTGCGCATCGGCGTCGCGGGCCACAACCTGTTCGACATCGCGTGGGCGCACCTGCTGGCGACTTCGCGCGGCGTCGAGCGCCGCGTCGAGTTCGAGATGCTGCTCGGCATGGCGCCCGACCAGGCGGCGGCGGTGCGCCGCACGGTCGGCTCGCTGCTGCTCTACACGCCCGTCGTGCACCCGGAGGACTTCGAGTCGGCGATCAGCTACCTGATCCGCCGCCTGGAGGAGAACGCGAGCACCGAGAACTTCCTCTCCGGCGCGTTCGAGCTCGCGAACTCGCACCAGATCTTCGCCCGCGAGCAGGGCCGCTTCCTGGCCTCGCTCGCCGACCTCGTCGAGCATCCGGCCGCGCCGGCGCCGCACCGCGTGCAGAACCGGCTGACGGCGACGGATGCCCCGCGCGAGCTGCCCCTCACCGCAACGGTCGCGAGCTCGGGCGTGCGCGAGAACTTCGACAACGAGCCCGACACCGACCCGGCGCTGCCGGCCAACCGGGAGTGGGGCCGCGCGATCCTCGCGCGCGCCGCGGCGAGCACGCTCGGCGCCGATGTCGCGGCCGCCGCCGCGATCGCGACGCCCGGCGCCCTGGAGCGCGAGATCGCCGACGCGCGCGGCGCCGCATCCGCCTGGGCTGCTCGCTCGGCCGACGACCGCGCCGCCGTGCTGCACGCCGCGGGGCGGATGCTCGCCTCCCGCCGCGCGGAGCTGCTCGAGGTCATGGTCGCCGAGGCCGGCAAGACGCTCGCCGAGGGCGACCCGGAGGTGAGCGAGGCGATCGACTTCGCGCACTACTACGCCGAGAGCGCGCGCGACCTCGCCCGGGTGGAGGAGGCGCGGTTCGAGCCGGTGCGGCTGACGCTCGTCGTGCCGCCGTGGAACTTCCCCGTCGCGATCCCGGCAGGCGGGGTGCTCGCGGCGCTCGCCGCGGGCAGTGCCGTCATCATCAAGCCCGCCCCGCAGGTGCGCCGCTGCGGCGCCGTCATGGTGCAGGCGCTGTGGGATGCGGGCGTGCCGCGCGAGGTGCTGCGCCTCGTCGACGTGCCCGAGAACGAGCTCGGGCGGCAGCTCGTCAGCCACCCGGCGGTCGACCGCGTCGTGCTGACGGGGGCATTCGAGACGGCGGCGCTGTTCCGGTCGTGGCGGCCCGACCTGCCGCTGCTGGCGGAGACGAGCGGCAAGAACGCGATCGTCGTCACTCCCTCGGCCGATTTCGACCTCGCCGCCGCCGACCTCGCCCGCTCGGCCTTCGGCCACGCGGGGCAGAAGTGCTCGGCGGCGTCGCTCGGCATCCTCGTGGGGTCGGTGGCCGATTCGCCGGCGTTCCGCCGCCAGCTGGTGGATGCCGTGCGCACGCTGCGCGTCGGCTGGGCGACCGACCCGACCACCGTCGTCGGGCCGCTCATCGAGCCCGCGTCGGGCAAGCTGCTGCGCGCGCTCACCGAGCTCGCCCCGGGGGAGGAGTGGCTCATCGAGCCGCGCCGCCTCGACGAGGAGGGCCGGCTGTGGTCGCCGGGGGTGCGGCTCGGCGTCGCGCCGGGCAGCGAGTTCCACACGACCGAGTACTTCGGGCCGGTGCTCGGGCTCATGCGCGCGCGCGATCTCGACGAGGCGCTCGACCTGCAGAACGCGACGCCCTTCGGGCTCACGGCAGGGCTGCACTCGCTCGACGCCGACGAGGTCGCGTACTGGCAGGAGCACGTCGAGGCCGGCAACCTGTACGTCAACCGCGGCATCACGGGCGCGATCGTGCGCCGCCAGCCGTTCGGCGGCTGGAAGCGCTCGAGCGTCGGCGGCTCGACGAAGGCCGGCGGGCCCTCGTACGTGGCCGGCTTCGGCACCTGGATGCCCGTGCCGCGCTCGCCGAAGCAGAACCTCAGCATGCGCGGGCTGAGCGCTCGCGTGCGCACCGTGCTCGAGGCGGCGCAGCCCGGCCTCGACTTCGCCGGCTTCGACGCCGCCCGGGCCGGCGCGCTCTCGGACGAGCGCGCGTGGGCCGACGAGTTCGGCGTCGCCCGCGACGTCAGCGAGCTCGGCGTGGAGCGCAACGTGCTGCGCTACCGGCCCGTGTCGGAGCCCGTCGTGGTGCGGCTCGGGGAGGGCGGGTCGGCCGGTTCGCTCGTGCGGGTGCTGCTCGCGGCCGTGCGGGCCGGGGCGCCCGTCGCCGTGTCGACGCCGGTCGCGCTGCCGTCGGCGCTGCTGTCGCTCGCGGAGCAGCTCGACTCGCCGCTGCGCGCCGCCTCGGTCGCGATCGAGAGCGATGCGGCGTTCACGGCGCGCGTCGTCGCGGAGCGCCCGGCGCGCATCCGCCTCATCGGTGCCGACAGCGGGGGCGCGGATGCCCGGCCCGCGTCGGAGCTCGCCCGCGAGCTGCTCGCCGCCCTCGGCGGAGACCCCGACGTCGCGCTCTGGTCGGGGCCCGTCACGACCGCGGGCCGCGTGGAGCTGCTGCCGTTCCTGCGCGAGCAGTCGGTGAGCGTCACGGCGCACCGGTTCGGCAACCCGTACCCGGCGCTCGCCGAGCTGCCGCTGTAGGGCGGCGCGCGGCTCCGGGTCGGCCAGTGCCCCCGCGTTGATGTGACGGACCGCGCGCCTGACCGCGCGCGCCCGCTCGCCCGCCCGCCACCGCTCGCCCGCATCTCGCCCACCCGCCACCGCTCGGGCACTGCATCGCGGAGGCTCTGCAAACGGCGGAACTTCGTGATTCTCGTTCGCGAACTTCCGCCATTCGCAGAGTGCGCTGGAACGCGAGCCTCAACGCGTGCGAATCGCGCGAATGGACGATGACCCGGGAGCCACGCTCGGCGCGCCCATACAACGGCGCCCCCGCGACCCAGCGCTTCCGCGAATCGACGCACCAGCGAACCGGCGCGAGCGGGACCGGCCCGGCGCGAGCCGGCGCCCGGCCGCTGCCTCCGGCGCCTGGCGGCCGGCTCAGGCTCGGAGCGCCGCCTGCACGAGAGCGAGCGCGGCGTCGTCGGCGAGGCCGAGGCGGCGGGTGCGGGCGACGAACTCGAGCGCGGCATCCTGCGCCTGGCGCTCGATCGGGTCGCCCCGCAGCGCGACGAACGACCCGGCGCGACCACGGGTCTCGATGATGCCGTCGGTCTCGAGCTCGCGGTAGGCGCGAGCGACGGTGTTGACGGCGAGGCCGAGTTCCTCAGCGAGGGCGCGCACGGTCGGCAGCTTCGCGCCGCCCGTCAGCGCCCCCGACGCGACCGCGTCGCGCACCTGCACGCGCAGCTGCTCGAACGGCGGCGTCGAGGCGGAGGGGTCGATCGCGAAGCGCATGCGCCGAGGCTACCGGCGCCGCCCGCCCCCTCGTCGAGCCGCGCGAGGTCGTGCCTCTACCCCCCGGCGTGGCGCTCGAGGAACGCGTACACCTCCGTGCGGTCCACCCCCGGGAAGCTCTCGCGCGGCAGCGCGGCGAGCAGCGACGAGTGGATGCGCGCCTGCGGGCGGGCGGCGTCGGCCCAGCGGGCGGCGAGCTCCGGCGGGGCATCCTGGCAGCAGGCCGGATCGGGGCAGGTCGACGAGCCCCGACGGGTCGTCTCGCGGCCGCGGAACCACTTCACGTGCGCGAACGGCGTGCCCACCGAGATCGAGAAGTCGCCCGCCGATCCCGACTCGATGCGCGAGGTGCACCAGTAGGTGCCGGTCGGCTTGTCGGTGTACTGGTGGAAGGGGCTGAACCGGTCGGGCTCCTCGAACACCTGCCGCGCCGACCACTTGCGGCACACCGTCTGCCCCTCGACGGCGCCGAGCGCGTCGGAGGGGAAGCGCACGCTGTCGTTCTCGTACGCCTTCGACAGCACGCCCGCCGATGACACCTTGAGGAAGTGCACGGGGATGCCCAGGTGCTCGGTCGCGAGGTTCGTGAAGCGGTGCGCGGCGGTCTCGTACGAGACGGCGAAGCGGTCGCGCAGGTCTTCGACGGCGAGGGCCCGGTCGCGCTTCGCGGCCTGCAGGAAGGCGACCGCGTCGGCCTCGGCGATGAGCAGCGCGCCGGCGAGGTAGTTCGTCTCCACCCGCTGCCGCAGGAACTCGCCGTACGAGGTCGGCTCGGGCCGCTGCAGCACGTGCGCGGCGAGCGCCTGCAGCAGGTTCGTGCGCGGGTCGCGCCCGGAGGCGTTCTGCACCGGCAGGTAGATGCGCCGATGCTCGAGGTCGGTCACCGAGCGCGTCGACGGCGGCAGGTCGGTGACGTAGTGCAGCGTCACGCCGAGGTGCGCGGCGAGCTCGGCGGCGAGGCGCTGCGAGAGCGGCCCGCCCGTGTGCCCGATCGCCTTCAGCAGCCCCGCCGCGATCTGCTCGAGCTCGCCGAAGTAGTTGCCGCGCGCCCGCATCTCGCCGCGCAGCTCGGCGTTCGCGCGCCTGGCCTCCTCGGGCGTTGCGGCGCGCTCGCGGTGCACGCGCTCGAGCTCGGCGTGCAGGGCGAGGATCGTGCGGATCGCGTCGTCCGACAGCGACTTCCGTAGCGGCAGCGGCCGGATGCCCAGCGCGCCGAACAGCGGACCCTCCTGCACGCGGGCGAGCGCGATCTCGAGCGCGGCGCGACCCGTCGGCGGCTCCGAGCTCAGCAGCCGCTCGAGCGGCACGCCGAGCGCCCGCGCGATCGCCTGCAGCTCGCCGAGCTTCGCCTCGCGCTTGCCGTTCTCGAGCACCGAGACGTGCGAGGTCGCGACGCCGATGCGCTCCCCGAGCTCGGCGAGCGTCAGGCCGGCGTCGCCGCGCAGCTGACGGATGCGGCGGCCGAGGGTGAGCGGGTCGAGCACCTCTTCAGCGTGGCCGGAGGTCTGCGCGCGGTCGAGCATGCGACGAGCATCCCACGCGTCGCATTTCGGTCCAAGCGAAAAAGCAAAGAATTTCAGTCGAACTTTCGGGATGCGCACGCCCGTTCTTCGAGGAACGTGGAGGGCACGGCGCCGCGCAGAAGGCGTCGCAGCCAGCCCCGCACGACACGCGGGCACACCGAAGGAGCAGCACGATGACCACCCAGCACCGCACCGGAGACCAGACCCAGACCGCCGCCGAGCTCGAGACCGCGTGGAAGACGGAGGCACGGTGGTCGGGAGTTCAGCGCGACTACTCCGCTGAAGACGTCATCGCGCTGCGCGGCACCGTGCAGGTCGAGCACACCCTCGCCCGCCGCGGCGCCGAGAACCTCTGGAGGCTCATCCACGAGGAGGACTACGTCAACGCCCTCGGCGCCCTCACCGGCAACCAGGCCGTGCAGCAGGTGCGCGCCGGCCTCAAGGCCATCTACCTCAGCGGCTGGCAGGTCGCCGCCGACGCCAACCTCAGCGGCAACACCTACCCCGACCAGAGCCTCTACCCGGCCAACTCGGTGCCCTCGGTCGTCAAGCGCATCAACAACGCGCTGCGTCGCGCCGACCAGATCGCCGCCGCCGAGGGCGCCTCGTCGGGTCGCGACGGCGGCATCGACTGGCTCGCCCCCATCGTGGCGGATGCCGAGGCCGGCTTCGGCGGACCTCTCAACGCCTACGAGCTCATGACCTCGATGATCGAGGCGGGTGCGGCGGGCGTGCACTGGGAGGACCAGCTCGCGAGCGAGAAGAAGTGCGGCCACCTCGGCGGCAAGGTGCTCGTGCCGACCCAGCAGCACATCCGCACCCTCAACGCCGCGCGCCTCGCGGCCGACGTCGCCGGCGTGCCGAGCGTGATCGTCGCGCGCACCGACTCGCTCGCCGCCGACCTCATCACGAGCGACGTCGACGAGCGCGACCAGCCGTTCCTCACCGGTGAGCGCACCGTCGAGGGCTTCTTCCGCACGAAGCCCGGCATCGAGACGGTGCTCGCCCGCGGGCACGCCTACGCGCCCTACGCCGACCTGCTGTGGGTCGAGTCGAGCGAGCCCGACCTGGAGCTCGCGCGCACCTTCGCCGAGAGCATCCACGCCGAGTTCCCCGGCAAGAAGCTCGCCTACAACTGCTCGCCGTCGTTCAACTGGAAGCGCCACCTCGACGACGACACCATCGCCAAGTTCCAGAACGAGCTCGGGGCGATGGGCTACGCGTTCCAGTTCATCACCCTCGCCGGGTTCCACTCGCTCAACCACTCGATGTTCGAGCTCGCGCGCGGCTACAAGGAGCGCCAGATGAGCGCTTACGTCGAGCTGCAGGAGGCCGAGTTCGCCTCCGAGGCCAACGGCTACACGGCCACCAAGCACCAGCGTGAGGTCGGCACCGGCTACTTCGACCGCATCGCGACGGCGCTCAACCCCGACAGCGCCACGCTCGCGCTCGTGGGCTCGACCGAGGCCCAGCAGTTCCACTAGGCCGCTGCCGGGCATCCCCCTCTTCACCGACACGACTCGAGACGAGACGAGACGATCATGACCACCTCGACCATCACCGACCACCAGCTGACCACGGAGCCTCTGACGATCCTCGGGCCGATGCGCCCCCGCTACGACGAGATCCTCACGCCGGAGGCGCTCGCCTTCGTCGGCGAGCTGCACCGCCGCTTCGCCGGCGACCGCCACGACCGGCTCGCCGACCGCATGCGCCGCCGCTACGAGCTCGGCAACGGGCGCGACCTGGGCTTCCTGCCCGAAACGGCGGATGTCCGGGCCGACACCTCCTGGCGGGTCGCCGGCGCGGGCCCCGGCCTGGAGGACCGGCGCATCGAGATCACGGGCCCCACCGACCCGAAGATGACCATCAACGCCCTCAACTCGGGCGCCAACGTGTGGCTCGCCGACCTGGAGGACGCCACGAGCCCCACCTGGGCGAACATCGTCGAGGGGCAGCTGTCGCTGCGCGACGCGATCCGCGACGAGCTGCAATACACCTCGCCCGAGGGCAAGCAGTATCGCGTCACCGCCGAGCGCACCCCGACGATCGTGATGCGGCCGCGCGGCTGGCACCTGGTCGAGAAGCACCTCGAGTACACCGACCGCTCGGGGCTGCGCCTCGCCGCGAGTGCGAGCCTCGTCGACTTCGGGCTCTATGCCTTCCACAACGCTCGCGAGCTCGTCGCCCGCGGCCGCGGCCCGTACTTCTACCTGCCGAAGCTCGAGAGCCACCGCGAGGCGCGGCTCTGGAACGACGTCTTCACCTTCACCGAGCAGGCGCTCGGGCTCGAGCACGGCACGATCCGCGCGACGGTGCTCATCGAGACCTTCCCGGCGGCGTTCGAGATGGAGGAGATCCTCTACGAGCTGCGCGACCACTGCGCGGGCCTCAACGCCGGTCGCTGGGACTACGTCTTCTCGATCATCAAGAACTACCGGGGTCGGGGCCAGTGGTTCGTGCTGCCCGACCGCGACCGCATCCTCATGACGCTGCCGTTCATGCGCGCCTACACCGAGCTGCTCGTCAAGACGTGCCACCAGCGCGGCGCGCACGCGATCGGCGGCATGAGCGCGTTCATCCCGAACCGCCGCGACCCGGAGGTCACGGAGCGCGCGCTCGAGCGCGTCGCGGCCGACAAGCGCCGCGAGGCCGGCGACGGCTTCGACGGCTCGTGGGTCGCGCACCCCGACCTCATCCCGGTGGCGCGCGCCGAGTTCGACGCCGTGCTCGGCGAGAAGCCGAACCAGCTCGACCGCCAGCGCGACGACGTGCAGGTCACCGCGCGCGACCTGCTCGACATCCGCTCGGCCGGGGGCGAGGTGACCCTCGCGGGCGTGCGTGCCAACATCTCGATCACGGTGCGCTACCTCGAGGCGTGGCTGCGCGGGCTCGGTGCCGTCGCGCTCGACAACCTCATGGAGGATGCCGCGACGGCCGAGATCAGCCGCTCCCAGCTGTGGCAGTGGATCCACCAGGACCACGTGACCGTCGAGGGTGAGCAGGTCACGCGCGAGGTGGTCGAGCGGATGCTCGGCGAGGTGCTCGCGGAGCTGCCGCGTTCGACCGGCGACCGCTACGCCGAGGCGGAGGAGCTGTTCCGCACGGTGACGCTGCAGGAGGAGTTCCCGACCTTCCTCACGGTGCCCGGGTACACGCGGTACCTCGTCGAGCAGCCGGAGGCCGCTGCCGAGGCGCGCGCCGCCTAGCCGCGGCCCGCGGCCCGCACCGCCCGGCGGTCGCGAGTGAGCCCGTTCGTCACAGCTGAGCCCGAAAGTTCGGGCCCACTCGCGACGAACGGGCTCATCCGTGCGGAGCGGCGCGAGCGCGCGGCGGCGGGAGCGGCGCGCGACTCCCTACTCGTGCGTGCGGTCGACGAGCCGCGAGAACACGATGGCCGAGCGGGTGTGGTCGACGTTGGGCGCCGACCGCACCCGCTCGAGCGCTTCCTCCATGCTGGGGATGTCGCGCGAGCGCAGCCGCACGATGGCGTCGGCGTCGCCGGTCACAGTGCCGGCCTCGACGACCTCGGGCACGGCGAGCAGGATGCGCCGCAGCTCGTCGGGCGCGACGGTGCCGCGGCAGAACAGCTCGACGTACGCCTCGACGGCGAGCCCTTCGACGGCGGGGTCGACCTGCACGGTGAAGCCGCGGATGACGCGGTCGGCGACCAGCTTGTCGACGCGGCGCTTGACGGCGGAGGCGCTGAGCCCGACGACGTCGCCGATGTCGCCGTACCCGGCGCGGGCGTTCTGACGCAGCTGATCGATGATGCGCGAGTCGATGGCGTCCATGCGCTCACGCTAGACGAGGGGGCGGCGCTCGCGGGCATCCGTCGAGCGAAGACGGGGATGCCCGTGGCTGGCACTCTCAGGAATGTAAGGCTAGCCTTACCTCCGGCAGCGTCGCCGTGTCCTGCACCTTTTCTCCCTTCGCCCTCGGAGCCCTCCCTCATGCGCTCGTTCCGCCCTCTCTCCCTGCTCGCCCTGCCGCTCGTCGGCGTGCTGCTCGCCGGCTGCGCCGCCCCCGCCGAGGAGGAGGCCGACGCGGCCTTCACCCTCTACTCGGGCCGCGACGAAGACCTGGTGCAGCCGCTCATCGACGCCTTCACCGAGGAGACCGGCATCGAGGTCGAGGTGCGCTACGGCAACACGCCGGAGATGGCGGCGCTGCTGCTGGAGGAGGGCGACGCCAGCCCGGCCGACGTGTTCCTCTCGCAGGATGCCGGCGCGCTCGGGGCGATCGCCGACGAGGGCCTGTTCACGACGCTGCCGGAGGACATCACGGGCGCGGTCGTGCCCGAGTTCAGCTCCACCGACGGCAGCTGGGTGGGCGTGACGGGTCGCGCACGCGTCGTCGTCTACGACGGCGAGACGCTGACGGAGGACGACCTGCCCGACACGATCGACGGCTACGTCACGGAGGAGTGGGCGGGCCGCCTGGGCGTCGCGCCGACGAACGCGAGCTTCCAGTCGTTCGTGACGGCGCTGCGCGTCATCGAGGGCGAGGACGCCGCCGAGCAGTGGGCGCAGGCGCTCGCCGACAACGACCCGCAGATCTTCGAGTCGAACGTGCCGATCCTCACCGCGGTCAACGACGGCGTCGTGCCCGCCGGCCTCATCAACCACTACTACTGGTTCCGTCAGGCGAACGAGGTCGGCGCCGAGAACATGCGCGCCCGATTGAAGTTCCTCACCGCCGGTGACGCCGGCTCGATCGTGAACGTCACCGGCGCGGGCCTGCTGAACGGCGCCGCCGAGAACGAGGACGCGCTCGCGTTCATCGAGTACCTCGTGTCGGAGGCCGGTCAGCAGTACTTCGTGAACGAGACCTTCGAGTACCCGCTCGTGCCGGGCATCCCCGCCCCGGAGGGTCTGCCGGCGCTCGAGTCGCTCGTCACGCCGAACTTCGACCTCAGCGACCTCGACTCGCTCGCCGAGACGCAGGAGCTGCTGGCCCGCGTCGGCCTCATCTAGTCCGCCCGTCGGCGGGTCTTCCGACCCTGCCGGCGCCCAGCCTCGAAATGGTCGAATAGCGCCATGACCCTCGCGCCGCCCGCCGCGGCCGCTCCCGCACCGCCGGGCGCGGCCGCGGCGTCGCGTGCGCCGGGCGAGCGGGCGGCGGATGCCCGGCTCGCGTCGCGCGTGGCCCGGCCGCCGCTCTGGCTCGTGCTGCTGGGGTCGTTCTCGGCGCTGCTGGCGAGCATCCCCCTGGTGTACCTGCTGGTGCGCGCGGGCGGTTCGGGGCCGGAGCGCTTCGTCGAGACGCTGACCCGCGGCCGCGTGTTGGAGTACGCGGCGAACTCGCTCGGGCTCGCGGCGGCGACGACGGCGACGGCGCTCGTGCTGGGCACGGCGGTGGCGTTCACGCTGTCGCGGCTGCGGGTGCCGTTCCCTCGGCTGTGGCTGCTGGCGTCGTCGCTGCCGCTCGCGGTGCCGTCGTTCCTGGCGGGCTACGGCTGGCTGGTGCTGGTGCCGAGCGCGCAGGGCTTCGTGCCGAGCTGGCTGCTGCTGTCGGCGGTGACGATGCCGTACGTGGCGCTGCCGGTCGCGGCGGCGCTGCGCGGGGCGTCGGGCGACCTGGAGGGCGTGGCGCGCACGCTGGGCCGCGGGCCGCTGTCGGCGTTCTTCGTGGCGACGTGGCCGCAGGTGCGGCCGGCGGCGATCGCGGGCGGCCTGCTGGTGGCGCTGTACGCGCTGAGCGACTTCGGCCTCGTGGCGATGATGCGCTTCCCGACGCTGACGTGGGGCATCAACGCGGCCTACTCGGCGAGCTTCGACCGGGCGCAGGCGGCGGTGCTGGCGCTGCTGCTCGTGGTGTTGGCGGTGCTCGTGGTGCTGGGTGAGCGCTCGGCGCGCGGTCGTGTGCCGCGCGGGGCGGCGCGCGCGGTCGCGCCGCGCACGATCGGGCGGGGGATGCTGCTGTCGCTGCTGCCCGTCGTCGCCGCCGCCCCCGTGGTGGGCGTCGCGATCCCGCTCCTGGGTCTGGCGACGCGCCTGGTGCAGGCGGAGACGCTGCGCGAGCTCGACGTGCCACGCCTGCTGGCGGCGATCGGCTCGACGGTGGGGGTCGCGCTCGCCGCTGCCGCGCTCGCGGTCGTGCTCGCGCTGCCCATCGCGGCGCTCGGCGCCCGCTTCCGCGGCCGCCTCGTGTCGGTCATCGAGTCGGCGGGCTATCTCGGCCACGCGCTGCCCGGCATCGTGGTGGGTCTCTCGCTCGTGTTCTTCTCGCTCGCGGTGCTGCCGGGGCTGTACCAGAGCGTGGTGGTGCTGGTGTTCGCCTACGCGGTGCTGTTCATGCCGAAGGCGATCGGCACGATGCGCTCGGGCCTGGCCGACGTGCCGGTGTCGCTCGTGGCGGTGGCGCGCACGCTCGGCGAGTCGCCGCTGCGCGCGTGGTGGCGGGTGACGGTGCCGCTGGCGCTGCCGAGCGTCGGCATCGGCGCCCTGCTGGTGGCGATCGCGACCATGAAAGAATTGCCGGCGACGCTGCTGCTGCGTCCGACCGGAATCCAGACGCTGGCCACGGAGTTGTGGAACAGGACGGTCGTGTTCGAGTTCGGTGCGGCCGCCCCGTACGCGGCGGTGCTGGTGCTCGTCGCGGCGGTTCCCGCAATGGTGCTGTCGGGCATCCGCAGCACGGCGAAGGAGGAGTGGTGAGCGATCTCGTCATCGATCACGCGAGCGTCACCCACGGGTCGACGCTCGCCGTCGACGACGTGTCGCTGACGATCCGGCAGGGCGAGCTGGTGGCGGTGCTGGGCCCGTCGGGCTGCGGCAAGACGTCGCTGCTGCTGGCGATCGCGGGGCTGCTGCCGCTGCAGGAGGGCTCGATCTCGGTGGGCTCGCGCGAGCTGTCGCGCCGGGGTCGTAGCGTGCCGCCGGAGAAGCGCGGCGTCGGCTGGGTGCCGCAAGAGGCCTCGCTGTTCCCGCACCTGTCGGTCGGTGAGAACATCGGCTTCGCGGTGCCGCGCGGGCGTGGTCGCGCCGAGCGCGTCGCCGAGCTCGCGCAGCTGGTGGGGCTCGGCGCCCTCACGAATCGCGCCCCGAATCAGCTCTCGGGCGGGCAGGCGCAGCGCGTCGCCCTGGCCCGTGCCCTCGCCCCGCGGCCCGACGTGCTGCTGCTCGACGAGCCGTTCGCGGCGCTCGACACGCAGCTGCGCACGGGTCTGCGCCGCGAGGTCGCCGAGCTGCTGCGCGCGCAGGGCACCACGTCGATCCTGGTGACGCACGACCAGGAGGAGGCGCTGACCCTCGCCGACCGCGTCGCCGTGCTGCGCGACGGGCACCTGGAGCAGTTCGGCACCCCGGAGGAGATCTACCAGCAGCCGGCGAGCGACTGGGTCGCCCAGTTCGTCGGCGACGTCGTCGAGCTCGAGGGCCGCTGGCGCGCGGGCCGCGTGACGTGCGCGCTCGGCGCGGTGGAGGCCGCCGCGGTCGGCTTCGCGCCCGCCGACGGCGACGCGGTGCGCCTCATGCTGCGCCCCGAGTGGATCGTGCCCCGCCACGACCTGCTCGCCCACGCCGCGGCCGGTGCGGATGCCCGGGTCGCCTCGATCTCGTACGCCGGCCACGACGCGATGCTGGCCTGCGATCTCACCGCGGGTCTCACGGTGCGCATGCGCATGGCGGCCGTCGACCTGCCGGAGGTCGGCGAGCAGCTGCGCCTCGCGGTGCAGCGGCCGGGGCTCGCGTTCCCGACGCGCGCGGCGTAGCCGGCGCCCCGCCCCGGCTCCCGCCGCGCCGGCTCCCGCCGGTGAACCGAAAAAGGGCGAATGAGCCGGAACGTTTCGACTCACTTGCCACGTCTCGACTCACTCGCGCCGCCGAGGGGCCCGGCCTAGGCTGACCGGGTGACCGCCGCCGCGCACCTGCCCGACCCGGCCGCGCTCGACGCGGCCGACCCGCTCGCCGCCGTCGTCGACCGTTTCGAGCCGGGCGACGACCTCGTCGCCTACCTCGACGGCAACTCGCTCGGCCGGCCGCTGCAGGCGACGGTCGAGGCGCTGCCCGAGTTCGTGCGCGCGCAGTGGGGCGGGCGGCTCATCCGCGGGTGGGACGACGGTTGGCTCACCCTCGCCGAGCGGCTGGGCGACCGCATCGGGGCGGCGTGCCTCGGCGCAGCATCCGGTCAGACGATCGTCGCCGACTCGACGACGGTGCTCATCTTCAAGCTGCTGCGCGCCGCGATCGCGATGCGCGGCACGCACAGCGCGACGCACGGCGACCGGGACGAGCTCGTGATCGCGCGCGACGAGTTCCCGACCGACCGCTTCATCGTCGAGCGCCTCGCCGACGATCACGGCCTCACCGTGCGCTGGCTCGACGTGCCGCACGACGGCGGCGTCACCCCCGAGCTCATCGCCGAGGTCGTGAGCGAGCGCACGATCGCCGCGCTGCTCGGCGGCGTCGCGTACCGCAGCGCGTGGTGGGCCGACATGGCCGCGGTGACCGGCGTCGTGCAGGCGCACGGCGCGCTCGTCATCTGGGACTGCTCGCACGCCGTCGGCTCGGTGCCGCTCGAGCTCGACGCGTGGGGCGTCGACATGGCGGTCGGATGCTCGTACAAGTACCTCAACGGAGGCCCGGGCGCCCCCGCCTGGGCCTACGTCGCCGCGCGGCACCAGGCGCAGCTGCGCAACCCGATCCCCGGGTGGCTGGGCGCGGCCGAGCCGTTCAGCATGACGGCCGGGTTCGAGCCCGCGCCGGGCATCCGCCGCCTGGTCAGCGGCACTCCGCCGATTCTGGGCATGCAGCCCATCGCGCACATGGTCGGCGAGATCGAGGCGGCGGGCATGCCGGCGATCCGGGCGAAGTCGGTCGCGCTGACCGAGTACGCGATCGCGCTCGTCGACGCCCTGATTCCGGATGCCGTGCTCGCCTCGCCGCGCGACGCCGCCCGTCGCGGGGGCCACATCACGGTCGACCACCCGAACGCTCGGCGCGCCGTCGAGCGCCTCTGGGGCGAGGGCGTCATCCCCGACTTCCGGCATCCGAGCGGCGTGCGCATCGGGCTGTCGCCGCTCAGCACGAGCTTCGCCGAGGTCGAGCGGGGCATCCGCGCGCTCGCGGCGGCGCTCGCCGACTGAGGGGTCGCGCGCCGGGCCGCCGCTCCCCTCGCGTCGTGGCCGCGGTCCCGGCCGCCCAGTTGTGCAGTCGTTGCGCGGTGCGAGTGTGCCGAGCCGCAACGACCGCACACTCTGCTCTGCGGGGTGGCCCAGCCGCGCGACGCCCGGCGGTCAGGGGCGGCGAGTACCGTGGGCGCGTGACCGCCGAGCCGAGCATCCCGCCGACCGCACCGCTGAGCGCGGAGCCGACCGCTGGGCCGAGCACCGTGCTGACGCCCGAGCTGCTGCAGCGCATCCGCGATCGCGCCGCCGACTACGACGCCCGCAACGCGTTCTTCTTCGACGACCTCGACGAGCTGCGCGCCGCCGGCTACCTGCGCCCCCGCAGCCTCACCTCAGCGGCGCGCGACCAGCGGCTGCTCGCGGCGCACGCTCCGGCGACGGCGCTCGGCATGACCATGCACCTGGTCTGGATGGGCGTCGCCCGCGACCTCGCCGCCGCCGGCGACGACACCCTGCGCTGGGTGCTCGACGACTGCGCGGCGGGCGAGCTGTTCGCCTTCGCGATCAGCGAGGCCGGCAACGACCGCGTCATGACCGACTCGGTGACGCGCGTCGACCGCGTGCCCGGTGACGCCGACGCCTCGGGCGCGGGCTGGTCGTTCACCGGCACGAAGATCATCACGAGCCTGAGCCCCGCGTGGACGCGCTTGGGCGTCCTCGGCCGCCACGACCCCGCCACCGCCGACGGCAGCCCCGCCAGCGCCGCCGACCCCGCGATCGTCCACGGCTTCCTCCTGCGCGACTCCCCGGTCTCGACCCCCGACCGCCTCGAGCTGAACCCCGCGCCCGGCATCGCCCTCACCCCCGACTGGGATTCGCTCGGCATGCGCGCCACCCAGAGCTGGACGACCCGGCTCGACGCGGCGTTCATCCCCGACGAGCGCGTGTCGCGCATCCTGCCCGTCGGCCCGACGCTCGACCCGTTCCTCCTCGCGATCTCCGCGAACTTCCTCACCCTCATGGCCGCCGTCTACGCCGGGCTCGCCGACCGCGCCCTCGAGCTCGCCGTCGAGTCGGCCCACCGGCGCACGAGCCTCAAGAACGGGGGAGCGCCCCAGTCGGCCGACCCCGACATCCGATGGCGGGTCGCGGATGCCGCGATCGCCCTCGACGCGCTGGCCCCGCAGATCGAGGCCGTGTGCCGCGATCGCGACGCGGGTGTCGACCGGGGTGCGCGGTGGTTCCGCGACCTGGCGGGGCTCAAGCAGCGCGCCGTCGTCACCGCGCGCGAGGTCGTCGATCAGTGCATGCACATCGCCGGGGGAGGGGCGTACCGCGCGAGCGACGAGCTCAGCCGCCTGCAGCGCGACGTGCTCGCCGGCATCTACCACCCGAGCGACCCGGAGAGCGTGCACTCCACGGTCGCGGCCGACCTGCTGGGGCCGCTGCCGTGAGCGCCGCATCCCCCGACCACGACGCCGCCGACGTGGAGCCCACCGACCTCCCGGCCGCGACGCTCGCCGGCGTCGACCTGCGCGTCGGCTGCTACGGGATCGTCCACGACGAGCGCGGCGTGCTGCTCGCCCACTGGCGCGAGGGCGCCTACGGCGGGTGGACCCTCCCGGGCGGCGGCATGGAGCCCGGCGAGCATCCCGAGCAGACGGTCGTGCGCGAGGTGAAGGAGGAGACGGGCTTCGACGTGCGCGTCGACGGGGTCCTCGGCGTCGGGTCGATCATCATCCCCGGCGCGAAGCGCATCCCCGGTCCCGGCCGCGATCTGCAGGGGCTGCGCATCGTCTACCGCTGCACGATCGTCGGTGGCGCGCTCGCCGTCGAGCAGGAGGGCACGACCGACGACGTGCGCTGGTTCGCCCTCGACGAGGTCGCCGGTCTCGAGCGCATCGAGCTCGTCGACGACGGCCTCCGCTACGCGGGCCTCGCCCCGCCCACCGACGACGACGGCCGCGCGCCGGCCTGGTCGTAGCGGCGAGTACGGAATCGCAATCGCCGCGATCAGTGCGATGTCATCGCGATGACGTCGCAGACGCCGCCGGTCGCGCAGGTGGCCGGATCGACGGCGTGACTCGCGTCGATCAGGCGGATCAGCTCGGATTCGAGCAGCGCGAGCTCGCGTTGCCGCCGTTGTATCTCGTTACGCTTCGACGCCAGCAGAAGGGTCACGTGCTTGCACGGCGCCTCGCCGGCCTCTCGGATTCTGATGATGCTGCCGATCTCGGCAAGAGTGAGCCCCGCGCTCTGGGCGGTTCGAATGAAGGTCAACCGCGCGATGGCCGAGTCGTCGTATCGTCGGTAGCCGTTGCCCTCCCGGGCGCTGGGCGGGAGCAGGCCGCGACGCTCGTAGAAACGGATGGCCTGCGCTGACACGCCGCTCGCTGCAGACAGGTCGCTGATCCTCATGTCGTCTCCTCGCCCCTTGACCTTATAGCGCAGGAGAAGGTCTACCGTGCGAGCATGAAGATCACGCTGCGACTCGTCGGGGAGCATCCGACCGTCTCGAGTGCGCCCGCATCGAGGGTCACGCGATGAACGCCCCGTACGACCTGATGGTCATCGGCGCCGGGATGGCGGGCATCACCGCGGCCAACCGGTGCGCGGCACATGGCTGGCGCGTGGGGATCGTCGACCCCCTCCCCTACGGTGGCACGTGCGCGCTGAGGGGGTGCGACCCGAAGAAGATCCTTCGTCGCGGAGCCGAGGTCATCGATGACGCCCGCCTCCTGCAGGGCAGGGGCGTGGACGCGACCGGGCTGGCACTCGACTGGTCGGGTCTGATGAGGCACAAGAGAGGGTTCACCGACGGTGTTCCCGACGACGTAGAGGCCAGGCTGAGGAAGAACGGGGTCCGCACATTCCACGGCGGCGCTCGATTCGTCAGTGCTGACGCGCTGCAGATCGACGGCGAGAGCTTTGCAGCGAACCGCTTCCTCATCGCGACGGGAGCCCGCCCGCGATCGCTCGAGTTTCCGGGACGCGAGCACATGATCGACAGCACTGAGTTCCTCAGCCTGCCCGACCTGCCTCCGCGGATCCTTTTCGTCGGCGGCGGGCTCGTCTCGTTCGAATTCGCGCACATTGCGGCCCGCGCTGGTGCCGACTGCGTGATCGTCGATCACGGAGAACGGCCGCTGCGCGCGTTCGACCCCGATCTCGTCGACCTCCTCGTTCGTCGCAGCGAGCAGGTCGGCATTCACGTGCATAACCGGAGCTCGATCGGTGCTGTCAGCCGCTCGGCGACAGGTCTTCAGGTCGACATCCATCGGGGTGACGTGGTGACCGGTATCGAGACGGACCTGCTCGTGCATGGCGCGGGCCGCGTTCCCGATCTCGACACTCTCGATCTTGAAGCCGCGGACGTCGCATCGGGACCGCGGGGCGTCGATGTCTTCGGGCACCTGCAGAGTCGGAGCAATCCGCGGGTGTTCGCTGCCGGAGACTCGGCAGACACGCCGGGCGAACGGCTCACCCCGGTCGCGGTGTTCGAGGGCAAGGTTGCGGCATCCAACATGATCAAGGGTTCCAGAACGGTGCCTGTCTACAGCGGCGTGCCGAGCACAGTATTCACGATCCCCGAGCTCAACAGAGTAGGCATGCTCGAGGAGGATGCGGCTCGAGACGGCCGCGATGTCGACGTGCGATTTCACGACACAAGCGGCTGGTACAGCAACTATCGAGTCGGCGAGACGACGGCCGCCACCAAGGTGATCATCGACCCCGCGACCGATCAGATCCTCGGCGCTCACCTCCTCGGCCCCGGCTACTCGGAAGTGATCAACACCTTCGCACTCGCGATCAAGCTGAGCCTCACGACCCGGCAGCTGAAGTCCGCGACGGCAACATACCCGTCGGTCGGCTCTGATGTCGGGTCGATGCTGTGACCGCTCGCCTCCGCCGCGAGGACCCGGCGCTCGCATGGATCGAGAACCAGCTGTGCAGCACCGGGACGACCATCGCCATGAAGAGAGGACGCCATGCCTGAGCAAATCACCATCGAGGTCGTGCACATCGACGAGTGCCCGAACTGGGCGGAGACCGCGGAGGACCTCCGCGGCGTGCTCGCCGAGCTCGGCCGCGACGACCTCGCCGTCGACGTGCGGCGCGTGACGACCGGGAGCGAGGCGCTCGCCGCGGGCTTCGCTGGCTCGCCGACGATCCTCCTCGACGGCCACGACCCGTTCCCGCACGGCGAGCCGACGGGCGAGCTCGCGTGCCGCGTCTACGTCACCGAGGCCGGGCTGCGCGGGCGGCCGAGCCGCGAGCAGCTGCACGCTCTGCTGGCCGGGCGGCTCGCCGCCTGACCGCACGCCGACCCGCATTCCGACACCCCGACAGGGGTCGTGCGCGCCGTGACCCGCGGGTCTACCCTGGCCGTGCAACGACCGCGCGCCGGTGGAGCACGAAGCTCGTGCGAGGCGCGCGAGGCTCCCGTGCGGTCGTGGAGGAGGTCCCTGGACCGTGCGCACAGCATCCCTGACCGACACGGGATCGGTGTCGATACCGCCCCGCACGACGCGCGGCTCCGATGAGAAGCGGCGGATGCTCCTCCGCTACCTCCTCGTCGTCCTCGCCGTCGGCCAGCCCGTGTCGTCGCTCGTGTTCGACTGGCTCTCACCGACGACGCTGCAGTCGGGGGCGGAGTTCTCGCCGCTCGTCCCGCCCGGCGCCTGGTTCGCGATCTGGGGCGTGATCATCCTGCTGAGCCTCGCCTACGCGCTCGCCCAGGCCCGGCCATCGACGCTCACCGCGCTGCCGAGCATCCGCGACCGCGTCGCCGGGCCGCTCGGCGTCGTCTTCGCGTGCTTCGGCGTGTGGCTCGCGACCGCGTCGCTCGGGCAGGACAACCCGCTCGGCCTCGTCGTGTTCATCGTCATCATCAGCGCGCACGTCGTCGCCTGGACCCGCGTCGTGCGCGCCCGCGACGAGCTCGCCGCCTGGAACCCGCTCGAGCGCGGCCTGCTCTACGGCCTCCTCGGCACCTACTCGGGCTGGACGTCGATGGCGTTCTTCGTGCAGATCGGTACCGTCACGCAGGGCACGGGCGCGCCGGTCGACACCGCGTGGGGGCAGGTGTGGCAGTCGCTCGTGCTGCTCGCGGCGACGGGGCTCGCGGTGAGCTTCGTGCTCGGCTCGCGCGCCTCGATCGTCTACGCCGCGACGGTCACGTACGCGCTCATCGGGGTCGGCATCAGCACGGGCGACGCGGGACTCGGCGTGCTGACGCTCGTGTGCGTCATCGGCGTCACCCTGGTCTGGGCATCCGTCGTCGTCATCAGGGCAGCGGATGCCCGGCACCCGTCGCCGACGCCACGCGGCTCCCAGCGCCCCCGCTGACGATCGCGGCCCCACGCTCCCCCCTGTTCCCGCCCCTCGGCCTGCCCCGATGCGGGCTCTTCTGTCGAAACGGGCTTTCCGAAGGCCCGACTCGACGCAAGCGCCCGCCTCAAGGTGAGCGCCGCGCCCGCGTCGAGCGGTCAGTCGATCCAGCCGAGCTCGCGCAGCCACTCGGCGCAGTCGCGCGTCCAGTGCCGAGCGATGCCGGCCTCCTCGCCGCCGCTCACGCCGGCGACGAGGCCGAGCCCGTGGCGCCCGCGCGGGTAGACGTGCAGCGCGTGCGGAACCTCGTGCGCCGCGAGCGCCCGGCCCAGCAGGTAGGCGTGCTCGACGGGCACGAGGGCATCCTCGGCGGTGTGCCACACGAACATCGGGGGAGCACCCCGCGTGACGAGTCGGTCGATCGAGAGCGCGCGGCGGGTCCACGGCCAGGCGCGCAGGCCGATGAGCTGTTCGCGCGAGCCGCGGTGCGTCGGCAGCTGCATCGACACCACCGGGTAGCCGAGCACCGCGGCGTCGACGAGCCCGCTCACCGCGGCGTGCCCGGCGAGGTGCCCGCCGGCCGAGAAGCCGACGACGCCGAGGCGTTCGACACCGTGCGCGCGCAGCTCGCCGAGGTGGCGCCGCACCGCGTGGAACGGCCCGGGGTGCCGCGTCTTCACCGGGTACTCCAGCACGCTCGCCTCAAGCCCGAGGCCGCGCAGCCACGCGGCGACCGGCTCGCCCTCGTGCGGCGCGTGCCGCGCGTAGCCGCCGCCGGGCAGCACGACGACGTGCGTGCGCGGGCGGCCCGCGGCGCCGGCGCTCATCGCGCCGACATGACCGCGTTGAGCAGCTGATCCCACTCGACGCCGACCTCGGGCCGCCAGGTGTCGAGGCGGTTGGTGAGCGCGACGACGCACAGGCCGGTGTCGCGCGAGAGCCAGAACTGCGTGCCGGTCCAGCCGGTGTGGCCGTAGAGCGAGTGGTCGAGCAGGCCGGGCCGGCGGGGCAGGTTCCAGGTGAGCCCGAAGTCTTCGAAGCGCTTGATCGGGTCGGCGTCGATGACGGGCAGCCCCGTCGTGCGCGGGCGCAGGATCGCCTCGAGCGTCGTCGGGTGCACAACGCGGCCGTCGCCGGCGAGCAGTGACTGGCCGATCGCGAGCAGGTCGTGCACGCTGCCGACGAGCCCCGCGGCGGGGTGCCGCACGGCGAAGACGCCCGACGGGTCGTGCCCGGCGAGGTCGGCGTCGTGGATGCGGTGGGCCTCGGCCGGGTCGAACGAGAGCGTGCCGGCGCCGGCCGCATCCGCCATGCCCTGCACCAGGTCGGTCAGCTCGGCGCCCGTCGCGTGCTCGACGATCGCGGCGGCCCCCTCGAACGCGAGGTTGTTGTAGCGGCGCAGGGTGCCCGGCACCGACTCGAGTCCGGCGACCGCGAGCGCCTCGCGCAGCGCCGTCGGGGCGACCTCCGCGCCGGCGTGCGCGCCGAGGTCGACGTCGATGAGCCCCGAGGTGTGGCTCAGCAGCTGGCCGAGCGTCGTCGCGCCGGCGGGTGACTGCGGCAGGGCATCCCGCAACGGGGTCTCGCTCGTCAGCAGCCCCTGCTCGATCGCGCGCGCGATCGTGAGGCCGACGAGCGGCTTCGTCACCGAGTAGAGGGCGTAGCGGTCGTCGACGGTCGCGGTGCGCTCGCCGTCGACGCCGAAGGCCTCGAGGGCGAGCACGCCGTCGGCCGAGCAGACGCCGAGCACACCCGTGGGCAGCTGGCCGCTCGCGACGCGGGCGCGCAACCAGTCGAGGGCGTGGCCGAAGGTTCTGGGCATGGATGCTCCGCTCTAGCGCACGCGCGCGATCACGTCGCGCGCGATGAGGTCGAGGTGGTCGAGGTCGGTCATGTCGACCGTCTGCAGGTAGACGCGGCTCGCGCCGAGCTCGAGCAGCCGCTCGAGCTTCGCGGCGACCTGCGTGGGCGTGCCCACCAGGCGCGCGTCGTGCGGCGAGTCGGGGTCGATGCCGACGGCGGCGCACCGGCGGCGCAGCTCGGCCTCGTCGTCGGCGACGACCGTCGGCAGCGCGACCGAGAGGCGCAGGGTGGCGGGGTCGCGCTCCTCCTCCTCGCACACGCGCAGCACGTTGGCGAACTTCTCGGCGACCGTGGTCTCGTCGACGAAGCCGATGTTGAACTCGGTCGCGTAGCGGGCGGCGAGCTGCGGGGTGCGGCGCGGGCCGCCGCCTCCGACGATGACGGGGATCTGCGGCTGCGCGGGCTTCGGCAGCGCGGGCGCGTCGAGCAGGGAGTAGTGGTCGCCCTCGAACGAGAACGTGGCGCCGTCGGGGGTGGCCCAGAGGCCCGTCACGATCGCGAGCTGCTCCTCGAGCATCCCGAACCGCTTCTCGGGAAAGGGGATGCCGTATGCCGTGTGCTCCGTCGCGAACCAGCCCGTGCCGAGGCCGAGCTCGACGCGGCCGCCCGACATGCGGTCGACCTGCGCGACCTGGATGGCGAGGATGCCCGGCACGCGGAACGTCGCCGACGACACGAGCGTGCCGAGCCTGATGGTGCTCGTCTCGCGGGCGAGGCCGGCGAGGGTCGTCCAGGCGTCGGTGGGCCCGGGCAGCCCGTCGCCGTCGCCCATGACGTGGTAGTGGTCGCTGCGGAACCATCCGTCGAACCCGAGCGCCTCGGCGCGGCGGGCGTGCGCAAGCTGCGTCTCGTAGGCGGCGCCCTGCTGGGGCTCGGTGAACGCGCAGAACTGCATGGATGCTCCTCCCGGAGGTCGCGGCGGTGCGTCGAGCCTAGGCGCTCGCCCTGACGGGGTGCCGCTCTCGCGCAGACCGCACGACGCACCTTCGCGCGCGGGGGCGACACCGTCGCGGCCCGCCCCCTACGCTCGGAGGCATGACGACGCGACGAGGCGCGAGCCGGGGGCGGTGCTGATGGGCTTCACGCTGCCGGAGCGCGGCGTCGTGCTCGGCGTCGCCTCGCTCGTGCTCAAGGAGGGCGCGACGATCGAGTCCGCGCTCGCCGTCGTGCGGGCCGCCGTCGGCGCCGGCGTGCTCGCCATCGACACCGCGCGCGCCTACGCCACGGTCGACGACGACGCGGCGGGGGAGCGCATCGCGCAGGCGGCGCGGGCGCAGCGGCCGGGCATCCCCATCATCACGAAGGCCGGCCACTTCCGCGTCGCGCGCGCCGCGTGGGACGTCGACGGCAGCGCCGAGCGCGTGCGCGCCGACGCGCTGCGCAGCCGCGAGGTGCTCGGCGCGCCGCCGAGCCTGCTGCTGCTGCACCGCGCCGACCGCGTCGACGACCTCGACGCCTCGGTGCACGAGCTCGCGGCGCTGCGCGAGGAGGGGGTCGTCGAAGCGATCGGCCTCTCGAACGCGAGCATCGAGCTGCTCGACCGGGCGCGCGCGATCACGACGATCGACGCGGTCGAGAACCGCTACGCCTTCGGCCTCGACCCGGCCGACGAATACCGCTACTGCCGCGAGGCGGGCATCCCCTTCCTCGCCTACGCGCCGTTCGGCGGCCCCAAGGCCGAGCCGCTCGCCACGCGCGTGCCCCGCGTCGCGGCGCTCGCCATGAGCCGTGGCGACTCGGTGCATCGCTCGGCGCTCGCCGCGATGCTCGCCGCGATGCCCGGCGCGTGGCCCGTCATCGGGTCGACGCGCGTCGAGTCGGTGCTCGACTCGATCGGCGCCGCCGACCTCGCCGTCGACGACTCGCTGCGGCAGGCCTTTGCCGACGACCTCGCCTCGCGGGGGGTCGCCCTCTAGTCGCTGGCGCCGCCGAGCGCGCCCGGTCGAGCGCCAGCGCCGTCGTCGCCCTCCGCGTCGGCCCCGAGCGACGCCGCCACTCGGAGGAGCAGCCGTGCGAGCTGCTCCTGCTCCTCCTCGCTGAGCCCCGACGCGGTGCGCTCGCCGAGCTCGGCCCAGGCGCGCTCGAGTTCGACCGCCGCCGCCCGCCCTCGTGCCGTGAGCGTGACGACGCGCACGCGGGCGTCAGCGGGGTCGGTGGCGCGCTCGGCGAAGCCGGCGGCCTCGAGTCGGCCGACCATCTTGGCGACGGTGGGCGGCTCGACGCCGAGGATGCGTGCGAGCTGGGTCTGCGTCGCCCGGTCGCGCTTGCGCAGGATGCTCAGCAGGAGGTCCTGGCCGGGGTGCAGGCCGAGCGGCGCGAGCGCCTCGGCGGCACGGCGGCGGTGCGCTCGCGCCGCGGCGATGAGCGCCCTATCGAGTCGGCTGGGGGGCACGTGCCTCGCTCCGTGGGGTGCGGGAGTGAATGACGGCGTTGCCGACGACCACGACAGTACCCGTGACGAGGTGCATGAGCGCGAGCGCGGCGACACCGGTCGGGGTCGTCGCGCCGAGGGTGCCGCCGAGCGACAGCAGCGTGAGCGCCGCACCCGCGATGACGAGCACGCGGATGCCCGACACGGGCAGCGCACGCAGCAGCACGAGCGATCCGACCGCAGCCGCGAGGGCGCCGACGATGCTCGCGGCGATGACGGCGCCGGCAGTGACCTCCATGGTCGTGCCCGGCTGCTCGACGACCACGGGGCCGCCGATGGCGGTCGCGACGAGCAGGATGACGAGGTTCGCCGCGAGGGCGATGCCGGCGGTCGCCGCGAGGGCGAGCAGGGCGGGGCGGATGCGCGAGCGCATGATGGGCTCCTCTCGATGCGGGCGTCTCCCGCTGCAGGAGTAAATAGATAGCCGGCTAACAGTATTCCCTCGCTCCCGCTGCGGCACGCCGTGACGGAACCGAAATATGTTGTGCTTGACCACATAACAGGCCCGACGTATATTCAGACCGTCCCCATCACTTTCGACGCAGAGGTCGAAACTTTCGAGAGGTTCAATGATGAACAGACGAGCACCGAGGCGCTGGGCGGCTCTCGCCCTCACCGGCCTCGCCATCGGCTCGCTCGCCGCGTGCGCCCCCGCGGGCGGCACGGGCGGCGGCGACGGCGACGAGGTCACCCTGACCTGGTGGCACAACGGAACCGGAGAGCCGCTGCTCGGCTTCTGGGAGGACGTCGCCGCCGAGTTCGAGGAGGCCAACCCGGGCGTCAACGTCGAGGTCACCGCGTACCAGAACGAGGAGCTGCAGCGCACGCTGATCCCGAACCAGCTGCGCACCGGCAGCGGGCTCGACCTCTTCCAGCAGTGGGGCGCGGGCGAGCTCGCCGCCCAGGTCGAAGCGGGCTACGTCAAGGACATCAGCGACGACATCGCCGAGCGCGTCGACGAGCTCGGCGGCGTGGTCGCCCCGTGGCAGGTCGACGGCGCCACCTACGGTCTGCCCTTCAACTTCGGCATCTCGGGCTTCTGGTACAACACCGAGCTGTTCGAGCAGGCCGGCATCGAGGGCACTCCCGAGACCCTCGACGAGCTCTACGACGCCATCGACAAGCTCAAGGCCGCGGGCATCACGCCCATCGCGGTCGGCGCGGGCGACGGCTGGCCCGCGGCGCACTACTGGTACCACTTCGCGCTGAAGTCGTGCTCGCCCGAGGTGCTGCAGCAGGCGCAGATCGACTACAGCTTCGACGACGCGTGCTTCGTCGAGGCGGGCGAGCTGCTCGAGGAGTTCATCGCCACCGACCCCTTCAACGAGGGCTTCCTCGCCACGAGCGCCCAGCAGGGCGCCGGCAGCTCGGCGGGCCTGCTCGCCACGGGCAACGCGGCCATGGAGCTCATGGGCCACTGGAACCCGGGCGTCATGGGCGGCATCCTCCAGGAGGAGACCGGCAACGCCGACGCGACCCCGCCAGAGTTCCTCGGCTGGTTCAACTTCCCCGCCATCGATGGAGCGCAGGGCGACCCGACGGCCGCGCTCGGCGGCGGCGACGGCTTCTCGTGCTCGGCCTGGGCTCCGCCGGAGTGCACCGACCTGCTCGAGTACATCACGAGCGTCGAGGTGCAGACCCGCTTCGGCGAGATCGGTGCGGGCATCCCCGTCACGCCCGGCTCGGAGGCCGGCATCAGCGACCCGAACCTCCAGCAGGTGCTCGCGGGTCTGCAGGAGTCGTCCTACGTGCAGCTCTGGCTCGACACCGCCTACGGCCCGACCGTCGGCGGCGCCATGAACGAGGGCATCGTCTCCCTCTTCGGCGGCCAGGGCTCGCCCGAGAGCATCATCGACAGCATGAGGAACGCCGCGGCGACGCTGTAACCCTCATGGCTCTCTCCACGATGAACACCGGGCCCGCGGTCACCGCCGCGGGCCCGGTGCCCACGCCCGACCGACCGTCCGCCCCCGCTCGCCGGCGCCGTCAGCGCTCCGGCGGCCTGCTGCTCATCTGGGTCTTCGTGCTGCCCGCGCTGCTCGTCTACACGACGTTCGTGCTCGTGCCCGTGGCCCTCGCCGCCGTCTACAGCTTCTTCAACTGGAACGGCCTCGGCGCCCTCGACCGCTTCATCGGCGTCGACAACTACGCCCGCGCCCTGCAGGATCCGATCTTCCTCGGCGCCATGGGTCACAACTTCGCGATCGTCGCCCTCTCGCTCGCCGTGCAGGGCCCCCTCGCGATCGCGATCGCCCTGCTGCTGAACCGGCGGATGCGCGGGCGCGCGCTCATCCGCACCCTCATCTTCGTCCCGTACGTGCTGAGCGAGGTCGTCGCGGGTCTCGCGTTCCGCCTCATGCTCCCGCCCGGCGGCCCCGTCGACACCTTCCTCACCTCGCTCGGGTGGGCCGGCGAGAAGCCGCTCTGGCTCGCCGACCCCGACGTCGCGTTCTGGACCCTCTTCGCCGTCATCACGTGGAAGTACCTGGGCTTCGCGATCATCCTCATGCTCGCCGGTCTGCAGGGCGTGCCCGAAGAGCTCAGCGAGGCCGCCGCGATCGACGGCGCCAGCTGGTGGCAGACGCAGCGCTACATCACGCTGCCGCTGCTGGGCCCGACGATCCGCATCTGGGCGTTCCTGTCGGTGATCGGCTCGCTGCAGCTGTTCGACATGGTCTTCATCCTCACCGGGGGCGGGCCGCTCAACGCCACCGAGACGATGGCGACCTACATGGTCGAGTACGGCAACGGCCGCTCGCAGATCGGCTACGGCAGCGCCGTCGCCGTCATCCTCTTCGTCGTCTCGCTCGTCATCGCGCTGGCCTACCAGCGCTTCGTCCTCCGCCGCGACCTGCGCGGCGCCATCACGAGGGGCTGAGCCGTGGCCACCGCGATCGCACCCGTCCGCTCCCCACGACCAGGAGCATCCCCGAAGCGCGCCCGAGCGAGCGCACCGAGCGGCCCCACGGGCGGCCGCTGGGGCACCCCCGTGGCGTACATCATCGCCCTCGTGATGTGCGGCATCACGGTCGCGCCGGTGATCTACGTGATCCTCGGCGGGTTCCGCACCACTGCGCAGATCAACAGCGACCCCTCGGGCCTGCCCGACCCGTGGGTGCTCGAGAAGTACGGCGCGGTCTTCGCCGACCCGAACTTCTGGACCCAGTTCGGCAACTCGACGATCGTCGCCGTCGGGACGACGCTCGGCGTCGTGCTGCTGGGCGTCATGGCGGCGTTCGTCATCGCCCGCTACGAGTTCGTCGGGCGGGGGCTGCTGTTCTCGCTCTTCACCGCCGGGCTGCTGTTCCCGCTCACGGTCGCCGTGCTGCCGCTGTTCACGATGCTGCGCTCGTTCGGGCTGCTGGGCAACCTGCTCGCCGTCATCGGCCCGCAGATCGCGTTCGCCCTGCCGACGACGATCATCATCCTCGTGCCGTTCCTCCGGGCGATCCCGGCCGAGCTCGAGGATGCCGCGCTCATCGACGGCGCCGGCCGCTTCACGTTCTTCTGGCGCGTGCTGCTGCCGCTGTCGTGGCCGGGCCTCGTCACGGTCGGCGTGCTCGCCTTCGTCGCGAGCTGGAACGCCTACCTGCTGCCGCTGCTGCTGCTCGGCAACCCGGCGACCGCGACCCTGCCGGTCGGCGTGCAGTACTTCTCGACCGCCTACTCGCAGGACACGGCCGGCGTGCTCGCCTTCACCTCGATCGCGATGCTGCCCGCCCTGCTGTTCTTCACCCTCGCCCAGCGCCGCATCGTCGGCGGCCTGACAGGAGCCGTCAAGGGATGACCATCCACACCGCCCCCGCACTCTCGACCGACGGCGCCGCGCCCTGGCGCGACCGCCGCCTCGACCCGGCCGCGCGCGTCGACGCCCTCGTCGCCGCGATGACGCTGCCCGAGAAGCTCGCCCAGCTGTACGGCGTGTGGGTCGGCGCCGGCGCCGACGGCGGCGACGTCGCCCCGCACCAGCACGACCTCGACGACGCGATCGACCTCGACGAGATCCTGCCGGAGGGGCTCGGCCAGCTGACGCGGCCGTTCGGCTCCGCCCCGGTGGATGCCGGGCTCGGCGCCCTGAGCCTCGTCACGACCCAGCGACGCATCGTCGCGCAGAGCCGCTTCGGCATCCCGGCCCTCGCGCACGAGGAGTGCCTCGCGGGCTTCGCGGCCTGGGGCGCGACGGCGTATCCGGTGCCGCTGTCGTGGGGTGCGAGCTTCGACCCCGAGCTCGTCGAGCGCATGGCCGCGCGCATCGGCGCCGACCTGCGCTCGGTCGGCGTGCACCAGGGTCTCGCGCCCGTGCTCGACGTCGTGCGCGACGCCCGCTGGGGTCGCGTCGAAGAGACGATCGGGGAGGACCCGTACCTCGTCGCGACGGTCGGCAGCGCCTACGTGCGGGGCCTGGAGTCGTCGGGCGTCGTCGCGACCCTCAAGCACTTCGTCGGCTACTCGGCCTCGCGCGCCGGCCGCAACCTCGCCCCCGTGTCGATCGGCGAGCGCGAGCTGGCCGACGTGCTGCTGCCGCCGTTCGAGATGGCGGTGCGCGAGGGCGGCGCGCGCAGCGTCATGAACTCGTACACCGACCTCGACGGCGTGCCGAGCGCCGCCGACCGCCGACTGCTCACCGAGCTGCTGCGCGACGAGTGGGGCTTCACCGGCACGGTCGTCGCCGACTACTTCGCGATCGCGTTCCTCAAGCTCCTGCACGGCACGGCGTCGACGTGGGCCGAGGCGGCGGGTTCCGCCCTCGAGGCGGGCATCGACGTCGAGCTGCCGACCGTGAAGACCTTCGGCGAGCCGCTGCGCCGCGCCGTCGAGGAGGGCGTCGTCGACGAGGCGCTCGTCGACACGGCGCTGCGTCGCGTGCTCGCGCAGAAGCTCGAGCTCGGCCTGCTCGACGACGACTACGACCCGGTGCCGCCGGCGCTCGCGGGCGTCGCGCTCGACGCCGAGTCGGTGCGCGGCGCGATCGACCTCGACCCGGCGCCGAACCGCGCCCTCGCGCGCGTGCTCGCCGAGCGCTCGATCGTGCTCGTGCGCAACGAGGGGCTGCTGCCGCTCGCGCCGGCGGGTGCGGCGGCGCCGCGGCGCGTGGCCGTGATCGGCCCCAACGCCGACGAGCGCTACGCGATGCTCGGCTGCTACTCCTTCCCCACGCACGTCGTCACGCAGCATCCGGGCGTCGAGATGGGCATCGACATCGCGACCGTGCTGGATGCCGTGCGCACCGAGTTCCCGTCGGCGTCGATCGCGCACGCGGTCGGCACGGGCGTCGACGACGGAGCGACCGACGGCATCCCCGCCGCGGTCGAGGCCGCCGCCGCGGCCGACGTCGCGATCGTCGTGCTCGGCGACCGCGCCGGGCTCTTCGGCCGCGGCACGAGCGGCGAGGGCTGCGACGCCGACGACCTCGCCCTACCCGGCGCGCAGCAGGCGCTGCTCGACGCGGTGCTCGACTCGGGCACGCCCGTCGTGCTCGTGCTGCTCTCCGGCCGGCCTTACGCGCTCGGCGGCGCCGAGGCGCGGGCGGCCGCGATCGTGCAGGCGTTCTTCCCCGGCGAGGAGGGCGCGGGCGCGATCTCGGGCGTGCTGAGCGGGCGCGTCGAGCCCTCCGGGCGACTCCCTGTGAGCATCCCCGCTCATCGAGGGGTGCAGCCGTCGACGTACCTGGCGGCGCCGCTCGCCCGTCGCAGCGGGGTGTCGAACATCGACCCCACCGCGGCCTTCCCCTTCGGGCACGGCCTCGGCTACGGCTCGGCGACGTGGACCGACCTCGAGAGCCCCGACGTGCGCGTCGGCGTCGACGGCGAGATCGTGCTGTCGCTGCGGCTCGTCAACACGGGCGAGCGCGACGCGGTCGAGGTCGTGCAGCTCTACCTGCACGACCCGGTCGCCTCCGTCGTGCGGCCCGTGCAGCGGCTCATCGGCTACCGCCGGGTCGAGGTGCCCGCCGGGTCGAGCGCGCGCGTCGTCGCGACCGTGCCCGCCGACCTCGCCGGCTTCACCGGCCGCGACGGTCGCCGCATCGTCGAACCCGGCGCGATCGAGCTCGGGTTCGGCCGCTCGAGCGCCGACATCCCGCTCGTGCACCGCGTCGAGCTCGAGGGTGCGACGCGCGAGCTCGGCGCCGACCGGGCCGTGCACGCGCGCTTCCAGGTGCTGCCCGGCGCATGAGCGAGGCCCTCGCGCACCGCCGCGGCGAGGTCGAGCTCAGGGTGCTCGACCTCGCCGGGCGGCCGCTCGCCGACCGCGAGGTCGTCGTCGAGCAGGTGCGGCACGCCTTCGCGTTCGGCTGCATCGGCTTCGACCTCATCGACCACGCCACCGGCGATCGGGACGAGTCGGCCCTCGCCGCCGATTGGCTCGAGCTGTTCACCCTCGCCGTGCTGCCGTTCTACTGGGGCGATTTCGAGCCCCGGCGGGGGCATCCGGCGACGCGGCGGCTGCAGACGGCGGCGCGCTGGTTCCGCGACCGCGGGGTGCGCGTCAAGGGGCACCCGCTCGTGTGGCACAGCGTCAAGGCGGCCTGGCTCGACGCGCTGCCCGACGCCGAGGCCGAGGCGCTCGTGCGGGCGCGGGTGCGCCGCGAGGTCGCCGACTTCGCCGGCCTCGTCGACGAGTGGGACGCCATCAACGAGGTCGTCATCATGCCCGACTTCGTCAACGAGCCCGACGGCGTGCCGAACGCGATCTCGCGCATCGCGCGCCGCCTCGGCCGCGTCGAGATGGTGCGGCTCGCGGTCGACGAGGCGCGCTCGGTCGACCCGGGCGCGCGCCTGCTGCTCAACGACTTCGACCTCTCGACCGACTACGAGCGGCTCATCGAGGGGGTGCTCGAGGCGGGCATCCGGCTCGACGGCATCGGCGTGCAGACGCACATGCATCAGGGGTTCCGCGGCGGGCAGCTGCTCGAGCTCGCCGACCGCTTCGGGCGCTTCGGGCTGCCCGTGCACTTCAGCGAGAGCTCGCTCGTCTCGGGTGACCTCATGCCCGCGCACATCGTCGATCTCAACGATCACGTCGTCGACGAGTGGCCGTCGACGCCCGAGGGCGAGGCGCGGCAGGCCGACGAGCTCGAGCAGCTCTACCGCATGCTCGTGGGGCACCCGGCGGTCGCGTCGATCACCTACTGGGGCATCACCGACCGCGGAGCCTGGCTCGGCGCGCCCATCGGCCTCGTGCGCGCCGACGGCTCGCGCAAGCCCTCGTTCGACCGCCTGCGGTCACTCGTGCGCGACGAGTGGTGGCTGCCGGCGACGACGCTGCGCACCGACGGCGAGGGGCGCGTGCGCGTCACCGGCTTGGCGGGCGACTACGTGATCACGGCGGCGGATGCTCGTGCCGAGTTCGCGCTGCCCGTGGGTTCGTCGACGCAGGTCGTCGAGCTCGGCGCCGCCTGAGCCGCGCCCGCTCCGCGCCCGCCGAGGTGCACGACGTCGAGCCCGAAGCACTCAGCGAGCCGTGCGGCCACGAGACCGCGGTGGCACGCGCTCGCCTCGCGCTCGACGCAGAGCAGCGCGGCGCTGCCGACGGCGGGCAGCGCGTCGACGAGCGCGTCGAGCGGCGCCGGGTCGAGGATCTCCTGCGTGTAGCGCGTGATGTACGCCTCGCAGAGCTGCGTGCGGGTGCGCTTGCCGACCCCGGCCCGGGCATCCGCCGCGTACTGCAGGTGTCGCAGCTCGGTGGTCGGGGCGAGCGATCGCTCGTGCCGGTAGGCGATGCCGGCGTCGGCGAGCAGAGCCTGCAGGCGTCGCGAGTTCGCCCAGGCGTGATCGGCCCCGCGCACACCGCGACGCTGCCGCACGTCGACAAGAAGGCTGACGTCGGCACCGCGCAGCAGCGCGAGGAAGCCGGGGGCATCGAGTCCGTAAACCCCGATAGTGGCGAGGGTGGTCATCGTGGCTCCTCCCGGCCCCCGCCCGGTGACCGCGCTGGCCGCCGGACGGGAGCCGCGTCGACGGTCAGGCGACCGCCGTCCCTTCGAGCTCGACGAGCTGACCGGGCACCGCGAGCCGCACGACCTGCAGCATCGTCGTCGCCGGTGCGGCGCCAGCGGCGGCGAGGCGCCCGGCGAGCACCCCGTAGTGCGGCATGAGCGCGTCGATGTCGGTCGTGTAGACCGACAGCCGCACGAGGTCGGCGAGCGTCATGTCGGCGTCGCGCAGCACCGCCTCGACATTGTCGAGCGCGAGCGCCAGCTGCGCGGCCATGTCGCCGTCGTGCTCGGGTCGCCCCTCGGCGCTCATCGCCGTCTGGCCCGAGAGGTGCAGCACGCGGGCGCCGCCCTCGACGAGCTCGCCCTGGTTGAAGCCGAGCGCCGTCGACCACGTGGTCGGGTTCACGGCGGTGCGGACGATGGTCATGGTTCTCCTCGTTCCCGGAGGGGTCATACGCGCCGGCCCCGTGCCGGCCGCATCCCGCTCCGCTTCGAGCCTCTCTACAAATCACGACACCTTCTGTCATGCATTCGGAGCAGAATGCAGAGCGTGCGCGCCGACCGCCTCGTGGCCCTCGTCCTGCTGCTGCGGCAGCGGGGGCGGATGTCCGCGCGCGAGCTCGCGACCGAGCTCGAAGTCTCGCAGCGCACGGTGCTGCGCGACATCGACGCGCTCTCGCTCGCGGGCGTGCCGGTGTACGCCGACCGCGGCAGGCACGGCGGGTTCTCGCTGCTGCCCGGGTTCCGCACCGAGCTCACCGGCCTCACGCACGACGAGGCCCTCGCGCTGCTGACGGCGGGCTCCACGCGGGCCGAGCGAGTGTTCGGGCTCGGGGCGCCCCTCGCGTCCGCGATGCGCAAGATCGCGGACGCCCTCCCGGCCGCGCACCTCCGGACGGTCGGCGATGCGGCGGCGCGGTTCCTCGTCGACCCGGCGACCGACCTGCTGTCGCGCTCGGTCGGCGGCGAGCCGATCACGGCGGGCGTGCTGGCGGCTCTGCGGCGCGGCGTCGTCGAGGGGCGGCGGTTGCGACTGCGCTACGCCGCCCCCGACCGCGAGCCGCACGACGCGGTCGTCGATCCGGTCGGCCTCGTGACCGTGCGCGACCGCGCCTACCTGCTGGCGCTGCGCGACGGCGCCGATCGCACCTACCGCGTCTCGCGCATTCTCGCGGCCGACCTGCTCGACGAGCCCGCGCGACGACCGGCCGAGGTCGACCTCGCCGCCGCCTGGGAGGAGCGACGATCGCGCTTCCTCGCCGAAGGTCGCCTGCGGGCCGTCGTCGCGGTCGACCGGGATGCTCGAGCGACGCTGCTCGACGCGGCGCGAGCCGTGCTCGCCGAGCACGAGGGACTTGACGGCAGGGCCGTGGTCGAGGTGCTCTTCGACGACGAGCGGCACGCGGTGTGGGCGCTGTGGCAGCTCGACGTCGCGGCCGAGGCGCTTGAGCCGCCGTCGCTGCGTCGCGCCCTCGCGGAGCGGGCGCGGCTGCTCGGCGAGCGGTACGCACGCGGCTGAGGTCGGGCGGCGAGCGCCGAGCATCCGCGCCGCGCCCTGCGCCCCGCGCGCCGCGTCAGCTGATGGGCGGCGCCGTCGAGTCGCGCACCACGAGGCTCGTGGCGAGGTCCATGCGCTGCGTGGCTGCCGCGCCCTCGGCGACGGCGAGCACGAGCCGCGCCGCCTCGACGCCCATCTGCCGCAGCGGCTGGTGCACGGTCGTGAGGCGCGGGCTCACCCAGCGGCTGAGGGGGATGTCGTCGTAGCCGACGATCGAGAGGTCCTCCGGCACGCGCAGCCCGATCGAGCGGGCGGCCTCGAGGGTGCCGAGGGCCTGCAGGTCGCTGCCGGCGAAGATCGCGGTCGGCCGGTCGGGCCGGTCGAGCAGGCGCATCGCCTCGGCGCGCCCGCCCTCGACGTGGAAGTCGCCGAAGCGCACCCACGACGGGTCGATCGGCAGCCCGGCGGAGTTCATCGCCGACCGGTAGCCGTCGAGGCGGGCGAGCGAGCACATCATGTCGGCCGGGCCGGTGATCGCGGCGATGCGCGTGTGCCCGAGCTCGATGAGGTGACGCGTTGCAGCGAGGCCGCCCGACCAGTTGGCCGAGCCGACCGAGGGCACGTCGGGTGAGGGGTCGCCGGCGGGGTCGACGATCGCGAACGGGATCGCGCGCGACCGCAGCCGCTCGCGCAGCGCGGGCGGCAGGTCGCTGAAGACGAGGATGACGCCGGCGGGCCGGCGGCGCAGCACGCCGTCGAGCCACTCGGCGCCGGGGGAGTGCCGGTCGCCCGTGACGGTGAGCACGACGCTGAGCCCGTGCTCCTTGGCGACGGATTCGACGCCGTCGATGAGCTCCATCGACCAGATGCGGTCGAGCTCGTGGAAGACGAGCTCGAGCAGCTCGGCCTTCGCCGTCGTCTGCCCGGTGCGGCGCTGGTAGCCGTGCCGCGCGAGCAGCTCCTCGACGCGGGCGCGCGTGGCGGCGGAGACGTCGGGGCGACCGTTGAGCACCTTCGAGATGGTGGCGAGCGAGACGCCGGCCTCCGCGGCGACGTCGGAGAGGGTCACGCGCGCATCGGTCGACATGTTTCGAAGCCTAGACCCGAAAGTTGCGGCTCGTTGTGCCTCATGCCGAGGCGCTCACGGCGCTCGCCGCGTCGCTCGACTCCGCGCCGAGCGGATCAGCGATGAGGCCGTCCCACGCGAGCTCGGCGGCCCCGACGAGCAGGCGCTGCGAGCCGAGCGCGGCGACCTCGATCGTCGCGTCGGCCGCGTTGACCGGCAGCGCCTGGGCGAGCAGGGATGCCCGCTGGTCGCGATCCGCAGCCCGCCACAGGGCGGCGAGGTGGCCACCGAGCACGATGCGCTCGGGGTTCAGCAGGTTGACCGCACCGCGCAGGGCGATCGCGAGCCAGCGCAGCTGCCGGGCGACCTCCTCGTGCACGGGCCCGTCGTCGTCCTCCGCGACGATCGCCGTCAGCAGGGCGCTCTCGAGCGTGTCGTCGTCGGGGTGCTCGAGGCCGACCGCGGCGGCGAGCGCGGCGCGGGGCACGAGCGCCTCCAGGCAGCCGGTCGCGCCGCACGCGCACAGGGGGCCGTTCGGGTCGACGCTCGCGTGGCCGAGCTCGCCGGCGTAGCCCGCGGCGCCGTCCATGGGGCGCCCGTCGACGACGAGCCCGCCGCCGATGCCGCTCGGGCCGCCGTTGAGGTAGAGCATCGTGCGCGCGCCGATGCCGGCGCCGAACGCCTGCTCGGCTCGGCTGCCGAGGTGGGCGTCGTTCGCCGCGGCGACCGGCACGCCGAGGGCTGCGGCGAGCGGCGCGGCGAGCGGCTGCTCGCGCCAGCCCAGGCGCGGGGCGAGGCGCACGTGCCCGTCGTCGTGGCGCACGAGGCCCGGCACGGCGACGCCCGCGGCGACGACCTCGCTCTCGGGCTGGGTCGCGGCGTGGTCGCGCACGGTGGCGGTGATGAGCTCGATGGCGCGGTCGACGCTCGGCGGCTCCGACAGCGGCACGCGGCGGCGTGCGACGAGCTCGCCGCCGAGCGAGACGAGCGCGACGTCGATGACGTCGACCTCGGGGTTGATCGCGGCCACGAGCCGGGCATCCCGCGGCACCACCCGGGGGCTGGGGCGGCCGACGCCTGCGCGCGGGGCGTCGTCGCGCTCGTCGACCCACCCGTGCTCGGCGAGCACGGCGACGAGGTCGCCGATCGTCGAGCGGTTGAGGCCGAGCGCGCGCGTGAGGTCGGCGCGCGTGACGCCGCGACGCAGGTGCACGAGCTCGAGCACCGCCGAGAGGTTGCGGCGGCGCACGGCGGCGGCATCCATGGCTCTCGGTCCTCGATTCGGCATGCGACCAGTGTGGCGGTTCTTCCGAGCACCATGATACGTTGTGACGACCAACAAATAGCGCTGGCGCCCCCGCGCGCCGCCCCACCGGGAGACACCATGGCAACGACGCCCACGCCCGCCGACAAGTTCACCTTCGGTCTCTGGACCGTCGGCTACAACGGCGCCGACCCCTTCGGCGGCCCCACCCGCGCACCCCTCGACGTCGTGCACGTCGTCGAGACGCTCACCGAGCTCGGCGCCTACGGCCTCACGCTGCACGACGACGACCTCTTCGCCTTCGGCTCGAGCGACGCCGAGCGCCGCACGCAGATCGACCGCCTCATCGCGGCGAAGGAGCGCACCGGGCTGCAGGTGCCGATGATCACCACGAACCTCTTCAGCGCGCCCGTCTTCAAAGACGGCGGCTTCACCTCGAACGACCGCGCCGTGCGCCGCTTCGCGCTGCGCAAGGTGCTGCGCAATCTCGACCTCGCCGCCGAGCTCGGCGCGCACACCTTCGTCATGTGGGGCGGCCGCGAGGGCGCTGAGTACGACGCCGCGAAGAACGTCGGCGCGGCGATCGAGCGCTACCGCGAGGCCGTCAACCTGCTCACCCAGTACGTCACCGAGCAGGGCTACGGCATCCGCTTCGCGATCGAGCCGAAGCCGAACGAGCCGCGCGGCGACATCCTGCTGCCGACCGTCGGCCACGCGATGGCCTTCATCGAGACGCTCGAGCACCCCGAGCTCGTCGGCCTCAACCCCGAGGTCGGGCACGAGCAGATGGCGGGCCTCAACTTCACCGCCGGCATCGCGCAGGCGCTCGAGGCGGGCAAGCTCTTCCACATCGACCTCAACGGCCAGCGCGGCATCAAGTACGACCAGGATCTGGTGTTCGGCCACGGCGACCTGCACAACGCCTTCTCGCTCGTCGACCTGCTCGAGCACGGCGGGCCGAACGGGGGGAGCGCCTACGACGGCCCCCGCCACTTCGACTACAAGCCCAGCCGCACCGAGGACGAGTCGGGCGTGTGGGAGAGCGCGAAGGCCAACATGCGCACCTACCTGCTGCTGAAGGAGCGCGCGGCGGCCTTCCGCGCCGACCCGGAGGTGCGGGAGGCCCTCGCGGCGGCCCGCGTCGCCGAGCTGTCGCAGCCGACGCTCGGCGAGGGCGAGAGCATCCGCGACCTGCTCGACGACCGCACCGCGTTCGAGGAGTTCGACGCGAACGCCTACTTCGACGGCCGGGGCTTTGGCTTCGTGCGCCTGCAGCAGCTCGCGACCGAGCACCTCATGGGTGCTCGCTAGCCGCACTCGCCTCCACCGACCCGGTCGGGGCGTGCGACGCCGTTTCGCCGCGCGCTCCGACCGAACCTCGTCAGCACGCCCGCCCGTGCGCCCGCCAGCGAAGGAGCTGCCATGACCCTCGTCGCCGGCGTCGATTCGTCGACGCAGAGCTGCAAGGTCGTCGTCGTCGACGCCGCCACCGGTGCGATCGTCCGCGAGGGCCGCGCCCCGCACTCCGACGGCACCTCCGTCGACCCGACCGCCTGGTGGGATGCCCTGCTCGCCGCGATCACGGAGGCCGGCGGTCTCGACGACGTCGCCGCGATCGCGGTCGCGGGCCAGCAGCACGGCATGGTCGCGCTCGACGCCGACGGCCGGGTCGTGCGCGACGCCCTGCTGTGGAACGACACCCGCTCGGCCGACGCCGCTCGGGCCCTCGTCGACGAGCTCGGCGCCGACGAGCTCGCCCGCCGCACCGGCTCGGTGCCGGTGGCCTCGTTCACGGCGACGAAGCTGCGCTGGCTGCGCGACCACGAGCCCGAGAACGCGCGCCGCGTCGCCGCCGTGTGCCTGCCGCACGACTGGCTCACCTGGCGGCTTCGCGGTTACGGGCCCGCCGGCGAGAGCCCGCTCGGGCCCGTGCTCGACGAGCTCGTGACCGAGCGCTCCGACGCGAGCGGCACCGCGTACTGGTCGCCCACCACCGGGCAGTACGACCTCGAGCTGCTCGAGCACGCGCTCGGCCATCCGGCGCTGCCGCCGCGCGTGCTCGGCCCGCTCGAGCGCGCGGGCGAGACCGCCGCGGGGGCGCCCGGGGTGCCCACGGGCATCCCGATCGGTGCGGGCGCCGGCGACAACGCGGCCGCCGCTCTCGGCCTCGGGGTGAGCGTCGGCGACGTCGTCATCTCGATCGGCACGAGCGGCACGGTCTTCGCCGTCACCGACGCCCCCGTGCTCGACGCGACCGGCACCGTGGCGGGCTTCGCCTCCGCCGACGGCGCCTTCCTGCCGCTCGTCGCGACGCTCAACGCCGCTCGCGTGCTCGACGCGCTCGCCCGCCTGCTCGGCGTCGACCACGAGGCGCTCGCCGAGCTCGCCCTCGCCGCCGAGCCCGGCGCCGGCGGCGTCGTGCTGCTGCCCTGGTTCGAGGGCGAGCGCACGCCCAACCTGCCCGACGCGACCGCGAGCCTCACCGGGCTCACGCTCGCCTCGACGACGCGCGAGAACCTCGCGCGGGCCGCCATCGAGGGGATGCTGTGCGGCCTCGCCGCCGGATTCGACGCCATCGCGCGCCACGGCCTCGCCGCGCGGCGCGTGCTGCTCGTCGGCGGCGCCGCGCGCTCCGCGGCGGTGCCGGCGATCGCCTCCGAGGTGCTCGGCCTGCCGGTCGTCGTGCCCGACCCGGGGGAGTACGTCGCGCGCGGTGCCGCGCGGCAGGCGGCAGGGGTGCTCGCCGGTGCGCTGCCGGAGTGGCCGCTCGCGGTGCACGCCTCGGTGCAGCATCCGCCGCAGCCGCACGTGCGCGCCGCCTACCAGACGGCCGTCGCGCGCACGATCGGCGCCGCATGACCGACCGCGCGCCCTTCGTCGCGCGACTCGAGGTCGACGCCGCGCACCCGATCGGCCGCGTGCACGACCGCGTCTTCGGCGGCTTCGTCGAGCACATGGGCCGCGGCGTGTACGGCGGCCTGTTCGACCCCGAGCACCCCTCGGCCGACGCTGAGGGCTTCCGGCGCGACGTGCTCGACCTCGTGCGCGAGCTCGGCATCACGATGGTGCGCTACCCGGGTGGCAACTTCGTCTCCGGCTACCGCTGGGAGGACGGCGTCGGCCCCGTCGAGCAGCGCCCCCGCCGCTTCAACCTCGCCTGGCACAGCACCGAGTCGAACCGCGTCGGCCTGCACGAGTTCGCGCGCTGGGCCGAGCTCGTCGGCGCCGAGCTCATGCTCGCGGCGAACCTCGGCACGCGCGGCGTGCTCGAGGCGCTCGACCTCGCCGAGTACGCGCTGCACCCGGCGGGCACGGCACGCGCCGACGAGCGCCGGGCGAACGGCCGCGAGGAGCCGTTCCCGGTGCGGCTGTGGTGCCTCGGCAACGAGATGGATGGGCCCTGGCAGCTCGGCCAGCAGACCGCCGACGAGTACGGCCGGCTCGCCTCGCGCACGGCGAAGGGGCTGCGGCAGCTCGATCCGACCCTCGAACTCGTCGCGTGCGGCTCGTCGGGGCCGCTCATGCCGACCTTCGGCTCCTGGGAGCGCACGGTGCTGCGCCACGCCTACGACGACGTCGACCTGCTGTCGGCGCACTTCTACGCCGAGCCGGTCGACGGCGACCTGGCCGCGTTCCTCGCCTCGGGCGTCGCGCTCGACCGCTACCTCGACGAGGTGATCGGCATCGCCGACGCGGTGGGCGACGAGCTCGGCTCCGTGCGCACGCTCGGCATCTCGGTCGACGAATGGAACGTCTGGTACCAGTCGCGCATGGCCGCGAGCCTGCCCACCGGTGACGACTGGCCCGAGGCGCCCGCGCTCAACGAAGACGACTACTCGCTCGCCGACTCCGTCGTCGTGGGCGACCTGCTCATCTCGCTGCTGCGCCGGGCCGACCGGGTCGCGGCCGCGTGCCTCGCGCAGGTGGTCAACGTCATCGCCCCGATCGCGGCGCCGGCGGATGCTCCTGCCTGGCGCCGCGCGACCTTCCACCCGTTCGCCCTCACGGCGCGGCACGCGCGCGGCGAGAGCCTCCCGGTCGCCGTCGACGCCCCGCTCATCGCCGCGGGGTCGCTCGGCGAGGCGCCCGCCGTGAGCGCCGCCGCCGTGCGCACCGACCATGGAGGGCTGACCCTGCTGCTGGTGAACCGCGACCTCGAGCGCGAGGCCGACGCAACCGTCGTCGTCGCCGGCATCGAGCCGGGCGCGCGGGTGCTCGAGGCGGTCAGCCTGAGCGGGCCGGATCCGCTCGACGCGAGCACGATCGACGCGCCCGACCGGGTGTCGCCGTGCGGCAACACCTCGGCGCGGGTCGAGGCGGGCGGCGTGCGCGTGACGCTGCCGGCCGTCTCGTGGAGCCTCGTGCGCGTCGGCCGCTGACCGCGGCGGAGACGGGACCTTCGCCCCGGGCATCCGCGAACCGGTCTCACTAGGCTGAGACAGCCGTCCGTCCGCCTGCGAGAGCCCGGGAGCCCATGGAGTCGTTCGACACCGCCTTCGGGCTGCCGCTGCCGCTCGCCGTCGCGCTCTTCTATGTCGTCGTGCTGCTGCGCGGCGGCGCGACGTACGCGGCCGGTCGGGGCGCACGCGGTGGCGTCGGCCGCACGCGGCTGAAGGCCCGGCTCGAGTCGCCGCGGTTCCGTCGCGCCGAGCGCATCGTCGAGCGCTACGGGGCGCCGGTCGTCGCCGCGTCGTTCCTGACGGTCGGCTTCCAGACGCTCGCCAACCTCGCCGCGGGCGTGCTGCGGATGCCCCTCCTCGCGTACCTCCCGGCCCTCGCGGTCGGCGGCCTCGCCTGGGCGCTCATCTGGGGCGTGGTCGGCGTCGCCACCTACGAGGCGGTCGCCCAGCTCGCGATGCGCAGCCCCGTCGAGGCCGCGATCTTCGTCGTCGTGCTCGTGGGCGTGCTCGTCGTCATCGAGGTGCTCAACATCCGGCGCCAGCGTCGCCGTGACGAGGTGACACTCGCCGAGGTGGTCGAGGCCGAGCAGGCGGGCGAGACGCAGGCCTAGGCTCTCGGCCATGACAGCGCCCGTGCCGCAGTCGGCCCCCATCGTCACGCTCACCATCAACCCCGCGCTCGACGTCTCGACCTCGACCGAGCGGGTCGAGCCCGAGCACAAGCTGCGCTGAGGGCCGAGCCGCACCGACGCGGGCGGCGGCGGCGTCAACGTGAGCCGCGTCATCCACCGCCTCGGCGGGCAGTCGGTCGCGATCTACGCCGTCGGCGGGCCGACCGGGCAGGCGTATCGGCAGCTGCTCGAGGCCGACGGCATCGAGGGCTCCACGCGCGAGAACATCACGATCGACGAGCTGTCAACGGGCCGGCAGTTCCGGTTCGTGCTGAAGGGCCCGCACCTCACCTCCGACGAGTGGGGGGAGTGCCTCGCCGCGACGCTCCGCGCGATGACGCCCGGCGGCTACGTCGTCGCGAGCGGATCCCTCGCCCCCGGCGTGCCCGACGACGTCTACGCGCGCCTCGCGCGGGCGGCGAAGGCCCACGGGGTGCGCTGCATCGTGGATGCCTCGGGGTCGGCGCTCGCCGCCGCCCTCGCCGAGGGCGTGCACCTCGTGAAGCCCTCGGCGCGCGAGCTCGGCGAGCTCGTCGGCCGAGCGCTGCCGACCCTCGACGACCGGGCGGAGGCCGCCCGCGAGCTCGTCGACCGCGGCAGCACCGAGGTCGTCGCCCTCACCCTCGGCGGCGACGGCGCCGTGCTCGTCACGCGCGAGGGCGTCACGCGCCTGGAGGTGCCGAAGGTCGAGGTGCGCTCGACGGTCGGCGCCGGCGACTCCTTCCTCGCCGCCCTCGTGCTGCGCCTCGCGCAGGGCCGCACCCTCGACGAGGCCTTCCGCGCCGGGGTCGCTGCCGGCACCGCCACCGCGATGACCGAGGCGACCGAGCTGTGCCACCGCGATGACGTCGAGCGTCTCGAGGCGCAGCTGCTCGCGCAGCGCGATTAGGGTCGAGAGCCGACGACGAGGAGGCAGCATGCCCGTGATCGACACGGCCGTCTACGTCGACGGCGAGCGCACGCCCGACCAGCCCTCGCTCGACGTCGTCGCCGAGCTCACCCGTGAGCGCGGCGGCATGGCCTGGATTGGCCTGTACCGCCCGACGCCCGATGAGCTCGCGGGGGTCGCCGACGAGTTCGCCCTCAACGCGACCGCCGTCGAGGATGCCCACCACGGGCACCAGCGCTCCAAGCTCGATCGGCACAGTGACGACGACTTCGTCGTGCTCAAGCCCGCCCGCTACCTCGACGCCGACGAGCGCGTCGACATCGGCGAGCTGCACGTCTTCGTCGCCGCCGACGCCGTCATCACGGTGCGGCACGCCGAGTCGCCCGACCTCGCCGCGGTGCGACGCCGCCTCGAGGTCGACCGCGAGCTGCTCGCACTCGGCCCGCGCGAGGTCATCGAGCTGCAGCGCGCCGTGCACCCGCTCGCCGGCATCATCCGCACGGTCGCGGTGGGCGTGCCCGACGGCCGGCTGCGCGACGCGTTCGCCGACGTGCTCGACCACGCCATCCGCGTCGGCGAGCGCGTCGACACCTTCCGCGCCGTGCTGCAGAACGCGCTGCAGGTCAACGCGACGCTCGTCACGCAGCGCCAGAACGCGGAGATGCGCGCGCTCAGCGAGGCCTCGCTGGTGCAGAGCAACGAGGTGCGCAAGATCTCGTCGTGGGCGGCCATCCTCTTCGCCCCGACTCTCGTCGGCACGATCTACGGCATGAACTTCACGGTCATGCCCGAGCTCGACGAGCCGTGGGGGTACCCGGCGGCGCTCGCCGCGATGCTCGCGACGAGCGTGGGGCTCTTCGCGATCTTCCGCGCGCGGCGCTGGCTGTAGCGGCCGTCACTGCGGCGAAACACTCGCGCAACACGCCGCCCCTAGGCTCCCCGCCATGACGGGCGTCGGCGAGCCCCTCGTGCGGGGAGCAGCGAGCACGACCTCGGCCGCGCCCGCGCACCTGCTGGCGCTGGGTCGCGCCATCGAGCGGGCCGACGCGACCGCGCGCATCCTCGAGGCGCACCTGCTGCTCGCGCGCGACGACCACTGGCTCGACGATGCGGCCGCGGCGCGCCTGCTGCTCGCCTCCTGCGGCGTCGACGCGCCTGCCGACCCGCCGTCGACGGCGCGCGCCGCCGACCGTCTGACTGCCGACCGCGCGCACCCCGCCTCGATCGCGCACGCCCTCGTCGAGGCGCGCGACGCCGCTCGCCTCGCGCGCGAGTCGCTGCCCGCCGAGCTCGCCGACATGCTCGTCGCCACGCGCGCTCGCCTGCCGCGCAAGGTCGTCGGCCCGCGCGTCGGCGACTTCCTCGCGTGGGTGCGCGAGCGCTCGGCGATCGCCGTCGGCCTCGTCGAGTCGGCGGTCGCGCGCGGGGGCGCCTACGAGCTCATCACGCTCGGCCGCCGCCTGGAGCGCGCGGTCGCGACCTCGCGCGTGCTCGCCGCCCACGCGGGTGAGCCCGAGGCCAGCATCGGGTGGATGTCCGTGCTCCGCAGCGCCGGAGCCCACGAATCGCACGTGCGGGCCCATCGCGGTGCGCCCACGGCCGCGGCGACGATCGAGCTGCTCGTGCTCGACGAGCGCTTCCCGCGCTCGGTCGCGCAGTCGCTCGCCCGGGCGGAGGCGGCGCTCGCCGGGGTGCCCGGGCCGTCAGCGCTCTCGGCGCTGCCCGGCGCGGGGGCGGCGGGGGAGGCAGGGGCGGCGGGGGAGGAGGTGCGGGCGCTCGCCGCCGCGCGCGCGGCTGTCGAGGCGCTTCACGACGTGGCCGGGGCTGCCGGGCACGTCGACGACGATCGAGCGGCGGGTCAGCGCCGTGCGGCGCTCGTCGCCCTGCTCGAGGCGGTCGTGCGGGCCGTCGACGAGGTGACGGCGGCGCTCAGCCCCGGGTAGGGCAGTGCAGCCGGGTCGGGGTCGTGCCGGCGCCGCGCTCGATCTCGTGCTCGGCCATGGGTTCGCCGCACATCGGGCAGCGCGGGTCGGCGGGCGGCACGTAGGGCTCCTCGGGGCGGCCGATGCCGACCTGGGCGGGGCCGGTGATGCGCCACAGCACGCGCCCGAACGCTCCCCAGAAGCCCGGCACGTCGTTCCACGGATTCAGGGGATTTACTTTGCGCACGAATCAATCGTACGCCCCGTATTCTGAGGGCGTGGACCACTCGGACGACCCGCTCGCGCTCGACCGCCAGGTCTGCTTCGCCGTCGCCGCGGCCGCCCGCAGCATCGTCACCGTCTACCGCCCCGTGCTCGAGCCGCTCGGGCTCACGCACCCGCAGTACCTCGTCATGCTCGCGCTGTGGGAGACCGGCGCCGTGCGGGTGAAGGACCTCTCCGAGCGCCTGCTGCTCGACCCGGCCACGCTGAGCCCGCTGCTGAAGCGGCTCGAGCAGCAGGGGCTCGTCGTGCGCCGCCGCGCGGTGGACGACGAGCGAGCGCTCGCGCTCGAGCTGACCCCGGCGGGGCAGGCGCTGCGACAGCGGGCCGAGCAGGTGCCCGGCCGCGTGGTCGAGCGGCTCGGGCTGTCGATCGGCGAGCTCGAGGGCATCCGCGACGCCGCCACGCGGCTCATCGAGGCGAGCCGCCCGGTCGCGCCGCAGCCGGCCGCCGACTGAGCTGGTCCGAGGCGTCGCCCCGCAGACGCCGCGGGCTCAGCCGCGGCGCGCCGAGGCCTCGACGATCGCGATCTCGCGCGTGGCCGTCTCGAGGTCGTAGTCGTCGCCGTCGTAGCGCACCCGCACCCGCCACCACGGCCCGCCGCCGCGGCGCAGGCGCAGGTTGCGCGTCGAGCGCATCCATCCGACGGCGACGGCGGCCGCCGCGAGCCCCGACAGCGCGGCGACCACGAGCGCCCAGCGCGGCCCCGCCTCGTTCGCCACGAAGCCGATGAGGGGGCTGCCGAGCGGCGTGCCGCCCATGAAGATCGTGAGGTAGAGCGCCGTCACGCGCCCGCGGATCGCCGGCCGCGTCGTGGTCTGCACGTACGCGTTCGACGAGGTGATCATCGTCAGCGACGTGAAGCCGACGAGCACGAGCGCGAGCGCGAACGTCTCGAACGTCGGCATGAGCGCCGCGGCGAGGGTCGACAGCGCGAAGCCGATCGCGGCGAGGGCGATGACCCGCAGCCGCGGCCGTTCGCGCCGGGCCGACAGCAGCGCGCCCGTCACCGATCCGATGGCGAGGATGCTCGACAGCAGGCCGAACGCCGTGGCATCCCGGTCGAACTCGACCCTGGCCATCGTCGCGGTGAAGATACCGAAATTGAACCCGAACGTGCCGACCAGGAAGACCATCGTGAAGACCACGACGAGGTCGCCGCGGCGACGCACGTACTGGATGCCCGCCTTCAGCTGCCCGCGCCCCTTCCGCTCCTTCTTGAGCGGGTGCAGCTGGTCGCCCCGCAGGGCGGCGAGCGCGATGAGCGTGGCGGCGTAGGTCATGCCGTTGATCGCGATGACCCAGCCGGCGCCGATGATGGCCACGAGCACGCCGGCGACGGCGGGCCCGACGAGGCGCGCGACGTTGAACGAGGCGGAGTTCAGCGCGACCGCGTTCGGCAGCTGAGCGGGCCCGACGAGCTCGCCGACGAAGGTCTGCCGCACCGGAGCGTCGAGCGCCGTCGCGACGCCGAGCGCGAGGGCGAAGAGGTAGACCATCCAGAGCTCGGCGATGCCGAGCACGACGATCGCCCCGAGGCCGAGCGCGAGCACGCCCTGCAGCGCCTGGGTGAGCGCGAGCAGCTTCCGCCCGGTGAAGCGGTCGGCGATGATGCCCGCGTACGGTCCGATCACGAGCGCGGGGCCGAACTGCAGCGCCATCGCGACGCCGACGGCCGCGGCGTCCTCGTTCGTCAGCTCGGTCAGGATCAGCCAGTCCTGCGCCGTGCGGTTCATCCACGCGCCGATGTTCGACACCATCGCGCCGACGAACCAGATGCGGTAGTTGAGCAGGCCGAGGCTGCGGAACATCGCCCTCACGAGTCGGCGAGCTTCCGCAGCACCGGGCGCACCGCTTCGAGCGCCGCGCGCTCGTCGTCGTCGAGCGCGTCCAGCTGGCGGTGGAACCACGCCGTGCGCAGGCGGCGCGTCTCGGCGATGAGCTCGACGCCCGCCGCGGTCAGGTCGACCCACACCTGCCGGGCATCCTGCTCGCTCGGTTCGCGGCGCACGTAACCGGCGGCCTCGAGCGCGTTGAGGGTGCGGTTCATCGACGGCGGGCTCACGCGCTCGCGCTCGGCGAGCACGCCCGGCGTCGAGCGGCCGTGCGTCTCGAGCTGCCACAGCACGCCGAGCTGTGTGTCGGTGACGCCCTCGCCCCCGCGCTCGGCACGGATGCGCCTGGCCACCTTCTGGATGAGCACGCGCAGCTCTTCGTCGGGGTCGCTCGCCGTCGTCATATCGGCTCCAGGGTAGATCATTACCCTGGCTAACGATCCCTCGCGGCTCAGCATTCCCGCAGGGGCGTGAGGCGGCCCGGCACCCCTACGATGAACCCAGGGAGGCCCACCCATGGTGAAGTTCATCGCCGAACGCGACCACCGCACCTTCGTCGACGACCACGGCGTCACGATCCACTACTACGTCTGGGCGCCCGGCCGCCCGAAGGCCGTCGTGCAGCTCGCGCACGGCGTCGGCGAGCACGCGCTGCGCTACGAGGTGCTCGCGCAGGAGCTCGTCAACGCCGGCTACGCCGTCTACGCCGACGACCACCGCGGCCACGGCGCCACCGGCGTCGAGATGACGGGCGGCGACTCCTCGAAGATGGGCCGGCTCGGCCCCGGAGGGCTGCGCGCGACCGTGCAGAACCTGCGCGACCTCGCCACGATCATCCGCACCGACTGGCCGCAGCTGCCGGTCGTGCTGCTCGGCCACTCGTGGGGCTCGCTGATGTCGCAGATGCTGCTCAATGAGCACGCCGACGAGTACGAGGCCGCCGTGCTCACCGGCACCACGTACCGCATGCCCGGGTATATGAACTCCGGCGACCTCAACGCCAAGCACGCCCACCTCGGCGACACCGGAGCCGAGTGGCTCAGCCGAGACCCCGAGGTGCACCGGCTTTTCCGCGACGACCCGCTGACCTTCGACGCGACGATCCTCAAGCTGTTCGGCGTGCGCGACGGGCTGCGGCTCTTCGGCCGCCCGAAGCGCCTGCGCCGCGACATCCCGCTGCTCGTCATGGTCGGCGACGACGACTCGGTCGGCGGCGAGCGCGGCGCCGTCAAGCTCGTCGAGGCGTACGCGCACCGCGGCGGGCTGACCGACGTCGAACTGATCGTCTACGCGGATGCCCGGCATGAGATCTTCAACGAGCTCAACCAGGCAGACGTGCGCCGCGACCTGATCGCGTGGCTCGACGACCGCGTCGCGCCGAAGGTCTGACGCCCCGATCAGTGCCCCTGCCCGCCGGGCAGCGAGACGGCGGTGAGCAGCATGACGCTCGGCTCGAGCGCCTCGACCCGGTGCGTCGCGTCGGGGATGCGCACGAGCATCCCTGGCAGCGCCTCGATGCTGCGCTCGCCGCCGTCGCCCGCCCACGACAGCCGCACCGCCCCGCGCAGCACGCGCAGCGTCGCCTCGCCGGGGTTGCCGTGCGAGGGCAGCCCGCCGCCGGCGTCGAACGCCATCGCGAGATGGCGCAGCGTCGACTGGCCGAGGTCGAGCTTCAGGGTCGCGCGCCGCTCCGGTGACGCGAGCGCCTGCTCGAGCAGGCGGTCGGCGAGACGGTCGAGGTCGACGGCGACGGCGTCCATGCCCGCACCCTACGCCGCCCCTCGCCCCCGCCGCACCGCCTGAGTAGCCTGGACCGATGCCGACGACGCTGCCGCCCTTCGTCTCCGCCGCCGACCTTGAGGCCCTGCAGGAGCGGGCCGCCGCCGGCGACCTCGAGCTCGCCATCGCCGACGTGCGCTGGTACCTCGACGGCCGCTCCGGCCGCGACGCCTTCCATGCCGGCCACCTGCCCGGCGCCGTCTTCGTCGACCTCGACGAGTGGCTCGCCGCCCCGCCCAGCGCCGCCGAGGGGCGCCACCCCCTGCCCGACCCCGAGCGCTTCGCCCGCGGCATGACCGAGGCCGGCATCGGCGACGGCACCACGGTCGTCGCCTACGACGACGCCGGCGGCGTCATCGCGGCGCGCCTGGTCTGGATGCTCCGCGCGCTCGGCCGCGACGCCGCCGTCCTCGACGGCGGCATCACGGCCTGGCCGGGCGAGCTCGCGGCCGGTGCGGCGCTCGCCGCGGGCGCGGGCCGCCACCGCGCCGAGGCGACGTTCACGGCGGCGCCGTGGCCGGCATCCGCCCTCGCCTCGATCGACGAGACGCAGCAGCGCGCCGCCGACGGCACCGCGATCGTGCTCGACGCCCGCACCGCCGACCGGTACGCGGGCGAGACCGAGCCGGTGGATGCCCGTGCGGGCCACATCCCGGGCGCCAGAAACCTCTCGGTGCGCGACCACGTCGCGGCCGACGGTCGGCTCAGGGCGCTCGACGAGCTGCGGGCCCGCTTCGCGTCGGTCGGCGTCGAGGGCGCCGCGGGCCAGGCGCCCGAGGTCATCGCGTACTGCGGCTCGGGCGTGACCGCGTGCCACGAGCTGCTCGTGCTCGAGCACGCGGGGCTCGGCCGCGGCCGGCTGTTCGCGGGCTCGTGGTCGCAGTACGCCGCCGACCCGGCGCGGCCGCTCGCGACCGGCTCCTAGCTCGACGCTCCTAGGCTGGCCTCATGCACGGTGAGACAGCGCATGGTGAATTCAAGGTTCCCGGAGGCAAGCTCGTCGTCGTCGACCTCGAGGTCGACGGCGGCTCGATCCGCGAGTTCCGGCTCGCGGGCGACTTCTTCGTCGAGCCCGACGAGGCGATCCCCGCGATCGAGGCGGCGGTCGTCGGGATGCCCGCCGACGCCGACCACGCGGCGTTCGCGAAGGCGGTCTCCGCGGCCCTCCCTCCCGGCACGGTGATGCTCGGCTTCAGCGCCGACGCGATCGCGACGACGATCCGTCGCGCGCTCGCGCGGGCGACGGCGTTCACTGACTACGAGTGGAGCCTCATCGTCGGCCCGCCGCTCACCCCGCAGCAGCAGATGGCCGCCGACCAGGTGCTCACCGAGGAGGTCGGCGAGGGCCGCCGCGGCCCCACCCTGCGCATCTGGGAGTGGGAGCGCCCGGCCGTCGTCATCGGCTCGTTCCAGTCGGTGAAGAACGAGGTCGACATGGAGAACGCGCGGAAGTACGGCTTCGAGGTCGTGCGCCGCATCTCCGGCGGCGGCGCGATGTTCATGGAGGCCGGCAGCGTCGTCACCTACTCGCTCTACGCGCCGATCGAGCTCGTGCAGGGCATGAGCTTCGCCGAGTCGTACGCCTTCCTCGACGAGTGGGTCATCGAGGGGCTCAAGAGCCTCGGCATCGAGGCCAGCTACCAGCCGCTCAACGACATCACGAGCACGAAGGGCAAGATCGGCGGCGCCGCGCAGAAGCGCCTCGGCTCGGGCGCCGTGCTGCACCACGTCACGATGAGCTACGACATGGACGGCGACCGCATGGTCGAGGTGCTGCGCATCGGGCGCGAGAAGCTCAGCGACAAGGGCATCCGCAGCGCCAACAAGCGCGTCGACCCGCTGCGCAGCCAGACCGGCCTGCCGCGCGAGGAGGTCATCGAGCGCCTCGTCGCGACTTTCCGCGCCCGCAACGGCCTCACCGAGTCGGCCATCACGCCCGCCGAGCTCGAGCGCATCGACGCCCTCGTGGAGGAGAAGTTCGGCACCGAGGAGTGGCTCTACCGCGTGCCGTAGCGGCCCGCCTGTTCACCCGCCGTTCACCCGGGCCGCCCAGACAGCCCGGGTATCCTGGGGCCCGTGCCGGTGTGGGGGTGGTTTCTCGTCGTGGGCGCGGCCGTCGCGCTCGCGCTCGTCGCGCACCTCCGCGGCTGGATCGACCTGAGCGACAAGAGCCGCCGCGGCGGCGTCGGCGGCGGCCTCATCGGCGGCGTCGACGAGGTCTTCTTCCCCACCCGCCACGAGGCGCAGGTCGAGCTCGATCGGCAGACCATCCTGCCCGCGCCGGCTCCGACCCCCGGCGACGGCCCGAACGGCATCGTGGATGCTCCCGCCGAGTCGCCCTCCTACCGGGGCCGGCTCCGCCTCGACGTGCCGGCCGACCGCTAGCCCGAGCCGCGCGCGCCGCGATCGCGAGGCGACCGTCAGCGGGTCGTGAGGTCGGCGTACTCGGGGTGGCGCCGCATCCACATCACCACGAAGGGGCACGAGGGCACGATGCGGTCGGTGCTCTCGGTGCGCAGGTGGTCGAGGATCGCCTGCACCATCTCGCCGCCGACGCCCTTGTTGCGCAGGAACGGCGGCACCTCCGCGTGGATCAGCCGCAGCACGCCGGGCGAGGCGTCGTAGACGATGAAGCCCTGCAGGGCTCCGGCGTCGTCGTGCACCGTGTAGCGGTCGGCGTCGGGCTCGTGCGTGACGGTGAGGCTCATGCTCGGCACCCTACCCGCGCCGCCGAACACCGCACTCAGGCTCGGCGCCGCGCCGACACCGCACAGGCCGCGCCCGCCTGCACGTGCGTAAACGACGAGAACGTGCGAAGAAGCGCACGCGCTGGTCGCAAGCGCACGTCGTGGCGAAGAAGGAGCCGCGAGAGAGGCGCGCGCGACTACGCGCTCGCGCGCACCACGATGTCGGTCGGCAGGATGGCGGTGCGGCTCGTCGGCTCTCCGCGCAGCAGCTGCAGGAGCATCCGCGCCATCTGCTCGCCCATCTCCTCCGAGGGCTGGCGCACCGTCGTGAGCGGTACCGCGGCCGCCTCGGCGGCGGGGCTGTCGTCGAAGCCGAGCACCGCGACGTCGTCGGGCACCCGCACCCCCCGCTCGGCGAGCGCCGAGAGCGCGCCGACGGCCATGAGGTCGCTCGCGACGAAGAGCGCGTCGAACCCGCCGGCGTCGAGCAGCTCGCGCGCGGCCCGCGCCCCGCCGACCATGGTGAAGTCACCGTTCGCGCTCGGCCCGGCCTCGAGCCCGGCCGCCGCGATCGCGCGCCGCCAGCCCTCGACGCGGTCGATGCCGGCGGGCATGTCGGGCGGGCCGGTGATGGTGGCGATGCGTCGGTGGCCCCGGTCGATGAGGTAGCGCACCCCGGCCTCGGCGGCCGCGGCGTTGTCGACGTCGACGAAGTGGGCGCCCGCGGCGGCGTCCGACCCGAGCGGGTGGCCGCCGAAAACGACGGGGATGCTGTCGCCCAGCTTCTCGAGGAAGCTGTCGCTCGAGTGGTGCGAGACCACGATCGCGCCGTCGACGCTGCCGCCGAGCAGGTAGTCGACGGTCTTCTGCGAGGGGCCGGGGTTCGCCAGGTGCAGGTTCAGCACGTAGTCCGAGGCGTCGAGCACGCGGCTGATGCCCCGCACGACGGCGGCGAAGTAGGGGTCGCCGAAGAACCGGGTCGTGTCCTCCGGCACGACGAGCGCGATGGCCATCGCGCGTCGGTTCGCGAGCGACCTGGCCGCGCGATTGGGGGTGTAGCCGAGGCGGGCGATGGCGGCCTGCACGGCCTCCACGGCATCCGGGCTCACCTTCGGCGAGGCGTTGACGACGCGCGAGACGGTCGAGCGCGAGACGCCCGCCTCGGCGGCGACCATCTCGAGGGTCGGCGCCGAGCGCGGGGAGCCGGCCTCGATCGTCATGCTGCGGAGTCTAGTGAGCGGCGCGTGCCGAGCAGCGCCTACGACGCCGCGCCCTCGCGCAGCCCGCGGTCGGCGATGATGCGCTGGTAGCGCCGCCCGCTCGCCTTCACCGTGCGCTGCTGCGTGTCGTAGTCGACCCGCACGAGCCCGAACCGCTTGTCGTAGCCCCAGGCCCACTCGTAGTTGTCCATGAGCGACCAGTAGAAGTAGCCGCGCACGTCGACGCCCGCGTCGATCGCGTCGAGCATCGCCGCGAGGTGCTGCTCGAGGTAGTCGGCGCGCTCCAGGTCGTCGACCGACCCGTCGGGGCCGACGACGTCGTCGTAGGCAGCGCCGTTCTCGGTGACGTAGAGCACGGTGCCGGCGGGCCGGGCGTACTCGGCGTCGACGCGCGCGAGCAGGCGCGTGAGGCCTTCGGGCTGCACCTCCCACTGCATGGCGGTGACGGGCAGGCCCCGCGGGTGCCAGTGCACGCCCTCGTCGGCGGGGAACGGCGAGCGCTTGGGGCGCTCCGACGGCGCGGCGGGCGCGAGCGGCGTGCCCGTGAACGGATGCCCGCTGACGGCGTCGCCGTGGTAGTAGTTGACCCCCAGTGCGTCGATGGGCGTCGCGATCGCGGCGAGGTCGCCGTCGTGCACGGGCACGCTGATGCCGAGCGCGCCGAGGTCGTCGACGATGTCGGCCGGGTACGCGCCGCGGAAGATCGGGTCGAGGAACCACCGGTTGTGCTGCCCGTCGATGCGCCGCACCGCGTCGAGGTCGGCGGGGTCGCTCGCGTCGACCGGGTCGGCGACGGTGAGGTTGAGGGTGATGCCGAGCTGCAGCTCGGGGTCGCGGCGGCGCAGCTCCTGCACGGTCAGGCCGTGCCCAAGCAGCAGGTGGTGCGAGGCGGCGATCGCGGCCTGCGGATCCTGTCGGCCGGGGGCGTGCTCGCCGCTCAAGTAGCCGAGGAACGCGCTGCACCACGGCTCGTTGAGCGTCGTCCAGGCGTCGATGCGGTCGCCGAGCACGTCGTGCACGAGGCCCGCGTACTCGACGAAGCGCAGCGCGGTGTCGCGGTTCGCCCAGCCCCCGGTCTCTTCGAGCGCCTGCGGCAGATCCCAGTGGTAGAGCGTCAGCCACGGCTGGATGCCCGCGCCGAGCAGGTCGTCGACGAGCCGCGAGTAGAAGTCGAGCCCCGCCGGGTTCGCGGCGCGGCCGTCGGGCTGCACCCGCGCCCACGACGTCGAGAAGCGGTACGTCTGGATGCCCAGCTCGCGCATCATCGCGACGTCCGAGCTCGAGCGCCGGTAGTGGTCGCAGGCCGGCTCGCCGTCGTCGCCGTTCACGACCGCTCCCGGCACGCGCGCGAAGGCGTCCCAGATGGAGTCGGTGCGGCCGTCGACGTGGGTCGAGCCCTCGATCTGGAAGGCCGCGGTCGCGACGCCGAACCGGAAGTCGGCGGGGAAGGCGCGCACGCCGGCGAGAGGCGCCGTGGTGGGCGCCGGGGTCGAGAGGGTCATCCCTTGACAGCTCCTTGCATGATGCCGCTGACCAGCTGGCGGCCGGCGACGATGAACAGGATCAGGAGGGGGATGGTCGAGAGCAGCACGCCCGCCATCACCACCGAGTAGTCGACGAAGTAGTTGCTCTGCAGCAGCGAGAGCGCCACCGGCAGGGTGGGGCTCTGCCGGTCGAGCACGATGAAGGGCCAGAAGAAGTTGGTCCACGTCGAGATGAAGACGAACAGGCCGAGCATGGCGGCGGCGGGGCGCGCGGCGGGCAGCGCGACCGACCAGAAGGTGCGGATCATGCTCGCGCCGTCGACGCGCGCCGCCTCGATGAGCTCGTAGGGCAGCGCCTGGCTGAGGTACTGCGTCATCCAGAACACGCCGAACGCGCTGACGATCGCGGGCAGGATGACCGCGCCGAGGCTGCCCGCGAGCTGCAGCTGCGTCATCGCGATGAAGAGGGGCACGACGCCGAGCTGGGTCGGCACGGCCATCGTCGCGATGACGAAGACGAGCAGCCCGTTGCGGCCGCGGAAGCGCAGCTTCGCGAACGCGAACCCGGCGAGCGTGGAGAACCAGACGACCGAGGCGGCGACGACCGTGGAGACGATGATCGAGTTGGTGATCGCCTTCCAGAAGTTGACGCTGTCGTTCTCGATGACGGCGGCGGCGTTGGCGAGGAAGTTGCCGCCCGGCCACCAGACGATGTCCTGCCGGGTGATGGTCGTCGCGTCGCCCGAGCCGATGAGGAACGACCAGTAGAGCGGGAAGACGCTGCCCAGCAGCACGGCGATGAGGAAGCCGTAGGCCATCCACCCGGGGCGCTGCCCGTTGACCAGGCGGCGACGGCGGGGCGTGCGACCGGCACGGCGAGCCGCGGCGCGCTCGGCGGGCGACGAGCCGCGCGGAGCATCCGCGTCATCGGCGATCGGGGCGAGGGGGATGCTGGGCGCGCTCATCGGGCTGCCTCCTTCTGCGAGGCGCGGCGCTGCGATCGCGCGAGCACCTTCTGCGGGCTGTCACCCGACGCGATGGCGCGCGTGAGGGCGAGGTTGATGAGCCCGACGATGACGATGATGAGGAAGAGCAGCCAGGCCACGGCCGCCGCGCGCCCGAAGTTCAGCTGGCCCCACCCGAGGTTGTAGAGGTAGATCGTGATGGTCATCCACTGACCGGATGCCCCGCCCTGGCCGAACTGGTCGAACATGCGCGGCTCGTCGAAGATCTGCAGGCCGCCGATCGTCGAGGTGACGATGACGAAGATGAGGGTCGGCCGCAGCTGCGGGATGGTGATGGAGAAGAACTGCCGCACGAGGCCAGCGCCGTCGATCATGGCGGCCTCGTAGTAGTCGCGCGGGATCGCCTGCATCGCGGCGAGCAGGATGAGGGCGGTGTAGCCCGTCCAGCGGAAGTTGACCATCGTCGCGATCGCGAGGTGGCTCGGCAGCACCTCCGAGTGCCAGCCGATCGGCTCGAGGCCGAGGCGGCCGAGCATGTTGTTGATGAGGCCGTACTGGTCGCCGAACATGTTGCTGAAGATCAGGGCGACCGCGACGGGGGCGACGACGTAGGGCAGCAGCACGCCCATGCGCCAGAAGGTCTTGGCGCGCAGGTTGCGGTCGAGCACGGCGGCGATGAGCAGGGCGGCGATGACCTGCGGCACGGCCGAGATCAGGAAGATTGAGAAGGTGTTGCGCAGGGCGATCCAGAACTGCGGCTGGCCGAGCACGAAGGCGAAGTTCTCGAAGCCGACGAAGTCGCCCTGGCCGCCGATGAGGTTCCACTCGTGCACCGAGACCCACGCCGTGTAGAGCAGCGGGAAGAGCCCGACGATCGCGAACAGGATGAAGAACGGCGAAATGTAGAGGTACGGCGAGACCTTGACGTCCCACCGCGAGAGGGTCTGCGAGAGGGCGATGCGGCGCGGCGAGCGCTCCGGCCGCAGGGCGGGGGGCGGGCTCGTGAGCGCGGGGCGCTCGGGGCGCGTGGCCGTCGTCGTCATGGGGATGCTCCCGGGGAGGTCGTTCTGAGGGAAGGGCCGCGCGGCGCGGGTCGTGCGCCGCGCGGCCCCCAGGGGGTGGAGAGGGTGCTGCTTAGCCGAGCGCGTTGACGTCGGCCACGAACTGCTCCCACGACGACTCGATCGTGTGGGTGCCGTCGGAGTCGACGCGCGTGAGCGCCTTCTGCATGGCGTCGTTGATCGGGAAGTACTTCACGCTCTTGAAGGGCGCGACCTCGATCGCCTGCGAGCGGTTGATGAGGATCTCACCGACCGGGGCGTCGTTGAAGTACGCGTTCGTCGCGCCGGTGAGGGCCTCGCTGTCGTATGCCTCGACCTGGCTCGGGAAGGTGCCGGCGGCCTCGAACGCCGAGAGCTGCTGCTCGGGCGCGGTGAGCCAGGCGGCGAGCTTCGCGGCCTCCTCGGTGTTCTCGCCCTGGGCCGGAACGGTCAGGTACGAGCCGCCCCAGTTGCCGCCGCCGCCGGGGAAGACGTCGGCGACGTCCCAGCCGGTGACGTCGGGCGCGTTGCCCGAGATGACGCCGAGCATCCAGCCGGGGCAGAGCATGGTGGCGAAGGCGCCGTTGGCGAGACCGGCGAACCAGTCGTCGCTCCACTGCCCGAGGTGCGCCGACTGCGTCGCGCTGGCCTCGAGCACCTGCTCGTAGATGCCCTTGACCTCGTCGTTCTCGGTCGCGATGACCGTGCCGTCCTCCTGCTCGTAGGCGAACTCGACCTGGTTGATCATGCCCTGGTAGGTGGCACCGGCCGAGTCGAACCAGGCAGCTCCGGTCGCGTCGACGTACTGCTGGCCGATCTCGAAGTAGCGATCCCAGTCGCCCTCGAGCAGGGCGGCGACCTCGGTGCGGTCGGTGGGCAGGCCGGCGGCGGCGAAGAGGTCGCTGCGGTAGCAGACGGCCTCGGGGCCGATGTCGGTGCCGTAGGCGACGAGGCGGCCGTCGGCGTCGGTCGCGGCCTCCGTCTTCCAGTCGACCCAGCGGTCGGCGACCTCGTCGCTCGACAGGTCGGTGAGCAGGTCGCTGTACTGCATCATCTCGGCGAACCAGTCGATCTCGACCGCCTCGATGTCGGCCAGGCCGCTGCCGGCGCCGAGCTTGGTGAAGAAGTTGTCGCGGGCGTCGTTCGACGTCGCGGCCTTGTTGTGCACGATCGTGATGCCGGGGTTCTCGTCCTCGTACTGCTGCAGCAGCTCGTCGGTGTAGCCGAAGTCGTTGAACGTGGCGATCGTGAGGGTGATCTCGCCGTCGCCGCTCGAGGCAGCGTTCTCGCTGCTCGCGCAGCCGGTGGCGATGAGGGTGAGCGCGGTGGCGCCGGCGAGGGCGGCGGCCGCGGTGGTGCGTCGTCGTGAGGTGCTCACGGTCACTCCTTTGTGCGTGGGGGTGGGGCGTGAGAGCGCTCTCATCTCGTGGTGTGAGAGCGCTCTCACGAATGCGGCCACGCTAGGGGTGTCGTTGCCGAAAAGTCAACAACGAATCTGGAACGGGTGTGAAATGCCCGGTCAGGGGCGCTTCATACACCCGCGGGTGACCGGCGTGTCGCGCTCGCGGGCTACACTCGACGGGTGCCGCGCAGCCCCCAACCAGCCCCACCGCGGGCCCTCGTGGTCGGGCTCGCCATCGCCCTCGGGCTGAGCGCGTGCGCGCCGGCCGCACCGACGCCGACGCCCGATGCTCGGCCGACGGCCACGGGCATCCCCGCCCCCTCGCAGTCGCCGACGGCGACGCCGACCCCCAGCCCCGAGCCGACCTTCGACCGGGGTGCGCGCTCGATCGACGACCCCGCCTCGCTATGGGTCGTCGCCAACAAGCTGCGCCCGCTGCAGCCCGCCGACTACGCGCCCGCCGACCTGCGCACCGCCGACATCCCCTAAGTCTACGAGCCGGTGCTGCGCGCCGACGCCGCGACCGCCGCCGAGCAGCTCGTCGCCGCCGCCGCAGCCGAGGGCATCGCCCTCGCCGCGCAGAGCACCTACCGCAGCTACGCCAGCCAGCAGCGCGTCTACGCCGGCTGGGTCGCGCAGCTCGGGCAGGAGGCCGCCGACCTCACGAGCGCCCGCCCCGGCCACAGTGAGCACCAGACCGGGCTGTCGATCGACTTCAGCGCGGTGCCAGCGAACTGCACCCTCGACCAGTGCTTCGCGCAGACCCCCCAGGGGCAGTGGCTGGCCGCCAACGCCTGGCGCTACGGCTTCCACCTGCGCTATCCGGAGGGCGCGACGCCCGTCACCGGCTACGAGTTCGAGCCGTGGCACTACCGGTACGTCGGGCCCGAGCTCGCGGCCGAGCTGCACGAGACGGGCATCCGCACACTCGAGGAGTTCTTCGAGCTGCCACCGGCCCCCGACTACGCCGGCTGAGCGCTAGACGTCGAAGCCTCGGCGTTCGATGTAATCGCTCATGCCCGGAACTGTGAAGGAAAGATAGCCCCGGTCGGGCGCATAGACGTGTCCGTTCCGAATGAGCTCTCGCCGCGAGACTGACAAATCGCTCGTGCGCTTCTTCCCCGTGCGTGCGACCAGGTCTTGGATCGACGATGGCCGACCCGCATCGAGCGCCATGGCCTTCATCATCTCGCGCTGAGCAGGAGTGGCTCGCTCCCAGCGGGATTGATAGAGTCCGCGATCCACCTCGTCGCGTGCCAGTTCTATGCCGATCCGCGCATCCTCGACAGAGATGCGATCGACGACTGCGCGGGAATCCCAGACATGCTTTCCGCAGGCCTGGGCGAAGTACGGATAGCCGCTGACCGCGGCGACGGCCTCGTCGAGCGCGGCAACGTCCCAGCTGACTCCGCGGTCACCGGTGGGGGCGGAAAGCGCGACCCGCGTTTCGCTGTCTGTGAGCAAGTCGAGCGCTCGATAGTCATAAAGGCGTTCAGCGTAACTCGTGGCGTCAGCAAGGACGGCGGGAAGCGACGGAAGTCCTGTGCCGATGAAAAGGATGGGCGCAGGATGGGCGTCCTGCCCGATGTCGTGCAGAGCGACGTTGAGAGCGTTCAAGTCGGCGGCTGGCGCCTCCTGCAATTCATCGATTGCGAGGAGCAGCGCTGTGTCGAGTTCACGAAGCGCCGCCGCGAGCTCTTCGAGCAGCTCCCGGAGATCGACCTCCAATTGTCCGCTGTCGGCGACGCCCGCCAGTGGCTCCACATCAAAGCCGAAGCTGTAAGTACCGGTCGGATCGACCCTGAGCTGGAACGACCGCAATGCGGAAGCCGCACGTCGCAGCTTCACGACGGCGATGTCTCCGAGAGACATCTGTTTCCGCATCTCTGTGTGCAGCGCTTGCGCCAATTGCGACGCGAGTGACCTTCCGTTTACCGCCTCGAGCTTGATCGCCACCCATCGCCGAGATTCGCGGGCGCGGCGTACGAACTCGTTGAGGAGAACTGTCTTTCCTACTCCGCGGAGTCCTGAAATGACTATCGGCCGATCGCCCTCGCCGCTGCCGACGACGTCGCGCATCACCGTATCGACCACCGACATGATCGCGTCGCGCCCAGCCAGAACGGGCGGCACCCGTCCGGCGCCCGGCCGGAAGGGATTAGGTTCACTCATGTCAGTAACCTTATCTAACACCGTATATCTTTTTCGTTATGCGTTCACATACTTCGTGATCGTCTCAGCGCACCGCCTCGGCGATGCGCTCGACGAGCAATTCGACGATCGGCGTCGGCGTGGCGAGGATCATGCGCACGTGCCCGGCGCCGACCTCGCCGCACGCGCGGCCGTCGGTCAGCGCGATGCCGGCGCGATCGCGCAGTCGCGTCGCCGGGTCGTCGCCGAGGCCGAGGCCGCGCACGTCGAGCCAGGCGATGTACGTGCCCTCGGGCATCCGATAGCCGACCTCGGGCAGCAGCTCGGCCAGGCGCTCGCCGAGCACGCGACGGTTGCGGTCGTAGTAGGCGACCGTGTGATCGAGCCAGTCGAGCCCATCGCGGTAGGCGACCGCGTTGGCGATGACGCCGAGCGTGCTCGCGCCGTGGCTCGCGAGCGGCCCGAGCGACTGCCAGGTCTTCTCGGCCCTCGCGCTGCTGGTCACCAGCTGCGCCGCCTTGAGCCCGGGCAGGTTGAACGCCTTCGACGCCGAATAGGCCGTGATCGTGTGCTCGGCCGCGGTGTCGCCGATGCTCGCGTACGGCACGTGCTGCCGGCCGTCGTAGACGATCGGCGCGTGGATCTCGTCGGCGAAGACGGTCGCGCCGTGCCGGTCGACGACCTCGCACAGCGCCTCCAGCTCGGCGCGCTCGAACACGCGACCGCCCGGGTTGAGGGGGTTGCAGAGCACCACGAGCCCCGCCCCCGCGGCCAGCGCCTCGTCGATCGCGACGAGATCGAGGGTGTGACGCCCCTCGTGCACGGCGTGCGGCACCTCGACGACGCGGCGCCCCATCGCGACCGGCACGGTGAGGAACGGCATGTACGCCGGCGTCGGCACCACGACGGCCGAGCCCGCCCTCGTGTAGTGCTCGATGGTCAGCTCGAGGCCGCGGATCACGTCGGCGATCGGGTGCACGCGACTCGACGGCACGCTCCAGCCGAAGCGTTCGCGCAGCAGCGTCGCCGTCGCGTGCGCCAGCTCGCGCCCGACGGCGGGCGGCAGGTAGCCGAGCTGGTGGCCGTCGATCGCGCGATGCAGGGCGGATGCCACGGCCGGCGCCGTGCCGAGATCCGACTCGGCGACCCAGGCGCCGACCGTGCCGGGGTGCATCGTCCACTTGAGGCCGCCGCGGGCGGCGAGCTCGTCGACGGTCAGGGCGTCCCACTCGGCGAAGAGCGCCGCGCGCTCCTGCTCAGCTGAGGGCGGCATCGACGATCGCCTTCGCCTCGGCCTGCACCTCGCGCAGGTGCTGCTCGCCGCGGAACGACTCGGCGTAGATCTTGTAGACGTCCTCCGTGCCGCTCGGGCGGGCCGCGAACCAGGCGTTCTCGGTGACGACCTTGACGCCGCCGATGGCGGCGCCGTTGCCCGGGGCCTCCGACAGGCGGGCCGTGATCGGCTCACCGGCCAGCTCGGCCGCCGCGATCGCGTCGCCCGACAGCCTGCCCAGCTTCGCCTTCTGCTCCTTCGTGGCCGCGGCATCCACGCGCTCGTAGGCGGGAGCGCCGTACCGCTCGGTCAGCCCCGCGTACAGCTGCGACGGCGTCGACCCGGTCGCGGCGGTGATCTCGCTCGCGAGCAGGGCGAGCAGAATGCCGTCCTTGTCGGTCGTCCAGACGCTGCCGTCGCGGCGCACGAAGCTCGCCCCCGCGCTCTCCTCGCCGCCGAACGCGACCGAGCCGTCGATGAGGCCCGGCACGAACCACTTGAAGCCGACCGGCACCTCGTGCAGGCGACGGCCGAGACCCGCCGCGACCCGGTCGATCATCGAGCTCGACACGAGCGTCTTGCCGATCGCCGCGTCGGGGCGCCAGTCGGGGCGGTGCGTGTACAGGTACTCGATGGCGACGGCGAGGTAGTGGTTGGGGTTCATGAGCCCGCCGTCGGGGGTGACGATGCCGTGTCGGTCGGCGTCGGCGTCGTTGCCGGTCAGCAGCGCGTAGTCGTGCTGGTGCGCGAGCACGCTCGCCATCGCGCTCGGGCTCGACGGATCCATGCGGATCCTCTCGTCCCAGTCGAGCGTCATGAAGCTCCAGGCGGGGTCGACGATCGGGTTCACGACCGTGAGATCGAGCCCGTAGTGCTCGGCGATGAACTGCCAGTACTCGACGCTCGCCCCGCCGAGCGGGTCGGCGCCGACGTGCAGCCCCGCCTCGCGGATGCGGTCGATGTCGAGGATGTACGCGAGGTCGGCGACGTAGTGCAGCCGGTAGTCGTAGGCGTGCGTCTCGATCGCGGCACCGCGCCGCACGTCGGCCGAGCCGTTCGCGATGATCTCGTTCGCGCGGTTCGCGATCCAGTTCGTCGCGTCGGAGTCGGCCGGGCCGCCGTGCGGAGGGTTGTACTTGAAGCCGCCGTCACGGGGCGGGTTGTGGCTCGGCGTGATGACGATGCCGTCGGCGTCGGCCAGGCCGCTGCGGTTGTGGGTGATGATCGCGTGGCTCAGCGCGGGCGTCGGCACGTAGCCGTCGTGCGCGTCGACGAAGGCCGCGACGCCGTTGGCGGTGAGCACCTCGAGCGCCGTCCGTTGCGCCGGGGCCGAGAGCGCATGGGTGTCGGCGCCGACGAAGATCGGGCCCGTCGTGCCCTGGCTGGCGCGGTACTCGACGATCGCCTGCGTGATGGCGGCGATGTGCGTGTCGGTGAAGGCGCCGTCGAGGCTCGAGCCGCGGTGCCCGCTCGTGCCGAAGACCACCCGCTGCGCCGGATCATCCAGGTCGGGCACGCGGTCGTGGTAGGCGGCGATGAGCGCGTCGACGTCGATGAGGTCGGCGGACTGGGCGGGCGTTCCTGCGCGAGACATGGCCCCATCCAACCACCGGCTCGCGCGCCGGGGCAGGGCCGTTCCCGGCCGCCGCCCATCGGCCCACCCCGCCCCTAGACTGCGGAGCATGAGCGCCGCCCCCGACAGCACGCCCGCCTACAGCTACCTGGGCCCCGTCGGCACGTTCACGTGGGAGGCCCTGCGGCAGGTGCCCGAGGCCGAGGGTGCCGTGTGGCGCAGCGTCGCAAACGTCGGCGAGGCGCTCGACGACGTCATCACCGGTCGCAGCGTCGCGGCCATGATCGCGATCGAGAACTCGGTCGAGGGCGGGGTGAGCGCCACCCAGGATGCGCTCGCGACCATCCCGGGTCTGCGCATCATCGGCGAGTACCTGGTGTCGGTCGACTTCGTGCTCGTGGCCCGGCCGGGCACGACGCTGGCGGATGTTCGGGTCGTCTCCGCGCATCCGGTCGCCTACGCGCAGTGCCGCCGGTTCCTGGAATCGGCCATCCCCAGTCACGGGCACGTGCCGGCGACCTCGAACGTCGCCGCGGCCGCGGGCCTGCTCGAGTCGGAGCTCGCCCAGGCCGCCGTCGCCCCTGTCGGCATCACCGCCCACCACGACCTGGAGGTGCTCGCCGAGCACATCGGCGACAACCCCAACGCCGTGACGCGCTTCGTGCTCGTCAGCCGCACGCTCGGCCTGCCCGACCGCACCGGAGCCGACAAGACGAGCGTCATCGTCGAGCTGCCCGACAACGCGCCCGGTCGCCTGCTGGAGATGCTCGAGCAGTTCGCGACGCGCGGCGTCAACATGAGCCTCATCGAGTCGCGCCCCATCGGCGACGCCCTCGGCCGCTACCGCTTCGTCATCGACCTCGACGGCCACGTGCGCGACGAGCGCGTCGCCGACGCGCTGCTCGGCCTCAAGCGGTTCAGCCCGAACGTCATGTTCCTCGGCTCGTACCCGCGCGCCGACCGCCGCCAGATCGAGGTCGTCTCGCAGTACGGCGACGACGTCTTCACGGATGCTCGCGACTGGCTGCGCGGCATCCTCAGCGGCGAGCCGCCCGCGTAGGGCGCCGCGCGGCCCTCAGCTCTCCGCCGCGACGGGCGCGTCGCTCGCGGCGACGCGGCCGGCCTCCTCGGCCTCGAGGCGCCGGGCCTCGGCCTCCGCCTCGGTGTCGGGCTTGACCGAGTGCACGTCGGCGGTCTGGGGCACGCGCACGATGAGCGCGGCCGGGTCGACGCGCACGCCGAGGCGGGTGATCATGCCCATCTCCTCGCCGTCGATCTCGAACTCCTCCGGGCCGCGGAAGCGCAGGTCGGCGCGTCGGCCCTGGAAGTAGCGCAACGGGCGCACGCGCTTGTCGGCGGCGATGAGGCGCCGCCCGAAGCGGCTCTTGCGCAGCACGCCGTTCTCCCAGATGACGGTCGTGCCGATGCGGATCCAGCCGTAGAGGTTCTTGGGCCGCATCGCGACGATGTCGATGAGGCCGTCGTCGACCTTCGCGTCGGGCAGGATCGGCACGTTGCCCGGCAGGATGCCGCAGTTGCCGATGAGCAGCGTGCTCACCGTGGTCGATCGGCTCGAGGCGCCGTCGAGCGAGTAGGTGACGCGCACCGCGTTGACGTCCTTGAAGATGCGCGCGACGGCCTCGACGTAGGCGAGCCAGCCGACCTTCTTCTTGAGCTCGGGGTTCGTCGCGGCGATCATCTTCGCGTCGAGCCCGACGCCGAGCATCACGACGAAGACGTGCGAGGTCGCGGCGCCCTCGGCGTCGACGATGTCGGCGACGCCGACGTCGATCGCGCGGTCGCTGCCGGTGAAGGCGGTGCGCACGGCGCCGGCGATGTCGTTGAGCGTCAGGTCGAGGTTGCGGGCGAGCAGGTTGCCGGTGCCGGCCGGCAGCAGCGTGAGCGGGGTGCCCGAGCCGCGCAGCCCCTCGGCCACGGCGCGCACGGTGCCGTCGCCACCGGCGGCGAGCACCACGTCGACGCCCTGCTCCACGGCGTGCCGCGCGGGGCCCTGACCCGGGTCGTCGACGCTCGTCTCGAGCCAGAGGGTCTCGGCCCAGCCGTGCTCGCGCTCGGCGATGAGCACGGCCTGGCGCACAGCATCCTCATGGATCTTGATCGGGTTGTAGACGACCGCCGCGCGGGGGCGACGGGCATCCTGCTGAGGCGCGCTCATGGCGTCAGGCTAGGGCATCGCCCCTGAACGGCCGAGGGGGTCGCTCCGAGCGCGCGTGCCAGACTAGAGGCGTGATCGACCCCCAGCTGCTGCGCGAGAACCCCGACATCGTCAGAGCATCCCAGCGGGCGCGTCGATCGTCGGTCGAGGTCGTCGACGAGGCCGTCGACGCCGACCGCGCGCGGCGCGAGGCGATCACCGCCTTCGAGGCGCTGCGGGCCGAGCAGAACGCGCACGGCAAGCGCGTCGCGCAGGCTGCGAAGGAGGACAAGGCCGCGCTCGTCGCCGAGGCGCAGCAGCTCTCTGCCCGGGTGAAGGCCGCGCAGCAGGCCGCGAACGAGGCCGACGAGGCGTTCACGCGCATCGCCGGCGGCATCCCCAACGTCGTGCTGCCGGGCGTGCCCGAGGGCGGGGAGGACGACTTCGTCACCCTGCGCGAGGTCGGCCAGAAGCCGACCTTCGACTTCGAGCCCCGCGACCACCTCGCGCTCGGCGAGCTGCTCGACGCGATCGACATGCCGCGCGGCGTGAAGGTCAGCGGCTCGCGCTTCTACTTCCTCAAGGGCGTCGGCGCGCGCCTCGAGCTCGCGCTCATGAACCTCGCCCTCGACCGGGCCCTCGCCGCCGGGTTCACCCCGCTCATCACCCCGACGCTCGTGAAGCCCGAGATCATGAGCGGCACCGGGTTCCTCGGCGAGCACGCCGACGAGATCTACCACCTGCCCGCCGACGACCTCTACCTCACGGGCACGAGCGAGGTCGCGCTCGCCGGCTACCACGCGGGCGAGATCATCGACGTCGCCAAGGGCCCGCTGCGCTACGCCGGCTGGTCGACCTGCTACCGCCGCGAGGCCGGCAGCTACGGTCGCGACACCCGCGGCATCATCCGCGTGCACCAGTTCCAGAAGCTCGAGATGTTCAGCTACATCGACCCGGCCGACGCCGAGGCCGAGCACGAGCGCCTGCTGGCGCTGCAGGAGGGGATGCTGCAGTCGCTGGGCCTCGCCTATCGCGTCATCGACACCGCGGCCGGCGATCTCGGCACGAGCGCCGCGCGTAAGTTCGACGTCGAAGCCTGGGTGCCGACGCAGGGCGCCTACCGCGAGCTGACGAGCACGAGCAACTGCACGACCTTCCAGGCCCGCCGCCTCGACACGCGCTTCCGCGGGGAGGACGGCCGCACGGCCCCGGTTGCGACCCTCAACGGCACGCTCGCGACGACCCGGTGGATCGTCGCCCTCCTCGAGACGCACCAGCGCGCCGACGGCTCGGTCGCGGTGCCGGATGCCCTGCGCCCGTACCTCGGCGGCCTCGAGGTGCTGGAGCCGGTCGCGTGACCCCGACGCGGCACGAGCACGACGCGGCCGACGACGAGCGCTGGCTCATCGCCCTCGACATCGACGGCACCGTGCTGCACGAGGACGGCACGCTCACCGACGCCGTCGAGCGCGAAGTGCACCGCCTGCGCGACGCCGGGCACGAGGTCATGCTCGCCACGGGCCGCTCGGTCGCCATGACCCTGCCGGTGCTCGAGCGGCTGGACATCGCCCCCCACTACGTCGTGTGCTCGAACGGCGCCATCACGCTCGCTCGGGACCCGGAGGCCCCCACGGGATACCGACGCGAGCACGTCGAGACGTTCGATGCGACGGACGTGCTGACGCGCATCCGCCCGCATCTGACCCAGGCGAACTACGCCGTCGAGGACGAGACCGGCGTCTACCGCTACACCGGCTGGTTCCCCGACGGCGCGCTCGGGGCGATCAGCCACGAGGTGCCGTTCGAGGAGCTCTGCGCCGAGCCCGCGACGCGCGTCGTCGTCATCTCGCCCGGCCACGCGATGGAGGAGTTCCTCGCCGCCGTCGAGCTCATGGGTCTGCACCAGGTCAGCTACAACGTCGGCTGGACGGCCTGGCTCGACATCGCGCCCGACGGCGTCAACAAGTCCACGGCTCTCGAGCGGGTGCGGGATGCCCTCGGCATTCCCGGGGAGCGCGTCATGGCCGTGGGCGACGGCCGCAACGACATCGAGATGCTCGCGTGGGCGACGAGAATCGGCGGCCGCGGCGTCGCCATGGGGCAGGCGCCGGACGAGGTCGTCGCGGCGGCCTCGGAGGTCACCGAGCGCGACACCGCCGACGGTCTGGCTCTTGCACTCGCCTCGCTCGGCTCCTCCCGCTGAGCGTTCGTCACCCGAACGGGGAGCATCCCGACCAGCCCGTTCTTAGCGTCACCCGGGCTAGAATCGAGTTTTGGTGTCCAAGGAGGGCTGTCCGAGCGGCCGATGGAGCCGGTCTTGAAAACCGGTGGGCAGAGATGTCTCGTGGGTTCGAATCCCACGCCCTCCGCTGCGGGGCGGCGCTCGACGCCTGCCGCCGACCATCGAGGAGAGTGAATGTCGGAACCGAGGCGCGATCGCACAATGCGCTCCCTGCCGACCGCCCGCATCCGCCACGGCCGGCTGCGCCGATCGAGCGGATGGCGCACGGCGCTCTCGGGCATCGCCGCGGGTCTGTCGATCGTGCTCGTCAGTGGCGCCTCCGTCGCCGCGATCACGGTGGCTCAGCTCGACGCGAACATCGACGAGGTCGTGCTCACGGGCGCGAACGGCGAGGTGCGCGAGGTGCCGACGGTCGGCGAGTGGGAGGGCGGCTTCAACGTGCTCATCGTCGGCGTCGACAACGCCGAGGGGCAGAGCGACGCCCGCGAGCGCGACGGCGCGACCCTCAACGACGTCAACATCCTCGTGCACGTCGCGGAGGACCAGCAGTCGGCGGTCGCCGTCTCCATCCCCCGCGACCTCGTCGTGCCGATCCCCGAGTGCCCGCAGGAGGACGGCGGCACGAGCTACGCGATGAGCGCGCAGCCGTTCAACTCGGCCTTCAGCGTCGGCGGGCTCAACTGCGTCGTGCTGACCGCGGAGGCGCTCACGGGCCTGTCGATCCCGTACGCCGGCACGATCTCGTTCGACGGCGTCGCCATGATGTCGACGGCCGTCGGCGGCGTCGACGTCTGCGTCGACGCGCCCGTCTACGACCGCTACACCGGCCTCGACCTGCCGACGGCCGGCACCCACACGATCGAGGGCTACACGGCGCTCGCCTTCCTGCGCTCGCGGCACGGCGTCGGTGACGGCTCCGACCTCAGCCGCATCTCCAGCCAGCAGGTCTACATGTCGTCGCTCATGCGCACCCTGCAGAGCAACGGCACGCTCACCGACCCGACGAAGCTGTACGGCCTCGCGCAGGTCGCCACGAAGGCGATGTCGCTGTCGTCGAGCCTTGCGAGTCTCGACACGATGGTGTCGATGGCGCTCGTGCTGAAGGACATCCCGACCGAGAACATTACCTTCGTGCAGTACCCGGCGACGACGGGCCTCGGCGGCGTGTACGCCGGCAAGGCCGCCCCGGTCGAGCGCCTGGCGGATGCTCTCTTCGAGAAGATCCGCAACGACGAGTCGTTCCTGCTCGAGGAGGACGCGACCGGCAACGGCTCGACCCTCGCCGAGCCGGCCCCGAGCCCCTCGGCACCGGCCCCGGAGCCGAGCCCGACCGAGACCGCGACCGCGGCTCCCGCCCCGAGCGCGTCGCCCACCGTGCCGCCCGTGCCGGGCGAGGAGCCCGCCGCGCCCGAGGTGCTCGAGGGCGTGCTCGGCCAGACCGCCGCACAGCAGACCTGCTCGGTCGCCAACTGATCGGCGACGCGACGTGACCGACTCGAGCCGTCGCACCGCCGCGGAGCCGACGGCTCCGCGCGCCGCCGTGCGCCACGGTCGGCTGCGCCCGGCCTCCGCGCTGCGCACGGCGCTGTCGGCGCTCGCCGGGGTGCTCGTCGTCGCGCTCGTGAGCGGAGCATCCGTCGCTGCGATCGCCGCGTACCGCCTCGCGGCGGAGGTCGACGCGGTCGACATCGGGGGCGAGACGCCCACCGTCGGCGAGTGGGACGGCGGCTTCAACGTGCTCATCGTCGGCATTGATAACGCCGAGGGGCAGGCCGATGCGGAGGAGCGCGACTCGACGCTCAACGACGTGAACATGCTCGTGCACGTCGCGGAGGACCAGCAGTCGGCGGTCGCCGTCAGCATCCCGCGCGACCTCATGGTCGACATCCCCGCCTGCCAGCAGGAAGACGGCTCGACCTCCGACGCCGTCGAGTTCGTGCAGATCAACTCGGCCTACGGCCGGGGCGGCCTGCCCTGCGTGGTCGACACCGTCGAGCAGCTCACCGGGCTCGAGATCCCCTACGCGGGCACCATCTCCTTCGACGGCGTCGCCCGCATGTCGTCAGCCGTCGGCGGGGTCGAGGTCTGCATCGACGAGCCGCTCTACGACGAGAACACCGGCATCGACCTGCCCACCGCGGGCACCCACGTCGTCGAGGGGTACGAGGCGCTCGCCTTCCTCCGCACCCGCAAGGGCGTGGGCGACGGCTCCGACCTCGGCCGCATCTCCAACCAGCAGACCTACCTCTCGTCGCTCATCCGCACCGTGCAGAGCGAGGGCGTGCTCACCGACCCGTCCGCCCTCTACGGCCTCGCCCGCGTCACCGCCGAGTCGATGGAACTCTCGACCAGCCTGGCCCCGCTCGACACGATGGTCGCCATGGCCCGCGTGCTCGCCGACATGCCGACCGAGAACATCGTCTTCGTGCAGTACCCCGGCGACGTGCCCCTCGAGGGGCCGCTCGCCGGGCGCGTCATCGCGCTCGAGGAGGAGGCGGACGCGCTCATGCAGCGCATCCGCGACGACGTGCGCTTCCTGCCCGACGAGCCCCCGCAGGGCACCATCGCCGATCCGAACGCTCCGACCCCCGAGCCCAGCGCAAGCGGCGAGCCGACGGCCGCGCCCTCCGGCTCGCCCACGGCCGAGCCCACCCCCGAGGTGCTCGAGAACGTGCCGGGCCAGACCGCCGCCGACCGGCGCTGCTCCGACGCCAACGGCTGACGGCGAGCATCCGCCCGCTCTCGGGCTATAGTGGTGGAGGCTCACGCCAGGAGACGTCGCATAGTCCGGTCGAGTGCACCACCCTGCTAAGGTGGAGTCCCCGTTCAGGGGACCGAGGGTTCAAATCCCTCCGTCTCCGCGCTCTGCTCTCCATCGCGCCGCCGCTCCTGCGGCGCGAGTGTTCTCCGTCGCGCCGCCGCTCCTGCGGCGCGAGTCGCCGATGGTCGCCTCGCGCGTGCGCCCGCGAGTGGCCGCCGGCGCTGCGGCGCGCGGCTCAGCCGCGAGGGAGCCGCACGGTGACCGTCGTGCCCTGACCGAGCTGGCTCTCCACGAGCACCTCGCCGCCGTGCGCCTCGACGATCGCCTGCACGATCGCGAGGCCCAGCCCGATGCCCCGGATGGCCGCCGAGCGCGCCTCCGGCGCGCGGAAGAACTGCTCGAAGAGCCGCTCCTGGTCCTCGTCGGAGATGCCGATGCCAGTGTCGCGCACCCGCACGATTGCGCTGTCACCCTCCTCGATGAGTGCCACGTCGATCGTGCCTCCCGCCGGGGTGTAGCGGATCGCGTTCGTCAGCAGGTTCTCGACCACCTGGGAGACCCGGTGCGCGTCGACCGACGCCGCGACGGGATGCCCCGGAGGCTCGCACGCGAGCTGCACGCCCTTCCGCTCCGCTTCGGCACGCACGGCGCCGACCGCCTCCTGGACGACCCGGACGAGATCGACGGGCTGCCGGTCGAGGGCGATCGGAGCCCGCCGTGAGCCGGCGACGGTCAACAGGTCGCGCACGAGCAGCTGCTGACGCTGCACGCTGCGCTCCATGACCTCGAGGTACCCGGCGACCTCCTCGCCGAACTCCTCGCGGCGCTCGAGCAGGATGTCCAAGAAGCCGCGCATCGTCGTGAGGGGTGTGCGCAACTCGTGCGAGACGGTGCCGATGAAGACGTCCTTCGACTCGAGCGCCTGGAGGTACGCCGTGACGTCGTTGATGACGAGCACGTTCGCGAGGTGCTCCCCCGACTCGGTGTGCACCGGTCCGCCGGAGACCGAGAGGGCGCTCTGACGGCCGGCGGGAGGTCCCACCCACACCAGTCGGTCGCGCAGCGTGTCGCCGCGCAGCACGCGCTGGAAGGAGGACTCCTCCGCGGCGATCGGGGTAACGCGGTCCATCTCGAAGGCCCGCACCTCGCCGAACGACCGCCACGGGTCACGTCCGTCGGCCGAGAGGTCGGGGCTCTCTCGCAGCACGCGATTCATGAGGATCGGCTCCCCTGCGGGCGAGAAGACGATGACGCCGACGTCGAGCTGATCGAGCACGGTGTCGAGCAGGCGACGCGTCCGCTCGATGTCGCGCGTCGCGTCGGCCCGTCGACGCTGCTCCGCTCCGAGCTCGTCCTGCCTGCCGGAGAGCACCGAGGCGATCGCGTAGGCGATGCACGCCGCGACGACCAGCACGAGCGGGCTCACGATCGCCGACATGAGGGCGGCATCGGCGCCCTGCTCGTCCAGCACGCCCTGCTGCAGCCGGATGACGTCGGCGGTGCCGACGCTGAGCGTCGCGGGCGCGAAGAGCAGGAGCGCAGCGCGCTTGCGCGTGAGGCCGATCCACGCCGCGGGCAGGGCGAGCAGCAGCAGGAGAGCGCTCGTCGCCGCACCCCCATCGGCGAAGCGGAGCACCGCGACGCCTGCAAGGTCGAGGAAGGGCATCGCGAACATCCACGGCCGGTAGCGCGGTGAGTCGAAACCGGGAAGGACGAGCATCGCCGATGCCGCGAAGATCAGCGTCGCACCGACGAGGAAGGCCGGCGTCGAGACGGCCCCCGCATCGACGATGAGCAGGATGACGGTGCTGATGGCGAAGAGCGCGAGCGTGGCACCCTGCAGGAAGAGACTCGTCGCTCGCGGCGGTACGAGCGGGTGGTCGTCGAACATCGGCGCATCCTGGCCCCGGGACGTCGTAGGGTCCTGCACGGTTCCGAGAGTAGGAGGAGCGCGGGCACCTGCGCGCGCGGGCGCGCGGGGGGCGCCGCAGTCGTCGTCACGCCCCCGGGCGCACCGCCGACTCGATTCGCGACCCTCCCGCGTCGCTGATATGCTCGCTCAGTCGCCTCGGTGACAGTGCGCCCGTAGCTCAATGGATAGAGCATCTGACTACGGATCAGAAGGTTAGGGGTTCGAGTCCCTTCGGGCGCGCAGATGGGCGGCCGTCTCTCACGAGGCGGTCGCCCTTTTTCGTTGGCATTCACGCCGCGAAAACGTGAGACGTCAGATGTCTTGTACGATGCTGCGATGTCGGCATTCACCGCCCCCCTACGATTCCTCGTCGGCGCATACGCGAGCTCACCCGCCCACATGAGCTGGTCTGCGGCTCAGGAGCTCGCCTTCTACGAGGCGCTCGACGCAGACGTTCGCGTCGCGGGTCTCGAGCTGCCCTGGCTCGGAGGACTGCATCCCCACGACGAGAGCTGGCTCCTGCAGAACTACCCTCCACGGTTCTCGGCCGTGCTCACGGGCATCCCGGGGCTCATGCGCACGCTCGCGAAGCACCCCGACTACGGCCTCGCATCCGTCGACGACGAGGGTCGGCGGGCAGCGGTCGCCGAGGTCGGTCGCATCGGCGATGCCGTGCGGCGATGGCACGACATGGCCGGCCGGCGCATCGTCGAGGTCGTCGAGCTCCACTCCGGGCCACGGCGTGAACGCGCATCGGAGGTGGCTCTGGCGCGGTCGCTCGACGAGGTCGCCGGGCTCGACCTCGCCGAAGCCGCGGTCGTCATCGAGCACTGCGATGCGGCCATCGCCGGTCAGCGCGCTGAGAAGGGATTCCTGCCGCTCGATGCTGAGCTGCGAGCGCTCGCGGGGGCGCCCGCGGAGTGGGGGGTCTCGCTCAACTGGGGGCGCTCGGCGATCGAGCTGCGCGGCGCGGAGCGGGTGCACGAGCATGCTGCCGCGGCGAGCGCGAGCGGGCGCCTCCGTGGCCTCATGTTCTCGGGCGCGTCGGCGGCGCCTTCGCCGTTCGGCGACGCGTGGGTCGATGCGCATCTGCCGTTCCACGGGGAGCTCCCCGGCGGCATTCCCGAGTCTCTGCTGACCGAGGCGGCTGCTGCGGCGACCGTGCGCGCGGCCGGCGATGTGCGCTGGTGCGGACTCAAGACCGGATGCGCGGACTCGGGTGCGTCGGTCGCGCAGCGTGTGGCGGGCATTCGATCGGGGCTCGATGTGCTCGAGCGGGTCGTCGCCGACGTCGCACGCGGCGCGGATCTCGAATCGGCCCCCGTGTCGCTGGGGTGAATCGACACTTGCTCGACGGCTCCTCGCCTTCTAGGTTTTGTCTTACATCAGATGTCTGGTGTCTAGACAGAGAGGTCCTTCATGCATCGAACCCCCCGACCGCGGCGCGCTTCGCGCCCGTCGCGCAGGCGCGCGAGCGCCGTCCTCGGCGGCGCACTGCTGCTCGGACTCGCGCTGCCGCCGCTGACGGCCACCGCCGCTGCGGCGAGCACGGCCCCGACCGACCCGCCGGAAACCTTCACGAGCGTCAACCTGGCGGCGGATCGCACCGACGCGAACTTCTTCTATCGCATCCCTGCGCTCACCCACCTCGGTGACGGCGTCGTGCTGGCGTCGTGGGACGCGCGGCCCGGCAGCGCGGCGGACGCTCCCAACCCGAACTCGATCATGGAGCGCCGATCGACCGACAACGGCCGCACCTGGGGGGCGGCCCGCATCGTCGCTGCAGGCAAGCCCGCCGACGCGAGTGGGCCTCGCTTCGGGTACTCAGACCCGAGCTACGTCGTCGATCGCGAGACCGGCACCGTGTTCAACTTCTTCGTCTACTCGAAGGACCAGGGGTTCTTCGGCAGCGCCTACGGCGATGACGATGCCGACCGCCAGGTCATCAGTTCTGCTGTCATCTCGTCGACCGACGGAGGCCTCACCTGGAGCGAGCCCCGCCTGATCACGGAGGTCACGAAGACCTCGACCGGGTCGCGGGATGCCCAGGGCGTCTACCAGCCCGCCGTGGGCGATGTGCGCGCGAACTTCGCGACCTCGGGCGAGGGCATCCAGCTGCGCTACGGGCCGTACGCCGGCCGTCTCATCCAGCAGTACGCGGGAACCATCCGGCAGTCCGACGGCTCGACCCGCATTCAGGCTTACTCGGTCTACTCCGACGATCACGGGGCGACCTGGCAGCGCGGCGCCGCGGTGGGCACCGGCATGGATGAGAACAAGGTCGTCGAGCTCTCTGACGGGCGAGTGATGTTGAACTCTCGCGACAGCGACAACGGTCGCCAGCGCAAGATCGCGATCTCGACCGACGGCGGGCACAGCTACGGTCCGGTCACGCGCGACGCCGAGCTGCCGGATCCGACGAACAACGCGTCGATCATCCGCATGCACCCCGACGCGCCGGCGGGCTCGCCCGACGCGAAGAAGCTGCTCTTCACGAACGCCAACAACGGGCTCAACGGCAACCGGGTCAACGGGGCCGTTCGCGTCTCGTGCGACGACGGCGAGAGCTGGCCGGGCCTGCGCACGCTCGCCCCGGGCTTCTTTGCCTACTCGAGCGCGACCGTTCTGGACGACGGCCGCTTCGGCGTGCTGTGGGAGCGCAACTACTCCAATGACATGCAGTTCTCGACCTTCGACGAGGCCTGGCTCGACTACGTCTGCGCTCCGCTCACGGCCGCTCCGCTCGCGGCGCAGGCGGGCCAGCCGGCCACGCTCCGCGTCACGGTCGCCAACCAGGAGGCCCAGGCGATCTCCGGGTCGCTCACCGTCGCGAGCCCTGCCGGGTGGTCGGCGACCGGCGTCGCCGTGAACGCCCTCGCGCCGGGATCGCGCACCGAGGTCTCGCTGCCGCTCAGCGTGCCGGCCGGGCTGCAGGGCCAGCAGCGCCTGCAGATGGAGTTCACGACGGCCGACGGTCGCAGCAGCCAGGCGACGGCGATCGTCGAGCTGCCGGTGACCTCGGCGGGGCTCACCCTGAGCTCGAGCCTCACCTCGTCCGCGCGTGACGTGACGATCGACCCCTACGAGGCGGGAGACGTGCTCAGCTACTCGCTGCGCGTCACGAGCACCTCGGGCTTCCCGACGCTCGTCACGCCGGCATCGAGCACCTTCACGACGGGTTTCGCCCCGACGGCCTGCCGGTGGAGCAATCTGGCCGCGCTCGGCGCGTACACGTGCTCGACTCCGCGCGTGCAGCTCACGCAGGCCGATATCGACCGCGGATGGTTCGTTCCCGAGTACGCGATGACCGTCGCGCCGATGACGAACACCGCGGCAGTGACGACCGTGCAGCATCGCGGCGCCCCCGTCGCGCTGCGGGATGGAGCGCTCGCCGCGACCATCACCGGCGATCGCGCGGATGCGGGCCGCGATGTCGTGAGTGCGCCGTACGCCGTCGGCGACGCGGTGCCGTATCGCTTCTCGGTGACCAACGACACCCCGCTGTCGACGTCGATCACGCCGGTCTCCGGCGAGTTCGCGCCGTTCCTGCCGCCGGGCGCCGGCAACTGCCGGTACCTGTCGCTGCCTGGGCTGGGCTCGTACACCTGCGGCACCCCCCGGCACGTGGTGACGGAGGACGAGCATGCGCTCGGCTTCTTCGCGCCGGTCAGCCGGTGGCAGCTCAGCGCGCCCGGTCAATCGACGCGCACCGTCGGGGTGGTTGGGGCGGAGGTCGACCTGCGCGAGCGCGCGCTGCGGCTCGACGGGGCGCTCGAGCTGTCGTGGATCGACGTCGACGGCGATGGCTGGCTCAGCGTCGGCGATCGGATCGCCCAGACCGCCCGACTCACGAACGCGGGCACGGTGAGGATGACCGACGTCGCGCTCGGCCCCGACGAGGTCGCGCGACTCGACGTCGCCGACTCCACCGTCTCCGACTCGGTGAGAGCCATCACGGCGGAGGAAATCTTGACGGGCAGGATCGGTTCCACGCCTGTCGCGTTCACGGCGCGCAACGGCGAGCGGTCAGTCGCCGGCGAGGTCGACGCGGTCGAGCTCGACCTCTCGGCGAACGTCGTGCCGGCATGGTCGGCGACCGCGGAGTACCGGGCGGATGAGCTCGTCGCCGTCGACGGCGTGCGCTACCTGTCGACGCGCCCGAGTCGCGGTGAGCATCCGGTCGAGACGATCAGCGCGTGGCGACCGGAGACCGCACGCGACGGCGCTGGCGCGAGCTGGTGGGCTCCTCGCCCGCTCTGATCGGTGCCGTGCGGCCTCGCCCCCACTGGGGCGGGGCCGCATCGCCGCTCGCCCGCGCCGCGTCAGCCCTTCTCAGCGGCGCTCGTCGAGCACGCGCTGCAGCGGCTCGTAGTGCTCCTCGACCGCTCGGCAGTACGCCTCGACATCGCCGCCGCGCGCGGCGGCCAGCATGTCGCCGTGCGCCGTGACGGTCTTGAGGATGTCGTCGGGCACGGGAAGGCCCAGCTGGGGGATCACGGCGGTGTGCACGTCCCAGAACGCGGCGACGAGCTGACCGGCGAGCCGGTTGCCCGTCGAGTCGAGCAGGGCGGCGTGGAAGGCGCGGTCGGCCTCGAGGAACGACTCGCCGCGGCGGGCCAGTCGCTCCATCTCGGCCACGAGGTCGTCGAGCACGGGGTCGGTCGACCCCTGATTGGCGTCGACGACGCGCTGGGCCATCGAGAGGTCGAGCGCCCGGCGGACCTCGACCACTTCCCTCAGGGCCTGTAGCGAGTCGCCAGGGGAGAGCGCACCGCGGAACACGAGCACCTCGACCATCGGGGCGAGCGACATGCCGCTCACGAACGTGCCGTGCCCGTGCCGCACGTCGACGATGTCGAGAGTCGACAGCGTGCGCACCGCTTCGCGCACCGAGGAACGCGAGACGTCGAGCGTCTCGCAGAGCTCGGCCTCGGTCGGGAGGGGATCGCCGGGCCGCAGCCCCTTCGTCAGGATCAGATTCTTGATCTGATCGGCCACCGTCGCGCGACGCATCTTCTGCTCGCGACTGGTCGGAAGGGTGCGGGTCATGGGGCTCCAGTACTGGTTCCAGCTCGGTTGTCCGTCATATTGTGCCCGACATTCGGGTGTGGTTATAGTACGTCAGACGTCCGATGAGTCCAGCGCTCTGAGAGACTTCCCCTCACCGAATGGAGAACCCATGAATCGACACACCCCGAGGCGCGCACAGCGACGTCGTGCCCTCACGGTGGTGGCAGGAGTCGCGCTCTCGGCGACCATGCTCGCCGCCTGCGCCGGGCAGCCCAGCACAGACGGAGGCGTCCCCAGCGCCGGCGAGATCGACAGCGACGCGATCATCGAAGCCGGCATCTCGTACTCGCTCAGCGGCAGCTTCGACCCGATGCTCGCCTCGGGTGCCGTCACGGTCGCCGCGAACTGGCACATCTTCGAGGGCCTCGCCGACCTCGACCCGGTCACGCGCGAGGCGTACCCGGCCCTCGGCGCTGACCTGCCGACGCAGATCGACGACACCACCTACGAGGTCGACCTCCGCGAGGGCGCGACCTTCCACAACGGCGACCCGGTCACCTCCGACGACGTCGTCTTCAGCTTCGAGCGCGTCATGAACCCCGAGACCGGCGGCTTCTTCGCGAGCTTCGTCGACTTCGTCGACACCGTCGAGGCCATCGACGACGACACCGTGCGCATCACCACTGACTACCCGTTCTCGCTCATCAACGAGCGACTCGGCGTCGTGAAGATCGTGCCGAAGGCCGTGGTCGAGGCCGACCCCGAGGGCTTCGGCACCCTGCCGATCGGCACCGGCCCGTACAAGCTGATCTCAGCCACGCCGGAGGACGCGATCGTCTTCGAGCGCTACGACGACTACAACGGCCCGCGCCCCGCCCTCGCCGCCGGCATGAACTGGAACCTGCTCGCCGACCCCGCCGCGCGGGCGACCGCGATGAGCTCCGGATCGATCCTCGCCATGGAGGACGTGCCCTACATCGACGTCGACTCGCTCGCCGCGCAGACGACCGTCGAGAGCGCGCAGTCGTTCGGGCTGCTGTTCATGATGTTCAACACCGATGTCGCGCCGTTCGATGACGTGCGCGTCCGCCAGGCGTTCCACTACGCGCTCGACATCGACACCATCATTCAGACCGGCATGCTCGGCAACGCTGCGCCCGCCACCTCGTTCGTGCCGGAGTCGCACCCCGACTACGCCGAGGCCGACACCGTTTACAGCTACGACCCCGAGAAGGCGAAGGCGCTGCTCGAGGAGGCGGGAGTCGACTCGCTCGATCTCACGCTGCTGACCACCGACACCGGATGGGTCCGCGAGGTCGCTCCGCTCATCAAGGAGTCGCTCGACGCCGTCGGCATCTCGACGACGCTCGACATTGCCCAGGCCGCGGCGCAGTACGCCAAGGTTGATGAGGGCCAGTACCAGGTCATGGTCGCGCCCGGAGACCCGTCAGTGTTCGGCAACGACGCCGACATCCTCATGCGCTGGTGGTACGGCGACAACGTCTGGCCGAACTCGCGCACGTACTGGGCAGACTCGCCCGAGTACGCCGAGCTCACGAGCATCCTTGATGACGCCGTTCGCCTGAGCGACGACGACCAGGTGGAGCGCTGGTCTGACGCCTACGACCTGCTCGCCGAGCAGGCCGTTCTCTACCCGATTTTCCACCGCCAGCTGCCCACGGCGTGGAACTCGGAGTCGCTGGTCGGCTTCGCCCCCGTGCCCACGACGGGGCTGTCGTTCCTCGACGTCGGCGTGGTTCGCTGACGTCACCCCGACTGCGGGTCGGGAGGACCCCTCCAGGTGCTCCTCCCGACCCGCACCACTTCTGACTCTCGGATGGAGCGCACATGGCGGCCATGCTGGCCCTGATCGGACGACGGCTCATGCAGCTGCCGATCATGGTGCTCGGAATCACCTTCCTCGTCTTCTTCGTCATGTCGTTCTCGTCGGTCGATCCGGCCATCACGGCGCTCGGCGAAGGAGCCTCCGTCGCCGACCGTGAGGCCTACCGGGCCGCGAACGGACTCGACGATCCTCTGCTCGTGCGCTACGTCGACTTCCTCGGCGGACTGCTGCGCGGCGACTTCGGCACGTACTCGGCGCGGCAGCTGCCCGTCGTCGACGAGATCGCGCGGGCCTTCCCCATCACCATCCAGCTCACCTTCCTGGGGCTGCTCATCGCGGTCATCGGTGCGACCGTGCTCGGCGTTGTCGCCGCGCTCTACCGCGACCGCTGGCCCGACCAGGTCATCCGGCTGGTCTCGGTCGCCTCGCTCTCGACGCCCTCATTCTGGCTCGCGGTGCTGCTCATCCAGCTGTTCACCCTGACGGCGGGCATCCTGCCGTCGTCCGGTCCCCTGCCCGACCCGCTCGCGGATCCGCTGGGCTGGCTCGCTCGCATGACCCTGCCCGCCGTCGCCCTCGCCGTTCCGGTGATCGGCCAGCTCTCACGTGTCGTGCGCACGGCCATGGTCGAAGAGCTCGACCGCGACTACGTGAGAACCGCACTCGGTGCGGGAGTGCCTCGCGCGGTCGTCGTGAGCCGCAACGTGCTGCGCAACGCGCTCATCACGCCCGTGACCGTGCTCGGCCTGCGCATCGGCTACCTGCTCGGCGGCGCCGTCGTCATCGAGATCATCTTCGCCCTGCCCGGCATGGGAACGCTCATTCTCAACGGCGTGACGAACAACGAGCCGAACCTCGTGCAGGGTGTGACGCTCACGGTCGCCCTGGCGTTCGTCGTGATCAACATCGTCGTCGATCTCCTCTACGTGCTCATCAACCCACGAATCCGGACGGTGTGACATGCGACGTCGACTGACCGAGCGGCTCTCGGTGCCCGGCCTGCGACTCGGCCGCCTCGGCATCCCGGCCGCCATCGCCCTGACGCTCTTCGGCATCGTCGCGATCGCCGCGCTGCTGGCTCCGCTCATCGCCCCCTATGACCCCCTCGCCTCGGGCGTGCCGGTGCAGCCGCCGAGCGCCGATCACTGGTTCGGCACCGATCGGCAGGGGCGCGACATCTTCTCGCGGCTCGTCTACGGAGCCCGCTACTCGCTCGTCATCGGTCTCGCCGCGACAGTCTTCGCACTTCTCGCCGCGGCCGTGCTCGGCACGATCACCGCCACCGCACCGCGCTGGATCTCCGAGACGATCATGCGAGCGCTCGACATCGTCATGTCGTTCCCCGGCATCGCGCTTGCCGCGGTCTTCGTCGCGGTGTTCGGCCAATCGCTGCTCGTGCTCGTTCTCGTGATCGCGTTCCTCTACGTGCCGCAGCTCACTCGCGTCGTGCGAGCGAACATCCTCGATCAGTACGGCGAGGACTACGTCGCCGCCGTCAGGGTGATGGGCGCCTCGACCTTCCGCATCATCGTCAAGCACGTCGCCCGCAACAGCATCGCGCCGGTGCTCGTGTTCGCCACCGTGCTCGTCGCCGACGCGATCGTCTTCGAAGCCTCGCTCTCGTTCATCCAGGCCGGGGTTCCCGACCCCGAGCCCTCGTGGGGCAACGTGATCGCGGCGGGGCGCAATCTCGTCATGGCCGGCTTCTGGTGGGCGACGTTCTTCCCGGGTCTGCTCATCATGGTCACGGTGCTGTGCCTCAACGTCCTCTCCGAGGGGATGACGGACGCGATGGTCTCGCCGAAGGCGCGGCGCACCAAGCCTGCTGCGGCGGGTGCTCCCGAGGTCGGCATCGAGGCGCTCCCGGTGTCGGGGCCTCCCGTGGTCACCGTCGCCACTCCTGTCGTCGAGCCGGCCGCTGCGGTGGTTCCGCTCGAGCAGCGCCTCGCCAAGCTGCGCGAGCGCGAGGCTCTGCGCACCGACCGGCTCGTGCCGTCGTCCTCGGCCGCACCGCTGCTGGAGGTCGACGATCTGTGCATCTCGTTCCCCCGTCACGGCGAGGTCACCGTCGTCGACCACGTGAGCTTCGCGGTGCGCCCCGGAGAGACGATGGCTCTCGTCGGCGAGTCGGGGTGCGGCAAGTCGATCACCTCGCTCGCGATCATGGGCTTGCTCGATCCGAGAGCGCGCATCACCGGGTCGATCCGCTTCGACGGCCGCGACCTGCTGACGATGCCCGCTCGCGAGCGCACCGCGCTGCTCGGCCACGAGCTCGCCATGGTCTACCAGGACGCCCTCAGCTCGCTGAACCCCGCGATGCTCATCCGGTCGCAGATGGCGCAGCTGACCTCCCGAGGCGGCACGCGCACGGCCGAAGAGCTTCTCGAGCTCGTGGGCCTCGACCCGAAGCGCACGCTCGCGTCCTATCCGCACGAGCTCTCCGGAGGTCAGCGCCAGCGCGTCCTCATCGCGATCGCCCTCACCCGCAACCCGCGGCTGGTCATCGCCGACGAGCCCACGACCGCGCTCGACTTCACGGTGCAGGCCCAGGTCGTCGACCTGCTCAACCGCCTGCGAGACGAGCTCGGCTTCGCCATGGTCTTCGTCTCGCACGATCTCGCTCTCGTCGCCGAGCTCGCTCACCGCGTGACGGTGATGTACGCCGGCCAGGTGGTCGAGCAGGGAGCGCTGCACGAGGTGCTCGCTGATCCGCGGCACGAGTACACTCGCGGCCTGCTCGGTGCCGTGCTGTCGATCGAGGCCGGCTCGGGTCGTCTGCACCAGGTGCCCGGCTCGGTTCCGTCGCCGCGCGACTTCCCCGCGGGCGACCGGTTCGCGCCGCGCTCGAGCGACCCTGAGCGGATGCGCGGGGTGACGCCCGTCATGCTGCGACTTCCCGGTGTCGACCACGCGTTCGCCGCGCATCCCGACGATGCCCGCCTCGCCAGCGAAGGAGCCAGCGCATGACGAATCGCGACGCGACCCGCACGGGCGACCCGGTGATCGAGCTGCGCGATGTGCGCGTGGAGTACCGCGCGCGCACCTCGACGCTCTTCCGTCGTCGCACGGTCACGGCCCTCGACGGCGTCTCGTTCACGGTGCGTCGCGGTCAGACGCTCGGCATCGTGGGCGAGTCGGGGTCGGGGAAGTCGACGAGCGCGAAGGTGCTCATCGGGCTCGAGCGGCCGACCTCCGGCGAGATCGTGTTCGCGGGTGAGCCTGTGACGCGCTTCACCCGAAGCGTGCGCCAGCGTCTCGGCCGCATCGTCTCGGTCGTGTTCCAGGACCCGGCGACGGCCCTCAATGCGCGCATGCTCATCCGCGACGCCCTCATCGATCCGCTCGAGGTGCACCGCATCGGCACGCGCGCCGAGCGCGAAGCGCGCGTGCACACTCTCATCTCGATGGTCGGGCTTCCCTCGTCGACCCTCGACGCGCTGCCCGGGCAGCTGTCGGGCGGCCAGCGGCAGCGCGTCGCCATCGCCAGGGCCCTCGCGCTCGAGCCGCAGGTGATCGTCGCCGACGAGCCGACCTCGGCGCTCGACGTGTCGGTTCGCGCGCAGATCCTGAACCTGCTGACCGATCTGAAGAACGAGCTCGGCCTCGGCATGGTGTTCATCTCGCACGACATCCAGACGGTGCGCTACCTCTCCGACGAGATCCTCGTCATGAACAGGGGACGCGTCGTCGAGTCGGGCCCGGCCGCGCAGATCTTCGACTCGCCCGCCGACCCGTACACGCGCTCGCTGCTCGCGGCCGCGCCCTCGCTGCTCTCCGCTCCGACGCATGATTGATGCGCGGCGCCCGCTCCCACAAGAAAGACGCTCCATGACCGCTCACCCCGCTACTGCCGCCCGCTCCTTCTCCGGCGTCGTCCCCCCTATCGTGACGCCGCTCACGGACGACGGCACGATCGACCACGCGAGCCTCGAGCGCGTCGTCGATGCGCTCGTCGACGCAGGCGTCGACGGACTCTTCGCCCTCGGATCGACGGGCGAGACCGCGTACTTCACCGACGACGAGCGGGTGAGCATCCTGCGCACGATCGTGGCGGCGAGCGCGAACCGCGTGCCCGTCATCGCGGGGGCCATCGAGCTCACCGCACCGCGCGTGGCGCAGACGGCGCGGGCGCTCGCCGAGGCGGGCGCCGATGCGGTCGTCACGACCGCCCCGCTCTACGCCCTCAACAGCGCGGCCGAGACGGCCGACCACTTCCGTCGCATCGCGAGCGCGATCGACGTGCCCCTGTGGGCGTACGACGTGCCGGTGCGCGTCCACTCCAAGCTCTCGGCCGACCTGCTGGTGGGGCTGGGCAGCGAGGGAGTCATCGCGGGAGTGAAGGACTCCTCCGGCGACGACGTCGGCTTCCGTCGCCTCATCGCCGCCAACGACGCTGCCGGGCACCCCCTCCAGGTGCTCACCGGTCACGAGGTCGTGGTCGACGCGATGGGACTGGCTGGCGCCGACGGCGTCGTTCCCGGCCTCGCGAACGTGGACGCTGGCGGCTACGTGCGCCTGTGGGCGGCCGTACGCGACGGCGACTGGGCTGCGGCCCGCGCCGAGCAGGAACGCCTGAACCGCGTTTTCGAGATCGTGTTCCAGACGTCGGGCCTGAGCCCCGACGCCGCCGGAGTCGGCGCCTTCAAGGCGGCCATGGCCGCGCTGGGCATGATCGACACCGCGACGATGGCCTTCCCCGTGAGGGCGATCCAGGGTGAGGCGCTCGAGCGCATCCGCGGCGTCCTCGCCTCGACCGGCCTGCTGGCGGTCACGGCGGCATGACTGCTGAGGCTGTGCTCGCCGTCGACATCGGCGGCACGAAGACGGCGGCGGCGATCATCGACCGCGACGGTGCGTTCCTCGCGTCATCGACGGCGGCGACGCGCGCCGATGAGGGGCCGGATGCTGTGGTCTCGGTCATCGCAGACCTCGCGCGCGAGCTCCGCGCGGCCCGGTCCGACGCGCTCGTGCGCGGCGTCGGCATCGGCACGGCGGGCGTGGTGGATGTCGCACAGGGTCGCATCATCGGCTCGACCGACACCTTCCGCGACTGGACGGGCACGCCGCTCGCCGATCTCGTGGCAGAGCGGGTGGGTGGCCTGCTCGGCGACGGCGCTCCCGTCGTCGTCGACGTGCAGAACGACGTCGACGCCCACGCGCTCGGCGAGTCGCGGTACGGCGCCGCACGCGGCGCCGCATCCGCCCTCGTCGTCGCGGTCGGGACGGGCGTCGGGGGAGCGATCGTGATCGACGGGCAGGTGCTCCGCGGCGCCCGCCAGGTCGCCGGCGACATCGGGCATCTTCCCGTGCCCGGAGCCGAGCACCTCGCCTGCACGTGCGGGGGATCCGGTCACCTCGAGGCGATCGGCTCCGGTCCTGGGCTCGTGGCGCACTTCGCCTCGCTCGGCGGCAGTCGGGAGATTCGAACGGCCCGCGGCGTCGCCGAGGCGGCCGAGCGCGGCGACGAACGCGCGATCCGCGCCATGCAGGGCTCGGCGACGGCGGTCGGACGCGCGCTCGCCGGCGCATCGGCGCTGCTCGACCCTGAGCGCCTCGTGATCCTCGGCGGGGTCACCGCAGCCGGTCCTCGCTGGTGGTCTGCCATGGCGACGGCCTTCCTCGACGACCGCATCGACGCGCTGTCTGGGCTCGCGCCCGAGCCGGGAGAGCTCGGCGGCGACGCAGGGCTGCTGGGCGCCGCCTGGTCGGCGTGGACGACGATCGAGAGGCGCAGCGCATGAGCTCTGACATCATCGAGGGCCTGCGCGGCGGCCTCATCGTCTCGTGCCAGGCCTACCCGGGCGAGCCCATGCGCGACCCCGAGACCATGGCCCGCATCGCTCGCGCGGCCGTGATCGGAGGAGCCCGCGCCGTGCGGCTGCAGGGCCCCGACGACATCGCCGCCGCGCGCGACCTGGACGTTCCCATCATTGGCATCTGGAAGGACGGCGACGACCCCGTCGTCATCACGCCGACGCTCGCGCATGCGATCGCTGTCGCCGAGAGCGGGGCGTCGATCGTCGCGCTCGACGGCACGCGACGACCTCGGCCCGACGGTCGTAGCCTCGCCGCCACGATCGCCGAGCTCACGTCGCGGCACGACGTGCTCGTCATGGCCGACTGCGGCTCGCTCGACGATGCGCTCGCGGCGGAGGACGCCGGGGCGCACCTGCTCGGCACCACCCTCGCCGGCTACACGGGCGAGAGGCCGCGCACCGACACGGTCGATCTCGAGCTCATCGAGCTCATCGTCGCCCGCAGCGACCGTCCGGTCATCGCGGAGGGCCGGGTGCATTCGCCCGCGGATGCCGCCGCGGCCCTGCGCGCGGGCGCTCACGCCGTGTGCGCGGGGACGGCGATCACCCACCCGACGACGATCACGGGCTGGTTCGTCGAGGCACTCGACCGCGCCGGCTCGAACGGAGGCGCCTCGTGGAGGTCGTGATCGCACCCGCCGCCGAGCTCGCCGAGCTTGCCGCCGACGCCATCGCCGATCTGCTTGATCGCCGCCCCGATGCGGTGCTCGGGCTCGCGACCGGCTCGTCGCCGCTCGGCATCTACGACGCGCTCGTCGACCGCGTCGCGAGCGGGCGAGCGAGCTTCGCGGCGGCGCGCGGCTTCACCCTCGACGAGTACGTCGGGCTTCCCGCCGGGCACCCGTGCAGCTACGACGCGGTGATCCGCGCCGAGCTCGTCGACCGCGTCGACTTCGCTCCCGGTGCCGTGCGGGGCCCGAACGGCACCGCCGCTGACCTCCTCGCCGAGTGCGAGCGCTACGAGGCGGCGATCGCCGACGCCGGCGGGGTCGACCTGCAGATCCTGGGCATCGGCACCGACGGCCACATCGCGTTCAACGAGCCCGGCTCGTCGCTCTCGTCGCGCACGCGCGTGAAGACCCTCACCGAGCAGACCCGGCGCGACAATGCGCGCTTCTTCGACGGCGCTCTTGACGAGGTGCCCCGGCACTGCCTGACGCAGGGCCTCGGCACGCTCATGGAAGCGCGCCACGTCGTGCTCATCGCCACGGGCGAGGCGAAGGCGGAGGCCGTGCGCCAGCTCATCGAGGGCGCCGTCACGGCGCGCTGGCCGGCGACCGTGCTACAGCTGCACCCGCATGTGACGGTGCTCGTCGATGAGGCAGCGGCTTCGAAACTGCAGCTCGCGGCGTACTTCCGCTGGACGTACGACAACAAGCCGGCGTGGCAGCGCCTGTGAGTTCGCTGCGGCGGACTGCTGTCGCGCCTGCGCGGTGGGGGAGGACGGTGGTGGTCGCTTCCCCGCCGCGCGCCCCCGCTTCGGCGCGATAATCGGGGGGATGCCCTTCTCCGACCTCCCCGACGCCTCCGGCGACCTCGCCCGCGCCGCCCGCGCCCTCGCTGACGGCCGCCTGGTGGCCTTCCCCACCGAGACGGTGTTCGGGCTCGGGGCGAATGCGCTGGATCCGGCCGCGGTCGCCCGCATCTTCGCCGCCAAGGGTCGCCCCGCCGACCACCCGCTCATCGTGCACGTGAGCGCGGCCGATCGGCTCGACGAGCTCGCGACCGACGTGCCCGACTACGCTCGCTCGCTCGCCGCCGCCTACTGGCCGGGGCCGCTCACGCTCATCCTGTCGCGCTCGCCGCTCGTGCCCGACGCGGTGACGGGCGGCCAGCCGACGGTCGGTGTGCGCGTGCCGAGCCACCCGGTGGCGCTTCAGCTGCTGCGGGGCTTCGAGGCGCTGGGCGGGCTCGGGGTCGCGGCCCCGAGTGCGAACCGGTTCGGGCGGGTCTCGCCGACGACGGCGCAGGCGGTGCGCGACGAGCTCGGCGCGCACCTGGAGCCGGGCGACGTCGTAGTCGAGGGCGAGCCGTCGAGCGTCGGCATCGAGTCGACGATCGTCGACTGCACCGGGCCCGCGCCGGTCATCCTGCGCCCGGGGGCGGTGACAGGCGCCATGATCGAGGCGACTACGGGCCTCGCGCTGGGCGAGCGGCACGAGCGCATCCGCGTGAGCGGGTCGCTCGCCTCGCACTACGCGCCGACCGCGGCGGTCGTGCTCGACGTCGAGCCTCGCCCCGGCGACGGGCTCATCGCGCTCGCCGACGTCGCGACGCCCGAGGGGGTCGTGCGGCTCGCTGCGCCGGCCACGGTCGACGACTACGCGCGCGAGCTTTACGCGGCGCTGCGCGCGGCCGACGCACGCGGGCTGCGCCGAGTGGTCGCGATCGCGCCGCAGGGGGAGGGCATCGCCGTCGCCGTGCGCGATCGACTGCAGCGGGCGAGTCACCGCGGCTGAGCATCCGGCCCGCGGTGTCGGCGCCCCGCCGCCACCGCTCGCCACCCTCCCCAGATAGCAGGAACCCCTAGCATTTCCTCGGCCTCCCGAGTATCGTGAGGCGCGCCCACAAGGCACCGCGCTCGCGAGAGCGCAGAACGAGGGAGTTCCCATGAGGATCATCGTCCTGAT